>Ga0315268_10000937_pt1 | contig 33943 bp, 23 predicted proteins | sample C1_top_MG_FD_204535 | JGI IMG/M metagenome (GOLD analysis project Ga0315268, IMG submission 204535) | Sediment microbial communities from Yellowstone Lake, YNP, Wyoming, USA - C1_top | ecosystem: Environmental > Aquatic > Freshwater > Lake > Sediment | place: USA: Wyoming | collected 2017-08-01
TCGATCGCGCTGCACTGGCAGATCTGGCGGCGCCTGGCATTGCCTGGGGCATCGGTGTCGGTCGCATTGGTTGTTTTGCAGCGGGCTGCTGCTATGGCGCGCCGTCGTCGCTGCCGTGGGCCGTGCGCTTTCCGGCCGCTGGCGACGCGTTGACCGTGCCGCTGCATCCGGTACAGCTGTACGACTCAGCTTTTGGCTGGCTGCTGCTGGCGCTGCTGCTATGGCGCATGCCGCGCCGCCGTTTTACCGGTGAGCTGTTCGCGCTGGTGCTGACGGTCTATGCGCCGGTCCGGTTCGGTCTCGAACTCGTTCGCGCAGACGACGAGCGCGGTCTGTACTTCGGTGGTTGGCTGTCGACTTCTCAGATCATCTCGGTCGCCATTTTTCCGATAGCACTCTACTATCTGGCGCGGGGCTACCGCCGTGCCCGGACGGTCACGGGCGGCGAGAGGGGATGAGGGATGCGGTGCAACGCGCGCGCTGCGAGCCTGGTCGCTGCTGTGGTTGCGCTGTTGCCGCTGCCCGCGCTCGCGGCCACGCGCGCGGTCGTCGTGCTACCGCTCGAACCGGTCAAGACCGACGCCAAGGTCGCTGACGGAATCGGCTCCTTGATCCAGGACGCCGCCGACGAGATCGACAACGTGCGCACGCTCGGCTTGACCCCGCGCGTGCGCAAGCTGGTGCAGGGGTGCAAGCGCAGCGATCTCGCCTGTCTGGCGCGCGCTGCCGACCGCCGCGGCGCCGACATCGCGCTGACTGGCCGCCTCGAGGCACAACCGGCCGGGCTGACCCTGCGGTTGCAGGCGATTGACGTCCGACACGGCAGTGAACTGGCAGCGGCCGAGGAGACGCTGGCCGGCGACACCGCCGCCGTGCGCGCCGGCGTGCGCCGCGCCGTGATCCAGGTGCTCGCGCCAGGACGTTACACCGGTGCGGTCACGGTCGGCTGCAACGTGCCGCGGGCCGTGATCTTCGTCGACGATCGCGCGCGCGGTACCACGCCGTTGACGGCGCCGGTGACCGGCCTGGCGGTGGGCGTCCATCGAGTACGGGTCGAGAAAAACGGCTACGACCCGTACCAGGCCGAGATCAGCGTCGCCTTCGAGGGCAGCACCCACGTCGAGGCGGTGCTGCTGCGGCAGGCCAACACAGTTCCCGAGCCAGTCGCTGCACCGGTGGCAGCGGCCGCGACCCCCGCCGCTGCAGGTGACGCTGTGTGGTTCTGGCCGTGGGCGCTGGCGGGCAGCGGTGGCGTGGCGTTGGCTGGCGCCATCGGCTGCGGCATTGCTGCGTACGCTGGCTCGCTCGAGGTCGAGCGCCGCGCCAAGGCGCAGGTGCTGGTGTTCCCCTCCGACGCGGACAAGGTCGATCGGGGACGGTTGCTGGCGCTGGCCGCGACCGGTCTCTACCTCGCCGGTGGCGCGCTGGCCGCGGTCGGGCTCGGATTCGGGGTCTGGGACCTGGTCGCCAACGCGCGGCTGGCTCGGCCGCAGCCCGGCCCGCCACCGCGTCCGGCCGAGGACGACGAATGGGACCAGCAGGCGCAGCCGGTGACGCCCGCGCCGCGCGCGGCGCCGACCACGCCCGCCGTCGAGGAGGCGGTTCCGGTCGCCGAGCCGGAGCAGCCGGCGCCAGCCAGTGCGCCGGCCGAACCAGCGCCGGCGGCGCCCGCCACCGACGGGCAATCTGCGACCGACTTGCCGGAGGGCGATCTGTGATGCGTGCGGCCTGGATCGCGCCCGGTCTGTACACGCTGGCGACGGCCAGTTGCCTGTTCATGCCGGACATCGGTCGCTACGGTTACTCCGAATGCAAGAGCACGTCGCAGTGCGGTCCGGGCCGGACCTGCCAGGCCGGTTACTGCGCGCCGCCGGCGTGGTGGGACGAGAAGTACGCGGCGCGTCATCAAGTGCTGGTCGTCAATGACGGCTCGCTCACGGTGGCTGCTGGAAGTGTTCTCGAATTCGAGGTTGGCGGCGCCGGCGCGCTGACCGTCGACGAGACTGGCTTTGCGCCAGCGCTGGTGTTCGACGATCGCGTCGCAGGTCAACAGGGGCCGGCCGCGGCACTGCGCGAACCGCGCGGCGACCACTACGCCTTCGTCTTCAGGCTGCCCGCCGATGTCGCGCCCAAGACGACTTTTGGCAATCTCTGGCTGTACACACTGGCGTCCGACGAGGTGGCGCCGAGTTACAGTGCGCCGGGAGACGTCTACGGATTTTTCGACTCTTTCGATGGCGCGGCACTTGCCGCGGACAATTTCCGGGTCGACGGCATCATCGACGTCAACGGTGGCCAGGCCATCCTACGGTCGCACAGCTGGCTGGTGACCGTCGCGACCTTTCGATCCAGCGTGGCAGTGGTCGACGTGCAACTGCTCGGCGCCAGCTGCGGCAATTTTGGATTTGGCTTCGGCGGCAGCCGCAATCCGCAATCGCTCGAACCGCCGTACGCCATGTTTGTCGCCGATGCCAGCGGCACCATCCAGCACGAGGTCTGGTCCTCGACCCAGGCGACCATCCAGCTGCTGGAGACGCCGTTCCCATCCGACGGCCAGGATCACCGGCTGGCAGTCGCAGTGGCCGGGCCGAGCGTGGTGTTCAGCGTCGATGGGATCGTCACCGCCGAGGGTGAAACAACTTTCGCCCTCGATGGCGACTTGCACGTCCACCTCTACTCCAATGATTGTGACGTGCGCGTCGCGGCCTTGCAGGTCTCGTCGCGGCCGACCGAGATGCCGACGGTGCGCGTCGATGACGCGGTCACCTGGTTTCGCTGATGGCGCGGCGATCGCGGCTTGCGTCCATTGCTGCTCTTGCGGCGGGCATCGCGTTCGGCTTTCCGTCGCAACCGGTCAGCGGCGCCGCCTGGGACCCGGGTGAGCGTCTGCCGTCGGTCATCCTGGCCGAGGTCAACCAGCGCATCGCCGGTCGCCTGCACGCCAAGAAGCTGCTGTGGCAGGCGCCGGACACGATCATCGCCGAGGAGGTGGCTGTCCTCGACCCCGACGACAAGCCGGTTGCCATCGCTGCCCGCCTGCGCGCGGTGCTGCAGGTCGGTGCTCTGACCGAACGCACGCTGCACATCAGTCGGGTCGAGATCAGCGGTCTCAAGCTCAACCTGGTGGCCGACGACCGGGGCGTCAACATCGCGCGCGCGTTTGCCGCTGCCGCTGGCGTCGGCAGCGGCCAGAGCTCCGACGCACCGCTGCGGTTGGTGGTCGACCGCTTGGTCACCGACCCGGCCGACGTGCTGTTCCGGTCGGGCCAGGTGTCGGTCGCGATCGCCGAACTGGTCGTCGACGGCGGGCTTACGCTCGAGGGCAAGAACTTTTCTGCCAGCTCGTCGGCGCGGGCGGCGCGTGTCGCGGTCCAGATCGGCGACACCGCGTTTCGCGTCGATCGCGCCAGCACGGCCTCGATCGTGGTCGACGAGCGCGGGCTGCAATCGGCGCCGCTGCACTTCCAGGTGGCCGGCGCCGAAAGCCAGGTCGGTGGCAGTATCGTCTGGGCCAAGCCAGACCGCTACGAACTGCGCGGGGACGTGTCGTTGCCAGCGGGCTACTGGCCCGAAGGGCTGATGCGGCCGGACGTCGTGACCGGGGCGGTTGGCGCGGTATTCCGGATGAGTGGTCCGCTGGCCAAGCCGGAGGTGGACCTCGACCTGCGGCCGACCGCGATCGAATTCGCCGGAATTGCAGTGAACGACGTCGCTGGTCCGGTGCGTGTCGATGTGAAAGGACTGACCACGCAGGCCCTGCGCGCGCGCGTGGCCGGCGGCCAGGTCCAGGTCCAGGGCACGCTGGCCTGGTCCAAGCTGGTTCTCGACGGTACTCTCAAGGCGAGCGGCTTGCGTATCGATCAGCTGGCGCGGACCGACGCAGTCAGTGGCGACATCGACGGCGATCTCGAGTTTTCCGGCGGGCTGCAAGAGCCGCTGGCCCTCAAGCTCAAATTTCGCGGCACCACCCGGCGGTTGCACACCACACAGTTCGCGCTCGACGCACCGTACAAGCTTTGGTTGCGCGGCCAGTTGTTGCGGGATCGCTTCGACCTCGAGCGCGGCACGCTCGGCGGCCCGGCGCTGTGGATGCTGGCCAAGGGGCCGATCCGTTTCAAGGCGCGCACGCTCGACCTGCGTTTGCATGCGCACGTCAAGCAGCCGAGCCAGGTGCTGGGCGACTACCTCAAGGGCGCGCAGGTCTCGCTGATCAACCTCGAAGGCTCGGCCAGCGGACGGTTTGATCGGATCGCAGTCAGCGCGGCGGTTGACACGCAATCAGCAGAACTGGGGCCAATCGCAGCCTCGGCCGTCAACGCGCATTTCCGGGTCGATCGCGAGCAGTTCGTGCTGGACGAACTGCGTGGATTGGTCGCCGGGGGCGCACTCGAGGGTACGCTGAAGGCAGGGCTGGGCGAATCCGGCCTGTTGCGCGGAAGTGCGCGGATCAGCGCCGCTCGGTTGGTCGAGTTGCGTGGCGTCGGCGCCGGGCTGGCCGGCCAGGTCGATCTGGCGACCGAGGTGAGCGGCAGCACGACGCATCCCGATGTCAGCTTCGTCGTCGCCGGTCGCGACATCGGCTACGGCGGAGCGGGACCCTACCGATTGCAGGGCGCCGGCGCCTGGCGCGAACAGCGGGTGGTGCTGAGCACGCTCGAGCTGACGCCGCAGCGCGCCGACGACACTGCACCGCTGCTGGCGGGCAGCGCCGGGATCGACCTGGCGCGGCGGACGCTGCAGGGACAGTTCGCTCTGCGGCCGGTGTCCGTCGCCACGTTGCCCTACGCGGCGCGCGCACGGGTCGACGGCAGCGCGAGCGGTCAGCTGGTGCTCGAAGGCACGCTCGACCAGCCAGCGGTACGCGCCAGCATCCACCTCGAGGGCATCAGCGCCGCGGGCAATCTGCTTGGCAACGGCAGCGCCGCTGCGTGCTATGGCGGCGGCGAACTGTGGGCCGCAGCGCGGCTTGGTGGCAGCGCCGAAGCTCTGGCGTGCCGTCGCAACGTGCTCGATGAGACGGGCACTCGGCTGGCTGCGCAGCTGCAGTACCGGCCGGCCGACGCCACCCTGGCGACGCAGTTCCGCGGCCGCGAGCTCAGTCTGGCGGCGTTGCTGGCGCACTGGCCCGAGCTGCGCGGCCTGGATGGCGCGATACAGGTCGATGGCGCGGTCGCCGGTCCGGTCGACAAGCTGTCCGGTCATGCGGTGGCACGTGCTGGCAGCGTCGCGCTGGACGGGCAGGCGCTGGGCGGCGCCAGCGCGGTGGTCGACATGGACACTGGCAGCGCCAGCTTCGCGGTCGAGTTGCTGGAGCAACTGCGCTGCCGCGGTACCTATACGGTCTACCGCGGTCAGGTTTTTGCCGACGCGCGTTTCGATCTGATGGGCTTTTCGCCGGATCTGTTCAGCGCCACGCTGCGCGAGCGCGGCGCCAAGGTCCGGCTCGACGGCGCGCTGCGGCTCGACTACGACGCCCAGCGAGCACAGCGGTTGACCGCGACCGCGCGGGTCGAGACGGCGACGATCGAGATCGCGCCGGCCAAGCCGCTGCGGCTGGTCGCGCCGGCCGAGGTCAAGATCGCCGACCAGAGCGTCACGCTCGAACGCGCGGTCTTCGAGAGCGGCGGCTCGCGGCTGTCGATCGGCGGCAGCTACCAACCGACCGCGGTGGCGGTCGACCTCGACGGCGAGCTGGCACTGGCGCTGCTGCGGCTGTTGTCGACCGAAGTTGCAGGAGCCGACGGCCAGTGCCTGGTGCGGCTGTCGGTACGCGGCCCACCCAGCCAGCCTCGGCTGCAGGGCACGATCGAACCGCGCCCTGGCGCCAGCATCGCGCCGCGCTCGCTGGGCAAACCGATCGAGCTGGCGAGCGGCCGCATCACCTTCACCGACCAGGAAATCCGGGCCGATCTGGTCCATGCCCGCGGGCTGGGAGGCGAGGCCTGGTTGTCCGGACGGGTCGGCCTCGATCACGGTGCGCTCAAGGATTTCGACGTGGCAGCGCGGGTCGAGAGTGTCCAGCTCCGCCTCGATCGGTTGCGCGCCGAGGTCAACTCGGAGCTGGCGCTGGTCGGCCCGGCCGCGCATCCCAAGCTCAGTGGCACGGTGGACGTCGTCGAGGGCAGTTTCTTCGAGCGCTATCAGCTGCGCAACTTCATCGCCACCTCGCTCAGCAGCAGCACGTCGCGTTCGCTGGCCGACCTCGTTCCGTCGCTGGCGGGCACGCAGCTTGACTTGCAGATCAACGGTGGCGACCTGCGCGCGCGCGCGGACATGGGTACCGTGGTCGTCGACCTGGTCGGCGATGCCGATCTCAAGCTGGGCGGCTCGTTGCGCGATCCGAGTCTGAGCGGTGTTGTCGACGTCAACGAGGGCAATGTCTCGATCCTCGGCAACAAGCTCGAGGTGGAGACCGCCAGCATCGATTTCCCACCACGGCCGGACCGGCGCCTGGTGCCGGATCTGGATCTGCGCGCGCGGGCCCTGATCGAGCCGGCGGTCAGCCCGACCGGAGCCGAACTACCAGTTGTGTTGACGCTGCGCGGCGACATCGAACGCATGGCGCTCGACGTCGAGGCCGAGGAGTCGAGCCAGCAGTTGTCGCGCGTCGAGTTGATCAGCCTGCTCGCGACCGGCCGTTCGGCCAGCGCGCTGCTTGGCTCGTCGGGTGGCGACGCGGCGGCGCGCGCCGTGTCGCGCGAGCTGTTCGGCGACTTCGAACGGCTGGTTGAAAACTCGCTGGACGACCTGGTCGGCGATACCGGCAACCGACCGTTCGACTTCACGCTCGAGAGCGGCTCCTCGAGCGCGCGCACCAGTCTGCGCTGGGAGGTCAGCCGGCGCGTCCAGCTCGAGGGTGAGACCACGTTTGCTTTTCGCGAGCTGGATGACCCGACCATCGGCGATACCCCGGTCTCGGCCGGCACGCTGGTGCATGCGGTGCGTGCGCGCATCCTGCTCGCCGACAATCTACCGATCGCGGACAGCGTGGCGCTGGAGGCCGATCTGGCCAATCTGTCATTCGCCGAGAACGTCTACAGCAACGTCGACCTCAAACTGAAGTTCAGGATCTTCGACCTGTGACGATCGCGCTGGTCAGCGGAATGGCGGCGCTGGCGGCCGCGTGGACGTGCCCGATCGTGAGCACGGCGCAGCCTGCGCCGGCGAGCGCTCCTGCGTCGGCGTCGGCGCCAGAGGCGGCGCCCGCGAGCGCCGCCAGCGCGCCGGAGTCAGCGCCCGAGAGCGGCCTGGCGACGGCCGCCACTTCCGCCAGCGCCCCGGATTCCGGGTCGCCGGTCAGCGATATCGCGATCGAGATCGACTACCCGCACGGCGGTGAGGAATCGGAGCTGCGCCACTGGCTCGGGATCGAGCCCGGTGCGCACGTCGGTCCGACCGACCTGCACGGGCTGGAGGAACGGCTGCTCGAACTCGGCCGCTACCGGGCCGCCATCTGCCGGCTGGTCGATGCGGCCGCCGGCACCCGCCTGCAGTGTTCGGTTTCGACCTCGCGTTCGGTGCGGCGCATCCGCTATCAGGGCATTCCCGGCCGCGTGCTGCAAGCCGAGGTGGCCAAGCGCGTCTTCATCCGGCCCGGTCAACGCGTCGACCAAGACGAGGTGGCGGGCCACGAGACCCGGCTGGCGCGGCAGCGCAAACGCATTGCCGAATTTCTCGAGCGCGAGGGTGTCTTCGGCGCCACGGTCGACGTCGTGGCAGAGCCGGTCGCCGGCGAACCGCGCGCGGTCGATCTGTTGATCGAGATCAAGGGTGGCCAGACGGTCGACGTCCGCAACATCGAGGTGACCGGCGCCGGCCCGATCGCCGCCTCCGAGATTCAGGAGTTGCTGCGGCCCGGGCCGTGGACCGTGTTCACACCGCTGACATTGCGCGAGCAGATCGCGCAGCTCGAGCGACGCCACCGCACCGAGCGCAATTTTCCGGAGACCCAGATCTCGGTGCGCTATGCCGTCGATCTCGACGCCCGCGCGGTCGACATCGTCGTGCGTATCCACACCGGCACCCACCTCGAAGTCGTCCTCGCCGGCGACGTCGGGGCCGACCGCAGCGAGTTGCTGCGACTGCTGACCTTTGCCGATGCCGCCAGTGTCGACGAGACCGAGACCGAGAAGAGTCGGCGCGCGATCCAGGCCTGGCTGCAGCGGCACGGCTACTACGCGGCGCGCGTCGTGACGCAGCGGACCGAGGTCGACGAAGACCACGTGCGCGTCCATTTCGCGATCGCGCGCGGAGACATCGGGCGCATCTCCGTCATCGCCGTGCGCGGGGTGCCGCCGGAGGTCGAGCGCAGCGTGCTGGCCGGTCTCGACCTGGCCAGCCAGGCGCGCGACCCGCACGGTATCGACGGACTGCGCGTGAAGCTGATCGAATGGATACCGCGACCGCTGCAACGCTGGCTCGGACTGGACACCGTTGGCCGGGCGGTCGACGAGAGCATCGAGCGCGATCGCGCGGCCATCGAGCACGCGGTCGTGGCGCGCGGTTTTCCGGAGGCCGAGGTGCGGGCGCGGCTCGCCCAGGTCGGCCCGGGTCAGCTGGCGCTCCGGTTTGACGTCGCCAGCGGCCAGCAGTTCGAGCTCAAGGACATCCTGTGCAACGGCAATCTGGCGCTGACCTGCCCCGAGATCCGTGGCGTGCTGGTGCACCAGGTCGGTGGACCATTCACGCTGGAAGCACTGGACGTCGAGCGCGGGCGTGTGCTCGCACTCTACGCTGAACGCGGGTTCCCCTATGCCGACGCCCAGATCCAGTCGGATTTCGACGACGGCGGCCGGCCAGTGCTGCGAGTGGTGGTGCAGGAGGGACAGCACGTGCGCCTCGGTGCGGTACTGGTCGATGGCCTGGTGCGGACCAACCGGGCCGTGATCGAGCGCGAGCTTGCGCTGCGGCTCGACGCGCCGCTCGAACCGCGCAGCGTCGACGATGGGGTCCGGCGCCTGCGGCGGACCGGGCTGTTCACCCGGGTCAACCGTGGCTATCTGGGCATCGACCAACAAGATGAACGACTCGGCGTGCGCGTCAATGTCGAGGAGCGCAACAGCCTGACACTCGACAGCTCGCTCAACTTCTCGACCAGCGAGCTGGCCGGGGTCGAGAGCGAACTGCGCGAACGCAACCTGTTCGGGCTGATGGTCGACGCGCGCGCCGAGGGGCGCTTCGGACTCTTCATCGGTCGCCGCACCTACCTGCGCGGCAGCGTTGGCTGGCCGCGCATCTGGGGCGCGCCGCTGACACTTTCGTTGTCGTCCGGCTACGACCTGGCCGAGCGGCCGACCAAAGCGAAATCCTTTTTGGACAATTTGCGACTCGATGCTGACGTCAAACGGAAACAGTCGCTGTTTGCCAAGCTCAATCTCGACGTCGCGGTCACCGACGCGATCACGGTCAGCGGTCGCTACGAGTTCGCGCTGGACTACGAGAAGTACATCGCGCGCGTCACCGGCAGCGACCAGTTTGACTTTGGTCAGCCGGTGCGCACTGGCGCGATCTCGGGCTTTTTCAACTATCGCGAACTGGACAATCCATTCGACCCGCGCCGCGGCCTGCAACTGTCGGTCGGGACCAAGTACGGTTCGCGCTACCTGGGAGGCCAGGGCAACTTCGTGGTGCCGTCAGCCAGCCTGCAGGCGTATCGCAGCATCGACCGCGTCACGCTGGCGGCCAGCCTGCGCGGTGCCTATGGCATCTTGCTCGACACCGCGCTCGGGATCGGCGCCAAACGCTACCTGCCCGAGCGCGACCTGGTCCTGGCTGGTGGCGATCGCAGTGTGCGCGGTCACGAGGATTCATCGATCGGCGTCGCCGATGTCGTCGTCGACTCGACCGGCCAGACCCAGGCCGTGGTCAACCCCGGTCTCATCGGCACCGTCGCCAACCTGGAGCTGCGCACCGCGGTGGTGCGGCAATTGTGGATCGGCGATCTGCAGTGGGCGCTCTTCGTCGACGCCGCTTACGTGGCCGACGCGCTGCCGGACGTGCGCGACCCGGCGCTGGCGCTGGTCACCGCGCTGACCGGGCGCGCGGTTGGTGTCGGTGTCGGTACCGGGCTGCGCTATGTGACGCCGGTCGGACCGATCATCCTCGACTGGGCGGTCGACCCGCTGCACCTGCCGGCCAACCGCATTCACGTGCAGTTTGGCTATGCGTTCTGAGCGATGGACGGCAGCCAGGCGGAATGGTTGCCGCGGCTAGGCAAAGTACTGGGCGCCAATGGTGAAGTTGTTTCCCGGCGCGCCGTCGAGGTTGATGTAGGCGGTGCCGCGACCCGATTGGATGATGAAGTAGACCTCGAGTCCGCCGCTGCCGCATGAGATCGCGGACAAGTCGTGCGCCAGCAGATGAACGGCCGCGACCTGCAACTCGGGCGCGCGGCCGGCGACCGTCGGATGCTTCCAGGCATAGGCCGGGCGCGCGATCAGGTCGAGCTCGGCGTGGGCCAGCACGTCACCGCGCACGTCCGCCGACTTCATCTCGGACAGCCCCTTGGGTCCGGTCACGGCGAAGATGCGCAGCGAGGGGTCGCTCAGCACGGCGCGGTGAAAGCCGTCGCACACCAGGATCGCGTGCACGGTATCGCCGCGCAGGCCAAAGCTGCCGGGCGGCGGCGGCCGGCGCAGGATCTTGAGGTGGCCGTAGCCAAAACCGCTGACGTTGAAATCGCCGCACCAGCTTGCCAGGTCGCGCGCGCTGACCGCGCCGATCTGCAACGGCAACGGTTGCAGACAGCGTCCCGGGATAGCGGGCTCGTCGCCGCTGGCACGGCGTATCGAAAGGAACTCGGGCATGGTCTCACCACCGACGGCGCGCACCGGATCGCGCGGCACGCCACTATAGCGTGGTGGCGAAAGCGTGTACAACCCGTCGCGGATAGTCTAACCTGTCGCGCGTGTCGACGGACCGGTGGCAAAAAGCCGCACGCGGTCGCATCAGAGGAGGGCGCATGCCGCGATTGCTGTTGGCGCTGGTGGCGAGCGCGTTGTGCATCCTGGGCTGTCCGCCGTCCGGTCAGCAGGATGGCGGTCGCGACGGCGCGGTCAGCGACGGCGGCGTGGTCGACAGCGCCGGGTCGGATGCCAGCGCGGATGCAAGCTGCGGCCATCAGTGCGTGGCAGCCGGTCTGACCGTCCGCGGCGAATGCAACGGCACCACGCTGCGTTACTGCGAGGACGACTGCATCGTCGAGCGCAATTGCGCCACCCTCGCCGGCGGTCCGTTTTCCTGTGGCGACATGGATCCTGGCAGCAGCAACTACTACGAGTGCCTGGCGGCGCTTGATCAAGCGTGCGAGCCCCACTACAGCACCTGCAACCCGGCCGGCAATTGCTCGACCGACTGCTGCAACGGCAATCCACCGTGCGACCCCGGTGCCGCGACGGCACTGGTCTGCGACCCGCAGTCGACCGTGTGCGCGGTCGCCGACGGGGGCAGGCGCGATGCCACGGTGGTCGATGCCACACCGGCAGACGCGACGCGGGTCGACACGGCAGCGCGGGATGTCGCAGCGCACGACGCAAGGGTGACCGACAGCCGGGTGCCCGACGCGGCATTGGGCGACAGCCACGCCGCCGACACGGCGACTGCGGACACAGCGCCGGTTGACCACGGTGGCACTGACAGCGCGACCGCAGTCGATCACGCCGCGTCCGACAGCTGGCAACCCGAGGCCGCGGTCGACGCGGGCGCGCTCGACGTGCTGGCTGGCGACGGAACTGCAGATAACGGCTGACCGGATGGTCCGGCTGGACGTGACGGGACAACGGCGGGCGCGCGCTGCATGAGCAGCAGCAGACCCGCGGAGGAAAATGCGATGAAGAAATTATTGGTCGTGGCGGCGGCGGCGGGGGCCCTGTGCTTGCTCGCGTGCGGACCGGGCGACGGGTTTGACGCTGGTGACGAGGCGGATGCCGGTCACGGCACGGACGCGGCCGTGGCGCAGTGCCCGACGACCGGCGGTGCCTGTACGGTAGGGCCCTTGAGTTCGTGCCAGGGCGACCTGTTGCTCTACTGTGACGCAAGCGACAAGCTGGCGTGCGACAACTGCAAGACGCTGGCTGGCGGCCCCTTCTCCTGCGCCGAGTACAACGCGACCTATGGCTACGAGTGCTTGCATGGTGTCGGTCAGTCATGCTCGGCCGATTTCCCCACGAGCGGTGAAGGCTGCCTCCCCAGCCTCACTTGCAACGCCTCGAACAAGTGCGAGTAACAGACCGAATCCTTGACCGCCGGCGCTGATCGCTTATCTCTCGTCGTCACCGGTGCCCACGAACTGGCTCGTTCGGTCGCCGTGGCGCAGCTGGTGCGGCGCAGCCGGCCCGTGCTGGCGGTGGTGCCGGATGCCGAGAACGCCGACGCGCTGATCCGCGATCTGCGCTTCTTGCTCGGACCGGATGCGGTGCTGCGCCAGTTGCCGGTCGAGGAGCAGTCGCCGTACAGCAGCACCTCGCCGTCGCTCGAGGTGGTCGGCGAACGGCTGGCGACACTGCTGGCGCTCTCTTGCGGCGATGTGCCAGACGCGATCGTGGCTACTGGCGCCGGACTGTTGCGGCGCTCGCTCGAGCTCGGCCGGCTGACCGCGGCCTCGCGCGTGTTGACGCCGGGCGACGAGGTCGGGCGCGAGGCGCTGATCGAGGCGTTGCTGCGTTGCGGCTACTCGCGCGCACCGCTGGTCGAGGACCCGGCCACCTTTGCCGTGCGCGGCAGTCTGGTTGATGTGTACGTTCCGGGCGACCCGTGGCCGGTGCGGGTCGATCTTTTCGGCGACACCATCGAGTCGCTGCGCGCATTTGACCCGGCCACGCAGCGCACCGGGCAGCAGCTGGCGAGCTATGCCTTTGGTCCGGTGCGCGAGTTCCTGTTCGATCCGGTGACCACAACGCACGCGCGCGACCAGCTGCTGACGGCCGCCGACGCGGTCGATTTTCCGACGCGCAAGCTACGCGCCATGCTGGCCGACCTGGACAATGGCATCCCGTTCTTCGGTATTGAGGCGCTGGCGCCGGCGTTCTCTCCGGCCTTGCGGCCGTCGCTGTGGGCGCTGTTGCAGCAGGCCCTGGGCGCGGCGCCGACGGTCGCGCTGGTCGAGCCAGCCGCGATCCGCGCAGCTGCAGAGCAAGCCTGGCAGGAACTGGGCGCCGGCCACGCCGAGGCGCGCGCCCGGCAGCGTCTGAGCTTCGAGCCGGCGGCCCACGCGGTGCCGGTCGACGACGTGCTGCCCGAGCTCGAACGGCTGGCCACACTGAGCATCGAGCCGCTGGTGCTCGACCACGCCGCCGGCGAGCGCGTCGACATGCGCAGCGCGCCCGCCTCGGATTTGACGCGCGAGATCGAGCGCATCGCCAAAAACGCGAGCGCCGGTGATGAGCCGCCCGATCTGTTCCGGCCGGTGAAGACGCGGCTCGAGTCGCTGCGGCGCGACGGTGTCGCCACCCTGGTCGCGGTGCGCGGATCGGCCGGGGTCGAGCGGATGCGGGCGTTGCTCACCGACCACCAGCTCGGCGTGCGCGTGCTGGCGGAGATGCCCGACCTGCTCGCCCCCGACGTGGGGGCGTCGATCTACCAGCGCGCGGTGCATGCCCACCTGGTGGCGACATCGACGCTGCCGGCCGCGGGCGCCATCATGCCGGCGGCGCGGCTGGCGGTGCTGACCGAGGAGGACATCTTCGGCCGGCGCGCGGCGCGCCGCACCAGCGACACGCGGGCGCCGTTTCGCACGACGCTGGCCGACCTCAATGACGGCGACGTCGTCGTGCATGTCGACTTTGGCATCGGCGTCTACCGCGGCCTGACCCGTCTCAATGTGCGCGGCGTCGATGGCGACTACCTGCTGGTCACCTACCGCGACGACGACAAGCTCTATTTGCCGGTCACTCGCATCAACCTGGTTCAGCGCTATGCGGGCGACGAGGATCATCGGCCGCGGCTGGACAAGCTGGGTGGTCAGACCTGGGCCAAGACCAAGCGGCGGGTCAAGGACGCGATCCTGGCGATGGCGCAGGAGCTGCTGGCGCTCTATGCGCGGCGTGAGGTCGCGGTCGGTCAGGCGTGCATTTCGCCAGACGCTATGTTCCGCGAGTTCGAGGGCCGCTTTGCCTTCGAGGAGACGCCGGACCAGGCGCGCGCCATCGAGCAGGTGGTGGCCGACCTGCAAAAACCGCGGCCGATGGACCGGCTGGTCTGCGGCGACGTCGGCTATGGCAAGACCGAGGTGGCGATGCGCGCCGCCATGCTGGCGGTGCTAAGCGGCCACCAGGTGGCCGTGCTGGCGCCGACCACGGTGCTGGCGCAGCAGCACTTCTGGACCTTCGGCGAGCGCTTCAAGGGCTTTCCGGTGCGCATCGAGGTGATCTCGCGCCTGCGCTCGAGCGGAGAGGTGACGCACACGCTCGAACGGGCGCGCGGCGGCCAGATCGACATCCTGATCGGGACCCACCGGCTGCTGTCGCACGACGTCAATTTCAAGAACCTGGGTCTGCTGGTGGTCGACGAGGAGCACCGCTTCGGGGTCAAGGACAAGGAGCGGATCAAGGCGCTGCGCGCCAATGTCGACGTGCTGTCGCTGTCGGCAACGCCGATCCCGCGCACGCTGCAGATGGGCTTCTTCGGCATCCGCGACCTGTCGGTCATCGACACTCCGCCGGCCGACCGGCGCGCGATCCGCACCGTGGTCACTCGCTTTGACGAGCAGGTGGTGCGCGAGGCGATCGAGCGCGAGCTGGCGCGCGGTGGCCAGGTCTATTTCGTGCACAACCGCGTGATGTCGATCGGCGGTCTGGCCGACTTCGTGCGGCGGCTGGTGCCGGCAGCGCGCGTCGGCGTCGCCCACGGCCAGCTGCCGGAGCAGGCGCTGGAAAAGGTGATGCTCGCCTTCATGCGCGGCGACACCAACGTGCTGGTGACGACGACGATCATCGAGAGCGGCATCGACATTCCGCGCGCCAACACCATCGTCATCAATCGCGCCGACATGCTGGGGCTGGCGCAGCTGTACCAGCTGCGTGGCCGGGTCGGCCGCAGCTTCGAGCGCGCCTATGCCTATCTGCTGGTGCCGCCGGAGACGCGCCAGATGACGCCGCAGGCGCACAAGCGGCTCGAGGTGCTGCAGCGCTTTGTCGAGCTGGGCGCTGGCTTCAAGATCGCGCAGCACGACCTCGAGATCCGTGGCGCCGGCGATCTGCTGGGCAAGGCGCAGCATGGGCATGTGGCAGCGGTTGGTTACGAGATGTACGCCGAATTGCTGGCGCAGGCGGTGGGCGAACTGCAGGGGCGGGCGGTCGAGGTGGCCCCCGAGCCCGAGCTCAACGTGCACGTGGCTGCCTACATCCCGGACAGCTACGTGGCCGACATTCACGAGCGGCTGGCGTTCTACCAGAAGATGGCGACCGCGGCGACGACGAATGACGTGGTCGACATCGTCAGCGCGCTCGAGGATCGTTACGGCGAGGCACCGGTCGAGGTGCGCACGCTGGGCGAGGTGATGGCGCTCAAGGTGATGCTCAAGGGGTTGTCGGCGCGCGCCATCGACCTGGTGGCGCCGCGCGACGGCGTCGAGGAGCCGGCGCGGGTCGTGATCGCACTCGGCGACAGCACGCGGCTCGACCCGGAGCGAATCGCGCACTGGGTCGCCGAGCAGCCGGCGCGAGTCAAGCTGACCCCGCAGATGAAGCTTTACCTGACCGCGGCCCAGGCCGACTGGCTGGCGGCTGGCGCCGACATGGTCGAGCTGGCCCGGCGGTTTCTCAACGAGGTGCGCACGCGCGCGGGTGCGGCACCTGCGGCCGGTTCTAGCGTCGACGAAAAGCGCGGTAGTTGACGAGCGGGTAACTGGCGGCCAGTCCGACCAGGTAGACCGCCAGGGTCAGCGGCATCGGCGGCAGAGACTGGTAGGCGGGCGAGTCGACCAGGCTGTTCAGCAGCACGATGTAAAACGTGAACGGCGCGGTCAGCGCAAAGGCGTATGCGAAAAAATTGACCAGCGGCCCGGGGTGCAAGCCCCAGCGCCGTGGCGCGCTGGCGCCAAAGCCGCGCCAGAACTCGCCCAGGCTGGCGGCCTGGGCCGGGAACAAATGGGCGCGCCCGGTGCGGTAGAGCAGAAAGCATTCGCCGCACAGCAACGCGACCAGCAGCTTGCCAGTCAGACCATACCCGATCGCAAACGGCACGCCGCAGTGCTCGACGACGGCGAGCCAGATCGGGTTGGCCTCGAGCGCCAGATCGCCGCTCAGCGCGAGTGTGATGCCGATATCGGACAGGTGCGCCACCAGCGCCACGGCGCCGACTACCAGGGTCGTCCGCCAGTGACCGCGCCGATCCTGCCGCCGCAGATGCAGCGCCAGCGCCAGCGCGCCGCCCGCCACCGTCAACCAGGCGACGACCGCGAGCGGCAGGCCGACCCCTGCCACCAGCGCGGCCGCGGCGTCGAGACCGTCGTAGGCGAGGGTGCTGAGCCAGCGCATCGGCGTCGATTCTAGGGCCGGCTGGCAGCCGCAGGCGAGCAGCAACATTGACCGCGCGCCATGCCCGCTGATAAATCTGTCTTCTTTTTGTCGACGGGGGGACCGCCGGCCCTGCGGCGATCGGTGCAACGATGCGCGCATACGACATCATCAAGAACAAGCGCGACGGAATGCGGCTCGAACCGGAGCAGATCCGCTGGTTGATCGACGGCTTCACCCGCGGCGAGGTGCCCGACTACCAGCTGGCCGCATTTGCCATGGCCGTTTTCTTCCGCGACCTCGACGACACCGAGCTTGGCGCTCTGACCGAGGCGATGCTTCGCTCGGGCACGGTTCTCGATTTTTCGGACATCGCGGGTGTCAAGGTCGACAAGCACTCGACCGGCGGTGTCGGCGACAAGATCTCGCTGCCGCTGGCGCCGGCGGTGGCCGCCTGCGGCGTCAAGGTGCCGATGATCAGTGGCCGCGGGCTCGGGCACACCGGCGGCACCCTCGACAAACTGGAAGCGATTCCCGGCTTTCGGGTCGACCTCGACGAGCCGGCATTTCGCCGCATCGTACGCGACGTCGGCGTCTGTCTGATCGGACAGACCGCGTCACTGGCACCGGCCGACAAGAAGCTGTACGCGCTGCGCGACGTGACCGCGACCGTGGACTGCATCCCGCTGATCGTCTCGTCGATCATGTCCAAGAAGCTGGCCGAGGGTATCGACGCGCTGGTTCTCGACGTCAAGGTCGGCTCGGGCGCGTTCATGAAAAAGATCGACGACGCACGCACGCTGGCCCGCAAGATGGTCGGCACCGGCCGGGCCATGGGCAAGCGCGTGGTTGCCTACGTCACCCGGATGGACGAGCCGCTGGGCTGCCTGATCGGCAATGCGCTCGAGACGCGCGAGGCGATCGAGACCCTGCACGGCCGCGGACCCGCGGACATCGTCGAGCTGGTCGAGGTGCTGGGCGGCGAGATGTTGCTGCTTGGCGGCGTGGCAACCGATCTCGACGACGGCCGCGTCCGCATCCGCAGTTCTATCGCCGATGGCAGCGCGGCGGCCAAGTTCAAGCAGCTGATCGCAGCGCAGGGCGGGGACCCGAGTGTCGTGGACGACCCGGATCGCTTGCCGCAGGCGCGCAGCAGCGAGTCGTTTTGTGCGACGCAGGCCGGCGTGCTCGCGGCGGTCGATTGCGAGGGCGTCGGTCTGGCCGCGATGGAACTGGGCGCTGGCCGTGCCCGCGCCAGCGACGCCGTAGACCCGGCAGTTGGCTTGCGCATGCGTAAGCGCGTGGGCGAGCCGGTGCAGAGCGGCGAACCGCTGGTCGACATCCTGCACAATGGCCGCGGTGTCGACGCCTGCCGCGAACGGCTGGCGCGAGCGCTGCAGGTCGGCGCCGCCCCGACCGGCGCGCGTCCCTTGATCATCGAGCGTCTCGACTGAACGGGCGGTCGCAGCGGCCGGCCCGAGGAGCGATCGTGGAACGACTTGGTTTCGAACAGATTCAGGCGGCAGCCGCGTTCGTGCGCGACCGGGTCAAACTCCCGGCCGGCCCGACGGTCGGCGTCGTGCTCGGCTCCGGGCTCGGCGCGTTTGCTGATCAGCTGGGTGACGGGCAGGCCGTCGCCTACGCCGAGATCCCGCACTTCCCCGAGGGCAGCGTCTCCGGCCACCGATCCCGGCTGGTGGTTGGCCGACTCGGTCCGGCCACCGCGATTGTGATGCAGGGGCGCGTGCACCAGTACGAGGGATTTTCGGCCGAGCAGGTGGTGTTTCCGGTACGCGTGCTGGCCGCGCTTGGCGCCCAGGCCATGATCATCACCAACGCCGCCGGTGGCATCGGCGCCGACATGCAGCCGGGCGACCTGATGCTGATCGAAGATCACGTCAACCTGAGCGGCCGCAACCCGCTGGTCGGCACCAACGACGAGCGGCTGGGGCCACGTTTCCCGGACATGTCGGACGCCTACGCACGCCGGTTACGAACGGTCGCAGAGCAGGTCAGCGTCGACTGCAAGATCCCGCTCAAGCGCGGCATCTACCTCGGACTGCTCGGACCATCCTACGAGACGCCGGCCGAAATCCGCATGTTCAAGCTGCTGGGCGCCGACGCGGTCGGCATGTCGACGGTGCCCGAAGTCATCGCCTGCGCCCACGCGCGCATCCCGGTGCTTGGCATCTCCTGCATCACCAATCTGGCCGCCGGCATCAGCCAGCAGCCGCTGTCGCATGACGAGGTCAAGCAGACTGCGGATCGTGTCACCGGGCAGTTCGTCGCGCTGCTGCGCGCCCTGGTGCCGGCACTGGCCGCCGCGCTGGTCGCCGACCGCGGCTGAATTTTTTTTTCGTCGCCGGCGCAAAACATACCTATGATGGCAGGCGGAGTGGTGGGTATGAGCACCCCGAATCGAAGAGTGTCTGCTCTCAAGACCGCGCGCGATCGCGCGCTGGTGGCGGATGCACTTGCGGTCCGCGCGCGCGCCTACGCGCCGTACTCGCGCTTTCAGGTCGGTGCTGCGCTGCGCACCGCATCGGGTGCGGTGTTCACCGGTTGCAACGTCGAGAACGCATCCTTTGGACTGACCATCTGCGCCGAGCGCGCCGCGGTGACCGCGGCCGTTGCTGCCGGCGAATGCCGTTTTGAAGCGCTGGCCATCGCAACCGGCGCGGCGCCGCCGGCCGGGCCGTGCGGTGCCTGTCGGCAGGTGCTGGCGGAGTTCGCGCCCGATTTACCAATCCTGCTGGTCAATGACCGTGGCGCCGTCGAACGCGTCCGGTTGGCGAAATTGCTGCCGCGGCAGTTCAGCAGCCCGCGCGCGCTGAGGAGGCGCTGAGCCATGGATCTGTTGCTGCACGGCGGCACTATCGTCCCGGTCGACCCGGCACGCTCGGTGTTCGCCGGCGACGTGTTGATCCGGGAGGGCTACGTCGTCGGCGTCGGCCCGGACCTCAGCGCACAAGCCATCAAGCCGGCGCTCAGCGTGGATGTCAGAGGGATGGCCGTGCTGCCGGCATTTGTGCAATCGCGGGTCCAGCTGGCGCACACGCTGTTTCGAAATTCGGTCGACGGCACCGGATCGGCCACCGAGGTGACCTGGCGGCGCGAGGCCGCGCTCAGCGCCGATGCGGTGCGCGCCGCGGCCCGCCTGGGGGCGGCCGGGCTGCTGCTCTCCGGCACCACCAGCGTGCTCGACGTCGGTTCGGTGCGTCACACCGAGGCGCTGTTCGAAGCCGCGCGCGACCTGGGGTTGCGCTTTACCAGCGGCAAGATCATGTTCGAGGCTTCGGCCGACCGACCGGCGCCGCTGCAGGAGTCGTCGCGCGCCGCCCTGGCCGAGGCCGAACGATTGCGCAAGGTCTGGCACCGCAGCGCTGGCGGCCGCCTGCGCTACGCCTACGCGCCATACGACGTGCAGTGCTGCTCCGAGGAACTGCTGGTCGAGGTGATCGGCCGCGCTCGCGCCGCTGGCTGTCTGCTGCACGTGCGCGCCGCCGAGACCAGCGCCGCGGTCGATGAGGTGCGCTCCAAGTTCGGCAGCGATCCGATCGCGCATCTGCACGAGGTCGGCCTGACCGGTCGCGACGTGGTGCTGGCCCACTGCGTCTGGCTCACCGCACGCGAGCAAAAGCTGCTGCGCGAGTCGAACACCAGTGTCGCCCACTGCCCGATGGCCGACCTGCGCAGCGCTGCCGGCGTCGCCAAGGTGCCCGAACTGGTGGCTCAGGGCGTGCGCGTCAGCCTGGGCGCTGGTGGCGCACCGCACGCCAGCTGCCTCGATCTGTTCGAGACGCTGCGCGCGACCGCGCTGATCCACCGCGTGCGCGCCAGCTCGAGCACGTTGACCCCGTACCAGCTGATCGAGATGGCCACGCTGCGCGGCGCCGAGGCGCTCGGCCTGGACCAGGAGCTGGGGAGCCTGGCCGCTGGCAAGCGCGCCGACGTCATCGTCGTCGACCTGCGCGGTGTCCACGTACGCCCGGCCGGCGACGTGCTGTCGGCACTGGTCTACGCCTGCCGCGGCAGCGACGTCCGCCACGTGTTGATCGATGGCCAGTTCGCGGTCCGCGACGGCGTGCTGCAGACCGCCGACCTGGCCGCCATTCATGACGAGGCCGAGCGCGCAGCGGTCGCGCTGCGCCGGCGCTCCGGCTGAGGACCGACGGCGATGGCCATGGCGGCGGTATGAGGCAGTCAGCGGCAGCCCCGCGTGGTTTGCTGCGGCCGATGCGCGGCACGCGCTTTGGCAAATACACGCTGCTCAATCGCATCGCAGTCGGCGGCATGGCCGAGATCTTCCTGGCGCGGCAGGCCGGCGTCGAGGGCTTCGAGAAGATCATCTGCCTCAAGCGCATCCGGCCGCACCTGTCGAGCCAGCCGGCATTCGTCCAGATGTTCCTCAACGAGGCCAAGCTGGCGGCGCAGCTCAACCACCCAAACATTGTGCAGATCTACGACTTGGGCCGTGTCGGCGAGTCGTACTTCATCGCCATGGAGTACATCTCGGGCCGCGACATGAGTCGGATCATCGCCAAGGCCGAGAAGAAGAGCATCCCGTTCCCCGTCGTCTACGCGCTCAAGATTGCGTCCAGCGTGCTCGAGGGGCTGTACTACGCGCACAACCGCACCGACGCCTATGGCAGCCCGCTCAACATCGTGCACCGCGATGTCACACCCGAGAACATCGTCGTCAGTTTCTCGGGCAACGTGAAGATCCTCGATTTTGGCATCGCCAAGGCGACCAGCCAACTCGAGCAGACGCGCGCCGGTGAGATCAAGGGCAAGCTCAGCTACATGTCGCCCGAGCAGTGCCTCGGCCAGCAGCTCGACCACCGCTCGGATGTCTTCTCGCTCGGGGTCGTGCTCTACGAGTGGGTCAGCGGCTACAAGCTGTTCACGGGCGAGAACGAGATGGCAATTCTCAAGTCCATCGTCGACGGCAAGATCTACCCGCCCAGCTACTTCAAGGAGGACGTACCCGAGGCGGTCGAGCGGATCCTGCTCAAGGCGCTGGAGAAGGATCGCGAGAAGCGCTACCAGTCCGGCTGGGACATGCAGCTCGACATCGACACTTTTCTCGGCAGCTACGAGTTCACACCGTCCAACATCCACCTCTCCAATTTCATCAAGCAGCTGTTCGAGGATGAGCTCGAGGCCGAGCGCGTGCAGCTGATGCGCGCGGCGCAGGCGCGGATCGAGGACTATGAAGGACCGGTGGTCGAGGCCGACGAGGTGGGGGCGCGACCGATCGATGACGACGAGGACGACGACACCGCGTCGTCCGGGCCGTCGCCGCTGGACGCCGGCGGCGAGCGTTCGCCCGACCAGAAGACTCAGGTCAGCCGGTCGGGCAGCCACCTCGACGCCGAGTTGAGTGTGGCACTGACTCACGGCGAGCTGCATCAGCTACAGCAGATCGCCAACGAACGCAGCACCGGTCTCGGCGAGATCGTGCGCGAGATGCTGCAGCACTTCTTGCGCTACCGCTGAGTGCTCACCGCGGCGGCAACACCAATCCGCGGGCAGAGCGCGGCCACCGGACAGGCGGCGCAGGCGGGTCGTCGCGCGTGGCAGATGCGGCGACCGTGCCAGATCAGGACATGGTGCGCTTGCAACCAGCATGCGCTCGGCCACAGTTGCTCGAGTGCGGTCTCGACCCTGGACGGGTCGCGCTCGGCGGTCAGGCCGAGCCGCCGCGCCAGCCGTCCAACATGGGTGTCGACGGCGAGCGCCGGCACGCCGAACGCGTTGGCCAGGATCACGCTCGCCGATTTACGGCCGATGCCGGGTAGCGCCTCGAGCTCTTCGCGCGTCGCCGGCACCCGGCCGCCGTGGGCAGCGGTGAGCTGGCGGGCCGTCGCCACCAGGTGGCGAGACTTGGCATTGGCCAGCCCGAGCGATCGGATAAAGGGCGCGATCTGCTCAGGTCGGGCCCGCGCCATCGCCGCCACGTCGGCATAGCGCGCAAATAGGGCCGGGGTTGCGGCATTGACTTTGACGTCGGTGCACTGCGCCGACAGCAGCACGGCCACCAGCAGTTGCCAGGGCTCGCTGCGGTCGAAGCGCAACTCGATCGCGGCCGCCGGATGCTGCGCGATCAGCTGGTCAAGGATCTGGCTGGCGCGCGCGTGACGCCGCACCGCTGATTCGCGGCGGACGCTGGTCGGGGTCACGGAACGTACAACCGCGGCGGCAGACCGTCGCCGCCGACCACCAGCACCTCGCCACCGGGCAGGCGGGTCGCGCTGTGGTGCGAGCGCGCCTCGATCGGCGCTGATAGTGCCGCGGCGTCGCCGTCGGCGTGGGCGAGCTCGGCCTGGGCCACGGCGACGTTGGCGAGGCGTCCGCCGACTACCAACAGCGTGCCATCGCGCAGCGGTGTTGCAGTGCAGCCGGAGCGAGCGAGATCCAGGCGCCACCGATTGCTGATCTGCGCCGCGCCGCCGGCGCTGATGGCGATCGCTTCCGCGGTGCGCTCGCTGCCGCACACCACTGCCAGCTCGCTGCCGTCGACAAAGGCCGTGGCGTCGACCACTCCGTAGGGCAGACTGAACAGACCGCTGCCGCCAGCAGCCGTGAAGTGAGCGGCCGTGCCGCTGGTGGCGCCCCCGCCACCGATCTCGAACAGCGCTTCGCCCAGCGTGGCGCAGGCGTGCCGGTCGCGGCCGGGACCTGACAGCGACTGTGGTTCGGGTGGGCCGAGGCTGCCGTCGAAGATCAGCAGGTCGTCGCTGGCCCCGGTGCCGGTAATGCCATTGGCGACCGCGACCCGGCCATCGGACAGCGCCGCAGCACAGGCGCCGCCGACGGCGTTGATCGTGCTGCTCACTGCGCGGACTCGGTCGACGTCGGGTTCGTAGACGTCGATGGCCGCGACCGGCGCGCCACTGGCATCGAAACCACCGACCAGCAGGACCCGGCCGTCACCGAGCCGGGCAGCGGCAATGCGCGTCCGGGCCACCGCCAGCGTGCCGACGTCCGCGAACTGTGCCGTCACCGGGTCGTAGCGCCACACCCGATCGAGCGTGCTGCCGCCCTGCTGGCCACCGGCAAACAGGACCCCGCCGGCGGCGAGCGAAACCGCGGCGTGCTCGACGGGCGCCGGCAATGCCGTTGCTGCCAGCGCGCCAAAGCTCTGACGCTGGCCGAAGAACAGACCGGCCGCGTGCCTGCCGTCGGCGGCAACCGGCCCGGTTGAACCGCGCGCGACCAGCGTCGAGCGGTCGCGGAAACCCTCGAGCACGACCTCGACCACGCCGCCCACCGGCCGCACCTCGAAGTCGATCGAATCGTCGGGTGCATAGTGGTGTTCGGCGAGCGGGTGGCCGTTCTCGTCGAGCACGCGCAGTACCAGCGAGACCAGTCCCTCGAGCGGTGCCTGGTCGGCCGGCAGGTGCAGGTGGACGGTCAGATCGCCGACCCGCACGACCGAAGGTTGCGGCTGGCAGGCCAGCGCGAAGACCAGCGCGATGACCGCCGTCGCCCTCACTGGCGCACTTCGATGTGGAGGCTGCGTTCCGGCGCGGTCGGCGCACTGGCCAGCACATAGAATAATGCGACCGTGCCGGTCGCCAGCGCTGCTGCCACGATTGCGCCACTGATCAACGCAGTCGGCACCAGCCAGCCCGGGCCGGACTCGGGCGCGGTCGACGCGAGCGGTGGTACGGACGCCGGCAGCGGCTGGGTCGGCAGCGCAACCCTGATGCGTTGGCGGATCGGCACCGGCGCGGTCGCGATCGCGCTCGGCGTCGCACCGCTGGTGACAAGAAAATCGGCCAGCGCGGCCAGCATGGTCGGCTCGTCGACACCGTCGTGGCCGGTCACCCGCACCGCCCCGCGGCGCAGCGCGGTACCTGCGGCGACGTCGTACAGGGCGGCGTACACCCAGTGGCTACCCTCGTATTCGGCGTAGCCGGTGGCGACCAGCTGCTCGACGTCGAGCACATGGCCGGTCTCGATCAACTCGCTGTCGGTGAGCAGGGCCGGTCCGACCGCGCGCAGCCCGCCAGTGGTGGCGTCGATGGCTCCTTCGAACCCGAGGTCGACGTCGAGCGTGACCGCGCGGCTGCCGACCTCGATCGATCGCGTCCGCGAGCGGCGACCGGCCAGTTCGAGCCAGACCCGGTAGCGCCCGAACGGGATGCTGCGGTCGAGCACGAGCGGCGTTGCACCGAGCACCCGTCCCTCGATCCGCACCGTGGCTCCTGCCGGTGTCGAGCGAATGGTCAAGCTGCCGGCGCCGGCGGTGCGCACGTCGTGGCGAGCGAGTTCCAGCAGCTGCCGCATGCGCGGCGGGTAGACTCCAGCTGGCGGGGCGAGCAGAGGATCGGCGCGCAGTGCGGCTTCCAGTTGGACCAGCGCACGCTTGCCGCCGTCGGTCTCGGCCCGGCCCGTCTCGCCGCCTCCAGCCAGAGCCAGCAATCGGTCGGCGAGTTGCAGCCGTACTTGTTGCAGCAGTTCGAGCTTTTCTGGCGTCGGGCCGGTGTCGATCTCGAGCGAGTGGACCGCCTGTTCGAGCAGCCGGGCCGATTGCGCGAGGTCGAATGCGGCATAGGCCGAACGGGCGCTCTCGACCTGCGCGCGCACCGTCTCCAGACTCTGCTCGTTGGGACCGGTGAACTCACGCAGGCGCTGCGCAACGACCGGCTGGGCCAGCGGGACCCGCCCGCGTTGTTCGAGAGCAGCTGCCAGCTGTTGTGCCAGGGCGAGCGGCGGTTGCTCGGACTCTCCGCCGAGCGGCACCACGGCGAGCGACACCGCTACGCTGGTTGCAGCGGTCGCGGCAGGCAAGGCGATGGTCAGTGCCAGGGCAGCGAGCGACATGGCCGCTAGCCAGTCAACTCCTCGACGAGCTGGCGCCCGCCGACCTTTTCTCCCAACTCGTAGAGCGCGATCGAGGCGCACAGCCGCACTTTCTTCGATCGGTCCTTGAGTGTGCGCTTGAGCGCCGGCACCACCTGGTTGGCGGCAAGCTGACCCATGCGGGCTCCCACCGCGCCGCTCGACCCGGCGTGGCGCAACATGCCGAGCGCGCGCGCCGAATAGGCGCGGGTGTCGTCGCTGGGCGCGGCCAGTGCCTTGATCAGCGCGGGCGCTGCCTTGGGATCGCCGATGCGGCCGAGCGCTTCGCACGCGTTGGGCGCGGCAAAACCCTGCTCGACCGCCGTGATCAGCCAGGGCAGGGCGGCGGGATCGCCGCACTGGCCCAGTGCCCAGGCGACCGCCGATCCTACTTCGGTGTCGTCGGTCTTGAATGCTTCGACCAGATTGGGGACGACGCGGCGGTCAGCGATACGGCCGAGCGCGACCGCTGCCCCGATCACCACTTTGGGGTTCTCGTCGCGCAATCCCTTGACGATCTCGGGAAACAGCGCCTCGTCGCCGACCTTGACCAGCGCGATGGCGGCGTTGCCGCGTACCTCGGGCGCGGGATCGGACAGCAGCCCGCGCAGGGGCGCCAGGGCGCGCGTGTCGCGCACGACGCCAAGCGCTTCGGCGGCGTCGGCGCGCTCGGCGGTGTCGGACGAGCGCAGCGCGCTGATCAGGTGGTCGGTGGCAGCGGCGCCGCGCGCGATGTCAGTGGCAAATCGGTTTTCGGTGGCAGTGACGAAGCTGGCGTCGATCTGGCGCAGTTTGTCGAGGATGGCGTCGTAGTCCGGGGCGCCAGCACTCTTGGGTGCGCGCCGGGTCGGGCCGCCTCGACGCTTGCCGTCCTCGTTGCCAACCGTCGTTTTTTGCGGCATCGCTCCTCCTGCTCGAACGCGGCGTGTACAGCGGCCAGCATCAAACCAGAGGGTCCGGGTGGGCGCAAGCGTGCGCACCAAACCCCGATCCCGCCCGCCTCACGCCGGCGCAGAAAACACCATACTTTGTGTCAACGTTGTCGCGAAGCGGGCAGGGACCGAAGTCGGGTATTGGCTCGTCGTGGAGCGCTGCGGCAGATCCGCTAGCGCTTGCCCTTCTTGGCCTTCTTCGCCTTCTTGGCCGGCTTCTTGGCCTGCTTGACCTTCTTGGCCGGCTTCTTGGCCTTCTTGACCTTCTTCACCTTCTTGACCTTCTTCACCTTCTTGGCTGCCTTGCGCGCCGCCTTCTTCTTGCGGGCGGTGCCGCCGCGCGACATCTTGGTGCGCGACACGTCGCCGTCCTTGTCGATGAAGTAGAGGTAGCCCTCTTCGCGGCTGACGCCGGTCTTCTCGATCTTCTCCGGCTTGCCCTTTCTCGACTCGCCGCCGCGGACCATGCGGGCGCGGGAGATGTCTCCCTGCTTGTCGAGGTAATAGAGCCAACCCTGCTCGCGCTTGATACCAGCCTTGGCAACCTTTTGCGCCATCCAGGTCTCCTTCGTGCTCCCCCGAGGAGCGTTAGGCCGATCCTCCTCCGATTCACAAGTCGTGACGAGAGACGATCAGCGGGCGCGAGTATAGCAGCGCTGATGAAATCACCAAGCAAAAAAAACGCGGCGCTCGACGACAAAACGCGTTTTTTTGACAGTCGCGGCGATCTACTCGACGGCGCCAGCGCGCTGCTTCACAACCCGCCTTCGAGCCGCGGTCGTCGGTGGTGACGATGTGTGAAAAAACCTTTTCGTTTGATCCGGTTGGGGCAAACTGTGAAACCTCGACGAGAAGCGGCGTCGACGACGTCACTGGGCGCTCCGTCCGACGTCACGCCGGCCGCTCGACGTCGCGTTTGACGGTTTTTGCTCTTGGGTTGCCCGACGTGGGCGGGGCGTGGTACCACATGCGCCCATGCCATTGCGGGACATCATCGGCCAGCCGCACGCAGTCGAGCGCCTGCTCAATGCCCGTCGTCGCAACCGCCTCGCGCACGGCTACCTGTTCGTCGGTTCCGAGGGTACCGGTCGTGAGCGCACGGCGCTGGCGCTGGCGCAGGCACTGCTGTGCGAGCACTCCGTCGACGGCGACGCCTGCGCTGGTTGCGGCGCTTGTCGTCGCGTCGGCGCTGGTAGCCACCCCGACCTGCAACTGGTGTTGAGCGAGGCCGAGATCGTCCGCCGCGGCATCGGCAAGGCTGAGGGCAGTGGCGCTCCGTCGCCCGAGATCCGGGTCGACGCGGTGCGCGAGTTGTGCCGGCGGCTGCATCTGCGTACCTACGAGGGGGCGGGTCGGGTCGGTATCGTCGTCGACGCGCACCGGCTGCGGGTCGAGGCGGCCAATGCCTTGTTGAAGACGCTGGAAGAACCGGCGGCCGACACGCTGCTGGTGCTGATCGCCCCCAACCCGCGAGCGGTACTCGACACGCTGCGCTCACGCTGTCAGATCGTGCGCTTTGCGCCGTTGCCGGTGGCGGCGTTGGCCGAGTTGCTGGTGTCGCAACACGGCGTCGATCCGGAGTTGGCGCGAGCTGCGGCCGAGCGCGCCGAGGGCAGCCTGGTGCGCGCACTCGAACTGGGGCGTGGCGATGTCGCCGAACGGGTCGAGGTTGGTCGCGCCTTCTGGTCGGCGGTCGCTGGCGGCCAGGCCGGAGCGCTGCTCGATCTGGCGGTCGACCTCGGGCGCGAGCGTGAACGCACGCAGGCGCACCTGGACGAGCTGTCCCGGCTGATCCACGACGAGTTGCGGCAGGCGGCACAGCGCGATCTGCGCTCACGCATCGACGCGCTGGTGCGCGCGTACGCAGCGGTGCTCGAGGCTGAGGCCGCCATCCGCGGCAATACCCAGCCTCAGCTCACGCTCGAGGCACTTGCGTTCCGTCTGCAACCGCTATTGACTTGGCTGCCGGCTGGCGCAACGGCCGCCGCTTCGAAAGACCGAACATGAGCGAACAAACGACCGCCCCGTCCAAGCTCCCGTACGTCGTCGCGGCCGCGCTGTTGCTGGCGCTGCCCGCCGCCACCTACCTCGTTGGGTACTTCAATGCGCCCCGGCCGATGAGCCTGACCCGTACCCGAGCCAGCGTCGACCGCGAGGCGCTGCGTGGCAGCGTCCTGCTGGACAAGATCCCGGCCGAGTTAGCGGATGTGGTTCCGGCCAACCTCGAGAACAAGCTCGAGGTGCTCGGCATGACCACCGACAAACCGTCGACGCCGCCAGGTGGCCGGGTCGAGTTCACCTTCTACTACCGGGTGCTCGACAACATCAATGAGGACTGGCAGATCTTCATGCACGGTGACGGCGTCAACAACGTCTACCGGATCCACGGCGACCACTATCCTGCCGATGGCAAGTACACCACCGACCTCTGGCAAAAGGGCGAGATCATCGCCGACAAGATGGTCAAGTACATCCCGCTCGATGCGCCGGTCGGGCACTATGACATCTGGATCGGCTTCTACATCGGCGACGAGCGACTCAAGCTGAGCAACGCCGACAAGGTCCAGTCGGACGGATCCAACCGGGTCAAGGTCGGCATCTTCAACGTCGGCATGTGATGGCGCGGCGTTTGCGCCAGCGCTGGATCGCGTTCGACCTCGGCGGCGTCCTGTTCGACATCGACGTCGATCGTTATTTCGATGGCGCGGCGCGGGATTTTTCCGTCGCGCGCGAGGCGGTGGCTCGCGCCACCTTTGACGCCGGTTGCTGGCCGCTGGCCGAGCGCGGTTATCTCGACGGCCCCTCGTTTCTCGGCGCCGTGCTGGTCCGGCTCGGTCAGCCCGCCGGAGCGGCCGAGGTCGATCGGCTGCGGCGCTGCTGGAACGCGATCCTGACGCTGCGGCCCGGGGTGCCGATGTTGCTGGCCCGGCTGGCGCGGCCGGCGGTCGCTTGGTCCAACACCGACCCCGAGCACGCGGCGACGATCGCAGCGCTACTGGCGCCGCCGTGCGACTGGTCGCGCAGCACGCTGTCCTGCGCGATCCGGGTTGAAAAACCAAACCCGGATTTCTACCAGCAGGCGCTGGCACGACTGGCTGCCACGCCGGCGCAGGTGTGCTACGTCGATGATCGCAGCGACAACGTGGCCGCCGCGGTCGCTCTCGGCATCGATGGTTTTGTCGCCAGCTCGCTCGGCGGAGTGCACAGCGGGCTGGCCGCCCGGGGCCTGTTGCTACACTGATCGGCGACGTCACGGCTGGTCCTACACGCTGCGTACCGATCGATGCGCTGGCCCGCACCAGCGCGCGTTCGATCGTGGCCACGCGCCATGACTGCATGGTATAGCGGCAGGTGCCGGGATTTGCCCACGTCACGAACGAGGTTTCCGATGGCACGTTCGATCCTCTTCTGCAGTTTGGTCTGTCTCTGTTCGCTGGTTGCCGGCCGCACCCTCGCCCAGGGCGAGACCGCAACCGATCCCGCGGCGATGTCACAGCCGGCGGCCGAGCAGGAGGCGCAGGCAGCAGCGGCCGAGGCGGCAGCGGCCGCGAAGGAGGCGGTCGAGGCGGCGCGGGCCGCAGCCGATGCAGCAGCGGCCGAAGCGACCGCAGCCGCGGCGTCGGCCCCGGCCGGCGCTGAGGCAGCGGAGCATGCGGCGTCCAACCGGTACGACGACGATGGCGACGACGACGATGACGACGATGACAACGATCGCGACGTGGAACACCACGGCAAGAAGCACGGCAAATGCAAGGGCGGCTGCAAGAAACACGGTGGCAAGCAGCGCGGCCATTGTCGCGACCGGGATGGCTGTCAGGCCGAGACCGCCAGCTTCTGCAGCGGTGAGCTGTGCCTGCAGCCCAAGGTCCGGTTGCGGCTGCGCTACGACGCCATCGAGCAGGACCCGAGTGTCGACTACATCGGGCGCAACAACGGCTTTGGCCTGTCCAGCGGCCGGCTCGGTCTGAGCGGGCAGTATGGCGACTGGCTGGGCTTCACCATGCTGATGGACGGCGGTTTCGTCAACCAGACCGACCGCAACCTGGTCGCAGGATCGACCTTCGCGGCGCTCAAGGATGCCTGGGTGCAGCTCAAGCCGTGGGACTTCATCCTGGTGCGCGCTGGCCAGTTCAAGACGCCGTTCGACGAGGAGACGATGCGCTCGACCGGGGATCTGCGCTTTGTCGATCGATCGGTCGGCGCCCGCGGCATCCGCAGCGGGGAGGGCTACCAGACACTGGGCATCTCGCCGCCGCGCAACCTGGGCGTGATGGCTGGCGCCGAGGACTTCAGGCTCGGACCGCTCGGCATGCAATACCTGGTCGCGGTCGTCAACGGCAACGGAGAGAACCAGGCGTTCAACGACAACAGCGCGCCCGCCGTCTACGGCCGCCTCGCGCTATCCGCCTTTGATGCGGTGTCGCTCGGTGTTGGCGGTACCTACAACCCGCGCACCGTCGGCGCCTTGCCCAACCTGTACGACGAGAGCGATCTTGGTTTCACCGTCGACGCGCACGCGTCGATGTTTGGCGCCTTTGCCGACGCCAGCTTCTTCTGGATCAACACCCAGTACCCGACGACCGCTGCGCCCGACAGCCAGGCCATGGCCGCCACGGCCGAGATCGGCTACCGGCTCTGGTTCGGGCTTGGCGCGGGCTATCGGTTTGGCTGGTACGACCCGACCAGCACTTTTGCCAACGACTCGGTGATGGAGCACTCGATCGGCGTCCGCTACGACGTGCCGCACCTGCCGCTGGCGCTGGTTCTCGACTACACGATCGCGCTGGAACAGCCAGGTCGCGAGCTCAACAACAACCGCCTGGGCGCCTTGATCCAGCTCGACATCTGACGCCGCTGCGCTGGCTGGACCGGCGTCGCCGGTCGCGGCCGGTGGAGGTTGCATGGCACGCGCAAGTACAGGCTGTGGCTGGATCGCGCTGCTGGTCGCCGGATCGCTGGCGACCGGCGGTTGCTCACCGCCGGATCGCGCCGTGGCGTATCGCATCCAGAGCCGCGACCAGCTGATCGGTGGACCGGGCGCGATTGGCGACGTCAACGACTACATGCTGGAGAACGACCGCATCCGCGTCATCATCCAGGACATCGGCTACTCGCGCGGTTTTGCCATCTTCGGCGGCAGCATCATCGACGCCGATCTGGTGCGGCCGCGCCAGGCAGGCTCGAGCACCGGCAGCGGTGGCAAGGACGTCTTCGGCGAGATGTTCCCGGCGTTCTTTCTCGAGGCGCTGGATCCCAAGTCGATCGAGATCGTCGATGACGGCAAGGCCGGTGGCGCTGCCACGCTGCGGGTCAAGGGCCGCGGCAACGAGTTCCTGGCCATGACCGAGCTGATGATGTCGACCGTGCTGGGCGCCGAGAACCTGCTGTTTGAGACCGACTACGCGCTGGCGCCCGGCAAGAACTACGTCGAGATCACCTCGCGCGTCATCAACAACGACCCGCGCGGCCGCAGCCACGCCTTTCACAACATCGAGTTCAGCGGCGTCTCGGTCCCGATTCCGATGGGTGACGCGTTGCTGCTCAGCGACAAGACGCCCTCCTTCGTGCCGGGCGACGGTGGCTACGACCAGCGGTTGTTCATGGAGGAGCGCTACGCGGTGCCGATCCAGCTGCCAGCGCTGCCGGGTCTGGTCAGCGAGTTCGTCGCTGCCAGTGGCGACGGCGTCTCGTACGGTTTTCTACCGGCACCGGCTGGCGACGGCAATTTCATCCAGAAGCACATGGACATCTACTCGACCTACCCCGGCCATCCGACCGACCACTCGCTGGTCATCCCGTTCAGCGCCAGCTCGCTGACACCGGCGTTCTTTGCCAATCCGCCTGACCTGCTCGGCCCGAACGAGACCTTCGCCTATTCACGTTACCTCATCGTCGGCAGCGGCGACGTGGGTACGATCGCCGACACCGTGCACGAGATCCTGGGCGATCCGGTCGGCACGCTGAGCGGCCGGGTGCGCGAGCAGCCGTCGCTGGCGCCGGTCGCCAATGCGTCGGTGATCATATTCGACGACCGGCAGCAGCCGATCGACCAGCTGGACACCGATGCCGAGGGTTCCTTTCGCGGCACGCTGCGACCGGGCAGCTACAGCGCAACCATCGTCTACGAGCACCGGCGGGTGCCGGCGCCAAAGCCGTTTGCCATCGAGGTCGGCAAGCGCACTTACCTCGAGCTGGGCAGCGCGGCTCCGGCGCGCCTGGTCGTCACCGTCAATGACACCAGCGGCCGCAAGATCCCGGCTCGCGCCACGCTGGTCGGCACCAGCGACGAGCGCGACCTGGGATTGCCGCCCTACCAGACCCTCTACAACCCGCAGATCGGCGAGCCGTTTCGCTACACCGACATGATCGACGACACCGCCGATCCCAAGACCCGGCAGTACATCGAGGCGGTCCTGATCGGGAGTGATGGCGTCATCACCGGCGAGGCGCGCCCGGGTGTGTACCAGGTCTTCATCTCGCGCGGCCCGGAGTACAGTGTCAGCGTGGCGCCGGTCGAGTTGAAGCCTGACCAGACGACCGTGGTGGCCGCGATCCTGGAGCGCACCGTCGATACCCGCGGCTACGTGAGCGGCGACTTTCACGTGCACAGCCAGGCCAGCCCGGATTCAGCCGCCTGGACCAAGCCCCGGCTGATCGATGCGGCGGCCGAGGGGCTCGAGGTGCTGGTCTCGACCGACCACAACTACGTCGTCGACTACGCGCCGACGATCGCTGCGCTTGACCTGACACAGTGGCTGACCAGCATCGTCGGCATCGAGTTGACGACGCTGGAGATGGGGCATTTCAATGCCTACCCGCTGCGCTACCAGATCGGGCCGCCGACCCACGGCGCGCCGCCCTGGTTCAAGCGCACGCCGGACGAGATCTTCGCCAGCCTGCGAGCGCTGGGTGACGAGCGCACCATCGTCCAGGTCAACCATCCGCGCGACACCATCCTTGGCTATTTTGTCCAGTATCGATTCGACCACGAGACGCTGCAGGCACCCGGCCAGCAGGGGCTGATCGCGCCCAACCCCGAGACCCATCCCGAATACCTGGGCGAGAATTTCTCGCTCGACTTCGATGCGCTGGAGATCCTCAACGGCAAGCGGCTGGACCTGGTCCACGACTACCGGGTGCCGGCCGTGCTGCCGCCGCCGCCGCTGCCGGACGAGATCCCGCCGGCCGGCGAGCTGCTGCGCAACAACGACGGGACGATCGCTTTTCCGGGAGCCGCCGACGACTGGATGAGCCTGCTCGAGGCTGGTGTGGTGTTCACCGGCATGGCCAACAGCGACTCGCACCACGTGCGCAAGGCCGAGATCGGCTATCCGCGCACCTACGTCGGCGTGACCGACGACAGCGACGGTCGCTTCGACACCGACCAGGTGGTCGCCGGCGTGCGGCGCCACGACGCCGTGATGAGCAATTGCCCGTTCATCCGCATGCAGGTGGGCGACCGCGGAATCGGTTCGCTGGTGGCCAGCAGCGGCGGCACCGTCGGCGTCGATATCGAAGTGCAGACCTCGTCCTGGTGTCGCCCCGAGATTCTCAACGTTTATCTCGGCAAGCAGCTGGCGGCGACCATCAGCATTCCGTTCGAAGAGGCCCGCAAGTTCAAGCGCCACGTCGAGCTGCCGGCTCGCGCCGACACGTTCGTCATCGCCGAAGTGACCGGCTCGCAGAGCACCTTTCCGATCGTGCCTGGCT
>Ga0315268_10000938_pt1 | contig 33931 bp, 28 predicted proteins | sample C1_top_MG_FD_204535 | JGI IMG/M metagenome (GOLD analysis project Ga0315268, IMG submission 204535) | Sediment microbial communities from Yellowstone Lake, YNP, Wyoming, USA - C1_top | ecosystem: Environmental > Aquatic > Freshwater > Lake > Sediment | place: USA: Wyoming | collected 2017-08-01
CGCGTCCGCGGCCCGGTTGCCGCCGTTGGCGATGCCGGTGCCCATGAGGGCCATGCCCCGCTCCTTCATCACGGTGCGCACGTCGGCAAAATCCACGTTGATGAAGCCGGGCACCATGATGAGGTCCGAGATGCCCCGGACGGCAAAACCCAGGACTTCGTTGGCCATGCCGAAGACGTCCTTGATGCGGGAATTCTTGGAACTCAGGGAGAAGAGGCGGTCGTTGGGGATGGTGATGATGGTGTCCACCACCCGGCGGAGCTCCTCGATGCCGCCGTCGGCCAGGCGGCGCTTCATCTTGCCTTCGAACTCGAAGGGCTTGCTCACCACCGCCACGGTGAGGGCTCCCAGTTCCCGGCTCAATTCGGCCACCACCGGGGCGCCGCCGGTGCCGGTGCCGCCGCCCATGCCCGCGGCGATGAAGACCATGTCGGCCCCGGACAGGACCTGCTTGAGGCGTTCGGCCTCCTCCAGGGTGGCGTTGCGGCCCACTTCGGGATCGCCGCCGGCCCCCAGACCCCGGGTGGTGGTGGGCCCCAGTTGAATCTTGACGGGCGCCAAGGAGCGCTCCAGAGCCTGGGCGTCGGTGTTGGCCGCAATGAAATCCACCCCCACCATCTGGGAGGCGATCATGTCGTTGACCGCATTGCCACCGGCCCCGCCGACCCCTAAGACCTTGATTTTGGCCGACAATTCGTTGGGGACTAACTGAATTTTCATCCTTCGCACCCCCTTGCGAATCATCTTAGCACGATTCGCGGATTCATACCACTTCGCGGAACCATTTTTTAACGCGGTCCCAGAGGCCGCCCCCGGAGGGCCGGCCCGACCAGCGGGGTGCTGCGGGCCAGCGGGGCTTGTCGGCCTGGGCCTTCTGCTGGGAGCGGAAGCCGTAAAGCACCAGGCCCACCCCGGTGGCGTAGGCGGGGTCGTGAATCACGTCCACCAGGCCGCTGACTCCCATGGGATAGCCGATCCGGGTGTGCATCTGGAAGACTTCGCCGGCCAACTCCGGCAGACCGTCCACCAGGGAGGTGCCGCCCACCAGCACTGCGCCGGAGTGCAGGGGGTGGGCAAAACGGGCCCGCTGAATTTCTTTGCCCAGCAGGTTCATGATTTCCGCCACCCTGAGGTGGATGATCTCCGCCAGGCGGCTGCGGGAAATCTGCTGGGTCTCGCGGCCCGTGAGGCCGGGCACCTCCAGAATCTCCTGGGGGTCTTCCAGGACGTTGAGGCAGGAGCCGTACTGCTTCTTGAGATCTTCGGCGTGGTTGAGGGAAGTGGGAAGCCCCACCGCGATGTCGTTGGTGAGGTTGTTGCCGCCCACGGGGAGCACGAAATTGTACCGCAGGGCGTTTTCAGCAAAAATGGCCAGGTCCGTGGTGCCTCCGCCGAAATCGATGAGGGCCACCCCCAGTTCCTTTTCTTCGTCGGTGAGCACCGCCTCGCCCGCGGCCAGGGTCTGGAGGGCGATGCCGTTGATCTCCAGGCCCGCCCGGTTGGCGCACTTGATGATGTTGTTCAGGGTGGGGATGGCGCCGGTGACGATGTGGACCTTGCACTCCAGGCGCACCCCGTGGATGCCCACCGGGTCCTTGATGCCGTCCTGGCCGTCAATGAGAAAGTCCTGGACCAGGGTGTGGATGACTTCCCGGTCCGAGGGGATGGCCACTGTGCGGGCGGTGTCGATGACCCGATCCACGTCCGCAGGGGTCACCTCCCGGTCCTTGATGGCGATGATGCCCTGGCTGTTGATCACCTTGGTCTGGCCGCCCCCCACCCCTGCGTAAACGGAGCGGATTTCGCAGCCCGCCATGGTCTCCGCCTCTTCCACGGCCCGGCGGATGGCCCGGACGGTGTTTTCGATGTTGACCACCACCCCTTTTTTCAGGCCCCCGGCGGTGGGCGCCTGGCCCAGGCCCACGATGTCAATCTCGTTTTCCCGCACTTCCCCCACCACGGCGCAGATCTTGGTGGTGCCGATGTCCAAGCCGACGATCAGGTCTTGAGGCACTTTTTCTTCCCTCAGTTTTCTTCCCCCTTGAGGGTCACCAGCGCCCTCTGGGGATAATCAAGATTGATGCGCCCGATCTTGGCCGCGTAACCCTTTTGGGCCAGGGCCGGCCAGATGTGGGCGAATTTTTGCAGTTTGGGGGAGAAATCTTTCAAGCCCAGTTCCAGCGGGCCTCCCAGTCCGTTGGCATAGATGGCGAAACCCCGCTCCAGGTCCGCGTGAATCTCGGAAATGTTTTCCAGATTTAGGGGCGGCGGAGCGGTCTTGAGCACCTCCAGCAATTGGAAGGCCTGGGCCAGGATCTCCGGCATGCCGGTTTCCCCCCGGCCGAAATGCTCAGGTTTGAGGCCGGTGATCACCGGGAAATTGTGCGGGTCCCCCGGGGACATGGGCTTGAACAGATTCCCCTGGCGCCCCACATAATAGAGCTCTCCCTCCAATTGCACCAAGGCCACCGGGGCCCGTTCCCGGATCTTCAGGTGGAGCCTCTGGGGCCATTTTCTCGTCACTTCAGCCCGGGCGACCCAGGGGTGGGTCAGCAGGGTGCGCTCCACCTGACCGGGCCGGAGGGCCAGGAGGTTGGTGTCGGGGCCAAGTTTGGCCAGGCGGAGGATCAGCTCGGGAGGGAGCCGGTGCGTTCCCTCGACTTCGATGTTCCTGATATCTTTAATGCAAAAAAGGGAACAGGTCAAGAGTTGATGATAGAGGAAGACCAGGCCCAGGCAGAGGGCCCCCAGGGAAGAAAGTCCCAGGAAAACCAGGGCCGGGCCTCGCCAGGACCTTTTCTTCCCCTCCCGGCGGCTCCGGCGGTAGATGTTTCTGGGGCGGCCCCGGGACAGGATGCCGGATTTCCGTCCGGGACGCTGGGACGCCAGGCGGGAGCCGGGTTTGGCCCGGTTCTTGTTGGCGGTCGAATAACGCCGGGAGGCGTCGTTCAGTCTTTCAACCGGCTTAAAAGGTCTTCTCCGGTTTTCCATATGTCCCCTGCCCCCAGGGTCAGGACCACGTCACCGGCATGGAGGTGGTCCAGGATGGTATCGGCAACGGCAGCCTTTTCCGCCACAAAAAAAACGCCCGGATGACCGCTGGAGCGGATCCCCTCAGAAACGGCACGGCCGGTCAACCCATTTACCGCCGGCTCTCCGGCCGAATAAATGTCGGTGACAAACACCAGTCCGGCCTTCTCAAAGACGGGAAAGAAATCGGTGAGCAACGCCCGGGTGCGGCTGAAGCGGTGGGGCTGGAAGGCCACCACCAGGCGGCGCTCCGGAAAAGCCTGGGCCAGGCCGCCCAAAGTGGCGGCGATTTCCGTGGGGTGGTGGCCGTAGTCGTCCAGCACCAGCACCCCCCGGGCCTCCCCCTTGATCTGGAGGCGGCGGTGGATCTGACCCAGTTCCTTAAGCCCTCGACGCATAACCTCGAAGTCCAGCCCCAGGCTCACGCCCACCGCAACCGCGGCCAGGGCGTTGAGCACGTAGTGGGGCCCGGCCAGGGGGAGCTCCATGCCGTCCACTTCCTGGCCCTGATAATATAGCCGGAAGCGGGAACCCAGCCCCCGGGGCTCCACCCCGGTGGCCCAAAAATCCCCGGCGCCCGGCCGGAAGCCGTAAGCGATGACCTCCCGGCCGCATCTTGCCAGCAGCGGGGCCAGGTGGGGGTCGTCGGCCCAGGCCACCACCCGGGCCTCCGGGGGCAGGGCCTGCAGGTAATCGGCAAAGACTTCCTTGATATGGTCCAGATCCCGGTAGAAATCCAGGTGTTCCCGGTCCAGGTTGGTGATGACCGTGATCTGGGGCTGGAGTAGGGCAAAAGATGCGTCGCTCTCATCGGCTTCGGCCACGAAATAACCGCCCCGGCCCAGGACCGCGTTGGAGCCCAGATTGTCCCATTGGGCGCCCACCAGCACGGTGGGGTCCAGCCCCCCGGCCCGGAGGAGGGAGGCGGTCATGGCGGTGGTGGAGGTCTTGCCGTGGGCCCCGGTGACCGCTATCTGGTAATGTCCCGCCATCAGGCGGGCCAGCATCTCCCCCCGGCGCAAGACCGTGAGGCCCCGGGCCCGGGCCGCGGCCAATTCGGGGTTGTCCTCCTTCACCGCGGTGGAGTGGACCACGACCTCGGCGTCTCCCAGGTGCTCGGCGGCGTGGCCTTCCTGGAAGCGCACCCCCAGTTCCGCCAAACGCCTAGTCAGGGCATTGGCGGCCAGGTCCGAGCCGCTGACCCGATGCCCCTGGCGCACCAGGAGCTCCGCCAACCCGCTCATGCCGATCCCGCCGACGCCGATGAAGTGGTAGTTGTATATTTTGAAATTAACCATTGTTACCACTAGGTTACTCACTGGTTTTGTTATGTCTTAAGAGGCCTGCATGTGATAGGCCTCTACCATCTTCCCCTCCCTTGAGGGGAGGGGTTGGGAAAGGGTGGCTTATCTTTTTGAATGCCCCTCCACCAACTCCAGTCATGTAGGCGGGCACTGCCCGCCGTCATTTTCATTCGCCGAATTTATCATCAGAATTGAAGAAAACTCCTTCACCCCAATTCGCCGGATATAATCCCTACTCAACAAAACGGTGGAAGGTGGAAGCCGGCCAATCTCCCGGACTGGCGACCAGACCATGCTTCACCGGATTATAGTGGATGTAATCGAGATGCCTATGCAAATCCAGGTCATCGCGAATAAGATGCTCCCAAAAGCGGTTTTGCCAAACTGGGGTTGTCCTGTGTCCCTTTAATTCCTTGGAAAATCTTGCCTTTATGAGCCCCCAGCGTTTAGAAAAATCCGTATCCCCTTCCGGCAGTGTCCAGATGCAGTGAAGGTGCTCCGGCAAGAGCACCCAGGCATCAACCGTAAAAGGATGGGTCGCTTGCACTTCCATGATGACCTTTTTTAAGGTCCTCCGATTATTAATCTCATAAAAAAGTTTCCGGCGCCCATGGGTAACCACAGTAAAAAAGAAGGTTCCTCCAGGTTGTTGCGCCCTTATATACCGAGGCATTTCCTCATGTCCGCGTAAATGACGGCGGGCAGTGCCCGCCCTACATTTGTTTCCTTTAAATCAATTCCATACACCCCTGAACAATCTCTTTAGCCGCGTCCGGTTTGGCCAGGCGCCGGGCGGCCGCCTCCATGGCCGCCAGCTTTTCCGGCGCAGCCAGCAACTGCCGTATCTTATCAGCGAACCGGGCCGCGGTAAATTCTTTATTTAAAATCAGCTCCGCGGCCCCGGCCTCCGTGAGGAACCGGGCGTTGTGCTCCTGGTGGTTGTTGGCCGCAAAAGGGTAGGGCACCAACAGCGCCGCCCGGCCCACCGCGGCGAGCTCCGCCAGGGTGGAGGCCCCGGCCCGGCAGACGATGAGGTGGGCCCGGGCCATGAGCCCCGGCATCTCATCGGTGAAGGCCATGACCTCCGCAGCAAAAACGCTCGCCCGGTAAGCCTCCGTAACTACATCCAGATCCGCCTCCCCGGTGAGGTGGATGAAGTGAAGCCGCTCTTTCAAGTCCAGAATTTGGGGCAAAGCCCCGGTCACCTCCAGGTTAAGGCGGCGGGCCCCCTGGCTGCCGCCGGTGATGAGCACCGTGAACGGCGTTGCGGGCCGTGGCGGCCACTCCTGAAAAAACTCCCGGCGGATGGGGTTGCCGGTCCAGACCGTCTTCTCCGGCGGCAGGTGCCCCCGGCTTTCGGGAAATGAGATGAAGACCCGCCGGGCCAACCGGGACAGCCAGCGGTTGGCGGCCCCGGGGATGGCGTTCTGTTCGTGCAGGGCCAGGGGGATTCCCCACCGGTAGGCCGCCACCCCCACCGGGAAAGAAGTGTGGCCCCCCATGCCCAGCACCAGGTGGGGGCTCAAGGCCTCCAGGCGGCGGCGGGCCGCCTTGACGCTGCCGGGGAGACTCAATAAGGCCCGTGCCCGGCTGAAGATCCCTTCGCCCTTCAACGCCCGGCTCTCCAGGGCCTCCCAGGGGAAGCCGTAGCGCTCCAGAATCCGGGTGGTCACCGCCTTGGGGGTGGTGAGAAAGGTGACCGCGGCCCCCGCGGCCTCCTGAAACTCCCGGGCCACGGCGATGCCGGGGTACAGGTGCCCCCCGGTGCCCCCGCCGGCGATCACCACCCTTAGGTCCATGGCTGAAATACCGTTATTGGTTTTGGGTTTTTGGTTTTTCGTAAAAAAAACAAAAAATCAATGGTTATACGAGCCTTTTGCGGGGCGCGGCGGGCCGTGCCCATGCGTGATACGGTTTACACGCTTTTTATTGGTGCGCAAGACGCATCCTACTTCCCTCGTTTTCAGGAACAGCCGGGGCGGCCGTTCTCCATATTATTTTTCTTCGGGCGGCGGGGCGTTAGCCGATCTGGCTGCCTGCCGCGCCGGGGGCGGGCCCGCCGGCCGCTTGATCTGGCTGCTGATGTTCAACAGAATCCCCACGGCCAGGAGATTGACCAGCAGTCCGGAGCCGCCGTAGCTCAGGAAAGGCAGGGACAATCCCTTGGTGGGGAAGATGCCGGTCACCACCCCCATGTTGATGACCGCGGGCAACCCTATGAGCAGCGTGAGCCCCAGGGCCAGATACGACCCGAAGCTGTCCGGGGCCTTGAGGCTCAGCCAGAGGCCCCGGGACACCACGATGATGAACAGGGACAGGACCAGCAATACCCCCAGGAAGCCCATTTCCTCGCTGAAGATGGCGAGGATGAAATCGGTGTGCGCGTCCGGCAGGTAGAAAAGCTTGGCTTTGCTTTGGCCCGGGCCCAGGCCCCAAATGCCGCCGGAGCCGATGGCCAGAAGGGATTGTTTCAACTGATAGCCCACGTCCTGGCCGTGCTTGAAGGGATCCAGGAAAGACAGGATGCGGTCGAACTTTTTGGGGTCCTTCAACACCATGAGAACCGCCAGGGGAATCACGGCCCCCAGGGCCAGCAGAATATGGGTGAGGCGAGTCCCCCCCACGAAAAGCATGACGAAGACGATGGCCGCCAGGGTGATGGCGGTGCCGAAGTCCGGCTCCTTGCCGATGAGGGCGATGAAGAGCCCGGCCACGATCATATGGGGAAGGAAGCCGATGGCGAAGTACTTCATCTTGTCCTGTTTGCGGGCCAGAGAGTAGGCCATAAATAGGGCCATGGCCAGTTTGGCAAACTCCGAAGGCTGCAAAGTGAGGGGCCCCAGCCGCAGCCAGCGGGCCGCGCCCCGCACCTTGCCGCCGATGCCCGGCACAAAGACCAGGACCAGAGAAATGAGACTCAGGAACAGGATATGGTATACCCACTTCTGATAGCGGTGGTAGTCGATGGTCCGGCCAAGGAGCAGGCCCCCCAGGCCCAGCAGGCCGTACATCCCCTGGCGCTTGATGAAATAATAAGGATCGCTGTATTGGCTCTGGGCCATGACGTTGCTGGCGATGAAGATCATGGCCAACCCCAGGGCCACCAAAGAGAAGGTGGTGGCCATCAGGATCTGGTCGTATTGCTGGGGGGCTTCGATCTCGGCCCCGGCTTCACTCGGCATCCTGAAGCTCCTTCACCGCTTTTTGGTAGACCCGGCCCCGGTGGGCATAGTCCTGGAACATGTCAAAGCTGGCGCAGGCCGGGGAAAGCAGCACCACGTCCCCGGGCCGGGCCAGCTCCCAGGCGGTCAGCACCGCATCGGCCATGTCGGCGGCCAGGCGCACCGGCGCCAGACCTTCCCAGACCCGGGCCAGCAACTCCCGGGTTTCACCCAGCAGAACCAGGGCCTTGACCCGCTCCCGGATGGCCTCCGAGAGCAGGGTGAAATCGCTGTCCTTGTCCCGGCCCCCGGCGATGAGGATCACCGGGCGGTCAAAACAGGCCAGGGAACAGGCCACCGCCCCCACGTTGGTGCCCTTGGAGTCGTCGTAAAACTGGACCCCGTCGATCTCCGCCACCAACTCCAGCCGGTGGGGCAGCCCCTGGAAGGAGGCCAGCACCCGGCGGCAGGCTTCAGGATCGGCGCCGGCATCCAAAGCCAGGAGCAGGGCGGCCATGACGTTTTCTAAATTGTGGCGGCCCTGGAGCAAAATGTCCTTCAGGGGAAAGTTTTCCTCTACCCCTGGGGCCAGCCGGATCCGCACCGCGCCGTTTTCCAGCCAGGCGCCCTGGGGCAGGGGGCGCGAGGCGGAGAAATAATAGACCCGGCCCGGCGCCCCCTGGCCCAAGGCAGCCACAGCCGCATCGTCGGCGTTCAGCACTCGGAGGTCGGCTGCCCCCTGGCGCCGGAAAAGCCCGGCCTTGGAGGCCGCGTAGCCGCTGAAATCGGGATAACGGTCCAGATGGTCTGGGGTGATATTAAGCAGGGCCGCGGCCTGGGGGTGGAAACTGGGGGCGGTGTCCAACTGGAAGCTGCTCACCTCCAGGACCAGCACGTCCGCTTTCTCCTGCCGGGCCAGGAGCTCCAGCACCGGGGTGCCGATGTTGCCGCCCACCGCGGGGTTGAGGCCCCCGGCGGCCAGCAGTTCCCCCAGCAGGGTGACGGTGGTGGTCTTGCCGTTGGTACCGCTCACTGCAATGAGGCGGCGCCGGATGAAGGGGGCGGCCACTTCCAGTTCGCCCACCACCGGGATGCCGGCCTTCCCGGCTTCCTCCAGCCAGGGAAGCTCCGGCGGCACCCCGGGGCTCAGCACAATGAGGTCAAAGCCCGGCCACCGGGGCTCCAGGACGCCCAGCTCTTCGGCCACTTCGAGGTCGGCAATTTCCCGGCGCGCTTCCTCCAGGTCCGCAGCCGGCGCCGCATCCGTCACGGTGACCCGGGCTCCTTTCCCGGCCAAAAAGCGGCACAGGGCCACGCCGGTGCGGGCCAGGCCGACCACCAGGACTTTTTTCCCTTCAAGATCCATTAGGGCCATTTTTATAAACACGCCTTCCGGGGCCGGAGCCGCCCAGCCCCGGAAGGGTTAGGTGCGGAAGATTTCCGCGACAAGTTAGGTTGCCTGGCTCCCCCAATCTCCCGTCAACCACCACCCTGCTCCACCCATTGGAGAAGGACGGAAAATCGTTTAACCTGAAAATCTTTGGGGCGGTCGCCCTCTAAACCTATCTCAGTTTCAAGGCGCTCAGGGACACCAGCCCCAGAATGATGGCGATGATCCAGAAGCGCACGATGACCTTGGGTTCGGGCCAGCCTTTGAGCTCAAAGTGATGGTGCAGCGGCGCCATGCGGAAGATGCGGCGGCCGTTGGACACCTTGAAGAAGCTGACCTGGAGGATGACCGAGAGGGCCTCCACCACGAACAGGCCGCCCACGATGGCCAGCAGGATCTCCTGTTTGGTGGCCAGGGCCACGGTGCCCAGGACGCCCCCCAGGGCCAGGGCCCCCACGTCGCCCATGAAGACCTGGGCTGGATAGGCGTTGAACCAGAGGAAACCGACGCCGGCCCCCACCATGGCCCCCAGAAAGATGGACAACTCGCCCACGCCCCGCACGTAGGGAATCTGGAGATAGGTGGCGGTCTTAAAATTTCCGGCCAGATAGCAGAAAACCATGTAGAACCCCGCGGCGATGGTCACCGGGCCGATGGCCAGCCCGTCCAGGCCGTCGGTGAGGTTCACCGCGTTGGCCGTGCCCACGATGACAAAGACCGCAAAGGGAATGAAAAACAGCCCCAGGTTAGGGTGCACCGTCTTGAAAAAAGGGATGGTGAGGGTGGTTTCGAAGGCCGGGTTGACATAAAGCCAGATGGCCGCGGCCAGGGCCACCAGGGTCTGGGTCGCCAATTTCTGCCGCCCGGTCAGACCTTTGTTATGCTTCTTGATCACCTTCAGGTAATCGTCGTAAAAGCCGATGAGGCCGAAGCCGACGGTCACCATGGAGAGCAGCCAGATGTAAGGATTTAACAGATCGGCCCAGAGCAAGGTGGACACCAGGGTGGCAAAGATGATCATCAGGCCCCCCATGGTGGGGGTGCCGGTCTTGCAGAAATGGGACTGGGGGCCGTCTTCCCGGATGTACTGGCCCACCTGCATTTCTTTGAGCTTGCGGATGAACCAGGACCCCACCACCAGGCAGATGATGAGCGCGGTGAGGATGGCGAAGATGGACCGGAAAGTGATGTAGCGGAAGACGTTGAAGCCTCCGAAGACCGTCTTTAATGGATATAAGAGGTTGTAGAGCACCTAGCCTTCCCCCCAGATCTTTGACTGCGCCTTAATCAAGGCAACTTGACCCAATGGTTTTTATCCATCAGCGGCTCACCAACGGGGTCCAACGACATGGCCTTTGATTAATTCGCCAGGCATTCAATCAGCGCCTCCATGTGCATGCTGCGGGAGCCCTTCACCAGGAGCCAGTCCCCGGGAAGCAGGAATTCCCGCAAGACTTTGGCGCCCTCGGCGTGGCTGGCCACCGGCATGATGCCCTCGGGTGGCATGCCCGCCTCCTGGGCCCCTGCGGCCACCTCCTGGCGGAAGTTGCCGCAGGTGACCAACAGGCTCAGACCCGCGCCTGCGGCCAATCTCCCCAACTCCCGGTGGGCGGCGACCGCACCGTTGCCCAGCTCCAGCATATCCCCCAGGGCGGCGGCGGCCCGCCCCTGGCGGCGCAACTCCTCCAGGGTCTTAAGGGCCATGGCCATGGAGCCGGGATTGGCGTTGTAACAGTCGTTGAGGAGGTGCACCCCGGAGGCCAGGATGACCACCTGGGAGCGCCGGTGAATGGGCTGAAAGGCCGCCAGGGCCGCAGCCGTGTCCTGGGGGTCGAGCCCCAGGGAAAGCCCCACCGCGGTGGCCGCCAGGGCGTTGTACAGCATGTGGAGCCCGGGGACCGCCAGGGTCAGGGGCCAGCTCTGCCCCTGGAAAGTCAGATTGGCCTTCTGGCCGCCGGTTCCCAAGGTGACGCGGCCCGTGGCCCGGAGCTTCGCTTCCGGCGCCAGGCCGAAGCTCAGGGCGGGCCCCCGGAAATTCCCGGACACCTGGGCCAGCCAGGGGTCATCGGCATTGTAAATCAGCCGGGCGCCGTGGTCCAAGACTCCCACCATCTCGCCCTTGGCCCGGGCCACCCCGGCGATATCCCCCACCCCTTCGGTATGAGCCGCATGGACGTTGGTGAGGACTCCCACGGTGGGGGCGGCGATGCCGGTGAGGCGCCGGATTTCCCCGAACGCGTTCATGCCCATTTCCACCACCGCGGCTTCGTGGGTGTCCTCCAACTCCAGGAGAGTGAGGGGCAGGCCGATGAGATTGTTCAGGTTGAGCCGGTTTTTGTGCACCCGGTAGGCCGGGGTCAGCACCTGGGCGATCATCTCCTTGGTGGTGGTCTTGCCGCAACTGCCGGTGACGGCCACCACCGGGACCCGGAACCGGCCCCGCCAGGCCCGGGCCAGGTCGCCCAGGGCGGTGAGGGGGTCGGCTACGGAGATGACCGTTACCTCCCGGGGGATGCCCGGAAGGGCACGGAGTTTCGAATCTCTTAAGACTGCCGCGGGTGTCTGACTCCATTTCGCCAAGATTTTCGCCTTCACCAAAACCGCCCGGGCGCCCCGAAGAACGGCCTTGGGGATGTAGGCGTGGCCGTCGTGGCGTTCGCCGGCCAGGGGGATGAAGACCTCTCCGGCTTGGCAGGTGCGGGAGTCGGTGCTCACCCCGCAAAAGGCCCCGGACGCGCCGGTTTGGACCAGGGTCCCCCCGGTGGCGGTTAAAATCTCGGCGGTGGTGAAGGTGGCGCGCATCTCAGCCGTGGAACTCCCTTAAGGCTTCGGCAACTTCTTCCCGGTCGTCGAAGTGGCGGCGCTCGGTCCCCCAGATCTGGTAATTTTCATGCCCTTTGCCGGCGATGAGCACCGCATCCCCCGGACGTGCCAATTGCACCGCTAGCCGGATGGCTTCCCGGCGGTCCGGGAGAATCAGGTAGCCCCGCTCCCCCCGCCGGGCCGCGGTCTCGGACAGATTGGTCAGGCCCGCGATCTTGAGCCCCGGCTCGATCTGGCGGATGATTTCCCCGGGGTCCTCGGTGCGGGGATTGTCGCTGGTGACGATGACCAGGCCGGAGCCCGCGGCGGCCGCGCTCCCCATGAGGGGGCGCTTGGTGCGGTCCCGGTCCCCGCCGCAACCGAACACGGTGATGAGGCGGGTGAAGTTCAGAGTTTGCAAGGCCGCCAGGGCCTGGGCCAGGGCCGCGGGGGTATGGGCGTAATCCACGAACACCGCGGGGCCGCCGGGCGGGCCGAAGCGCTCCAGACGTCCGGGGACGCCCCCCAGGGATTCAATGCCCCTGGCCACCTCTTCGGGAGCCAGACCCAGCCCCAGAGCCGTGGCCGCGGCGGCCAGAATGTTCGACAAATTGAAGGGGCCCACCAGACGGGAGTTGATCTCCAGGTCCCCGCAAGGCGTGGTAAGCTTAACCGTCAGGCCGTCCCGCCGGAACTTATGGGAACGGGGCCGCACCTGGGACTCGGGATGCAAGCCGTAGGTCAAAACCGGTACCGTTACCTGCTCTGTCAGGGTCCGCCCCCGGGGGTCGTCCAGGTTGAGGACCGCCAGCCCTTGGGCCGGCCCGCCGTTGGGCAGGATTTCCAGAAACAGCCGGGCCTTGGCGGCAAAGTACTCCTCCAGGTCCCGGTGGTAATCCAGGTGGTCCTGGGAGAGATTGGTGAAGACCCCGGCCGCGAAAGTGGCCCGGTCCACCCGGTGCAAATCCAGGGCGTGGGACGAGACTTCCAAAAAGACGTGAGAGGCACCTTGGCGGCGCATCTGCCGGAGCAGGCGCTGCAAATCCAGGGACTCCGGGGTGGTGACCGGCGCCGGCCAGGTCTTATCCTCCAGACGGTAGTTGACGGTGCCCACCACCCCCACCCGGTGGCCGGCCGCGCTCAAGATGGCCTCCAAAAGAAAGGTGGTGCTGGTCTTGCCGTTGGTGCCGGTGATTCCCACCAGGATGAGTTCCCGGCTGGGGTGGTCATAGTAGGCGGCGCTGAGATGGGCCAGGGCCAGGCGGGCCTTCGGCACCTTGACCACGGTCACTCCGGAAGGGACGTCGAGGTCTTCCTCGGTGACGATGACCCGGGCGCCCTGCCCCAGACTCGCCTGCAGAAACAGGTGGCCGTCGGTGCGGTGCCCTTTCAGGGCCACGAAGACGCCGCCGGGGGCCACCTCCGCGGAATGATAAGCCACTCCGGCGACGGGGATCTCGGCGTCCCCCCGGACCTGGCAATTCTCAAGGCCCTGGAGCAGTTGCTCCAAGGTCTTGGCGGCGGGTGTGAGTTCCCCTGCCACTGGCCTCCTCTCCGGTGAAGATAAAGTTTCTTCAGGATGGTTCTTGTCAGCAATAAGGGCAGGCGCAAGGCCTGCCCTTCCCGGGTCGTGTGAATGTCGAGTGCTGGCGATTCAATGTCAAGGCCCACCGCCTGATAGTTTAATCGTATTATAACTTCCGTTTCTTGGCAAGAGTGAATCCCGCCGTCCGCCCTCATGAACTGGACTTGAACTTCACCAGGCAGGTGTCGCCCGGAGCAATTTCGGTTCCCGGCGCCGGTTCCTGGCTCACGGCCAGGCCGCTGCCTTCCAGCTTGCAGTGCACCCCCGACTTATGGAGCAGGTTCAGAACCTGGCGGATGGTGTAGCCCTTCAGGTCCGGCATCACCTTCAACGGTTCCTGGGGGATTTCCAGCCGGGGCGGAGTGAAATTGACCGGCTGGGGAGCCGGCGTCGGTGGCGGCGCCGCTGGGGGCGCGGGCCGGGATTTTCCCGGCAGCAGCCGGGCCTGCACCGGCTCGTTTTTCTTATCCAGAGGCAATTCTTTCTGGGGGAAGTACCCCAGGACCCGCAGCGACTGGGCGGCGATCTCCTTGAAAATCGGAGCTGCCACCACGCCGCCGTAAATGGCGCCTTTGGGTTCGTCCACCACCACGGTGATGGCCAAAACCGGCTTGTCGGCCGGCACCAGGCCCACGAACCAGGCATAGAATTTGCTGTGGGAATAGGCCCGGCCCACCACCTTCTGGGCGGTGCCGGTCTTGCCGGCTGCGGTGAAGCCCTCGGGGGCCATGCCCTTGGCCGTCCCGCCTTGCTCGGTGACGGTCTGCATGATGGCCAGCATCTGTTGAGCTGTCTGTTCCGAAAGCACCCGCCGGATGGGCCGGGGCGGGAATTCCTGGACCTTGTTCCCATAAGGATCGACGATTTCCTTCACCAGGTGGGGCTCCATCAGGACCCCGCCGTTGCCCATGGCGGCCAGGGCCATGGTCATTTGCAAAACGGTGACTGAGACCCCCTGGCCGAAAGCCATGGTGACCCGGTCAATGGCGGAACGGCAGGTCTTCAGGTTTTTCAGAATGCCGCCGGTCTCTCCCGGGAACTGGATGCCGCTTTTGCGGCCGAAACCGAAACCCCGCAGGTAATCATCCAGGCGGGGGCCGCCCAGCTTGTTGGCGATCTTGGCGGCCCCGATGTTGCTGGATTTCTGGATAATTTGCTGCACCATCAGGGTCCCGTAAGGGTGGACGTCGTGGATTACCTCTTTGGCCCCCACGTGCCAGAGGCCGTTTTCACAGTGGAACTTGTCCGTGGATTTCACCGCCTGGGCGTCCAGGGCCGAGGCGGCGATGAAAATTTTATAGGTGGAGCCGGGCTCCAGGCAATCGGTGAGTTGGCGGTTGCGCCGGGCCTCTTCGCCGTATTGGCCGTGGCGGTTGGGGTCCATGGAGGGTAACTGGGCCATGGCCAGGACCTCGCCGGTCTGGGGCTGCACCACCAGGGCCATGCCCCCGGCGCCCCGGTATTTCTCCACCCCCCGGGCCAGTTCCTTTTCCGCGATGTATTGCAGGGTGCGGTCCAGGGTCAGGACCAGGTTGTTGCCCATGACCTCGGGGTCCCAGGCCTTTTCGCCGGTGTCCACGATGTGCCCCCGGGCGTCGATCATCTTCCAGCTTTGCTTGGGCTTGCCGTAAAGCTCTTTGTCGTATTGAATCTCCAGGCCTTCCAGGCCCTGGCCGTCAATGTTGCAGAAGCCGATCACCGGGCCGGCCAGGGAGAACTGGGGATAGTAACGCTTGGCCTCCGGAAGGAGATAGACCGCGTCGGTGTCCCGGCGCCCCGTCTCTTTGGCCGTCCGGGCCCTCTCCTCGGCTTTGGCCTGCCAGGCCAGGAAGGCCGCCTCCCGCTCCGGGGTGAGGTGCCGCTTGACCCAGACGAAGGGCCGGGCCCTGGTCAGAATCTCTTTTAATTCTGCGGTCTTGAAGCCCAGAATGGGGGCCAGCTCCCGGCTGAGACGGCTGGCATTGGTGACTTGGGCCGGGTGGGCCACCACGGAAGAGACCCGGGTGCTGACGGCCAGCTCGACGCCCCGGCGGTCCAGGATGGAGCCCCGAACCGGCAGGACGGGGCAATACTTCTGATATTCCCGGAAGGACATCTCCCGAAGTTGCGGGCCTTTGATGGTCTGGAGGTAGAAAAAACGGCCGCAAACCCACAGGGCCAGGACCAGGAGGCCCAGCCCCACCATGCCGATGCGCAGCCGCCCCCACTTGTCCAGGCCGGGTTTCACGGCAGGTTCACGACCTGGTGGGGCTGCGGAGCCGCCATGCCGTAGTCGGCCGCCAGCTTCTCCAAACGGGAGATGGCCGTCAGGCAGGCGAGCTCCAGGCGTAATTTGTTGTTGAGGTCCAGATATTGTTTCTGGGTTTCCTGGGCCTGGGAAATCTGGTAGCTATTTGTGAGGTACTGCAAATCGGCCCAGGCCAGGAAGATGGAGGTGAACAGAATGCTGGCGGTGGCCAGCACCACTGCCCCCACCACCATTCTCCCCCAGCGCCAGGGATGGGCCACCCGGCGATTCTTGGAGATAAAGACGTGTCCTGCAGCGCTCAGGCGAAGAGTCAGGTTGCTGAGCATCCCCCTACCTCCCGACTATTTAAGATTTTTCTGCAAAATCCTGGGTTTGGCTGGGCCCATTTCCGGAGCGGGCTGGTCTACTTCGTCCCAGAGCACGATTTGCGGGCGCCGCGGCACCGGGGCGGACCCGGAAGCGCGGCTGGCTTTGGAAATTAATGTTATCCCCACGAGAGCCAGAACGCCGGCAGTTTCAGGTTCCATTGCCTTCTCCTGGTGGGTTTTTCTCGGCGATGCGCAGCTTGGCGCTGCGGGCCCGAGGGTTTCTCCGGAGTTCTTCCAGGGTGGGGGTGAGGGGCTTCTTGGTGACTCTCCTCATCACCCCGGCGCGTTCCCAGGCGAGCATTCGCTGTTTTACCAGTCGGTCCTCCAGGGAGTGATAGGAGATCACCACCAGGCGGCCGCCGGGCTCCAGCCAGGCGGGGGTATGCTCCAGGAACTCGGCCAGTTGCTCCAGCTCCAGATTCACCGCGATCCTCAGGGCCTGGAAGACCCGGGTGGCTGGATGCAGTCTCCCCCTGCGCCCCCCGGGTCCCTGGGCCTGTTCAATGACTTCCACCAACTGCTTGGTGGTCTCAAAGGGTTTTTGCCGCCGGTTCCGGACCACCAGGCGGGCGATGCGGCGGGCCCGGCGCTCCTCCCCGTAGTCCCGGAAAATCTTTTCCAGCGTCTGCTCCGAGGCGGTGTTCAGAATCCTGGCCGCGGTGGGGCGGGGCGAATCGGGGTTGAACCGCATGTCCAGAGGCTCGTCCCCGGCGAAGGAGAAGCCCCGGTGCGAGTGTTCCAGTTGCTGAGAGGAAAGCCCCAGGTCCAGGAGAATTCCGGCCACCCCTGCCATCTTGGCTTCCTCTAACAGCTCCCCCAGTTGGGTGTATGAGCGGTGGAACAATTGAAATCTGGAGGTGTGGCGGGCCAGCCGGGCGGCTGCCGATTCCAGGGCCGCGGGATCCTGATCCAGCCCCCAAAGTTTCCCGTCCGGGGCGGTGCGGTCCAGGATGGCGGTGGCGTGCCCCCCCTCACCCACGGTGCCATCCACATACAGGCGGCCAGGCCGGCAATCTAGACCCACCAGCACCTCCGTCACCATAACCGGTTCGTGAACCGGGTTGTGGTCTTTCGTTAGATCAACAATTCGTGTAGGACCTCTTCCGTGATGGATTCTTCCAACTGCTTCCGGTGCGTCTCATAGGTCGGGCGGTCCCAGATTTCAAAACAACGGATCGCCCCCACCAGGCAGACTTCCCGGCTTAACCTGGCATAGTCCCGGAGATTGGGGGGAACCAGGATGCGGCCCTGACGGTCCAGGGGACATTCTTCCACCCCGGAGATCAGAAACCGCTGGAAGGCGCGAATTTCTTTGCGGAACAGGGGCTGTTCGGCAAATTTGGCCGCAATCTTTTCCCACTCCGATTGGGGAAAGGCCAGAATGTAGCCCCCGAAATTGGTGAGAATGAGCTGGCGGTCTTTGCGCTCCTGCAGTATTTCCCGGTAGCGGGCGGGAATGCTGACTCTGCCCTTGTTATCCATAAAATGGAAATAGCTACCGGCGAACATCTTCCCCCCATTAATCCCCACTAAGTCCCACTTTTTCCCACTTGGAGGCAAAATACGCCCTTCTTTAGGGAGATGTCAAGAAAAAAAAGAGACTTGTGAAAAAAAATTTACCCAGGAAAAGTTAAGCAGAATAAGAGATTACAAACCGGACCCCGTGGACCCCACCGCCGGGTTTGGGGGCCCATTTGGGCCCAAAGATATGCTCAATCCCCCGGGGTTCCCCCACTGGAGCCCTGGTTGGCGGGTTGGACGGGAATTTTGCAGGGAAGAGGTTGCAGAAGGCGGCCGTGGTCCTGGCCGGCAAGTGGTTCAGATCACATGCGCCTACTGGCGGCGGGAATCAAGGTAGCCTTGCAAAATCAGGACGGCGGCCACCTGGTCCACCACTTTGCGCCGGCGCCGGCGGCTCAGGTCGGCCTGGAGCAGCACCCGTTCCGCCTCCACGGTGGTGAGGCGTTCGTCCCAGGTGACCACCTTCACACCCAGGGACTCTCCCAGGGACCGGGCCAGCTCCAGGATTTCGGGGGCCGCCCCTCCCAGGCGGCCGTCCAGGTGCCGGGGCAGGCCCACCACGATTTCCTGCACTCGCCACTTCCTGGCCAAATCCAGCAGCTGCGCCAAGTCCGTGGCCAAGTCTTGCCGGTTCAGGACCCCCAGACCCTGGGCGGTGATCCCCAGGGGATCGCTGATGGCCAGCCCGATGCGCTTTTCGCCCACGTCCAGGCCGAGGATACGAACTTCCCTGAGGTTTCCGGAGGAGGAGTCGGTTTCCATGGGGAAGACGCCTAAGTCAAAGAAGCTGGGGTGCGGTTCAGGCCGTATCCCGCCAGAATACCCAGTTGCACGTGGAAGAGCCAGTTCACCGAAGGAAAGAGCATGGAGTCGTAGGCCAGGGAATGGACCGCGAAACCCAGAACCACCAGGAGACGATAAAGCTCCAGCCCCGGGGACCGAGCCAAAGGCCGTAGTCTTTGCCAGTATCTGCGTAGGATAAAGACGGTTTTCGCCAGATAAGCCAGGGTCATCGGGGTGCCGAGTTCAACGAAGGCGGTGAGCAGCATATTGTCGAAGGTCTGGAGCTGCTTCACCGTTGGCTGAAACGTCTGCAGGTTGGAGTTGTGCCGGGGAAAGTCCGCCAGATACTTCTCATGGGTAAGAGAACGCAATCCTATCCCCGCCACCGGGTGTTTTAGATAAACATGGAGGGAAAATGGGTAAAGTTCCAGCCGGTGGAAGATGCTGTTGTGGCTGGGGATATCCCGGTGAAGGGATTTATAGAAATTCAAACCTTTTGGAACCAAAAGAGTTACCGTCACCAGGGCCACGGCCGCCAGGAAGCTCCATCTGCCTGCCCTGAAGTACACCCAGAAAAGACACATGGCCACTATAACCCAAAAGGTGCTGCGTTTCCCCGTCAGGGTAATTAGGAATACCCCCAGGGCCAACAACAGGCACCCGGCGGCCTTCCACTTCAGATCGGCGGCCCCCAGCAGGCGGAAGGGGCCGGGAGACAGTAAAATTATCAAGCTTCCCAGGGGGATGGAGTGGAGGGTGAAGATGTTGCATAATCCCTGGGCATTTGGGCTTTTGTGGTAGCAGGCTAAGATTTCGGTGAGGGCAATGATGGCGAGGCAACCGCAGCAGAACCAGTCAAAAAGCTGCCGCGGTTGCCGGCCGGCCAGCAGGAACATGGAGGTCCACAAGGTTATGACCCCGGTGAGGAGAAACATTCTCATGGTTGGGTAAGTGCGGGCCGGATTATCACTGAAGACGATATTAATGATTCCAAAAATTATTATGGTCAGGAGCAGGACAATTTCCGTCCTGAACTCTTTACTGCTGAAGAGATTAAAATAGGTCAGCGGCCCCAGCAGCATCCAGGGAATAATCAGGGCCCAGCAGGTAATTTGGTCATTGCCCAGGACATTGGGAGACCAGCAGAGGACGACCAAGCCCCCGGAAATTAGAAAGGCTCCCAAGGGGAGGCTGGTGATGAAAAAAAGATTATCAGTCTTAGCCAGGTAATTCACTGTGGTGCCGGGCCTTATTTGGAGTTAAGGGAAATTATCGTCTTATCGCTCGCTATCCTTCTGTTTGACTAAGTTATTGCCAGACTCGTTGGAAGATTTAATTTTTTGGGCAAGTTCATCCAGGACCTTTCTATATTCATGGCAACGCTGTCGCAAGACGCTCAAGGCCTGGTCCTGTTTTAAAGGTTTCGGGTCGGAGCCTGACAAAGCAATGGGAGTATGAGAGTGGGCAGTTTCCAGGATGGGCAGCAACAGCTCCATATAGGCCAGTTTTCTTTCGGCGTTGACGTAACATCGTCTGGCCAGGAAAAGTTGCTTCTCGACAAAATTCTTGGCCAGGTTCTCGCGGTGGTCGGCCCTGAGGACCAACTGGCCGACTTCGGACGTCAGGTTTCCGGGGTCGGGCGCGAGCCCCAGCGGCGCCAAATTGTCCTGAAGACCCAGAATATATTTTTCAATTCTAAGACATTCCTTTTGGGCCTGGGAGATTTTTTCCAGCCAAAATGCTTCCGGTAAAAGTTTAAGGCGCACGTCCGGATGGAGAACCACTCCCTGAAGCAGGACCAGCAGCAATCCCCCCGCCAGAAGAATTTTGATCCAGTTGTCCGGGAGCTTAGGGATGTTCATGGGCAACCCTGAGATTCTTACGGTAAACCACCAGACGAACCCGGGGTTCGGGCGGGAGGAAGCGGTGATAGTAAGGGTCGGCGCGGTTGCCGAACATCTCGTCTTCTCCTGGCAGAACCAGCATCTCATAATCCCGGGCCAGGTTCAGTTGATTGAGGATGTAATCCTCGGATTGCTGCAAGAAGTAATCCCGGTTCCACCGGGTATGCCACCGCCTCACTACCCAATCGGGAGCCTCCCCCGGAGCAGGAATGCGTCCCTGCAATCCTCCCAAGATTTGGTGCCTGGTATAAAATTGGAGAGGCAGGTCGCCGTAAGTGGTGAGGATGGTCTCGCCGGGCCTGGCATGGGTATTGAAAAAGTTGATGAGATTTTGGTTGACGTCCGGGTAGGGGGAACCAAGTTCGATCAAGAAGTTTCTTATCGTCAGGTTGGGGTAGGTAAGCATGTGGACGTCATTATAAATGGGGAAGTACCTGATTCCCAGCCAATGCAGGGGCACCAGCTGCAGCCAGTTGGTAAACAGCAGCATCAGGCCGAACAAGGCCCCGGAAAATTTATGGTAACGCCACAGGCAACAAGCCGTCCAGCCTAAGACGATGGCCACCAGCGGATAAAGATGAATCAGGTAGCGGTGTTCCGCTTGCGGCGCCGGCAGCAGGAAGAAGATGTTGCCGATAACGATCAGGGCGCAGAACAGAACGAATCTCTCTCCGGGGTCGGCGGGAACCCCCCCGGCCCCCTGCCAGACCCGACGCCACCTCCAAAGCAGGTAAAGGCATATCGGAAGAGGCACCATAAACTGCAGGAGGTCGGTCCAATACTTCTCCAGATGTTGTAAGATCATGGTGCCTAAATCCGGGTATCTCAACAAAGAGGCCTGGTCATGAAATTTAAAGAGCAGAGCTCCTGGAATTATCAGAATGATGAGGCCTAAGGCCAGGGTCACGGTTCGGGGAGTCAGCAGGTCCCGGGGGTAAAGCAAGGCCGCGGCCAGCAGGGCGGGCGCCAGGAAACTTGCGCAAAGCAAGTAGTTGGTATAAAACAGCGATCCCAAGGATAACACCAGCAAACCGGCCGGCGCGACCCGGGTCTGCCAGTCGCTGCGAAAGGCGTAAAGCGCGGTTAGGGTAAAAAAGGCCCCCAGGCTGTAATAGCGGCACTGCCGGGAAAATAATAAGAATGGGACCGAAAAAGTCAATAACGCGGCCGACATCAGGGCCCAGTGGCGATTCCCGAAGTTAACTTTGATCAAACGGTAGACCAGCCAGACGCACAACAACCCAAAGAGGGCAAAGGGAAAACGTCCGGCAAAGGTGCTAAATCCTCCCAAAAAAAAGGCCGCGGCCGTCAGATAAATTTGCAGCCAGGGCGACCAGCGCCACAAATGGTCCGGGCCAAACTCCCTCCCTTCCTCCTGGGAAATGAGGTTGACATCATCAAAGGCCAGCGGTAAGCCGAAATGCACCACATTTCTAGCCAGGCAGGCGGTTTCGGCTTCATCCTGCCAGAAAGGACGATGGTCCAGGTGGAAGAACAAGAGGAAGGCCGCCACCGCCAACAGGGCCAGGAGAACCGGGTCAAATCTTGCTGAAAACGTTGGTTTGCTATGGTTTCCCATGGGGTCCGCGAATTATCTTAAAACAACCCGGCAGCTAAGCGGGAATGGATTGGATTATTAACCTGAAAATTCTAAGTCAGATATGAACATAAATAAAAGTAAAATCTCCGCTTTTTCGGAGAAAAACCTTTTCCGCGGCCGGCACTCTTAATGGCGAAGATTAAAGGCCGGGTTGCCCGAAGTTACGGATTCTTATTTTGACAGCAGCCACACCGCCAGCAGGGCCAGAGCAATGCCCGCCAGTTGCCGGGCCGTTATCTGCTCTTGCAGGAGCCCCCAACTCAGCGCCACCGTCACCACCGGGTAAAGGGCGGTGAAGGGCACCACCACCGCCGCGGTCCCTGCGGCCAGCGCCTTGAAGAAGCAGAACAGACCGAAGGCCATGCAGACCCCGGCGGCCAGGGATACCCCAACCCCCCAGGGATGCCAGGGAACGTTGAGGCCGCTGGAAAGGCCCAGATAGCCGATAACCGCCAGGTGGCCGGAAATGGAGAGGAGATAGACCGCGGTGGAGGGCAGGTCCCGGGTGGCCGCTTTGCTCAAGAAGCCCCAGGCTCCCCACAGTATGAGGGCCGTCAAGGAATAGCCAAGCCAACTCATGGGTCCCGCCTTGCCAGTCATTTGCCTTTCCTCTAATATACGAAATGCCCGGCAATTACAACCGGGCAAGGCGAGGGTGGCGGGAAGTACCGGCAAAGTTTCCCGGGTTTCCCACCTTTTCTCACCTATTTAATTGCCCGGCGCCCTGGCTTTCAGGGTTATCAAGGCATATGATTATTTTGCACATAAAGATGCCATTGTGTGGGCCAGGTCTTGGCGGAACTAAGGGACGATGGCGGACGGTTTTGCAGATGCCCGTCTTTTTCCTTCCCCTTGATGGGGGAGAATAGGGTGGGGGTGATAAAACACATTATGGTAAAAATTATGGGGCACCGGGGCGCCCCGGGGCTGGAGCCGGAAAACACCCTGCGCTCCTTTAAGCGGGCCCTGGAGTTGGGCGCGGCCGCGGTGGAGCTGGACGTGCACCTCACCCGGGACGGCCGCCTGGCCGTGATCCACGACGCCACCCTGGGGCGTACCACCAACGGCCGGGGCCGGGTCCGGGACTTTACCCTGGCGGAGCTCCAGAAACTGGACGCCGGCCGGGGCGAACCCGTCCCCTCCCTGGAGGAGGCCCTGGAGCTCACCCGGGGCCGGGCGCTGCTGTTGGTGGAGCTGAAGGAGCCCGAGGCCGCCGCGACACTGGTGCGGTTTTTCCGCGACCACCAGGCTTTCGGGGATGCCATGGCCATCTCTTTCTGGCACCCGGCCCTAAAGGCCATGAAGGAAGCAGAGCCCAGACTCGTAACCGGCGTCCTCCTGGTGGGCTGCCCCGCGGATCCCGCCGGCCTGGCCCGGGCCGCCCGGGCCGATGCCATGGTGCTGCAATACGCTTACGTCACGCCGGACCTGGTGGCCGCGGCTCATCAAAACGGCCTTAAGGTCTATATCTGGAACATCGACGACGTGGAGCGGCTGCCTCCCTACCTGGCCATGAACCCGGACCTAATCGGCAGCAACCGCCCCGAGGTTTTGATAGAATATTTGAGAAACACAGCAGCCAGCAGTAAGTAGGCCAGTGATAAGATTTCGCGGATTACCGGCAACTGACCACTGATAACTGGCTATTGAGAAATCCCGAAGGAAAGTTCGCATGTCCAAAACCATTGTCCAGCAGGTGATGGAGGCCCACCTGGTGGCCGGGGAGCTGGCTCCCGGCGCCGAGGTGGCCTTGAAGATTGACCATACCTTGACCCAGGATGCCACCGGGACGCTGGCCTATCTGGAGTTCGAGGCCATGGGGGTGGACCGGGCCCGGCCCGAAGTGGCGGTGAGCTACGTGGACCACAACCTGCCCCAGACGGATTTCAGAAACGCCGACGACCACCGCTTTCTCCGCACCATCGCGGCCCGCTACGGCCTCTATTTTTCGCCGCCGGGCAACGGCATCTCCCACCAGGTGCACCTGGAGCGGTTCAGCGTCCCCGGCAAAACCCTGCTGGGCTCCGACAGCCACACCCCCACCGCGGGGGGCGCCGGCATGCTGGCCTTCGGGGCCGGTGGCCTGGACGTGGCCCTGGCCCTGGCCGGGCAACCCTTCTATCTCACCATGCCAGAAGTGCTGGGAGTGCGCCTCACGGGCCGGTTTCCGGATTGGGTGTCGGCCAAGGACGTTATCCTGGAGCTGCTGCGGCGCCTCACGGTGAAGGGCGGCCGGGGCAAGATCCTGGAGTTTTTCGGACCGGCACTGCGTCACCTCAGTGTTCCTGAGAGAGCCGCCATCACCAACATGGGCGCGGAGCTGGGGGCCACCACCTCCATCTTTCCGGCCGACGAGCAGACCCGCAAATTCCTGGCTCGCCACGGGCGGGAGCAGGATTTCCGGCCCCTCCAAGCCCGGGGACGCCCCGATTATGCCGGAGTCCAGGAAATCGACCTGGGCCGGCTCACGCCTCTCATCGCCCAGCCCAGTTCTCCGGACCGGGTGGCGCCGGTTAAGGACCTGGAGGGAACCCCGGTGGAGCAGGTGCTCATCGGCTCCTGCGCCAACTCCTCTTTCCGGGACCTGATGGTGGTGGCGAAGACCCTCAAAGGGCGCCGGGTGCACCCCCGAGTCAGCCTGGAGGTCAACCCCGGCTCCCGGGAGGTGCTGGACAACCTGGTGCGGGCCGGCGGGCTGGTGCCCCTCATCGAGGCCGGGGCCCGGGTGATGCCCCCGGGCTGCTGGGGCTGCATCGGCATGGGCCAGGCGCCGCCCACCGGCGCGGTGAGCGTGCGCACCTTTCCCCGGAATTTCCCCGGCCGCAGCGGCACCAAAGATGACCAGGTCTATCTGGCCAGCCCCGAAACCGCGGTGGCCGCGGCCGTGTTCGGGGAACTCCGGGACCCTCGAAGCCTGGGGGATTATCCCCGGGTGGCGCCGCCCCGGCATTACCACGTGACCGCCGGCCTCCTCCCGCCGCTGCCGCCGGAGGAGGCCGCCAAAGTGGAAGTGGTGCGGGGCCCCAATATTGTCGCCTTCCCCCCGCTCACCCCCCTGCCGGCAACCTGGCGTGGGGAAGTGTGGTTGAAAGTGGGGGACAACGTCACCACCGACGACATTTTGCCTGCGGGGAGCCAGATTTTGCCCCTGAGGAGCAATCTCCGTGCCATCAGCCGGTACGCTTTCACCCGCCTCGACCCCGAGTTTCCCATGCGGGTGCAGGCCAAGGGCGGCGAAGGCGCCGTCGTGGGGGGCGAGAACTACGGCCAGGGCTCCTCCCGGGAGCACGCGGCCCTGGCGCCGCGGTACCTGGGGGTGCGGGTGAAACTGGTGAAAAGCTTTGCCCGGATTCACCTGGCCAACCTCATCAACTTCGGCATCCTGCCCCTGACCTTCGAAAACCCGGCGGATTACGGCGCCCTGGCCCCGGGCCGGGTCCTTGAACTGCCCAACGTCCGGAAACTCCTCCTGGAGGGCGCCGACCGCCTGGTGCTAAAGGCCGGCGACCGGGAGATTCCGGTGCGGGTGGACCTCACGCCCCGCCAGCGTAAGCTCATCGCGTTGGGCGGCGCCCTGAACCTGGCCCGGGAGGGGTAGGGAGAATGCGTGCAGGGCCGGGTTTTAAACCCGCCACCGCGGTAAACCGTCTTTTCAGGGAGTTCAACCATGTCTGTCAACGCTTGCTTCATCAACGGCCGCTGGGTGGAAACCGCAGACAGGCTGCAAGTCATCAACCCCTGGTCCGGGGAGGCGGTGGGGGAAGCCTCCCTGGCCGGGGAGGCGGAGTGGGAAGCCGCCATCACCGCGGCCCAGGCGGCCGCGCCGGCCCTCAAGAAGATGTCCGGCCTGGAGCGGCGGCAGCTGCTGGAGGCCCTGGCGGCCGGCGTCCAGGCCCGGAAGGAGGAGCTGGCCCAGACCATCATGGCCGAGGGGGGCAAGCCCATCACCTACGCCCGGGCGGAAATGGCCCGGGGCGTGACCACCCTAACCCTGGCCGCGGAGGAGGCGGCCCGCCTCGGCGGCGAGTCCCTCCCCCTGGACCTGGCCCCGGGTATGGCCGGCCGCTGGGGAGTGACCCGGCGCTTTCCCGTGGGCCCGGTCCTGGGCATCACCCCCTTCAACTTCCCCTTCAACCTGGCGGCCCACAAGGTTGGCCCGGCTTTGGCCGCGGGCAATCCCATCCTCCTCAAGCCCCCTTCCAAGACCCCCCTCACCGCCCTGAAGCTGGCGGAAATTTATGAGGCTGCCGGGCTGTTGCCGGGCGGCCTCCAGGTTCTCCCCAGCACCAGCGGGCTGGCGGAAAAGGCGGTGGGCGACGACCGGCTCAAGGCCCTCTCCTTCACCGGCAGCGCCGCGGTGGGCTGGCGCCTGAAAAATCTCGCCGGCCGCAAGAAGGTCATCCTGGAGTTGGGGGGCAACGCCGCGGTCATCGTGGACGCCGGCTGCGACCTGAAATGGGCCGCCCGGAGGTGCGCCATCGGCGCCTTCGCCCACGCCGGCCAGGTGTGCATCGCGGTCCAGAGGATCCTGGTGCACCGGGAAATTTACGACGACTTCAAGGCGCTGTTCCTGGACGCCATCTCCCGGGAAATCGTGGCCGGAGACCCGGCCCGGGAAGAGACGGTCATCGGCCCCTTCTTCGAGGCCGCCGCGGCGGAGCGGGTGCGCCGCTGGGTCCGGGAGGCCGTGGACGGCGGCGCCCGCCTGGCGGAGGGCAACCTGGGCTCCGGCAATCTCATGCCCGCGGTGGTCCTGGAGAACGTCCGCCCGGAAATGAAGGTCTGGTGCAACGAGGTCTTCGGGCCGGTGGCCATCCTCACCCCCTTTGGCGACTTCACCCAGGCCCTGGAGATGGCCAATGACACGGACTACGGGCTCCAGGCCGGGGTCTTCACCGCCAGCCTGGCCCATGCCTGGCAGGCCTTCGAGACCCTGGAGGTGGGGGGCGTCATCGTCAACGACGCCCCGGTCTTCCGCCAGGACCACATGCCTTACGGCGGCGTCAAGGCTTCGGGGCTGGGAAGGGAAGGGGTGCGCTACGCGGTGGAGGAGTTGACCGAGATCCGCCTGCTGGCCCTGAAGCCGTGAGCAGTTGCCAGTAAGCCTTTGGTGGTTCTCACCCCGGTTGCCAGGGTTAGGCCCCCTCACCCCGGCACCCTCCCCCCCTGGGGAGAGCGGGAACCGTCATACTGACCACTGGCCACTGCCCACTATTCCATAATCCCGCTGGCTTCCCGGTACTTGACGCAGGGGGTCCAGGACCCCAGGGGCCGCTTGCACCCCTTGCAGGTGTTCAGCCCCTGGCGCTGCTTGCAGTAGCTTTTCACCACTACCTCGAAGAGCCTGGCGTTGCGGATGGCGTAGGCGATCTCCTCGGCAATGGACTGGAGCAACAGCAGCTCTTCATCCAGAAACGGCTTATTGCCAATCTTATTGAGGACTTCCAGGACCCCGATTTTCTCTTCCCCCGCGGTCAGCGGCAAGACCATCATGTTCCGGGTGACAAAGCCCGATTCGGCGTCGAATTTGCCGAAGAACCGGGGATCGTGTTGGACGTCGTTGATGATCTCGGCCTGCTGCGTCTGCAGGACCGAGCCGGCCAGCCCCTGATCCGCGGGGAAAGTGGCGGCCAGGAGGACCTCCTTGGCCTCTCCTTCGGCGGTGTAGAACCGAAAATTCTCTTTAGCATAGTCCAGCATCAGCACCGAGGCGGCTTCCGCCGACAGGGCGTCCATGCAGAAGAACAGGACAGCTTCCAGGATATCGCGCAAGTCCAGGGCCTGGGCAATCATAGAGCTGACGGTGAGGTAAGTGTTGAGGTGGCGGTTGCGCTTTTCGGCGTCGTGGCGCTCCACCAGGCTGTTCATGGCCGGGGAGAGGAGAGAGACGAGGTGCTCAGCCAGGAAAGGGGATAATTGGATGGGATGGCCTGAATCCGCCAATCCCAGCAGGCCCAGGCGGCGGCCGGACGCCGTCAGCGGCAACAGGGCCAGGCTCAGGTTCTCCTGGAGGGTCACAGGCAAGGCCGCGCTCTCCCCCAAGAAATCCGGGAGTTGCCGGAAGTGCCCGGCACAGAGTTTTTCCACCGCCACCGCGGTCTCGGCGGGCAATCCCGACTGCAGGAAGAGGTGGTGAAAAAGCCGGGGGTCTTTCAGGTAAAGGACGGAGGCGCCGGTTCCGGTTATCCGGGAGATGGCCGGCAGAACCGCGTCCACCAGTACTTCCAGGCTCCGGGCAGAAACCACTTTCCGGGCCAGGTCCGCCATGGCCAGGGCTTCGTGGAGGGAAGGCTGCCCTTGGGTTGACACCGAGGTCGACATGGCCACCTCCGGGCACGTGTTCTTCACGTGTTCATGTAAGCATTATGGCACAAGTTTTTTCAATAATACAATACAAGGTAATGGATTACCGGGACATGGTTCAAAAAAACAAAGGAGATCACGGAAGCAAGCTTCCATGATCTCCATTTAATATTCCAAGGGTTACAAAATAGTTACTTTGGATTAACCGACCCCGGGTACGGCGGAATAGATTTCCTTGAGCAGGGGGGGCTTGAATTCCATGGTCCGGAAGAGCAGTACCGGCACGGTGGCATGGGTGGCCACCCGGTCCGCTACGCCGCCCATGTACCAAGCCACTTCCCCGGCGCCGTGGGTCCCCAGGGCGATCAGGTCATAGCCGTTGTCTTGGGCGTAGGCAATAATGGCCGCCGCGGGCACGCCGTCCTGGCAAACGAAGTCCGCGTCCAGGCCTTGGTTCTTGAGGTCCTGGGCCGCCTTGGCCAGAAATGTGGAGCAGAATTTTGCTTCTTGAGCCGCCTCGGCCTTGATGGTCGCAGGGGTGGCCTCGCCAGCGAAGGCTCCGACGCCGCTGTAGCACGCATGAAACAGAGTCACCTTGGCTTTGAAAGCCTTGGCCATTTCTGCAACCTGAGGAAGGATTTTCGCCGCAATTTCTGAGCCATCCAGAGGAACCAAAATCTTCTTGAACATATTGCCCTCCTGGTTTACTTTCGCTGGGCCAGGCTCTGCCGCCTTCATAGCCCCAAATCCGTCTATCAAGACTTATAAGACAGAATTGTAACGATGTCAATTCAGCTAATGGAAATTTCAGCTATTTTTCTTTTCGGGAAGTCTGGCAGGGGCGGCGGCCGTACCACCTTTGAAGAGGCCGCGCTGCAAGACCCGGTGGTAACTGGTGAAATCCCCTTCCCCGGCGTCGCTTTCCAAGTGCTGGCCCATCATCTTCAATTTGGCGTCCAGGTCGTCCAGGAAATAGACCAGCAGGGCCTCCCTGGTTTTGGGCAGAACCGGGGACCCGAATTCCAGGGAACCGTGGTGGGAGAGGATGATGTGCTCCAGCTGCACCAGGAGGTTGGGGTCGGGAAAGTCCAGGGTGCGGGCTTCTTCCCTAACCATTTCCCAGCCCAGAACAATGTGGCCCAGAAGTTGGCCGGCCACGGTGAGGTCCGGGGCCTGGGGGGTGGCGATTTCCTTGACTTTTCCCAGGTCGTGCAGGATGGCGCCGGCCAGGGCCACATCAGGGTTAAGGTCGGGATAGATCTGGAGGGAGGCCAGCGTGTGGCGGGCCACGGACCAGGTGTGCTCCAGCAGGCCCCCCAGATAAGGATGATGATAAATCCGGGCCGCGGGGCAGGACATGAGGTCGTCCCGATATCGGTCCAGCAGGCTGAGCACCAGCTCCCGCATCGGGGAGCGGAGATTGGCGTCCGCCATTTCCTTGAGCTCCCCCCAGAGCTGCTCCCGGTCGTACGGGGTGATGGGAATCAGCAACTCGGGGTCGAAGTCGGGAGGCCTCCGTCCCTGGGCTTCCAATTCCTTCACGGTGTTGATGTACTGGACGTTTACCTGGAGTTCACCCTGGTAGGACTCCACCTGGCCCTGGACGGCCACAAATTCTGCGGGGACCAAGGATTCAGCCGAGGTCTTCCAGCGCTTCAGGGCGTCTTCCCAGACTTTGGCATTGATGGTGCCGGTCTTGTCCGCCAGCACCAGGGATAAAAAGGGCTTGCCGCCCTTGGTGGTGCGGCTTTCCACCCGCCGCAGGAGAAAACACTGCTTCACCTGGGCGCCTTCTTTGAGTTCGGCGATGGGCTGGTGGGGCATGACCTCGGCCTTGAAGAGTCGCTGGCGCTATGATAGCGCCAAGGAGGGCGGGGGTCAAGGCGCTATCCTCTGGAAAAAATAATGTACAAAGGCCTCTTGACAAACAAAAAAAGATAATTATTTTTAAATTGTTGCAAATATGCCGATATGACACGCTGAAGGCGGTCAAAGGGAAAAAAAGTTAACATTTTTTCTTGACAACAGTCATTAAAAAGGTAAACTAAATATTTCAACTTTGCAGGAGTTGCACAGGATTATCATCTTATGGAAAAAGAATATCTCAAGAAGTTCTTAGATCTCGGGAGTCCGGACGATCGGCTCCTCGCCTACGATCAATATAACCTGCTCGTTCCCAACGAGGATGAATCCCTGGATTTCCGCGGGTCCTTTGAGGCCCCCGTGGACGAGGAGCTGGACGTCAGCGACCAGTTGGAGGCCGCTTACGGCGGGCTCCCCGAAGAGGGCTTGGAAGAGGAGTTGGAGGAGGGCGTCGAGGCCGAGGAGATTCCGGAGCACGAGGGCTTGGTGGCCGCCTATTTTCGGGAGATGCTGCGTTACTCCATCCTGTCTCCCGAAGAAGAGCGGAATTTAGGCAAGATCATTAAGGAAGGTCAGGATGCCATCCTGACCCTGGTCTCCAAGGTGGTCTCCGATTTGGAGGAGGTCCGCTACCTGCAGCGGAAGGTCCAGCATTGGTTCCAGCTCCCGGAAAAGAGCGCCCAGGGAAAAGAGAAGCTCTTCAAGGTCATTCACCAGAAGCTCTCCCAGGTTCAGCGCCACCATCCCGAGGCTACGGAAATCAGCGAGCTTTCCAACCGGATCAAGGCCACGGAGGCGGAAGTCAACGAGGCCCGGGACCAGATGATCAAGGCCAACCTGAGGTTGGTGGTGAGCATCGCCAAGAAATACCTCCACCGGGGGCTCACCTTCTCGGACTTGATCCAGGAAGGCAACCTGGGCCTGATGAAGGCGGTGACCCGGTATGACTATACCACCGGGTACCGGCTGAGCACTTTTGCGTCCTGGTGGATCCGGCAGACCATCACCCGGGCCATCTACGACAAGACCCGGACCATCCGGATTCCCGTGCACTTGCAGGAGATCCGCAACCGGTGCTACCGGGCCTTCTACGACCTGTTGAAGGAGTTGGGCCGGGAGCCGTCCCTGAAGGAGATCTCCGAGCGCTCGGGAGTGGCGGAGGATAAGATCCTCTTGGTCACCAACCTGGCCGACGAACTTATCTCTCTCGAGACTCCCGTGGGCGACGAAGGCGATCGCCTGGGGGATTTCATCCGCAACGACAAGGCGGTGTCGCCCTATGAGGCCATCCTGGAGTCCCAACTGGGTGAAAAGACCGGCACCATTCTCACCACCCTGACGGCCCGGGAAGAGAAGATCATGAAGATGCGGTTCGGCATCGGCGAGGAAGTGGAGCACACCCTGGAGGAGATCGGCCGGGCCTTCAAGGTCTCCCGGGAACGCATCCGGCAGATTGAAAAGAAGGCCTTAAAACGCCTGAAGCACCCCACCCGCAAGGCGGCGCTGGAGGATTTCCTGGAATAACCCCGGAGCGGCCCCTGATGAGGGGTCCCGCCACCAGTCCTGGAAGGAGGAAGGATGGCAGGATTGAGCCCCGAGAAACTTGCGGAAATAAAAGAGCGCCTCATGGAGCGCAAGAGGCGCCTCTGGCTGGAAGTCAAGACGCAACTCAAGAGCAACATCGGCGACGGCTACCAGGAGATGCTGTCCACCGCCCGGGACGAGGAAGACCAGGCCACGGTCTCCCTGATGGCGGAGACCAACCTCACCCTCCTGGGTCCCAAACGGCAGGAACTGGAGGCCATCGAGGAAGCCCTGCAGCGCCTGGAAAACGGCGTGTACGGCTACTGCGAGATGTGCGGCCAGCTCATCGAGCCCCGGCGCCTGGAGATCATGCCGGAGACCCCGCTGTGCCGCAACTGCATGTCCCAGCGGGAAAAACTGGCCAAGGCCACGGCCCGGGTGTGAGTGACTGTTTTTAGTTTTTCGTTTTTGGTTTTTGGTAAAGGCTGAATAAAAATACAGCTAAAAAATACAAAGCGGGAGGAGCAATCCTCCCGCTTTTTTTATTGTGCGCCCGGCAGGGCGCACCCACTTGGAGGTGCAAGTCCTTTACAGGGCCGGTAGGGGGAACTGTTAGCCGGACGGCAAGGGTGTCCATCGCGAGGTGGAATCTGAAGGAAGCCGCAGGCAAAGCGCTGGCCTGACGAACAGAAACCGCATATGAGGCCTCCAGGCCGGGTGAGGAGGCAATTATCTTCAAAGCCCGGTACCTGCACGGAAGGCCTGGGCGTAGATGCGGCGGGCATAAGCGTGAAGGTGGGTGCGCATTACCCGGGGAGGTCTGCCGATCTGCCCTGTGCTACCGACGTCGAGAGGCGTCGGGAAGGGTCGGCAGAAGTCAGCCGAGGGCATAGTAGGTCTTTTCGACCGGACTGAAGGCCTGAACCTGAAGTACGGGAAGGAGTCTCAAGTTTCGATGCGCTCAGGAGATGCAGAAGGCCGGGCTGAGAGGTCCGGCGCCGCCCGGTCGCCAGGTGGCCGGAAGTCACCGACTGGCGGGGATGGTGCATCAAGGGGCACGGCAAGGCGAGGACCCTCCGGCCCGGAGACGGTGCAGTTGATGGAAGCGGTGGTCGAATGCGAGAACATGTTTGCGGCCTTAAGGCGGGTTAAGGCTAACAAGGGAGCTGCGGGAGTCGATGGGATGACCGTGGCCGCCTTGCCTGCCTACCTGCGGGAACACTGGCCGCGGATAACTTGGGACTCGTGTCGCTGCTCGATTATCTGCGCCTGACTCAAGGTGCTTCAGGAACCGCCGTGTACGGAACCGTACGCACGGTGGTGTGAGAGGACGGGGGCCGCAAGGCCCCCTCCTACTCGATTTGAGGGATTAACTAGTGGCACTGGCGTCTCGCCTGTGCCGGTGAAGCTTCCTGTACCTGCAAACCGAAGATATCAATCCATGGCCTTAATTTTAAACTAATAGTAGTACTTTTAGCTAAAAATAGGAGAGAAAGGAAAAGGATATGCATAGGCTGCGGTGTCGATAACTAAAAATTCGGTGGACGGGTGGAATTTTGGGGAGTGCAAATTGCCGGGAAGCCAGAATTGGCAAGAAATCAAAACTCTTCGAAAAGTTTGAAATAAATTTTTATCGCAGGGGGAAGGGCAGGGGCTCCCACAGGCGAGACGCCTGTGCAACTAAAACCAAAAAACTAAAACCAAAAAACCAAAAGCCAAAAACGAAAAACCAAAAACGAAAAACCAAAAACGGCATTACTTCAACCGGCAGTGCGTGAGGCAGGGGAGTTCCCGGCGCAGGCGCTCAAGGCGCTCGTGGTCCAGGCGGGCGTAGATCACCCCTTCTTGGTCCGGCGCCTGGGCCAGAATCTGCCCCCAGGGGTCCACGATGAGGGAGCGCCCGTAGCTGCGGCGCCCCGGAGCGTGCTGGCCGTACTGGGCCGGCGCCACCACGTAGGCCAGGTTTTCGATGGCCCGGGCCCGGAGCAGGACTTCCCAATGGTCCGGCCCGGTGCGCTTGGTGAAGGCCGCAGGCAGGAAAAACAGGTCCGCTCCTTGGGCGGCCAGGGCCCGGAAGAGCTCCGGGAAGCGCAGGTCATAGCAGACCGCCAGCCCCGCGCTGAAGGGCGTTCCCGGAAGCGGCGCCACCGCCACTTCCGCCCCGGGCCGGGTATAGGCGGACTCCCGGTAGGCCGGCACCCCCGGCAGGTCCACGTCGAACAGATGAATCTTGCGGTAGCGGACCAGAATCTCCCCCCGGCGCCCCAGCAGCAGGCTGGTGTTAAAGGGGCGGCTTCCTTCGTCGGCCGACTCGGGAAAAGAGCCCAGGAGCAGAAAAATCTGCAACTCTTTAGCCAATTGCCGAAAACCGGTCACCAGGGCGCCGCTGAGGGACTGGGCGGCGTCCGCCATTATTTCCTCCGGCCCCAGGCAGGCGAAGTGCTCCGGCAGGGCGACGAGCTCAGCGCCCCGGGCCGCGGCCTCCCGGATCAGGGCCCGGGCCCGGGCCAGGTTGACGTCCATCTCCGGGGTGGAAGTGAGTTGT
>Ga0315268_10000939_pt1 | contig 33921 bp, 23 predicted proteins | sample C1_top_MG_FD_204535 | JGI IMG/M metagenome (GOLD analysis project Ga0315268, IMG submission 204535) | Sediment microbial communities from Yellowstone Lake, YNP, Wyoming, USA - C1_top | ecosystem: Environmental > Aquatic > Freshwater > Lake > Sediment | place: USA: Wyoming | collected 2017-08-01
ACTCGATGGCCGCTTTGAAGATGGCAACCTGATACATAGCTGCATTCAATTGATCGATGATTTGAGACTCTGGTAGTCTCTCGGGGAAGATTGGTTGCGTATTCATTGAGATTCACCTCCTTCCCAGCAACTCCGCCGTCATGTGACGAATGGGTACCGGGCTTGTGCGATCGGCAGGACAGCGCCAAGCTTGTCCGGACCGAGCAAGCGGCTTAACGGACTTGAGCCAAGCTGCTCGGCGGAAGCGGGCATACCCGCCAAGGATTCTCGCGTACAACGGCAGGCCAGGCGCCTCATCATTTGCCACGCCCGCCGGGTCAGCTTCAGCGAGTTGTTAGGCGACCTGCCTCGGGGTGCGGGCTCGCTAGCTATCAGCGCCCTTAGGCCACAGGCCGCCATATGCTCGCGTTGAATGTGGCGGGCTCCACCAAGCTATGGAAGGCCGTTTGGATTGCCTTCATCTCCGGATCCCCGAATACCCGCCCGTTGACTTCATCCATCTCCGGTAGGCTCTCAAACTCCCACATCTCGATATACATACCGGCCGGGGTTCCGATCTCCTGCTTGTATAGGTGCCACGATTTCAAGCCATCAAAGAGGTCCGGGTGTTCGCTCTTGAAGGCGAGGAACTTGTCCAACAGAGGCATGAACTCTGGCTGCATGTCCGTCCTGACGATGTAGGTCTCAATAAGGAAGGCGCTCATTCCGATTCTCCTTTGCACGAGCCGTGGTCGCCGCGATCGAACACTGACGCGTACCTTTAACGCTCCGCCTAACTATTAATTATACAGACTTTTGATATGCTGCTGCTATACCGTATAACCAACTGAAAAAAGTGTGTTATACTGCAATTATGCTTGATTACCTCAAACAATCAATTGTGAACAAATCTTAAAATATTATACATCCAGCCTCGTAAAGTTAAACATTCATGACCGATCCATCCTCTCCAAAGCCCAAAAAACTTCTCGACCAGCTTCACGATGCGATCCGACTGAAGCATTATTCCTACAGCACTGAGAAAACCTATGTTCACTGGGCCAGGCGCTATATTCTCTATCACAATAAACGCCATCCGGCTGAAATGGGCGCCGCTGAGATCGAAGACTTCCTCACGCATCTGGCAAAAGAGGAAAATGTTTCCTCATCTACCCAGAATCAGGCGCTCAATGCCTTGCTATTTCTATACCGAAATGTACTGCAAATTGATCTTCCTGTTCCGCTCCATGCACTGCGCGCCAAACGCTCGGAACACCTGCCAACGGTCCTGTCGAAAGATGAAGTCATGCGAGTGATATCAGGGATGCAGGGACTGCATCAATTGATGGCGAAGCTTCTCTACGGTTGTGGGTTATGTTTGATGGAGTGCATGCGCCTGCGCGTAAAAGATATCGATTTTGAGCAATTTCAGATCATTGTCCGAGAAGGAAAGGGCGAAAAAGACCGCGCGACCATGCTGCCTGCCAGCCTGGTGCAGCCCCTTAAAAATCAAATTGCATTTGTCCGAAACCAACATGAGCGGGATTTGGCGCAAGGTTTCGGGTCAGTGGAACTCCCTTTTGCACTTGCCCGTAAATATCCTAACGCAGATAAAGAATTGGGTTGGCAATATCTTTTTCCATCGGAAAGATTATCAACCGATCCGCGCAGCGGGGTCATTTGTCGCCACCATCTGGACCCCAGCGGGTTGCAGCGTGCAGTCAAGGCAGCGGTGAAGTTGGCGGGAATTGATAAACCCGTCAGCCCGCATACCTTCCGGCATTGCTTTGCGACCCATTTATTGGAAGCAGGCTATGATATCCGCACAGTGCAGGAACTGCTCGGCCACAAGGATGTCAAAACAACGATGATTTATACCCATGTACTCAACCGCGGGCCAAAAGCGGTACGCAGCCCGCTGGATTGACAGAGGCCTCCGAGGAAAAAATCAAAAAAGCGCTCCCAACGACATGGAACGCTTTTTAAATGTCAGTTATTAAAGCTTGTTGTTTACCGCGGACCGGCAAGCACCGGCCGAAACTTATACCCGTAAACCAGCATCCCCCGTTCATCGCCATCCTGGCGAATTCTGCGCGTCACCATCTCGACCGGCATGCCAATCTGCACCGGGATATCGCCCAGGTCGGTGAGCTGGGCAGTGATCATGGGTCCTTCTTCCAGCTTGACCAGTGCTACGGTGTAGGGGGTGGTGTGTTCAAACCCGGCCGGGGCATCGTGCATCACAGTAAATGAATAGACCTCGCCTTTACCAGTAAACGCATAGGGGGTCTTGGCTTCGCCGCCACATTCCGGGCAGACATCGCGCGGCGGGAAAATCTTGGCCTCGCAGTGCGGGCAAACCTCACCCACCAGGGCATAACGTTGTTTTCTCAATCGCCAGTGACGCGGAATTTCCATGAATCCATTCTCCTTTGCAACTTACAACCAATAATTTATCGGTTGGGGACTATCAAAAGCTATCAAACCTTCTAAAAATGGCTCTCAAGGGCTATCAGATGTGTAAGGCGGTGTGATTCAACCTCAGATCGAAAGCACATGCGTAATGGCGGTCGAAGCCGGACCCCCCAACGATTGCACCAGGGCGCGCCGCGCAGCGGGGACCTGGTTGGCGCCAGCCTGTCCACGCAGTTGCTGGGTGGCCTCGACGATCTGGTAGACCCCCGTGGCGCCCAGGGGGTTGCCGCGGCCCTTAAGACCGCCCAACGTGGTGATGGGCAGCTTCCCTTTCAGGCTCAGCATTCCATCCTGGCCGAGCTTCCAGCCCTCACCGCGCCGGGCAAACCCGGCCGCTTCCAGCGAGAGCACGGTGTAGATGGAGTAGGCATCGCTCAGCTCAAACAGGTCGACATCCCTTGGCAGGATGCCTGCCTGGCGACTGGCCCGCTCGACCGAGATGGCAGCCGCCCGGAAAGCCAGCGGGTCGTGCCGGTCGTGCAGTGCCAGGGTGTCGATTGCCACCGCCGAGCCGGTTACCCGCACTCGTGGGAAGGGGAAATCGCCGGGCAGCAGGTCGCTGCGCGCCAGGATCACTGCCGCGGCTCCGTCGGCGTAGGGTGCCACGTCGTACAGGTTGAGCGGATCGCAAACCATCCCCGCTTGCTGGTAGGTCTCCTGGCGCACTGCCCGGCGGAACATGGCAAAGGGGTTATTCACCGCATTGGCATGGGCCAGCAGCGGGAAGGCACCCAATGCCGGGCGATGCGGCTGGTACTCATGCAGGTAACGCTGCATGAGCAGGCCAGCCAGGGCGGTGGGTGTTGCGCCCTGCGTGGCTTCAAAATCGTAATCGGTCACCTGGGAAATGGCGGTTTCCAGCTCCGGGCCAACCAGGTCTGTGATCTTCTCGACCCCCACCACCAGCGCCACATCCACAAAACCGGAGGCCACTGCCAGGTACCCCATGTGGAAAGCCCCTGCGCCGGAAGCCTCAGCCGCTTCAATGGTGAAAGCTTCGATTCCATCCAAGGCCACGTCCTCTACCAGAAGCGCTCCCAGGTTAGATTGGTGAGAGACCACCGGCGCCAGCAGGTTGCCAATGTACATGGCCTGCGGCTTCAGGTCGGGTGCCTCCTTGCGTGCGGCCTGGATGGCTTTTGCCGCCAGCGAGCGCAGAGAAAGCTCCCAATGCTCCCCTACGGGGGTCTGTCCAATGCCAGCGATGACTACATCGGTCATGTGCTTTTCCCCATCACTTCAAGGCCAGCTTGCCGCGATAGCGGGTGTAGGTCGCATAGTCAATCTCGGTGCGGCGGGCGATGTAGTCGGCAGTGCGCGGCGCCTTGCCAACGCGTTCCTCGATCTTCTCAGTCACCCGGATGGCAAAAGCGTCTGAGCCGGCCCCTGAACCGAAGGAGGTCACCAGGATCCGGTCGCCAGGTCTGGCCACATCCAACACCGCGCTCAGGCCGATCACTGCCGCCCCGGCGTAAGTGTTGCCGATCACCGGCACCAACAGCCCGGCCTTGATCTGCTCGAGAGAAAAGCCAAGCATCCCAGCTACCCGGCTGGGGAACTTGGTGTTGGGCTGGTGGAAAACGGCGTACTGGTAATCGGCTGGCCGGGTGCCGGTGGCATCCAGCAGGGTCTGGGCAGCCGAGGTGATATGGTGGAAATAACCCGGCTCGCCGGTGAAGCGCTGCCCGTGCTCCGGGTAGCGCTGGTACTCGCGCCGCCAGAAATCGGGGGTATCGGTCACATAGGAATAGGAAGCCTCGATGATGGCCAGGGATTCTTCCCCCGGGCCGATGATGAAGGCCGCGCCGCCCGCTCCAGCAGTGTATTCGAGTTGGTCGCCTGGGCGTCCCTGGGCGGTATCCATGCCGATCGCCAGCGCATAGCACCCCATTCCGGATCCAACCAGGCCCATGGCAGCCACCATCGCTTCGGTGCCAGCCTTGCAGGCGAACTCCCAATCGCCAGCCTGGATATGGGGTGTGGCGCCGATCGCCTCCGCCACCACCGTGGCGCTGGGCTTCACTGCGTAAGGGTGCGATTCCGAGCCAACCCACACGGCGCGCAACTGGCTGGCCGGGATGCCGGCGCGCGCCAGGGCGTTGCGCGCCGCCTCGATGGACATGGTGATCACATCCTCATCCAGCCCGGGAACCGCCTTTTCTTTAATCGGCAAGCCTTCTTCGCCCCCCGCCCAAATGCGCGCCACCTCGCTGGCTGGCAGGCGGTAGCGCGGGATATAAGCCCCATAGCCGATGATTCCCACCGGGCGGTCCGTTTTCAACAGCAAGTTCGCTCCTTCAGCAGGCTTCTCCATGACTCCTCCGTCCGACGCCATCCAATCCCATGGCTTGATGGTTTGCTTTCTCGTGCCAGTCCTTCAGTATTTCTTCCGCCCGGTCGATGCGCACATTCATTTCTTCGACCAGGATGCACGCCAGGCGATCGATCTCTTCACCCTGCGCACCGGCAGCAATGGCCACCTGGCGGGCATGCAGAGCCATGTGACCGCGCTGGATGCCCTCCGTGGCCAGCGCCCGCAGCGCGGCCAGATTTTGCGCCAGGCCAACCGAGACGATGATCTCGGCCAGCTCGCCGGCGCTTCGCACTCCCATCAGCTTCAGTGCCGCCTGAGCAGCCGGGTGAACCCGCGTCGCTCCGCCGATCGTACCGACCGCCATGGGCATCTCCAGCTTGCCAGAGAGGTTGCCATCGCCATCGCACGCCCAGGTGCTCAGGCTGGTGTAGCGACCGCTGCGCGCCGCGTAGGCATGGGCGCCGGCCTCCACCGCTCGCCAGTCGTTGCCGGTGGCGATCACCACCGCATCCACGCCGTTCATGATCCCTTTATTGTGCGTGGCTGCCCGGTAAGGGTCTGCGGCGGCAAAGGCCCAGGCGGCGACGATCCCATCGCGCACCTGCTCGCCCGAGTATTCGCCGAAAGCCAGCTCAGCCAGGCGAATGGTGCAGCGCGCCCCGGCCAGGCGCCGATCAGCCAGGTTGGAAAGGATGCGCAGCAGCACCCGCCCGCCGGTGATCTGCTCCACCAGAGGTGCCAGGCGCTCGACCGCCGTGTTGACCGCGTTGGCCCCCATGGCATCCCGTACGTCATCGACCAGGTGCAGCACCAGGAACGGTCCAATGGCCGAGTCTTCGATCACCCGCACCTCCAGGTCGCGCGGGCCTCCGCCCAGCCGTTGCAGCACCGGGTCCACCTGCGCGGCGGCCTTCAGCAGGCGAACCTTTTCCTCCAGCAGCTTCAGCCGGGCTGTGTGCACATCCTCCAGGTCGAGGATTTGCATCTGGCCGATCATCTCGGGTGGAGAGGAATGGGCCACAAAGCCTCCAGATGGGCGGGCCAGGCGGGCCATGAAGGATGCGCCGGCTACCACCGAAGGTTCTTCAATCACCATGGGCACCAGAATCTCGCGCCCATTGATCAAGAAATTTTGGGCAATTCCCAGCGGCAGGCCGAACACGCCGGTCACGTTCTCGATCATATGGTCGGCCTGCTCCAGCGAAAGTCCGGCTGCACCACTCAGCGCTGCCGTTTCTTCCGCTGTTAACCCGCCCTGTTCCATCACAGACTGCAGCCGCTCTTCCAGGCTCAGGGTGTAGAACTTCCTGCGTTCCGGTTTTGGGGACGCTGCATCCATCCTGCTCTCCAGTCTCATCCAGATTGAGCGATGATAGCCGCTCGACACTGGCAAAAGCTATCAACTTTTCTTATCTTACAGGCTGAAGCTCTCTCCCGGCTTCAACAGGTGCACCTGGGCCTGGGTCTCTGCGCTGACGCGCTTTGCCCAGGCCGCAGGGTCCTGCTCGATGACGCCCCAGGTGCTGTAGTGGATCGGGATGATATGCCTGGGTTGCAGCAGCTTGACCGCCCTGAGGGCATCCTCTGGCCCCATGGTGAAGTTATCACCGATCGGCAGCACCGCCAGGTCCAGCCCTTCTTCGCCGATCAGGCGCATATCTCCGAACAGGCCAGTATCACCCGCCAGGTAAATTTTCTGACCTTCTTTGGTGGTCAGCAGCAAGCCAGCCGGGTTGCCGCCGTAGCTGCCATCCGGCAGGCCGGAGCCGTGCAGCGCAAAGGTCAGCTTAAGGTAGCCGAAGGGGTGCTGGTGACCGCCGCCCAGGTGTTGGGCGTGGGTTTTCAGCCCTTTCTGGCTCAACCAGCCGGCGATCTCAGCATTGCTGATCACCAGCGCCTGGGTGCGCCTGGCAATCTCCACCGTATCTCCGATGTGATCGCCGTGACCGTGAGTCACCAGGATAAAATCGGCCGCCACTGCATTGGCCTTGGCCGTCGCCTTCGGGTTGCCGGTGAAATAGGGATCCACCAGGATGTGATACCCGCCGGTTTCCAGGCCCAACGTGGCGTGTCCATACCAGGTCAGTTTGAAGCCCATTCTAGACCTCCTGAATTTTTATATTAAAGTTAGCTATTTAATCTTACTCCATCTGAGAGCGGTTGGGAATTGCTTCTCGTAGAAAGCTTTGTCTTTGCGAGTCCGGTGCTTTTTCGGGCGAAGCAAAATCCCCGTTAGCCTGCAAGGAGGCTGCTTCACAGAGAACGTTCGCAGCGACATCCCGTCTCCTTACGACCTAAAGTTGCCCAAACCAGTATGGTCAATCCCTTGGGAGCACTCTCGGGCTGGTGTAAAATAGTTCTACACCTCAGCTTATGCCTGAACTTCGTTCCCTCTTCAAACCGGTTGGACTCCTGGCGCCGTTCGTCTTGCTGATGACGGCGGCTGCGCAGCGCGGGCGCGCTCGCCGCACTCAAGCGCCCGCTCCTGAAGCAAAACCCGCTGAGCCGGCGGTGGAGCGTGCGCAGCCAGCCGAGTCCGCTCCGCCCACCCGTGCTGAAGCCGCACCGGCCGGAACGTCCGGCGAGAGCGAGGTTGCGCCATCCGATCTTAGCGCTGAGCGCCAGGCATTGCTGGAGGAAAACCAGCGCCTGCAGGCTCGCCTGGCAGAGCTGGAGAAAGACCTGAAGGTCTCCAGGATGCCTGACCTGGCCTCTCTCTTCTCCTGGGAGCGCATTCAAAAGTGGCTGCCGCGGGCGCTTTTGGCCCTTACAGGTTTCGGGTTGCTTTTCATCCCGGTGTACCTGGTTTTTCGCGAGCGCTGGCTGCAGGATCCCAATATCCGCGATTCGATGCGCGCCTCCTGGTGCCAGGTTGATTTCCTGTGCCAGTTGGCGTTGCCATCTTACTTCATGGCTATTTTCCCTTGCTTTGTGGGAGCCATCTTCCTGTTCCTGGCGGTTGCGCCAGCCAATCCGGCGGCTTTTCCCTCATCCCTTGCTCTGGCGTCTGGAAACTGGCAAGGAAGCGCCATCCCCGCTGGGCAGCGCCGCTTCAGTCGGGGCCTGTTCATCGCATCGGGCTTACTGACGGTGGTTTCCCTGGTACTGGGGGTGACCCTCCAGCGCATCCCTGGTCTGGAGCTGGTCCTGGCAATCCTCCTTTACCTGGTGGGAAGGCTGGTAGAGGAAGTGCCCACCAGGCAAATTTACGATTCTCTCAAGCGCATCCCGGCCTGGCTGCTTCCGCTGCTGCTCACCTGTACCAGCCTGGTCCTGCTCCTGCGCAGCCTGAGCACAGGCGGGGGATTGCTATGGCTCTATGCTTTCCTGCTTCTCCTGGGTCTGATCTACCTGCTGCCTTTTCGAAGCCAGCTCAGCCCGGCCATCTGGCTGGCGTTGCTGGCATTGATCCTGTATTCCATCCGCATCAACTACTGGCAGTTCGGCATCGTGGGGGATGAGTTCGATTTTTTCACCTATGCCCGTGATATCGTCCGGTCGCAGGGTCTCTGGGTGGCCCTTGACCGCCTGTTCTGGGGCCAGGCAGTCTATGGCTCTCACCCCTATTTTTCCTCGGCGCTGCAGGCCCTTTTTATGGCGCTTTTGGGGGTGGATTCCTTCGGTTGGCGGTTCGGCAATGTTTTTCTATGTGCCCTTGCCATTCTGTTTTACTACCGCTTTTTCCGCCTGTTCCTGACCCAGCGGATCGCCCTGCTGAGCAGCGCACTCTTAGCCGGGGCGCATTACCTGATGACCTTTGGCAAGATCGGCTATAACAACCTGCAGGCTTATTTTGTCATGGCGCTGCTGCTGTGGACCTGCGGCGAGGCCATCCGCACCCGGAGGCAGCTAGCCTATACGGGCCTGGGCCTGGCGATGGGCGCCTGTTTCTATGTTTACCCGGCCGCGCTCTACCTGCTGCCTCTGCCGATTATCTTGCTGCTCTTCTATGATCCGCCATCTACGCGCCCAGCGTTGCGACGCTGGAGCCTGACCCTGGTGGTGCTCTATTTTTTCCTTCTCCCGCTGCTCTTTCAACCCGGTTATTGGTCTGCCAAGCTGCCTGGAACCTGGCTTTACGGAGCCGGGGAGGTTTCTAAGGTTGGCCTGGGCTTTCACTTTGGCTCCAACCTGCTTTATTCGCTTTTCTCTTATCTCTACATTCCGGAAGAGTCGCATTTCGTGGTCGTCTCCTACCTCGACCTGCTTAGTGCCCTGCTGATTCCGCTGGGAATTGCCTGGTGGCTCAAGCTCTCCCGGTGCCAGAAGTTCGCCCGCTTCCTGCTGGTGGGATTTCTGGTGCTGCTCTTCCTGGTAGGTGCCACCCACGACCGGCAGTTCCCTGCCAATACGCGCATGTTCCTATTGCTGCCCTGGTGGGCACTCCTGGCTGGAAGTGGTTTGGCCTGGTGTTTCGAGCAGTTGTGCGGGTGGGGGGTAGGCCAATGGCGAGCTGGAACACTGCTTGGCCTGGCGCTCCTGGCGATTTTCTCGGCTAACCTGTACCAGGCCTATAGCCTGACCCGCCAGCGTACCCTCGGCGTGCCAGACCTGGAGAAGCTCTTCCTGCGCCTGATGCAGCGCCAGGCCAGCCGTCCCAACGCAGATGCCCTCTCTTACCTGTTCATCACCCAGACGGATTGGGGCATCGATGGGATCCGTGTGCTGCGCGATCTGTATGATATGCCAGCTTCCCAGGCGCAACTGTTGCGCGTAGCCGTCGAGCCTGAGGCCGCGGATGTTGTAGAAGAAGGCATCCGGCCCATTCCTCCCGCTTCCGTGCAGCGCATCCTGGGGCCGGAAATGTTGGTGATCATCCAGCCCTGGATGGAAGAGGGGTTGCGTGCGGCGGTTGAAGACCAGCTCAAGATGCTGGGAAAGCTGCCCTGCCCGGTCCAGGATACTCCCCTGACCCCACCGCGCTTCACTCTGTGGGTATCCTCTGAGCAGATGCAGGTCTGCCCGACTGAAGGGCGCTGGTAGGGGAATGGATAAGCGCCAGGTACTGGTTATTTTGATCTTAACTGCCTTGGTGATGATGGCCTGTGCAGTGCTTTCCCTGCCGCCGCGCGCCAAGCCGTCTTCTTCGCCATCTCTCTCGGGAACCGGCGGGCTAGAGGAACTAGCGACCCCTTCCCCCACTCTTTCTGCCACCCTTCCATCCCCGCCTGAAGAAGGCCAGTTGACAGCCACCTTCGCCACCAACCGACCGGTATGGGGAACGTTCGATCCCCCTCGCCTGACTCCCCTGGCTCCCATCCCCTCGCCGATCAGCGGATTGAACAAGCCAGAAGAGGTCCAGGTGCTGGCTCTTCTGGGCACCAGTGCAGGATATCCCCATGTCAGCCGCACGGATGCCATGCTGCTGGTCTTCTACCACCCTCGTTTTGGGCGCGCCAGCCTGTTTTCCATCCCGGCAGACCTGTTTGCGTATATCCCGGGGTATTCGATGCAGCGCCTGCAGGTGGCTTACGCGGTCGGCGGGCAGCGCCAGCTTTTCAACGCCCTGCAATACAACCTGGGAGTGCGCCCCGACCACTGGGCGCTCATCCACCAGGATGAATTCGCTGGCCTGGTGGATGGCCTGGGCGGGTTCGATCTGAGCGTGCTGCGCGACTATCCCCAACAATGCGGGGGCATCCATGCCGGGGTGAACTTCATGGACGGCGCCAGGATGCTGTGCTACGTCTCCTTCCGCCAGGGGATGGAGGAGATTGACCGCAACATCCGCCAGCAGCAGGTCTTTCAGCAAGTCTTCTTGCGCATGGTGCAGGGCGGCAAGCTGGTGCAGTTACCAGCCTTCTTCGAGTACTTCAGTCCTTATGCCATTACCGACCTGAAGCTCGAGGACCTGGTGAACTACATCCCGTTGGCACTCAAGGTGGGCGACCCCAACCGGCTGGGGTTCTTCACCATGCGGCCGGAGGATCTCAGCCTGTTCGACCTGCCCGGGCAAGTCAAAGACCAGGTCTTCCTGCCACGTCCGGGTGCCCTGCTGCGTGCTGTGCAGCAGGCGATCAATTTCGTGCTCACGCCTCAGCCGATGAGTGACCGGGTGCTCACGCTGGAATACGAGCTTACTATCTCGCCGACCCCCACCGAAACATTCACCGGCACACCGACCATCACCGCCACTTTTACCGCTACCCGCACGGAAACCCCGCAACCAACTGCCAGCCGCACCCCGACAGCCAAACCCACCCGCACTATCACACCCACCCATCCCACTCGTACGCCGACCCGCACTCGGACGGTCACGATCACACCCACCGAGACTCCCACGCCGAGCGAGACTCCTCCCGCCGAGCTTCCGCTGGATACTGTCACCGAAAGCCCAACCCCCTCCGAGACTCCTTCACCCTGACCATCCTCTCACTCCTGATCCCTGGAGACCCATGTCTGATCAACCTCCCTACACCTACCAGCCTGAGCCACTGGCTCAAACCGAGGAACAGGTCCGGGCGCGCCACCAGGCGAACCGGCAAAGCTGGAACGAAGCCGCCGCCCGCTACACGGGCGAGGTCGAAGAGACCATCTCCTTCTTGCGCGCTGGCGGCAGCAATCTTCACCCGATCGAGCGCGCCAATCTGAGCCGGCTGGGCACGCTGGGCGATTGGTGCCATACTGCCATTCACCTGCAGTGCGCCTCCGGGCGCGATACGCTTTCGCTATGGAACGAAGGAGTTCAGCAGGTGGTGGGCGTTGATATTTCTGAGGTACATATTGCCAATGCAAGCCGCACCAGTGAAGCGCTCAATGCCCCAGCTAAATGGTACTGTTGCGATGTCCTCGATACCCCGACCGAGCTGGATGGCACAGCCGATCTGGTCTATACAGGGCGCGGCGCCCTGTGCTGGCTGCACGACCTGGAATCCTGGGCAGCGGTGATTTGCCGCCTGCTCAAGCCGGGCGGTGTATTTCATATCCTCGATGACCACCCGGTGACCTGGTTATTCGATATTGATGCTCCGACCCTCACCCCCACCCGCATCAATTACTTCGGCTATGCTGAATCTGGGCGTGGCTGGCCTTCCTCCTACATCCCCGACAACCTTGGCATCCCGGTGGCGCAGCAGGCGGTGAAATACGAGCGCACCTGGACCCTGGCGCAGATCTTCACTGCCCTGCGCCGGACCGGCCTGGAGGTGGAGCTGCTCGGCGAGTATCCCGATCCGTATTGGGGCAACTTCACCCATCTATCTCCGGCAGAGCGCGGGTTGATTCCTTTGACCTTTGCGATGATGGCGCGAAAGTTTGTGGTTTGAAAGGGTATATTTTTGGGAATCATGATACACTTCTTTTAATGACCGACCACGTGAGGAGGGAATGAACAGGAAGCGTTGGCTTTTTGGGATCGTGCTGGCCATGCTCATTTGCGGGCTGAGCGCGCTGCCTGGTAGCGCGCGGCTGGCACGCGCCCAGGACGAGCCAACTCCGGGACCTGAAAATAAACGAAAAGCCCTGCTGACCTTCGATGTCGAAATCTATAAATGGTGGGTGATCCATTGGAAGAATAACCGGATCGCCTGCGAGCTTTTCGTGGAGCATCCTGGCTTCCCCTCCAGCGTGGAGATCCTCAACTCTTGTGGGCCAAGTGTCCACGAGGATTGGTATGATACCCCACCCTGCGCCAAGGCTGGCACCAGCGATCAGGACCAGTGCCAGGGGGTTTACCTGCACCTGGTGGGGCGGGGACGATCCCAACGCCAAATTGAAGTGGACCTGCCTGTGCCGGAGGTGTATATCTCCATCTCCGGTTGCCATCCCGAACCGCCTGCCAACCGTTGTTCCAATATCCCCGGCCTGCTGGTGGAGGGTTTTGAGCCTTTGCCCAATGAAAACATCATTCGTTTGAATGGGATCATCAACAACGAGCCGTTTTCCTGCCCTGGCAATCGCTGCATAGTGCCGCTCAAATCCACCGGTGAGAGGGGCGCTTACGCCGAGTTTTGGGCAGATTCCAGCTTTGGTGATTCAAGCCAGCACTTCAATGCGCTGCTGCGGGTGGTTCCCTGGGGCGATTTTATGTCCCCCGAAGGCCGGTCCCGTGATAACTCGCTGTACTACGTGGATGTGCTGAGCAGCCAATGGAAGGGGGAGAAGCCCGCCACCTGCGCCGATACCTGGCTCTCCATGCCCGATGTAGGCGGACCGCCTTCCTGGCTGACCACCCCAGATTCGATCGATGGCCTGAAATCTGAAATCTCTTACTACTTCCTGGCTGGGATGCTGATCCAGAATGGGGCAGTGGATGCCAGCATGTGCCCGGATGGCGGCCTGCAGAAGGACCTGACCGCCACCCAGTGCGGCCTGGAGGCGGCTCTGCCGCAGGTGATCGAGTGGCAGAACCGGTTTGATACCGAGATTCTCAAGGTGGCCAAGGACACCGGCGTCCCGGCTCAGTTGATCAAGAGCATCTTCCGGCGCGAAAGCCAGTTTTGGCCCGGCCTGTACAAAAATTATCGCGAGGCTGGTCTTGGCCAGCTCACTTCCAATGGTGCCGATACCCTGCTGCTCTGGAACCCCACTTTCTTCAACCAGTTTTGCCCGCTGGTTTTGAGCAAAGAGACCTGCTCGAAGAGCTTTGACCGTCTGGATGCGGAGAACCAGGCGCTTTTGCGTGGTGCGCTGGTGCAAAAGGTCAATGCCTCTTGCTCGGATTGTCCCCAGGGCATCAATATGGTGCAGGCCAATTTCAGCATTGGTGTCTTTGCCGAAGGCATCTTAGCCAACTGCGAGCAGGTTGCCCAGGTGCTTTACAACACGACCGAACAGATGCCCGGCCAGACCACTTCCTACGAGGACCTGTGGCGCTTCACATTGGTCAACTACAATGCTGGCTCAGGTTGCCTGGAGAGCGCCGTGCAGGCTGCCTTTACCCGCCAGGAACCGCTCGATTGGCCTCACATTGTCGAAAATCTTGAACCAGCCTGCCAGGGGGCCATCAGCTACATTGAAGATGTCTCGGGCGTCCCGGCACTAGAGCCCACCCCGACGCCCTGGTTTACCCTGATGCCTACTCCCACCCCCACCCTTGCACCCACCCTCACACCCACCTCAATGGGCACTCCGCCGCCGGCGGAGTAAATGAAGCAAATTGGGTTGATTTACGCCCATCTATGGGGTCTACAAGTCGCCAACCCGTCTTGTGACAGACACTCTTCATTTCAGATATTGTGATCATGATGCATCTAATGTTACAATTAGCGGCTATGCTGGACGATTAATACCAAGAGAGTATGGAGCTATGCCGTCGATTTCATTGATCTCACCGCCCAATGGATCCACTTCAGCTCCCTTGCAGGCTTTTACCTGGGAGGGGCTTACCGATGAATCCCCTGAACTTACCCCCCGGTTGGAGCGCAGCCTGCCGCGGCCTATCAGTTTTGCCTGGTCGAGCTCCGAACCGGAAGGAGACGGCCTGCGCTACGACCTGCTGGTGGCGGCGGACGGTGATTTTTCCAGGGCGCGGGCGCTCCGCGACCTGATCAAACCGGCCGCCGACCTGCCCCACCTGTTTGTCGACACCCGTTACTTCTGGAAGGTTATTGCGCGCCGGGGGGAGCAAATGCTGGATGAATCACCCGTCTGGACCTTCCGTACCCACCCAGAGCTGCCGCGCTGGATTCTGATCCCCGGAACGACGAATGTGCGCGATGTGGGTGGATGGCGCATTGGCGACGGACGGCGGGTGCGCCAGGGGTTGATCTATCGCTCGGCGGAATTGAATACCCATCTTCAGGTCACCCCGGAAGGGGCGGCGATCCTGCAGGATGAGTTGGGCATCCGTACCGACCTGGACCTGCGCGGCATCAATGGGGATGAGAACCCCCAACCGGCGCTTGACCCAGGGCGCGTGAATTGGGTCAACATGAAGCTGGTCGCTTACCAGGAGATCTTCACCGAGCGGGGCCAGCCGGGCATTTTGCAGGCCTTTCAGGTGCTGGCTGATCTGGCGGCTTACCCGGTGCTGGTTCATTGCTGGGGTGGTGCCGACCGCACCGGAACCCTGGTATTCCTGCTCAACGCCCTGCTGGGGGTGGAGCTGCCTGACCTGGCCTACGATTATGAGCTGACCTCTTATTCGGTCTCGGCCCTGCGCCGCAGCAGCTCCCCCGAATTCCAGGCCATGCTGGAAGGTCTCAAGGCATTTGCCCCGGCGGGGGCCAGCCTGCAGGCGCAGGTGGAGGCCTATCTTGCTTCGTTAGGAGTAACTGCAGAGCAGATGGCACTGCTACGCCAGCTATTGGTCGAATCATAGAAAACGATGAACATTCTCGCCATTGGATGCCATCCAGACGACCTGGAGAATAGCTGTGGCGGCACGCTGGCTTTATATGCCAGGCAGGGCCACCAGGTGACTATGGTGCATGTTGCCAATGGAGATATGGGGCACGTGGTCATCCAGCCCGAGGAGCTGAAGCGCATCCGCAGAGCCGAGGCGGAGCAGGCGGGCAAGGTGCTCGGCGCAGTTCGGGTGATCAGCCTGGATGCAGGCGACCTGGAGGTAGATTCCTACCAGCGCGAGTTGATCAAGCGCCTGGTCGGGCTGATCCGCCAGGTCCAACCGGACCTGGTGATCAGCCATTTCCCGGATGATTACATGAAGGACCATCAAGAGGTGAGCAAGCTGGTATTTGACGCCAGCTTCTCTGCCAGTCTGCCCCATTACGCGCCGGAATACCCCGGCCTGGCTCAGATTACCCCGCTGTATTACATGGATACGCTGGCAGGGGTGAATTTTCTGCCCACCGAATATGTGGATATCACGGAGACCATCGAACTGAAGATCCAGGCTGCGGGCTGTCATGAAAGCCAGATCAAATGGCTCTACGATCATGACCACATCGATTTCCTGGATTTCATCCGCACCGTCTCCAAATTCCGTGGGCTGCAATGTGGGGTGCCGTATGCAGAAGGCTTTCGCCAGTGCTACACCTGGCCCCGCCTGACGACGAAGCGGTTGCTGCCTTGATGAACCAGGGGGCGAGAGCTTTATGAACAAGGGCGTCCTGTACGGTGCAGCGGCTTATGGATTGTGGGGCTTCTTTCCCATTTATTTCAAGATTTTACATGCCATCCCAGCCTTTCAAATGGTGGCCCACCGGGTGGTATGGTCATTGCTGTTCCTGATTGTGCTGGTGATGGCGCGCCGGGAGCTGGCTTCCTTCCGCTCGGCGGTCACGCGCCGTACCGGGCTCATCTACCTGGGAGCAGCTTTGTTGCTGGCAGTCAATTGGGGGATCTACATCTGGGCGGTAGATGCCGGGTTTGTCATCGAGGCCAGCCTGGGCTATTTCATCAACCCGCTGGTGAACGTCCTGCTGGGGGTAGTCCTGCTGCGGGAAAAGCTGCGTTCCTGGCAGCTACTGCCAGTCGGATTGGCGACGGTTGGGGTAATTTACCTGACCGTCAATTACGGCGGGCTGCCCTGGATTGCCCTGGCGCTGGCGATCACTTTTGGCCTGTACGGGCTGATGAAGAAGGTGGCTCCGCTGGGGTCACTCTATGGGCTGACGCTCGAGACGGGCATCCTTTTCCTGCCGGCGCTTGGTTACCTGCTATTTGAGGAAGGGCAAGGGTTGGGCGCCTTTGGGCACCTGGGCTGGGGGATCACCTTGTTGGTTTCGCTCTCCGGCGTTATCACCGCCATCCCGCTGCTGCTCTTTGCCTCCGGGGCGCGCAGTATCCCGCTGACTATCCTGGGCCTCCTGCAATATATTGCACCGACCCTGCAATTCCTGATTGGAGTGTTCCTGTTTGGTGAGCCACTGACCAGCTCGCGCCTGGTGGGATTCAGCATCATCTGGTCGGCGCTGCTGATCTTTTCGGTGGAAAGTTTCCTCGAACGACGGCGGGTGATAGCATCCGGGGCAGTTTGAAAGAAATCTATCAGACCAGTGGCCTCTGCGGGTGATACTGTTCCAGTTCGGAGACAAGCTGCATACCCTGCAGCTTGAGCTGTTGGATGCGGTAAAGGTAAGCTGCCCCGCTCAGTAGGTGCAGTGCCACATCTGCCACCCGGCGGTTGGAGGGTGTCTCCAGGTAGGTGCCACGCGTCCAATCGTTGAAGGTGCCCATCGCCGGCCCGCACCAGATCTGGTAATCCATCTCGCGGCCCTTCTCGCCAGCCACTGCCCAGCGCGAGGAAAGCCCCAGGTACCAGCGGAAGATCAGCGCCATGATCCGCTTGGGGTTATCCTTGGCCCGCTCGATCTGCTGGGGGTCACGCTCCAGGAAGAATTTGACCGTATCTTGCCAGATTTGCTCCGGAGGTCGCTTGAGGATCTGTTGCTCCAGGCGGGTGCGCTCCTCAACCGGGATTTCTTCGATTGAGTTGTATTTCGTGTATAACTCGTAAAGCTTCTGGGCGCGCATCGGGAAGAGCGTGCCGGTTTTGAGCAATTGCACCTTGACGCCCATTTCGAACATATCCGCCGAGGGCGCCATCATCACATCCGCCATGCTGGCCTTAGCCAGCTGGTTCTTGACGTACTCGCAGGTGCCGGCCTCCACGCAGGCCTGGTTTACCGAGCCGGTCGCCACGTAAGCGGCCCCCATCATCAAGGCTGCCAGCGCGGCGGAAGGGGTGCTGATCCCACCCGCAGCCCCTACTCGTACTGGCTGTTCATATTGTTGGCGTGCCTGGATTTCATCGCGTAGCGCCAGCATGGTCGGCACCAGGCAGACCAGCGGGCGGTTATCGGTGTGGCCGCCGGAATCGGCCTCGACGGTGATGTCATCGGCCACCGGGATGCGCTGCGCCAGGGCAGACTGTTCGGCGGTGATGCGCCCTTCGGCGACCAGCTGGCTGAGCATCTCGACTGGCGCCGGCTGAAGAAAGTGGACGGCGACCTCTTTGCGTGAGAGCTTGACGATGACCCGGTTCTTGATCCTGATCTTGCCGTCAGGGTCCAGACTGAGCCCTGCGGCGCGGTATTGCACGATGGTGGGGGTGAGTGCCAGAAAGGCGGAGGCCTCGACGACGGTAACGCCGTGTTTCAGATACAACTCCACCACCCGTCCTTCAAGAGATGGTTCGTTGGGTGAATGGATCAGGTTGAAGGCGTAAGGGCCTTCCGGAAGCTCGCTCTGGATGCGTTGAATGGCTGCTTCCACCCGGGCTGGTGAGCACCCGGCGGCTCCGAAGGATCCCATCATTCCAGCTTGTCCCAACGCGACGACCATGCTCTCCGAGGCAATGCCGTTGGCCATCGCTCCCCCATAGAGGGCGTATTTCAACCCGTAGCAGGTGCGAAAAGCCGGATCACCGAGCTGCTCGATGGGCAACGCTGGCAATGGAGCCAGGGCAGGGAGGCCGTCCTGGCTGAACCGAGCTGGCACAACCTCTCCCTCATGCGTGGCAACCACCTGGCCCTGGTGGAGGAGCACATAGACCGGTCGCTGGGTCTCCAGCAAGGCGGCGTGGATCTCCTCTGCATGGTAGCAAAGGCTCTCCAGCGGTCCCTGCCATGCCAGAGGATGGGCGGAGTTTGGGTTGAGAGCGTGCAGGATGGTTTGGGTAGGGGTTACGGTTAAAGTCATGATTCAATCCTTAATGCCGATTGCCAGGTTCTTGATCTCATAGATGCGAGTAGCATCCGCCCACAGGCTGGCATCTGCTCGCAGGGTTACCAGGTCGGGTGTGCGATCCACCTGGAGGATGTGGGCTTCCAGAATCATCTGGCGGGTGTTGTGCGGGGTGATCTGGCCGCGGTACTTCCAGGTGACCTGGGCGCCTGGAACCCACGAGCTGAAGTGCGGCGAACGGAAATCTTTGCCCAGGTCTTGATCGAGGGCGAAGGCCTGCATCGCCTGGAGGATGGCTTCGATGCCCAGCGAACCGGGCATGACCGGGTCTTCAAAGAAGTGACAGGCGAAGAACCAGTCTGACGGGCGGATCATCCGGCTGGCAGAGACCCTGCCCAGGCCATGATTTCCACCCTGGGAGGCAACGAAGATTTCGTCAAGCAGGTCCAGGTGGCCGCGGTGGGCGCGACCCCCTGGCTGTCCAGGCAGATAGGCAACTGGATTCACGGGATGAGGTTCCTCTTGCTCCTTCAGATGGTTTGAAACTCTTTGCGCGTTCCCTCCAGCGTGGGATGCAGGTTGCAATGCGGGCAGCCCGACCTGGCGCGCCATGGTCGCCTGGTCGAAAAAGCCAAAGACCGATTCGCCGCGTAACAGTGGCAAGCCCTGGCAGGAGGTTTCAAACTCGAACTTCTGAATGAGCGTCCGGCCGCTGGCAATCTCGCCGGCGACGGTGGTGGAGAGCAACCGGGCCTGGGTGGTGAGAGTCTGGCCACGCACATCCAACGTATTCAGGACCTCTGCCTTGCCGTCAAGGTTGCGGAAATAGAAATCCTGCTCCCCAAAGAGCAATAGGGCGCCCAGGTAGGCTGAAAGGAAACCGCAGGGCTGCAGTGCTATTTCCAACAGTACAGAATAGGGCATTTCGAGATTGGGAGTATCCTGGAAGTACCAGGCATCCGGCGCTGCATCAACCTCGGCGAGGATTGAAACCGGCCGATTCCCTATCGGGTTTACCTCACTGGATCCCTGAGTATCAGCCAGGCACCCCAAGTCAGCCCCGGTAATGGAGATCACCCGGCTAATCATCAGCAGGTCGCCATTGGGGATGCGCGGGATGCGCCGACCCAGCAGAGCTTGAAACCTGGACCCGAAGCATTTAACCACCGAACTACTGGCAAATTCCTTCAAGGATTCCAGTCCAAACATCGCCGGTCGCTCCACGTTGGCCTGGCCAAGGAGCTGATCCAGGCTGGTGCTAATCGTTTGCCGTGCCAGTTGGAACATTTGCTGCAGCGCTTCCTGGCGCGCCAGCAAGAAGTCCTGGTGGATGGTGGTGATGTGCCGGGAAGCCTCCAGCAAGCGGCGGGCAGCTACCAAGACATTGGAAGCTTCTGCAAGCATCCTATGCGAAGCGGCCTCCGGGCTTGGCGAGGGAGAGATTGCTTCGGAAAAATCGCTCGCAATGACCGGCAACGCCTTCGGGCTGCATTTTTTGGCCGGCGATGGTGGCTCTGGGTATCGTGGGAGTTTCAGCTCATAATCCATACATCGCATCCCTGTATAAAGGTTGCAGGTTGAGAGGTACCTGGTGGCTGACCAGTTTTGCTACCAGGCGGACGATCGAAAGGGCATCCTCCACCCCGCGTCGATTGATCGATATTGCCAGGTGAGGTTGGTCTTTGAGGGTTTCATCGACCCACTTGGCGCAGTTGCTGCCAGCCCCCAGCTCGATGAAGATGCGCGCTCCAGCACTGTAAACATGCTGCACCAGGCGAGGAAAATCCAGGCAATGGGTCAATCCCAGGGCAATGGACTCGGCAATCTCTTCGCTGGTCAGGCGCGCCGGGCCATAGTGGCCTGCGGTAAAAAGCTGGGTAGATGGGATGCGCTCGACCGGCAGGGAATGCAGACGGCGGATGGCATCGTATTCGGAGGCCATTGCCTGGCAATGCAGGGCGTAGCTGAAAGGCGCCTTCAGGCTGGGGCAACGCAGAGAAGCCATCACCCGCTGGCAAGCCTGCTGCTCTCCGCCGATCACCACCTGGCGCGGGGTATTGATATGGGTCAGGTAGACACGCGGCTCGTTCTGCAGAGCCTGCCGAACCCGTTCTGGCTCGGTCATCAGCAGGTAGTTGCTCCACAGGAGTGCTGGCGGTGGTGTTTCCTCTTTGGCCGGGTCAACCTCTGGCAGCCCCCAAAAAGCGCGCACCGCGTTTTGTGGACCAGCCAGCCGGGTGTAGAAAAGTGGTGAGCTTTTCAGGCGAAAGCGCAGCTCGTCGCCGCGGGTCCATACACCCGAGGCGAACATCATGCTGATCTCGCCCAGGCTGTATCCGAAGGCAAAAGCGGGATGCAGCTCGAACGCCCGGTCGAGGATGAAGGTGAAGATGGCACCCAGGGTGGTGCCGGAGATCAACATGGCGATGGGATCCTGGTTGATCTGCGTTTCCAATTCCTCAATCTCGCTTTTGGAGAGAGGGCGCGACGACCGCGGGTAAAGTATCCCAGCCTGGAGGGAATCTTCGATATCCGAGGTGATCCGGCCAACCTGCTCATAGAGGAAGGGGAACAGGTAAAACAGATCTTTTCCAATCCCAGGGTAGGAGTTGAACCCGCCCGGGTAGACGAAGGCCACCTGCGCCGTTGCACCCAGCGGGCGGGGGGTGAAGGTGCTGCCCAGGGGGGTCTGCCACTCCGCGACTGGCGCTGCAGGCGGGTTGCGGTCGTTGGCCCTGGCAAAGGCGGTGGGTAGGCCTTTTTCGGCGTATTCCATCTCGCGCAGCAGCTCAGTGGGATTGCGGCCGACGATTGCCAACCTGTAAGGTGCATCTGCTTGTCGCGCATAGCGCCAATAGCAGGCGCTGGCTGCCCGGGTGAGGTCGGCGCTGCTTTGCAGGGCGCTTTTTTCAAGCGCCAGGTTGGCCAGCAGCTCTGAGAAGCTCCCGGCGGCGATCGGGAACAGGGATACCCTGGCCTGCCACAAGCCTGGAGCGGGGCGATCCGTCTGGAGGGTCTCCTCGGAAAGGACCAGGTGAACTGCCTCCCGCTGCTCTGTAGCATGCAGGGCTGCCAGGCGCGGGTTGGAGTTCTCCATCAACCAGGAGCGCACTTCGGTCGGGATGTAGAAGGCGCTGGACTCTGGCGCGGGCAAGTCACTGATCTGCTTCGAAGGCAGAGCTGGGATCAGGCGGCGGTAGAGGCAGAGGGCGGTCTTGACCAGGCTGGCCAGGCCGGCGGCCACCCCCATGCTGCCCAGGCTGGCTTGCAGGCTGCCCAATGCAATAGATAAGCCCTCAACAGAAAGCGGGTAAGCTGGGCTGAGCTCTTCGGTTATTATCGAATGGCTCAGCAAAGCAGACAGAACGCCACGCCAGCCGTCTGCTGGGAGGCAGATTTCCACCAGACCGATCTGCTGCGGGTTGGCACCGGCATCCTGCAGTGCCCTCCGGGCAGCCTGAACTCCCGGATCGGTTTTTTCTGCTGCGGAACGGGTCGGCTGCACAGCCAGGCCTTCGATCAGGGCGTAGATGCGCTCGCCGCTGGACATGGCATCTGTGCGGCGCTGGAGCATCACCGCAATCGCACCCTGGATTGGCAGGGCAAGACCTGGGTCGAGTTGCACTGCCCCAAGCAGGACCGCATCTACCTGGTGGGAGAGCAGCAGCGACCGGGCTTCTTCCAGCCCTTGCGCCAGAGGTTCTTTTTGCTCAGAGAGGTCCATCACGACGGCAGAAAGATCCCAGAGTACCTCCAGCCGTTCGGCGGTGGATTCACCATAAGGAACTCGCCCATCCTGCACCTGTGACGCAGGATGGCTCTGGGAATTGGCGACCAGGACGGCGCTGTGCAGAGCGGGATCGGAGAATTCCAGGTGCGAATCTCGCACTGCCTGGCGGGCAGCTTTGAGCAGCAGCCGGTCGGAGGGCGGCAATCTTTGAGCTGCCTCAGGCGAGCAGCCCAGATCGGTGCCATCCAGTGCGGCGCTAAGGCTCTCTAGTGAGGCTGAGCCCTGCGCCAGGTCAGGAGCAGCACCCAGCAGGATGCCCTCAAAGGCCTCCAGGTCAGGGCAAACGATCTGAAAGGGGGACCTGCCGACCAGGATGATCCCCATCCCGGTGATGGCAATCCTCTCGCTACGCAAGGTTCTGGGTGGTGGAGCCGCCTCTAATGACATCTCACCTTATCTCTTGAAAAACCGGCTCAACTGCTTGCTTATGGTGCCTTCCAGCTCGATGAAACGGAGGCAGACCTGGCCCCGCTCATCCTGGACGGTGATGTTGCCGGTCACTGCAGTTTCGGTCTCCTGGCTGACTTCCATGGTGGCATAGACCGTCTCGCCAAAGGGGATGGGTCGGTATTGTTCCAGCCGGCTCAGGCGCGAGGGCAGGCAGGGCGACTGGTGATGATGCTGAGTCCAAATGAGCAGGCTTTGCACGATAGCGTCGTAGAGATAGGGATTGCTGGTCTGCACGGGGAACTGGCCCTGTTGGCGATCCTCGACCGGCGAAAGGTTACATCGCATGACCAGTTTCTGGGCGGTGATGCTGAGCACTTCTCGCACCCCCTGGAAGGACGGCCCGTGAAACAGAGTACCATCCCGGTAAAGGTCCACCCCCTGCGCAACCGGAAGGACGCTTTGCAACGATTGAGGGAGGGACAGAATGGGTGGGGAGGGAGTTTGGCCCTGGCGCAACAGCGTGACTTCCAGGCGATAGTGGTAAAGGCGCTTGCCCGGCGTGTCTTCGCTCCAGATCAGCGCTTCAAAGGCGATCGAGTGGGGATACTGACCGACGGTTTCTTTCAGATCCAGGATATATTCTTTGGCCAGCGAATCGTCAAAGACAATGCCCTTGAGCACCTGGTAGTTTTCAATGCTGAAGAAGGTGTACCCCGGGCATAGCTGCTCGCAGGCGTTGATCACCCAGGAGGCGGCGCAGGTGGCGGGCAAAACCGGGTGCTTGCCAATCTGGTGGTCAATCAGAAAGGGATTGGCCTCCAGGGTCAATCGCCGCTGGATTTGGTATTGGCACCCGGTTGCGCCAGGGGCCGGAGCCTCTTCTTCCTCGGGTGTCCGAGGAGGTGGGCTGCCGATCACCACCTGAACCACCTCTGCGTCCTGGCTGGCAGAGAGTTCCTCTACCAACAGGCGGGCGCCCACCTCACCCGGAATGAGCTGGATGTTCTTTTCGATGAATACCTTCATCAGGGAGGGGTTGACCATGCCAGAATCCCACGGCCCCCAGTTGATCGAGATCACCCGGCAATTGGGATGGTCGCGCTTGATCAGGTAGGCCGTCTTGTTAAGGGTTTCGTTAGCCATGGCATAGTCGGCCTGGCCGACGTTGCCGAAAACGCCTACCACCGAGGAAAACAGCACCAGGAAGCGGAGCCGATCCATGGAAACACAATCGAGCAGGCTCTCCAGGCCATCCACCTTGGGAGAATAGACCCGGTCAAAGTCTTGGCCGGTCTTTTTCTCGATCCGCTTATCGGCCAGGGAGCCCGCTCCATGCAGGATGCCGGTGACCAGCCCCAGGCGTTGGATTGGACCAGCCAGCTTTTGGTGCAGGGCCTGACGATCGGTGACATCCACGCTGATGTACTCCGCCTGCCCACCAGCTTGTTGAATGGCGTGCAGCGTGCGTTGGATCTCGCGTTGGGCACTGACCTGTTGGTAAATCTGCTGGACGCGCTGCGGAGTGGCTTTTTGTCGCTCTGGGGAGGGTGCTTCCGGATTGGCTTGCAGGCCTTGCAGGATGTACCGCTTGAGCTCGCTTTCCTCATCGATACCCGAGGTTCGGGCCAGCCAGCCCTTGGGGTCTTCCAGAGACGAACGCCCGAGCAGGATGAAGCGGGAATGGGCGGATTCAGCCAGCTTAATCACGCATTGGGCGGTGATGCCACGGCCCCCACCACTGGCGAGCACGACCGTGTGCTCATCGAGCAGCAGCTTACCGGCCATTCGGCTGGCTCCCGTTCTTCGGTTCCGCGACGGTGGGAGTGGTGTGGATGACCAGCGTCGAACGTTCCACCAGGGCGGAGCTGGAAGGTACATGCTCGGCGTTTTCTTCGGCCTGGCACAGGCGGTAGCCCACCTCGGTGATCAGGTGATTAGAATCGTGAAGCTCATCCAAGATACGCCGCACAGATTGCTCGGCGGTCAGCGCCGGGCTGAGGTCCACGCCGCGGCAGTACACCGCCTGCCATTCCAGGTTGAGGGTCTTGACCAGCCCAAACAATCCACCACTGACCGGCGAGAAGATATGATCCTGGCCCAGTCCGAACTGCCCATCCAGCCTGGCTACAGTCAGAAAGGCGGCCTGCCCTTTTTGGGCGGCGCGGTTGAGTGATTCCTTGAGATACTTGGCGATCAGGAAGACGTGCTTCACGATAGCTTTCTCGCCATCATCGAAGCGAATCCCGCCGTTGTGATGCACCGTCTTGCGCGGGTGCAGGTGGATAAAGACCGCTGCCGGGCCAAAGTGGTGTTGGATCTCCTCCAGGCGCGTCCTGAGGTGCTCCTCGTCCATCTCCGCCAGGCGGATGCGGGGAGCGGCCTTCGGCAAGGCAGCCTCGCCTTCCACAAGTTGGGTTGGGAAACTGAGCGCCACGACCTTCCAATTCTGCTTGAGAAGCTCGTCTGCCAGCTCGGCGGTGGTGGCGGTGCCGTCATCGGTCAACAGGCAGATGTGCCCAGGGGGAAGAGAGAATTGCAGCAAGTCGGGTTGGGGCAGCAGCTTGCGGACCACCTGGCCGCGTGGGATGGCCGGTCTTTCCGGTAGGGCAGGAGAGCTAGCCACTTCAGCGGGGGACTTGATCGGCAGATCCGCCGGCGGAGCGCCGATGGGTCGATCCAGCCGGTCGATCACTTGGCCCAGGGTACGTAATTCCGCCAGCTCTTCGGCGGCGATCTTGGGCAGATTGGGGAAACGGATCTGTACGGCTCCCAGGATTTCGACCCGTTTAATGGAATCAATTCCCAGGTCGGCTTCCATATCCATGCCGGTCTCGAGCATTTCGGTCGGGTAGCCCGTCTTTTCGCTGACAATTTCCAGGAAAGCCTTTGCGATAGCATCCGCATCCAGCGTTGCGGTCGTCTCAGCCTGGCTAGCCGGAAGGGGCTGTTCCAGGGGCAGCGGCTGGGTGATTGCCGAGATGGGCGTGGCCTGCTCAACAGGCGCTGGAGTTGAAACCGGCGGGTCCGCAATTGGCTGGTTGGTTGTCATGAACTCCACGATTTGCCCCAGGGTGCGCAGCTCAGCCAGCGCTTCCGGGGAGACTTTGGGCAGGTCGGGGAAGGCGGTCTGCAGGGCGCCAAGGATCTCGACCCGCTTGATCGAATCAATCCCCAAATCGGCCTCCATGTCCATGCCGGGTTCGAGCATCTCCGCCGGGTAACCTGTCTTCTCGCTGACGATCGCCATGAATTGCGAACGGATATGCTCCAGCGAGAGGGCTGGGGTTGGGAGAGGAGCCGGAGGTTGGGGTTGTCCGATCTTCACTGCGGGTTGCATGGGGAGTTCAACCGGCTGGCCTGGCGCGGTCACTGGCTCCAGTTTGGGGGTGACCGGCGCGTCGGGTTTGTAGCCGTTGCCAGTCTGCGCGGATCTATAGAATCCTTCAATCGCTCTCGGAGCGGGTGCAGCCACACCTTGTGCGGCACTCCCCAGCAAGCGGATGAAGCTCTGCGTGAACTCGCTCTGTTGGCGCAGATACTGCTCGTGGACGCGGCGGGTTTCACTTTGCTGGTCGTGCAGGCGCGCCATGCTGCGCTCCACGTTCTCGAAGAGGGCGTTGATCTGTGCCATCTGCTGGGAAGAGAGGTTACCGTTGGAGAGCAGGCTGATCTCCTGCAGGGCCAGTTGGGAGAAGGCCTGCATGTTTTTGGCTTCATTTTGCAGGTACTGTTCGTGTATCCGCGCCGTCTCGCTCTGGTGAGCCTGGAACTGTGCCAGGGTGTGGTCCAAATCAAAGGAAGCAGCAGGAACAGGCGGGTTGCTGGTTATCGCAGGTTCGGAGGAACTACCCGCAGCAGATGGAACAGGGGCTTGCTGATCTGCCAATGGCAAAGGTGCGGCTGAGGAAATCTTCCAGCCATCGTTCAGAGCCTGCTCGAAGGCAGAGCGGGTCTTTTCGGTGGTGTATAGCCCGCCGTTCAGCGTAACTGCCACCTTGCTCTTCTTCACCGGTTGAGCAACCCTGGGTGGCATCTGGTAAGGGTCAATCGGGTGCAGGTCCAGCCCGGCGATGCGCAATTGAATGAAAGCCTCGCGCAGTTGCCGGTCGCTATCTCCCTTGGGGTTGGGATTGACGGCGATCGCTAGGTGCGGCTTTTCAGCCAGGATATTGTGCACCAGGTTGGTGAGTACATTTTTGGGGCCGAACTCAATGAAGCACGTCCCGCCCTGGGCGTAGATCGCTTCGATCTCCTGTTTGAAGAGCACCGGGTTGAGGATATGGTCGGTGAGTAACTGGCGGATTTGCTCAGGTGGTTGTGGATAGGCCTGGCCGGTGGAGTTTGAAAAGACCGGAAGGGTGGGGGAGCGGAAGGGCACTTTTTGGATCACTTTGGCGAAAGGCTTGTGGGCATGCCCGACCAGGGGGGTGTGGAAGGCAGCCGAGACCGGCAGCAGCACACCCGAGATGCCGTTTTCCATCAGGTGCTGCTGGACAGCAGCAATGGTGGTTTTGGCGCCTGCCAGCACCACCTGGTTGTGGGAGTTCCAGTTGGCCAGCTTAATTCCACTGAATCCCTGGATCAACTGGCGAATGCGCTCAACATCCCCTTTGACAGCCAGCATGGCCCCCGCATCGAAATTCGGATCCTGTGGGGCGGCCATCGCCTGCCCGCGGGCCTTGATCAGCACAAAGTAGCTTGCATCCTCCAGCACATCGGCCGCCCACAGGGCGGTCAGTTCGCCAAAGCTGTGGCCGGCGGTGAAATTGACCTGCAGACCAGCCTCAAGAAATAGCCGGTAAAGCGTATAGCTCAGCACGCCGATGGCCGGCTGGGCGTTTTCGGTCCGTTGCAGCGCCTGTTCCTGGGCCTGGCGCTCGGCTGGCTCAAACACCGGGATCGGGTAGAGCAGGCTTGAAAGTGCCGGAAGTCCATCATTTAAAAAGAGGGCGTCCATCTGGGCCAGGGCTTGGCGCACGGGCGGGAAGTTCAGCGCCAGCTCGCGCCCCATCTCCAGGTACTGCGAACCCTGCCCCGGGAAGAGTGCCACCACTTTCCCTGCCAGGTCCAGGCCGGATTGGCGGTAAAAGATGCCTTTGGGGTGCTCCCAGCTTTCCTGACCGCTCTTCTCTTGCAGTAAGTCGAGGCTGATCTGCAGCAACCGCAGCGCTTCAGCGGCCGATTCAGCCAGGAATCCCAACCGGGCGTGAGCGAAGGGAATCTTCCGCGATGTACTTTCGTTGACCAGCCCCACGAAATGCTGCTGGCTTTCTTCCGATTGCAGCAGTGCCAGCTTTTCCTGGCAGAGCGCTTGCAGATCGGCGGGTGTGGGCGCCGAAAGCAAGACGGCCTGGGCCACTGGCTGGCGGCGATAGGCGCCCTGGTGATCCTCTTCGTGCTCCTCAAGCACCACGTGGAAATTGGTGCCCCCAAAGCCGAACGAACTGACGCCCGCCCGGCGCGGGGTGACAGGATCCATGCGTAGCCAGGGGCGAGCCTCCGTATTCAGGTAAAAGGGCGTCTGTTCTATTTCCAGCTTAGGATTCGGCTTTTGGATGTTGATGGTGGGCGGCAGCACCTTGTGATGGAGCGCCAGGGCCACCTTGATCAGGCTGGCGGTACCGGCGGCGGCCTTGGTGTGGCCGATCTGCGATTTGACACTGCCCAGGGCGATGTACTGGCGGCGCGGGTTGTCTTGGCCGAAGACCTCTCGTATGGCTTCAAATTCAGCCGGGTCACCGGCCATCGTGCCGGTGCCGTGCGCTTCCACCAGGCCGATTGTGGCGGGGGAAAACCCGGCTTCCTGGTAGGCTCGCTGCAGGGCCAGCGCCTGCCCGGCGGAGCGGGGCGCATATATGCTCTTGAAGCGACCGTCGCTGGAGGTGCCCACCGCTTTGATCACGGCATAGATCCGGTCACCATCGCGTTCGGCATCGGCCAGTCTCTTGAGCACCAGCATGCCCAATCCTTCCCCAACCATCATCCCGCTGGAATCGGCGTCAAATGGGCGAACATGTTCCTCCCTGGTGAAGGCCGGGGTTTTACTGAAGCAGATGTAGGAGGAGATGGAGTTATCGGTATCCAGCCCGCCGGTCAGCATCATATCTGCCCGGCCCTCCACCAGCTCGCTGATGGCCATCTTGATGGCAGCCATCGAGCTGGCACAGGCCGCATCGACCACGAAGTTTGTCCCTCCCAGGTCAAAGCGATTGGCGATTCGCCCGGCGACCACGTTGCCGATCGTGCCAGGGAAGGAATTTTCCTCCCAGCCGACGTAAGCCAGCTTGATTTTCTCGATGATCTTCTGGATATCTGGTTCGGCGATGCCGCAGTTGCGCAATACCTTCTCCCACACCGGGTATTGCAGGCGGGTGATGAGCGGCACGAACAGCTTGGTGGAGACCCCCACAAAGCCGAGAATCACGCCGGTGCGCTGGCGAGGAAAGTCGTGACCTTCGCCATAGCCAGCATCGGCCAGGGCATCGCGCGCCACCACCAGCGATAGGAGCTGCGAGACGTCGGTGGCTTCCAGGATGTTGGGAGGCAGGCCAAACTCGGCCGGGTCAAAAGCGACATCCGGGATAAATCCGCCTCTCTTGCAGTACACCTTATCCGGGGTGCGCGGATCCGGGTCGTAATAGTCGTCTTTATTCCAGCGCGAGGGTGGGACCTCCACGATGGCATCCACTTTACGCAGGATATTCTGCCAGTAAGCCTCCAGGTTGGCAGCCTGAGGGAAGATGGCCGACATGCCAATGATGGCGATGGGCATGGTGACTGGCATTTCACCAGTAGATTTGGCGCCACTGGCACGCCGGGTCTGATCGCGTTGCCCCCTGGTAAGGTTTTGTTTCTGTCTGGTCATAGCTCCTGCTCCGTTCCTGGGTATTACAATTCCTGGTTCTGAAGGGCTGAGGCTGTACCTTGCCCGGAATTTTCGGGTTCCACTTTCACCAACAGTGCACCCTTCTCCACCTGGGCGGCGGGTTGCACCGCCACGTAGCTCACTTTGCCTCTTACCGACGAACGCATCTGCATTTGCATCTTCATCGATTCAAGCACCACCAGCACCTGGCCTTTTTCGACTGTGTCCCCTACCTGCACAGAGATGTTCACCACCAGCCCGGGCATGGGGGCTCTCAGGTCACCTGCTGCAGCCGGGTCTTTTTTCGCCAACCCTGGCGCGTTGCGCCGGTCGCCGCTTTCCACCCGCACCATGATCCGTTTGCCGTTGACCAACACCTCGTAGGTGTCGCCTTCGGCGGGCTTCACGTGCAGTTCGACCAGGCGATGTTTTTGGCGCAGCAGGTGTAAACCGCTGCCGTTGATGGCGATCAGATTGTTGGGGATTTCGGCGTTATCCAGGAGCAGGCGGTTATTGCCGATTCTCACCTGATACTGCCGGTTTCCAATGCTCACAGAATAGTCAGACATGCTTACCTCACATCCCCTCGAAATTGCTCCCGCCAGGCGATCACCTGCCACGGATCGGCACAGGGCGCAGGGCGGAGAGTAGATGGTTGGACGGATGAGATAGCCGGGTTGCGCTCGGATTTTTGGCGCTGCTGATGGACATAGAGCGCGGTAGCCAGTGCCAGCTCGCGTTCCAGGTCGGGTTCGCTGGCCTCTTGCGGCGGGGTGAAATGTTCCAGATAGGTGGTATCCACCTTTCCGGAGATGAAGCTGGGGCTTTCGATAATCTGCAACAGGAACGGCACATCGGTGGGCACCCCACCGATTTTCAGCTCGTTGAGGGAGCGCGATAGGCGCACAATGGCTCCGGGACGGTGGCGATCCCAGGTGATCACCTTGGCCAGCAGCGAGTCATAGTGGGTGGTCACTGGGAGCCCTGGGTAGAGGGCGCTGTCAAAGCGAACCCCCGGGCCACTGGGTTCTTTAAGGTGGGTGATCTCCCCGGTGACGGGTAGGAAGCCGGCTTCGGTATCTTCGGCCAGGATGCGGGCCTCGATTGCGGCTCCGTGGGAATGGATCTCCTCCTGGGCGACAGCTAATTTCCCTTCTGCTGCCAGGATGAGTTGTTCCTTTACCAGGTCGATTCCGGTGACCATCTCGGTGACCGGGTGCTCCACCTGGATGCGGGGATTGACCTCGATAAAGTAGAAGTTGTGATTGGAGTCCAGCAAGAATTCGATGGTTCCCAGGCTGCGGTAATTCAATGACTTTCCCAGGCAGAGAGCTGCCTCCTGGATCGCGGTTCGCAGCTCGGGATCCAAGCCATGGGCCGGGGATTCTTCGATCAGCTTCTGGCGCCGACGCTGGATGGAACATTCCCGCTCGCCCAGGCAGAGCAGCCCACCCAGGCCATCGCCGAGGATTTGCACCTCGATATGGCGGGCTGGCTGGACCAGCTCCTCCAGGTAAATTGAGTCATTGCCGAAGGTAGCCAGGGCTTCGTGGCGGGCGGCAGCTACCATCTCTCCCAGTTCCTTCGAGGATTGCGCCAGACGGATACCCCGCCCACCCCCACCGGCCGAAGCCTTGACCAGCAGCGGATAATTCATCTGGGCGGCCATCTCGGCCGATAGCTCCAGCGGCAAGGGACTTTCGGAGCCGGCCAGGATGGGCAGGCCGGCCTGGCGAGCGGCCTGGCGGGCCGCCAGTTTGTCGCCGGTCAGGGCGATGGTCTCAGGCCGCGGCCCGATGAAGGTCATCCCGTCCTCCTCCACCGCCTGGGCGAAGGCCGGATTTTCGGCCAGGAAGCCATAACCCGGATGGATGGCCTCTGCGCCGGAGCGGTGCGCCGCTTCCAGGATGGCCGCGATATTCAGGTAATTGCCGGTTGCGCCAATTGCCACGGCTTCGTTCGCATAGCGAACATGCAGCCCAACCTCGTCCACGTCGGTGTAAACCGCCACGCTGTCGAACCCCAGCTCATAGCAGGCTCGTAAGATGCGCACAGCAATTTCACCTCGATTGGCAACCAGTACTTTCATTTCTGAAACCTATAAGGTGCTCTCATTTTCTTTTCTAGCCCTATAATGGGATGTTGCCATGTTTGCGCGGCGGGGTGCCCTGGCGCTTGTTGCGCAGCAGATCCAGGGCCTGGATCAAGCGCGCCCGGCTCTCGGCCGGTTCGATCACATCATCCAGGTAGCCGCGGGCAGCGGCGATGAAGGGGTTTGCCAGCTCCTGGCGGTACTGGCGGGTCAGCTCGCTTTGTAATGCGGCCGGATCCTCGGCGCTTTCCAGCGCCTTGCGGTGGATGATCTTCACCGCCCCTTCTGGACCCATCACAGCCAGCTCAGCGCCTGGCCAGGCCAGGTTGATATCTCCAGCCAAATGCTTGGAGCTCATCACGATGTAGGCGCCGCCATAGGCCTTGCGCAAGATGATCGAGACCTTGGGGACGGTGGCTTCGGCGTAGGCGAAGATCAGCTTGGCTCCGTGGCGGATCACCCCGTGATGTTCCTGGTCAACCCCTGGCAGGAAGCCAGGAGTATCCACCAGGGTGACCAGCGGGATATGAAAGGCATCGCAGAAGCGGATGAAGCGGGCGGCTTTGTTGGATGAATCGATATCCAACACACCGGCCAGGTGCTCAGGCTGGTTGGCGACCATCCCGACCGGGTAGCCATCCAGCCGGGCGAATCCGGTGACGATGTTGGCGGCATGCTCGGGCTGCACCTCCAGGAACTCGCCCTGATCGACCAGCCCGGCGATTACCTGGCGAACATCGTAAGGCTGCTGGGGATCCTCGGGAACCAAATCCTGCAGGTCCGCCGTGAGGCGTTGAGGGTCATCTCCCAGGGAGAGATAGGGCGGGGGAGTGAGATTGTTGGAAGGCAGGTAGGAGAGCAGCCAGCGCACCTGAGAAAGCAGTGTCTTTTCATCGGGGGCGGTGAAATGGGCCACACCGCTGTGCGTACGATGGATCCCCGACCCACCCAGGGTCTCAAAATCGACCTCCTCATGGGTGACCGCTCGCACCACCTCCGGTCCGGTGATGAACATGTGTGCAGTCTGCTCCACCATGAAGACGAAATCGGTCAGGGCAGGCGAGTAGACTGCCCCTCCGGCGCACGGGCCGAGGATGACGGAAATCTGCGGGATGACCCCCGAGCTCATTACATTGCGGTAGAAGATCTCCCCGTAGCTGGCCAGCGAGGAGACGCCTTCCTGGATGCGCGCACCACCGGAATCGTTCAAGCCGATCAGCGGGGCGCCATTTTGATAAGCCAGGTCGATCAGGTGAGCGATCTTGCGGCCGTGTTCCTCGCCGACGGAGCCACCCAGCACAGTGAAATCCTGGGCGAAGAGATATACGCTGCGGCCGTCGATCTTACCCCAGCCGGTGACCACGCCATCTCCCGGCGGTTGAGAACCCGGACGATCCAGGCCAAAGGCGGCCGAGCGGTGGGTGATAAAAGCGCCTATCTCGCTGAAGGTGCCGGGATCGAGCAGCATCTCAATCCGCTCGCGGGCAGTCTGTTTGCCCTTGGTGTGCTGATCGGCGATGCGGCTCTCGCCACCCCCCAGGCGAGATTCGATCCTCTTTTTTTCCAACAGCGCTTGTTTCTGTAGATCCATTCTGTTGGTCTCAACCCGTCAACGCAACTTCGTTGTGATTAACACTTGACATACCTTATCTACGGCAATACCAAATCTACCCGGTGAGGGCTGCCTTTCACCGGTTTCCATCAGGCTATTTCAGGGTGTGGTGAGGGAGTGATCGATTTTACCAGTAAATTGGCATTTCCTAACGCTAAAGGTTGGTATGTTGAGTGACTCCTCTGCTCACATTTTTTAAACCCTGCCGGTTTCGATTCGTAACGCCCGGCGAATAAAATCATTTGGGGCTTTGAGAAATTCTACGCTAGCTGAAATCTCTCTGTGTTGCAGGTAATAACCCCACTTCGCAGAAATGGTCGCGGAAGTGCTGTATTGCTTTCGGGGAATTTCAGGCTTATGGCTTGATGATCACTGTGCGGATGCCCCAGCCTGGGATGGGCAGGTTCCAGGCTCCCGGGTTGCCGCGTAGCGGCTTGCCGATTTGCTCCATCAGGTCAGCCGAAAAGACTTTCCTTTCGGCCAGGGGGCCGCTCAGCAGGGCAGTGCCACCGTTCCCGGTGGTATCCCACAGGCGTGCCACCACCTCGCCGGGCGCCTGGCCCGGGTAGAGGCTGGAAAGTGCCGCCCAGTTCCCTATCACTTCGAACAGGCTGAAGGAGTCGGGCAGGCTGCCGCCTCCACCGGCGTGCATCTTTTGCATGATTGGCGGTCGCAGCAGGTGATCGGCCATCTGCGGAAGGTTGGCAGCACGCCAATCCTCCTGGCAGGGGAGCAGGGAGAACTGGAAGACCTGTTCGCCGCTGTTTTCAAAGAACAGCCGCCCATCCCCGCAGGAAGGGGGAGTACGTAGCAGGACCGCTTCCAGGCCTTGCGGGCCGTGGTGGAAGGCCGGGTGGTGAGTGACGATCGCCAG
>Ga0315268_10000940_pt1 | contig 33911 bp, 35 predicted proteins | sample C1_top_MG_FD_204535 | JGI IMG/M metagenome (GOLD analysis project Ga0315268, IMG submission 204535) | Sediment microbial communities from Yellowstone Lake, YNP, Wyoming, USA - C1_top | ecosystem: Environmental > Aquatic > Freshwater > Lake > Sediment | place: USA: Wyoming | collected 2017-08-01
ACATCACCAGCGGCACCAGAATCGTTCCGACCGGATCAATATGGCGCAGCGGATTCAAACTAATGCGCCCAGCTTGATACGCCGTCAGATCGCCAAAATATTTGGCCACGTAGCCATGCGCAGCTTCATGCAGGGTAATCGCGAACAACACCGGCAAAGCCAAAATCGATATCTGCACCAAGGCTTGCGATAAACTCATCAATGCTCCAATCCAAACAGGTTCAAATCGCCTCGGCCTTTACGCACCACGGCCGGTAATTCGCCGGTGAGGTCGATCACCGTGGTCGGCTCCAAGCCGCAGAAACCGGCATCCATGATCAGCGCGACTTGGTGCTCGAGCCGCTCGCGAATTTCTTCCGGGTCGTTCAGCGGCAATTCGTCGCCGGGCATCATCAGGGTCGAGCTTAATATCGGCTCGCGCAATTCTTCCAACAGCGCTTGCGCCACCGGATGCTGCGGCACGCGCAAACCGATGGTGGCGCGCTTCGGGTGTTGCAAGCGGCGCGGCACTTCGCGCGTGGCTGGCAAAATAAACGTGTAGCTTCCCGGCGTGGCGGATTTTAACAGCCGGAATTGCGAATTACCCACCCGCGCATAATGCGCGATCTCCGACAAATCGCGGCACACCAAGGTGAAGTGATGATCGCTTCCCACTTGCCGAATCTCGCGGATCACGCGCTCCGCATCTTTATCGCCGATATGGCAGCCCAGCGCATAGCAGGAATCCGTGGGGTACACGATCACGCCGCCGGCACGCACGATTTCCACCGCTTGGCGAATCAAGCGCGGCTGCGGATTCTCTGGATGAATGGTGAAGTACTGAGCCATAAGGGATGCGAAGCGGCAACATGCGCTTCGCTCATGCCGCGCGCGCCAGCACCTCTTGCCAATCGTGCCACACGGGTTCGCATTGGCTCGGCAGATCGGGCAGCCTGCCCATATCCATATAGCTATGGCCGGGGCCGTGATAATCCGAGCCGCGCGAGGCACGCAAGCCGAATTGCTGCGCGAGTTGTGCATATTGCCCATATTGATCCGGATGGTGGCTGCCGCAAACGACTTCCACGCCCACGCCGCCCAACTGCTTGAACTCGGCGAGAAGATCGCCCATGAGGGTCTTGCCTAAATCGTAGCGGCCGGGATGCGCGATCACCGGCAGGCCACCCGCGTCCAGAATCCAGGTCAACGCTTCTTCCAGGCTGGCCCAAGTGTGCTGCACATAGCCGGGTTTGCCTTTGACCAAGTAGCGCTTGAACACCGCCTTCATGTCTTTGGCGTGGCCCTGGGCAATCAAAAAGCGCGCGAAATGAGTGCGGCTGATAATGCCTTCCGTGGTGTGCTTGCGCGCGCCCGCCAAGCTGTCCGCGATGCCGATTTTCGTCAGTTCCTCCGCGATACGCTGCGCGCGCGTGAAGCGCGACTCCCGGATGCGCGCCAAGCCTTGTTGCAAGGCCGGGTGTTCCGGATCGATACGCAGACCCACAATATGCAGCGTGCGATTGCGCCAAGTGACGGAAATTTCGGTTCCGGTAATCAAGGTGATGCCGACTTGCGCCGCCGCTTCCCGCGCTTCGCCTATCCCCGCCACATCGTCGTGATCGGTGAGCGCGAGCACCTGCACGCCCTGGGCGGCCGCGTGACGCACCAGCTCGCGCGGCGTCATAAGGCCGTCGGAAATCGTGGAATGGCTATGCAGATCGACTTTAAGCATGTGGCAACATTAAGGAAAACTCACAAATCATAGCAAAACGCCGCTATTCTGTCTGTTTTGCCCATGTTAAACTTGCCCCCTTCATCAGTATGCTGCCGCGCTTTCGCACGACACAACCCATGACCGAACTGCAAGAAATCCGGCATTTGTTCTCCGGCGCCGCCAGCGCCATCGAGACGCGTTTTAGCGAGCGCAGCCAGCTCGCGGGCGAAGTCAGCCCCGGCCAATTGGCCGAGGCCATGAGCAAACTGCTGTTCGTGTTCGAAAAATTGGATACTGAAAATGGCGCCTATGGTCCGCTGCCCTACGACGACCCCAGCGACCTGGGCGAGCATGGCATCAATATCGCCGCCGATCTCGCCACCTGGGCCGAACGCATGGAATTACCCCAAGCCAAAATCGATGTGGAAAAAGTCGCGGTTGGCATCGCCTTGTGGGTGGTGCGGCATGAAGGCGAAATCCGCGCGCTGGAACCCATCGTCAACGGTTTCGCCGCCCAGGCCAACCATACCACTTCGGAAGAAGCGCTGCGTGCGCTGTTTCGCGCCATGCAATCGGTGCTGGAACATGCCGCGCAGCCGATCAAAGCCGACTTGGATAAAATCAACCCCGGCCGGCCATGGCGTATTTTGAATTTCAATTGTGCTATCGTCGCTACCCGCACTCAGGACGCGCACTTAATGCATGAAGCGTTCGACACCCTGGGCCGCAATCTGCCGGAAGATGCGCCGGCGTTTTTCGAGGAGGGTTTGCGCCAATCGGATAAGCCGGTTTACGGCCCGCTGGTGAAAAGCCTGATGCAAGAATATTTCGCGCGCTGGACCGTGCGCCACTAGAAAACTCATGAAAAAAATCCTATTCGATCTATTCCCCATCATTTTGTTTTTCGTTGCTTTCAAACTGGCAGGAAGCAATCCGGAACAGACAGCCGCATTGGCCGCCGCTGTCAACTATCCGGCCGACCCGAAACAATTACCGATTTTGATGGCTACTGCCGTGGCTATTATCGCGACTATCGTCCAAATAGCGTGGACATGGCTCCGGCACGGCAAAGTGGACCCCATGCTCTGGATCAGCCTGGTCCTCGTCGTCGTTTTCGGGGGCGCCACGCTCATCCTGCACGACCCGCTCATCATCAAGTGGAAACCGAGCGTGCTCTATTGGTTGTTTGCCGTGGTGCTCGCGGGCAGCCAAGTGTTCTTCAAGAAAAACTTAATCCGCACCATGATGCAGCAGGCGCAACTGGAGATACCGGAGACGCTATGGGCTAAACTCAACTTGAGCTGGGTGATTTTCTTTACTGTCCTGGGGGGCGTGAACCTCTATGTGGCCTACCATTTTTCCGAAGCGGTATGGGTCGACTTTAAGTTATTCGGCGTCATCGGCATGATGCTGGTGTTCATGCTCTTGCAAGGCCTGGTGCTCGCAAAATACATCGAAAAGGAAACCAACTGATGCTGTACGCGATCCTGGGCGAAGATGCACCGAACAGCCTGGACAAACGTCTCGGTGCGCGCCCCGCGCACCTGGAGCGCTTAAGCCAATTGCAAAACGCCGGCCGCCTGTTGCTGGCCGGCCCCTTCCCTGCCATCGACAGCGCCGATCCCGGGCCGGCGGGCTTTAACGGCAGCTTGATCGTGGCGGAATTCAGCTCGCTTAGCGAGGCGAAAACCTGGGCCGATGCCGATCCCTACGTCGCCGCTGGCGTCTATGCGCGGGTGAACGTGCAACCCTTCAAGAAAGCATTCCCGGTATGAACACCATCGAAATCATGCAAGCCCAGCTCGCCAGCCTTAAGCCGGCGCACTTGGAGATTCGAGACGACAGCGCGAGTCATGCCGGGCATGCCGGCGCCCAAAGCGGCGGCGGCCATTTTTTCCTCACCATCGTGTCGGATACCTTTGCCGGCCAGCCCACGCTCGCACGCCATCGCAAGATTTACGATTTACTGGGTGACTTGATGCATAGCCGGATTCACGCGCTGAGCATCAAAGCCCATACCCCCGACGAATTTTTCTCAACCCCCCACTAAAAGGAACACTCATGCGCAACGTCAAAACCCGCATCGTCCTGCTCGCGTTTGGCAGCCTCATGCTGCTCAACGCCTGCAATGCCCAGGACGACAAAAAATCCACGGATGCCGTTTTGGCGACCGTGAACGGCACCGCCATCCATCAATCGGCGCTGGATGCATTGCTGCGCCAAAGCGCGGCCCAAGGCGCGCCCGATACGCCGGAAGTGCGCAAAGCACTGCTCGAAGAAGCGATCGGCCGTGAGCTCGCGCGCCAGGATGCCATTAAGCAAGGACTAGAAAAAAGCCCGGAAGTGAAGCAGCAAACCGAATTGGCGAAACAAGCGATTCTGGTCAATGCCTTCATGCAAAACTTCATCAAATCCCACATACCGACCGATGACCAGCTCAAAGCCGAATACGATAAGATCAAGGCCCAGATCGGCGACAAGCAATATCATGTGCGCCACATTCTGGTGAAGACCGAGAAAGAGGCGAAAGACATCATCGCGCAACTCAAGAAAGGCGCGAATTTCGAAAAGCTGGCCAGCAGCAAGTCGCTCGACAAGGGCTCGGCCGTCAAAGGTGGCGATCTGGGCTATAACGCGCCTTCGGCCTATGTGCCGCAGTTCGCACAAGCCTTGACCGCGATGAAGAAAGGGGAAACCTCTAAAGTACCGGTACAGACTCCTTTCGGCTGGCACGTGATCCGCGTCGAAGATATCAAACCCACGCCTACGTTCGAAGAAGTGAAGAAAAATCTGATCCCGCGCGTGGAGCAAGAACAACTGCGCAAATATCTCGAAGAACTGCGCGGCAAGGCCAAGATCGATTACATGACCACCCAAGCGCCCGCCGCACCGGCAACCATCCCGACTGCACCCGCCCAGAAGAAATAATCCGGCGGCTGCAAGTGAAAACGGCGCTGCATTGCAGCGCCGTTTTTTCGCCCGTTAAAACCCCCAAGATCATCTCACCACGGAGTGCGCGGATTGAAATCCGACACCTGTTGCAAGTCCTCGAACAGCTTGCGCTCCGCGTCGCTCAAGGTCTCCGGCGTGGCGATCTGGAACACCGCATACAGATCGCCGTGTCCGCTACCGGGTTTGGGCAGGCCTTTGCCCGCCAGCCGCACTTTCTGTCCGGAGCCGCTGCCCGGCTTCACTTTGAGCCGCACTTTACCCGCCAGCGTCGGAATCTCCACGCTCGCCCCCAGCGCCGCTTCCCACGGCGCAAGCGGCACGTCGAGCGTCAGATCATGTCCGCTCGGCTTGAACCACGCATGCGGCAGGAAAGCGATGCGTAAATACAAATCGCCGGCCGTGCCGCCATGCTGGCCCGAGCCGCCTTTGCCCGGCACGCGCAGCCGCTGGCCTTCCGTTGCACCTTTCGGAATGCGCACTTTGATGCTGCGCGGCACGCGCATCATAAAGCCCTGCGGACTCGGCTCCGGCACTTCGATTTGCAGGGTTTTTTCCGCGCCTTGGTAGGCCTCTTCCAGGGTAATCTCCAGCGCCACTTCATAATCCTGGCCAGCTTGAGCGAAGCCGCGCCCTGCGCGCCGTCCATGCGCCCCACCCATGCCGCCACCAAACATTTGCGAAAACAGATCACCAAAATCCATATTGCCGTCGCCGAAGCGCGCGCCATGCCCGAATTGCTGCTCCCATCCCGGCGGTGGACGGAAATCCTGCCCCGGCTGGTAAGCGCCGAGCTGATCATAGGCGGCGCGCTTCTCCTTATCGCTCAACACTTCGTGCGCCTCGTTCACTTCTTTAAATTTCTCTTCCGCGTTTTTTTCTTTCGATACATCCGGATGAAATTTACGCGCGAGCTTACGATAAGCCTTCTTGATTTCGTCTTCCGAGGCCTCGCGCTTCACGCCGAGAATTTTGTAGTAGTCCTTGTATTGCATCGTCAACGCTTTCGCTTACCTAGACATATGAAAAATAGGGGTCGGAGAATCAGAATTCAAGCAAGTGCAAAAACCCTTGCCACAGAGAACACAAGGTCACAGAGGGAAAAACCTCAAAGCTCTGTGTTCTCTGTGACTAAAAGCCTTTACTCATCCGACCCGCTTGCGCGCATTACGAAACATCCGCATCCACGAGCCGTCTTCCCGCCAACCGTCCGGGTGCCAAGAGTGCTGCACCGCGCGGAATACGCGCTCGGGGTGCGGCATGAGGATGGTGAAGCGTCCATCGGGCGTGGTCAAACCGGTGATGCCTTGTGGTGAGCCGTTAGGGTTCTGCGGATAGGTTTCGGTCGGTTGGCCACGGTGATCGACGAAGCGCAGCGCAACTTGGGCGTGCTGCAGCGCCGCGTCATTCGCGAACTCAGCATAGCCTTCGCCGTGTGCCACCACAACCGGCATACGGCTGCCGGCCATGCCGTCGAAGAACAGCGAGGGGCTGGGCATCACTTCCACCAGCACAAAGCGCGCCTCGAATTGCTCCGATTTGTTGCGCACGAAATGCGGCCAGTTTGCCGCACCCGGAATGATGGCGTGCAGATTGCTCATCATCTGGCAGCCATTGCAGACGCCGAGCGCGAAGGCATCGGCGCGCTGGAAAAACGCCTCAAAGTCCTCGCGCGCACGGCGGTTGAAGAGGATGGATTTCGCCCAGCCTTCGCCGGCGCCCAGCACATCGCCATAGGAAAAGCCGCCGCAAGCAGCAAAGCCTTTGAAATCCGCGAGCGATGCACGCCCGGCGATGATGTCGCTCATGTGCACATCCACCGCTTCGAATCCGGCGCGGTCGAACGCCGCCGCCATTTCCACTTGGCCGTTCACGCCCTGCTCGCGCAGCACCGCCAGGCGCGGCCGCTTGCCGGTGGCGATATAGGGCGCGGCGATATCGGCATCGAGATCGAAACTCAGCGCCACCGACAAGCCCGGATCGGCTGCATCCAATATCCGGTCGAATTCCTGTTGCGCGCAGGCCGGGTTGTCGCGCAACCGCTGCAAGTGGTAGCTCGTCTCCGACCAGATGCGCTGCAGTTCGATGCGCGGCATATCGTAAATCGGCGTGGTGGCGCGCATGAAACAGATATGATCGCTGCTGTTCAGCGTGCCGATCACGTGCAAGGCGCTGCGCAAGCCGGCAGCGATGAACGCATCCAGCACGGCTTTGGTTTCCGCGTGCCGCACTTGCAGTACCGCGCCCAATTCCTCGTTGAACAAGACACGGAAAATGCGCTCGGAATACTCGCCGGGTGCGAGTTGCGGCTCCTCCGCACCCTGGTGTTCCACATCATTGCGCACTTGCTCGAAGCACAACTCGTCGACATCGATGCTGATGCCGGTATGCCCGGCAAAAGCCATCTCGCACAGCGCGGCGAACAAGCCGCCATCGGAACGGTCGTGATAAGCCAGTAAACGGTTATCGCGATTGAGTGCCTGCACCGTTTCAAAAAATGCTTTGAGCTTGGCCGGGTCGACGACATCGGGACAATCGTTGCCGATCTGCTGATACACCTGGCCCAGCGCCGAGCCGCCCAAGCGATTACGCCCGGCGCCCAAGTCCAGCAGAATCAAATCGGTTTCGCCGCAATCGGTGCGTAATTGCGGCGTAAGGGTTTTACGTGCGTCGACTACTGGCGCGAAGCCGGTGACGATGAGCGATACCGGCGCGGTCACTTCTTTTTTCACGCCATTGTCGTCCCACACCGTTTTCATCGACATGGAATCTTTGCCCACCGGAATGCTGATGCCGAGCCGCGGGCACAAGTCCATGCCCACGGCTTGCACGGTATCGAACAGCGCCGCATCCTCGCCCGGGTGTCCGGCCGGAGCCATCCAGTTGGCGGAGAGCTTAATGTCTTCAATCTGCGCGATCGGCGCCGCCGCCAGATTGGTGATCGCCTCCCCCACCGCCATGCGCCCGGAGGCCGGGGCATCGATCAAGGCCAGCGGCGTGCGCTCGCCCAGCGCGAACGCCTCGCCCAGATAAGTGTGATAGCCCATCAGCGTCACCGCGCAATCCGCCACCGGCACTTGCCACGGCCCGACCATTTGATCGCGCGCGCTCATGCCGCCCACGCTGCGGTCGCCAATAGAGATCAGGAAGGTTTTGTTGGCTACTGCCGGCAGCCGCAGCACGCGCGCCGCGGCGTCTTTAAGCTCCAGCGCCGACAAATCCATGGCGGGCAGCGCGCGCTGTATATGCGTCGCCTCGCGCGTCATCTTCGGCGGCTTGCCGAGAATCACCGACAAATCCACATCCACCGGCTTGTTGTGGAAGTGGCTATCTTCCACCAGCAAATGCTGTTCGCGCGTGGCCACGCCGATCACCGCGAACGGGCAGCGTTCACGTTCGCATAGGGCTTGGAACTGCGCCAATCTTTGCGGCGGAATCGCCAATACATAGCGTTCTTGTGCTTCGTTACACCAAATTTGCAGCGGCGACATACCGGGCTCTTCGGACGGCACGTCACGCAATTTAAAATGTCCGCCGCGTCCCGAAGCGTGCACCAATTCCGGCAGTGCATTGGATAAGCCGCCCGCGCCCACGTCGTGCACCGACAGAATCGGATTGTCCGCGCCCATTTGCCAACAGCGGTCAATGACTTCCTGCGCGCGCCGCTGCATCTCCGGATTGCCGCGCTGCACCGAATCGAAATCGAGTTTTTCCGCATTGGCGCCGGTATCCATGCTGGAAGCCGCGCCGCCGCCGAGTCCGATCAGCATGCCCGGCCCGCCGATCTGAATCAGCAAGGCGCCTTCGCTCACGTCGCGCTTCTGCACATCGCGCTCGGCAATGCTGCCGAGTCCGCCGGCGAGCATGATGGGCTTGTGATAGCCGCGCACCTCGCCCGCGACCGCTTGCTCATAGGTACGGAAATAACCGGCAAGATTGGGGCGGCCGAATTCATTGTTGAACGAGGCCGCGCCGATCGGGCCTTCGAGCATGATGGTCAGCGCGGAGGCAATGCGCGAAGGCTTACCGATAGGATCGTGCTCCCACGGCTGCTCGTAGCCGGGAATAGCCAGATTGGACACCGAGAAACCGCTCAGCCCGGCTTTGGGCTTGGAGCCGATGCCGGTTGCGCCCTCGTCGCGAATCTCGCCGCCGGAGCCGGTGGCCGCGCCGGGAAAAGGCGAAATCGCGGTGGGGTGATTGTGCGTCTCCACCTTCATCAGAATATGCGTCGGCTCTTGCGTGTAGCCATACACCGCGCTGCCCGGCCGCGGATAAAAGCGTTCGATGCGCGCGCCTGCAATCACCGAAGAATTATCCGAATACGCCACCAGGGTGCCGGCGGGGTGTTGCGCATGTGTGTTGCGTATCATGCCGAACAGCGACAGCGTCTGCGGCGTACCGTCGATCACCCAATCGGCGTTGAAAATTTTGTGGCGGCAATGCTCGGAGTTGGCTTGGGCGAACATCATCAACTCGACATCGGCGGGGTTGCGCTTAAGACGGATAAAGTTTTCCACCAAGTAATCGATTTCATCCGGCGACAGCGCCAGCCCCAGATCGCGGTTGGCGGCGGCCAAGGCGTCGCGCCCGCCTCCGAGAATATCCACGCTGGTGAGCGTATCCGGCGCATGGTGATCGAACAGCTTGCTCACGCCCTCCATATCGGTGAGCACGGTCTCGGTCATGCGGTCGTGGATCAGCGGCAGCAGCGCGCGGTGCTCGTCCCGCGTCAAGGGCACCCAGCCGGCTTTGCGCAAATACCAAGCCACGCCGCGCTCGATGCGCTCCACCGCATCCAAGCCGCACTGCACGGCGATATTGGTGGCCTTGGTGGACCAAGGCGAAATCGTGCCGATGCGCGGCGTCACCAGCACCAGATGGCCGCGCGTATCGCCCTGCGCCGCTTGCGGGCCATAAGTCAGGATGCGTTCGAGAATAGCGCGCTCATCCCTGCTCAAAGGGCGGCGCACGGCGGCGAAATGCCAGAACTCGGCATACACTTCCTCGATCGCGGGGGCTACCTGCGCGAGCGCTTGTTTGAGTTTGTCATGACGAAAAGCGGATAAGGCGTTGCGGCCGCGCAACTGGATGAGTTGGGACATGTTCCGGGCATTACCTGAAAAAACAGAATTTTACCCGAAAGCGCTCCCTAAAAGCAGCTTAAGCCAAGGCTTAACGCCGCAAGCTTATTTATTTCCCGTATGTTTTTGTTTCCACACCTCGAGGCAATCGAGACCGCAGAAGTGCTGCACATAGTCCGGCCCCTCGAAGGTTAGCGCTACATCGGGCGGAATTTCCGTCAGACAAACCGCGCACGATACGACCGTGCAACTCTTATCAAGATCACACGATGCAATCGGCGCGCCGGCGGGATTATTTTTTTCTGCTGACATAGAGGCTCCTGTTCTATAAAAGTGCGCTCCCCATGTTATATTTCGGCACATTACCTACTTTATTTAGCGCCGTGACGCCTAACTACACTAGCCCTTTCCCCAATCCTATTTATAGCACCGATCAGCTGCGCGAAATAGAGGCGAGTGCGGCGCGCATGCCCAATCCGCCTGCGCTGATGGCGCGCGCCGGCTTGGCCGCGGCGGAAATCGCGCGCGAATTGGCGCCGGATCAAGCGCCCGCTATTCTGATATTAGCCGGCCCCGGCAACAACGGCGGCGACGCCTTGGTCGCGGCGCGGCATTTGAAAACCTGGTGGTACAAGGTGGACGTAGTATTGCCCGGCGATGCGAATACGCTCCCCGCGGACGCGCAAGCCGCGCATCAAGACTGGATCGATGCCGGCGGCGTTTGCCTCAAGACGATTCCCGAAGGCGGACGCTGGGGTTTGGTGATTGACGGCTTATTCGGCATCGGCCTCGCGCGGCCCCTGGCGGGCCTCTACGCAAATTTGATCCAGCAAGCCAATGCGCTGAATGTCCCGATACTCGCGCTCGATATTCCCAGCGGGCTCCATGCCGATTCCGGCCAAGCCCTGGGCGCGACGATACGCGCCACCCATACCGTGACTTTTCTCGCGCTCAAACCGGGGCTGCTCACCGGCGACGGCCCGGATTATTGCGGCAATATCTGGCTACGCACGCTGCATCTCGATACCCCGATGCTCTACCCACCCCATGGCTGGCTGCTGGAGCGGCCGCTGGTGGCGAAGCTGTTGCCGCCGCGCCCGCTCAACAGTCATAAGGCGCTGTTCGGCAGCATCGGCATACTCGGCGGCGCGCCCGGCATGGCGGGCGCGGCGCTGTTGGCGGCGCGGGCCGCGCTCAAGCTCGGCGCGGGCCGCGTCTATCTGGGTTTGATCGACGATGCCGCGCCGCGCGTCGATACCCGCCAACCGGAACTCATGCTGCGCAGCGCGCAAGAAATAGTCGAGCTGCCGCATCTGGCCTGCCTCGTACTCGGCCCCGGCATGGGCCAGTCCGCGCACGCGGCGCAATACCTGGCGCGCGCCATCGAAACCGATTTGCCTCTGGTGCTGGATGCCGATGCACTCAATCTGCTGGCGCAGGATACGGCATTGCAAGACCAAGTAGCCAAACGCAAAGTGCGCACCATCATCACGCCGCATCCGGCGGAAGCGGCGCGCCTTATCGGCTGTTCCACTGAGGATATACGCTACCAGCGCGTGGAGGTGGCGGCGATGCTCGCTGCCCGCCTCAATAGTTTTGTCGTGCTCAAAGGCGCGGGCAGCGTGTGCGCCCAGCCCAATGGCGCTTGGTATATCAACGGTAGCGGCAATCCCGGTTTGGCCAGCGCCGGCACCGGCGATGTGCTGGCGGGCATGCTGGGCGCCTTGCTCGCGCAAGGCTTGAGCGCGCACGACGCCCTTCTGCTCGGCGTATTCCTGCACGGCGCGGCGGCCGATGAACTCGCGGCACGTGGCATCGGCCCGGTGGGCATGACAGCCTCGGAAGTCATCGATGCGGCGCGCGGGCTATTGAACCAGTGGGTGTATGGCTAAGGAACAATCTTTTCACCACGGAGTACACGGAGGACACGGAGTTTAAAAATGCATGAACCGCGAAGGACGAAAAGGTACGTGAAGAAATGCACACTTTAATCCCTTTGCGTACCTTTGCGTCCTTCGCGGTATAAATGGTTTTGCTTTTCCTCCGCGTACTCCGTGGTGAGATCACTTTAATTCCCCCCCCCCACAATAATTTCGCGCCGATCACAATCGTCACGATCTCGAATGCGCGTTTAATCCAGCGCCGGCGAACAAGGCGAATTGATTGATCAAAGACACGGCGCGTATCCGGAAGCGCTATTTCTTCTCGGGCTTGGGAGCCTGCGCCGGTGTTTCGTTCCCCAGGATCGAGGAAAAGTTTTCCCAACTCACTTCCTCGATTTGATATGTGCGGTGTTGAAAATAGTTGTCATCGTCATCCGTATCCGGTGCTAGCGCGGTTTCCGTAACGGATGCTTCCCGTGCATTACCTTGCTTCGCCGCCGCATCGGCATAGTGCACTTCCAGCGCTTGGCTGGGCTTGAGCGGTAGCGGAAAACGCCAAAAAATCCGCACCACTTCTATCCCGGTATGCACGCGAATGAAATGCTTGATCGGCTGCTCGATGATGTAGGAAAAACGCAACTTTTTATGTGGCGGGGTTTCCACCAGCAGCACCATGCTGCCATCCGGTAATGTCGTCGCGCACAGGTGGCCATGAATTTGATGGCGCGCCAAATACTCTCGCGCTGCTTTTGTCACCGTTGTTTCTTGTGCCTCACACCGCTTTTCGCGCCGTCTATTCGCGAGCAGCACGCTCGCCGCGGCGAGGATCACGGCGAGTGCGGCAAGCACTGTAATCACGGAAAGGATATCCATCAGGACATGCGGTTTATTCCAGCGCATCCTTGATGATCGAACGTAATAGCTTCTCTACGTTCTTCAGCGCGGCCTTGGATGCCGGCGAGCCGACTAAATCCGGCTTGCGGAAAGAAATATAGGTTTTCTTGGGTTCGTTCGGCAGCACATACACAGAAATGATATAGGGGCAAAACACGATGTTATGCGGATCGGCTTCCATCATCTCGCGCGACACCACCGCGCTGCAAAATTCATACGCTTCGGCATTGACGAAAACCTGCTTCGCGTCGCCCATATCCTTGCCGGTACGCGCCAGCATTTCGCCGATGTGAGACGTATTGTTGATCACCAAACCCTTGCCGATGATGGCATCGGTAATGGCGCTCTTGACGGTCTCGAAATCCTGCTTCGAAGTATAGGTCACGCGATAATCGCTGGCCGCGAATGCGCTCACCGCACACCCCCAAACCATTACTCCCAATATTGCCGATGTCCATTTACGCATAACATGCTCCTTAAGAAATAATGTGCTCGAAAACCGCTAGCGTATCAGAAACCCGGCGAAAATCCGGCGTTTTGCGCGGCACATGGCTATCTCACCAGCGACACGCTCTTGACCTGGGCATAGACTTGCAACCCGGGCCGCAAGCCCAGCTTATGCGCCGATTTGCCGGTAATGCGCGCCAGCAGGGAAATTCCGCCCGGTAGTTCCAGCTTCACCAGCACTTGCGCCGCGCCGCGCGGCAGCAGTTCGCTGACCCGCCCTTCCAAAATATTCAGAATGCTGGTCTGGGCCGGGTGTACCAGGCTAAGGCTGACATCCCGCGCCCGCAACAGCAGCCGCACCGGGCATCCAAGCGCCGCATCCATGCGGTTTACACTGAGCCGCCCGCCGCTGAAATCGCAATAGCTCAGATGAAAATCCGCATCGTGCTCGGCCACTTGCGCGTCGATCACCGTCCCGATTTCATCCAGATAGGCCAGCGGTAAATCTTGCCGCCCGATCAGTTCGCTTATCGTGCCTTGCGCCACGACCGCGCCCGCTTCCATCAGCAGCAGATAATCGGCAATGCGTAATGCTTCGTCGATGGCATGCGTGACGTAGATCACCGGTATCGCGAGCGTGGTATGCAGGCGTTCCAGATAAGGCAAAATCTCGGCCTTCGCGCCGGCATCGAGCGCGGCCAGCGGTTCGTCCAGCAGCAGCAATCGCGGGCTCGCCAGCAAGGCGCGCCCGATGGCGACGCGCTGTTTCTCGCCGCCCGACAAATCCGTGATGCGGCGCGCGAGCAGCGGCCCGAGGCTCATCCACTCGACGACTTCCTCCCAGCGCATGCGCTGCATCTGTTGCGCCACGCGCGCCCAGCCGAAGCGCAGATTTCGCTCGACATTGAGATGGGAAAATAGCCGCGCCTCCTGGAATACGTAGCCCAGTTCGCGGCGGTGGGTGGGAAGAAATACCCCCTCCCGCGTATCCTGCCACACTTGCTCATGCACCTTCAGCATCGCCTCGGGCGCACGCTCCAGGCCGGCGACGCAGCGCAACAGCGTGGTCTTACCGCAGCCCGACGGCCCGAATACGCAGGTAATGCCGCGCGCGGGAAGCGTGAAGCGCGCCGCCAACCGGAAGTTGCCCCGGGCGAGATGAAACTCGCCTTGCACCGCGCTCATGACGCTTTGCCGCCCCAGCGCCGGTTGAGCGTATACACGCTGAACAGAACCACGAACGAGAACGCGAGCATGAGCGCGGAGAGCCTATGCGCCTGGGAGAATTGCAGCGCTTCGACATGATCGTAGATAGCGATCGACACCACCCGGGTACGATCCGGAATATTGCCGCCGATCATTAACACCACCCCGAATTCGCCGACGGTATGGGCGAAACCCAAAGTGGCCGCGGTCAAAAATCCCGGCCGCGCCAGTGGCACGACCACATGCAGAAAACGATCCCAAGGCGCGGCGCGCAGCGTCGCGGCCACTTCCAAGGGCGCGCGCCCAATGGCGGTAAAGGTGTTTTGCAGGGGCTGCACCACGAACGGCAAGGAATAAAGTGTGGAGCCAATCACCAGTCCCGGAAAACTGAATACCAGTGGCGCACCGCCCAGCGCTTGCCAAGTCGCGCCGACCCAGCCATGCGGACCGAGCGCCAACAGCAAGTAAAAACCCAATACCGTGGGCGGCAGCACCAAGGGCAAAGCAACCAGCGCTTCGAGCGCGGACTTGGCGCGGCAGCGGGTGTGGGCCAGCCACCACGCGAGCGGCGTGCCCAAGGCCAACAGCACCAGCGTGGTAACGGCCGCAAGACGCAGCGTCAGCCACAGCGGGTCCAGGGGAAGTTCAGTCATCACGGCGCGGCAGTCTGATAGCCGGCTGCTTCGATGATGCGGCGCGCCGGCGCGCCGGCAAGAAAGTGCAAGAAGGCGCGCGCGGCGGCATTCGACGCCGCCGATTGCAACAGCACGGCCTGTTGTTCGATAGGGTGATACAAGGCGGCCGGGACGATCCATAGGCTCCCCCGCAGTTGCGCCGGCGCTTCCCGCACCTGCGCCATCGCCACCAAGCCCGCATCGGCGTTGTGCGTCGCGACAAACTGAAAGGTTTGGCCGATATCTTCGCCCTGCACCAGGCGCGCCTGAATGCGATCCCACATCCCGAGCTGGCGCAAGGCCTGCCGTGCCGCGGCTCCATAGGGGGCGATCGCCGGATTAGCGATCGCAAGCCGCGTGAATTGCCCGCGCGCGAGCATCTCGCCTTTGGCGTCGATGCGATGCGGATCCGGGCTCCAGAGCACCAGCACGCCGCGCGCATAAGTAAAGCGCGTACCGGGAACCGCGAGATGTTCTTGTTCCAAGCGCTGCGGGTGTTCCACATCGGCCGCCAGCAGCACGTCGAACGGCGCGCCATTCTTGATTTGAACGTAGAGTTTGCCGGTGGAGCCGGCGCTGATCAGCAGATGATTACCGGTTTCGCGCTCGAACTGCGCGCCCAATTGGCGCAGCGTGCCGGTAAAATTCGCCGCCACCGCCACGCGCACTTCCGCCGCTGGGGCCGCGGACGAAAAAAACGCGCACACACAGATCAGCCACAACGCTGCCCACGGCAGTGCGCGATTTTTGTTCCAAGGTACTCGCATTTATTTCTTCTCCGGTAAGGACTGCGGCGCAAGCAAGCTTTGAAATGCCTGTATCTCCGAAGCCACGGCCGCTTGCGCTTTATGCTCTATCGTTTGGTAACGCTGCAACACTTCCCGGGCCAGCGGCGTAATTTGCGCGCCGCCGCCGCGCCGGCCGCCAGTCGCGGTCAATACCAAGGGCGCGCGAAAACTTTGGTTCATCGCTTCCACCAGCAGCCAGGCGCGGCGATACGACATATCCATTTCGCGCGCGGCGGCGGAAATCGAACCGCAGCGGCCAATCGCTTCCAGCAGCGCGATCTTGCCCGGCCCGAGCGAACCGGCCGCGCCGAATAAAATGCGCAGCGTGGGCACGGCGAGTTTAGCCGTGCTCACGTTTTTTTCCAGCGTTCCGCCGCCAACGCATCGGAAGCGCGCGCTTCCACCCAGCGTGTCCCTGCCGGGGTTTGCTCTTGCTTCCAAAATGGCGCTTGGGTTTTGAGATAGTCCATGATGAATTCGCACGCTTGGAATGCCTCTCCGCGATGACTGCCGGCCACCGCCACCAGCACGATCTGATCGCTGGGCCGCAAGCGCCCCACGCGATGGATCACCCGCACGGCATCGAGTTTCCACTGTTGCTTTGTTTGGGCAACGATCGCCTCCAGCGCTTTCTGCGTCATGGCCGGATAATGTTCGAGCATGAGTTCGGCCACCGCCTCGCCCGCATTCACATCGCGCACCAATCCGATGAATGCCGCAATCGCGCCGATTTCGGGACGCCCCCGGCGCATGGCGGCAATCTCGCTGGATAAATCGAAATCGGCTTCCTGCACGCGTACCGTCACGCTAGCCTCCCGTGACCGGCGGAAACAGTGCCACTTCGTCGCCATCGCGAAGCGCCGTGGCCACATTGGCCATGTCTTGATTCACCGCCACGCGAAACGGCTGCGACGGCGCGAGCGCGGCTTGCCAGTCGCCACCCCGGCCACGTAAATGGTCGAGCAACATCGCCACGCTGGACACCTGCGGCGTCAGCGCGATTTCTTCCCGCGCCACGCCCAAGGTTTCGCGCAAGCGGGCGAAATACAGCACGGTCAGTGCCATGCCAGCAGCTCCGTGAAGGGAATATAACGCACCCGCTCACCGCGCTTGATTGGGGTACCCGCCGGGCAATTGATCAGACCATCGCCCCATACCGTGGAGGTCAGCACACCCGAACCCTGATGCGGATAAATCGCCGCGCGGCTTTGGCCATCCATGCCCGGTTCCAAGCGCGCGCGCAAAAATTCGCGCCGCCGATCCGGCGTGAGCCAATCGAAGTTCGCCTCTACCCAATAGCTGCGCGGCGTCACATTCATCACCCCTTGCGACCGCAACAGGAAGGGCCGCGCGAACATGCAAAACGTCACGAACACCGACACCGGGTTGCCGGGCAAGCCGATAAAGGCGGCATTGTCGATGCGCCCGAAGGCGAGCGGCTTGCCGGGCTTCATCGCGATGCGCCACATATCGATTGTGCCGAGCCGTTCCACCGCGGCCTTGATGTGATCCTCTTCTCCCACCGATACGCCGCCGCTGGTCAAAATCACATCCGCCTCGCGCGCTGCTTGTTTCAGCACGGCGATCGTCGCATCCAACTTATCGGGCACGATGCCAAGATCGATGGCGGTAAATCCCAAACAGCGCAACAAGCCATTTAGCGTAAAGCGGTTGGAGTTGTAGATTTGCCCTGGGCCGAGCCGCTCGCCCGGCATCACCAATTCGTCGCCGGTAAAAAATGTCGCGATGCGCAATTTGCGGTACACCGGCAAGCGCGCGATGCCGACCGAAGCGGCGAGGCCCAGGTGTTGCGGCCCGAGCCGCGTGCCCGCCTGCAACACGGTGTTGCCCTGCGCAATGTCTTCGCCCGCGCGGCGTAGATTGGTTCCGCTCGGCACGGCGCGGTGAATGATCACGGCATCCCCGGCTTGCGCCGTGTCTTCCTGCATCACCACGGCGTCGGCACCCGGCGGTATCGGCGCGCCGGTGAAAATGCGCGCCGCGGTGTGCGGCGCCAATGGCTCGCCCATCGTGCCCGCCGCAATGCGCTGCGACACGGCCAAGCGCGTATCGCCCGCCGCGTTGAGATCGGCGGCGCGCAGCGCATAGCCATCCATCGCGCTGTTGTCGTGCGGCGGCACGTTGATGCGCGACACTTGCGATGCCGCCAATACGCGGCCCAGCGCATCCGTTATTAACGCGTCCTCCACCGCCTCGACCGGCTGTGCCTGGCGCAACAGAAAATCCAGCGCTTCATCGACGGAAAGCAGGGGGGCTTGATTTTTATTGTTCATCGCAATCCCATTTTGTTCAAAATAAATTGTCCTATCATCTCGACCGCATTCAAATCGAAGCGCGGCAAGGTGGTTGCCAGCGGCACATCGGTCGCGATGGCGACAATATGCGGGTCTTCCGGAAACAGCAGCGGCTTGCCATTCGCGGCGCGATGAATTTCCAATTTCGGAATCGGCTCGCGCTTGAAGCCTTCCACCAACACCAGATCGCACGGCGACAGCCGCGCCAAGTGTGCCTGCAAACCGGGTTCTTGCGCGCCGCGTAATTCGTGCATCAAGGCCCAACGCTGGCTCGAAGTAATCAACACCTCGCTCGCCCCGGCCTGGCGATGGCGATACGAATCCTTGCCCGGTTGATCGATATCGAAATCATGATGCGCATGCTTGATCAGCGCTACCTTCAAGCCTCGGCCCGCGAAATACGGGATCAATCGCTCCAGCAAGGTAGTCTTGCCGCTGCCGCTATATCCCGCAAAGCCAAACACGTTCATGGGGACGCTTGTATCCGGAATCGATAAGGGTTATATTCTGCCAAATATAACGCATTTACACCAGCCATTATGCTTATTGATCGCTTTGGCCGCACCATCGAATATCTCCGCTTGTCGGTCACCGACCGCTGCGACTTGCGTTGCACTTATTGTCTGCCGGAAGGCTTCAAGGATTTCGAGGAGCCGGAACACTGGCTCACTTTCGATGAAATCGAGCGTGTGGTGGGTGCCTTTGCCCGTCTTGGCGTTTCGCGCGTACGGCTCACCGGCGGCGAACCGCTATTGCGTGCACACCTTCCCGAATTAGCCGGACGCTTAAAGCGCCTGCCAGGTCTGCATGACCTCTCTTTGAGCACCAATGCCACGCAACTGGATAAACATGCGCCGGCGTTGGCCCAAGCCGGCGTATCGCGCATCAATGTCAGCCTAGATTCGCTTCAGCCCGAGCGCATTGCGCAAATCGCCGGCCGTGCGGTTTTGCCCAAAATTTTGGCCGGCCTGGCGGCAGCCAAGCACGCGGGCTTCAGCCCGATCAAACTCAATATGGTGGTCATGCCGGGCGTGAACGACGATGAAATCGATGCGATGGTGGCATTTTGCATCGAACACGGTTTCGTGCTGCGCCTGATCGAAACCATGCCCATGGGCGACACCGGCCGCAATGCCGGCCACCTGGACCTGCAAGCGCTTAAAGAAAAATTGCGCGCGAAATTTGGGTTGATCGAGGGCGTCATGCCCGGCGGCGGTCCGGCGCGTTACCTGCGAACGCCGGATGGCGCATTTTCCATAGGCTTCATCACGCCGATCTCGCAGCACTTCTGCGGCACGTGTAATCGCGTGCGTCTGTCGGTGGATGGCACATTATATTTGTGTCTAGGCCAGGAAGAAAAAGTGGAGTTTCGTCCGCTGTTACGCGCTGGCACCAGCGATCAAATACTGGAAGACACCATTCGGCAAGCCATCGAGATCAAACCCGAGCGCCATGAATTTCGCGAACAACCGGCGAAATTAGTGCGCTTCATGTCCGCGACCGGCGGCTAGCGCCGCGCCGAGCAAACCCACTTTCGGATTTATCACGACCTTGACCGGGATCCGCGCGAGCCATTCCCGATAACGCCCTTTGGCGCGGAAGGCCTCGATAAAATCGTCGCTTTTAAGCCGGGCGATGATTTTGGGCGCAATGCCGCCGGCGATATAGACCCCGCCTTGCGCCAGAGCGGTGAGCGCCAGATTGCCCGCTTGTTGCCCGTATATTTGGACGAACAAAGCCAGGGCGGCTTGGGCTAGCGCATCGCGCCGGTCTAATCCAAATGCCGAAATCGCCACGGCGGGATCGCCTTGTTCGAGCGCGTCGCGCAATGCGCTACTTGGACTGCGTGTCGCGCACAGGTGCTCGAAAATGGACACCAGCCCGGCGCCCGACAAAATGCGTTCATACGACACATGGCCATCGGCCTGAGCCAGAAAACGCAGCAATTCGATTTGCGCCGCATTCACCGGCGCAAAATCCACATGCCCGCCTTCTGAGCTCAACACTTCGTAATGCTTGCCTTGCCATACGAGAATCGCCTCTCCCAAGCCCGTCCCCGCGCCGATTAAAGCGCGTGGCGCATGGGGCTGTAGCTGACCCGCTTGCAATGTCTCCAGATCACTCTCGGCGAGGGCGTCCAAGCCGTATCCAATCGCGGCAAAATCGTTGATGAGGCGCACGGCGGCAATGCCACAGTCGCGGGCAATTTCATCGGCATCGATCCAGAATTCGCGATTGGTGAGTTTGACACGCCGTCCTGCAACCGGAGCGGCGATACCGAAGCAGGCGGAGGCAGGCGAAGCACCGCTCAGAAACGCCCGCACCATGGGCGTAAGCGCGTCAAAATCGCCGGTGGGAAAACGCGCTTCACGTTCGATTGTGATCCGGCCGGCTTCGATGCGGCCTAGGGCAAGAAAAGTCTTGGTGCCGCCGACATCGCCGGCAAGCACGGTCATTACGGAAGGGAACATTTGATTAGCGTAGCACGCAAAGCCGCGCCACCACTACATCGGATCAGCCGGCCTCGAATTCGCGCTCGGCCAAACTCGCGACCAGGGGACAACCCATTTGATTTTGGCCGGTGTCGCAGCGCTGCACCAAATCCAGCAGGGTCTGGCGCATGCGCTCCAAATCGCTGAGACGATCTTCGATCAGCGAGAGCTTCTGTATCGCCACATTTTTGACATCGTTGCAGCTTCCCTCGCCCAAGCGTAAGAGATTGATAATCTCCTCCAAACTAAAGCCCAGGCGCTGCGCACGCTTGATAAAGAGAATCCGTTGTATCGAGTCCAGCGGATACAGGCGATAGCCTTCCACCGGCTTGACCGGTTCGAGCAGCAAGCCACGCCGCTGGTAGTAGCGGATGGTTTCGATATTGACGCCAGCCTTGCGCGCCAAGGTGCCGATGGTAATGCCTTTGAGTGCCATGCCTGATTAACGGCAGCAGGTTAAAAAAATTTAGCCTTATTCTGGGCATCAAGTTTGATGCCTACAGTAGACTTAAAGGCAAATCTACGGGGCTTTCATTTTGAAAAATTTTTCGCGCACTGGCTCAATCTCGACCTTAAGTCTGGCGTTGCAATACCGTTAATATAATGAATTCAATCAAAAATCAGTTCCACACAACAGACTTAACTGATATATTTAGCTCCAATAAAAACCATTGAATAATGACATAATACTATGAGTTTAAACAAAATTTACAAAATTTTGGCCTTTTCCGCACTGGCCTTCGCGCTTTCCGGCTGCGCCACCAATGGCGACCCGCGCGACCCCCTGGAGCCCATGAACCGCGCCATTTACAAGTTTAACGACACAACCGACAAAGCCGTGCTTAAGCCCGTCGCCCAAGGTTATAAAGCCGTGGTGCCAAGCCCGGTACGCACGGGTGTAACCAACTTCTTCTCCAATATCGACGATCTGTTTGTCGTGGCAAATAATCTATTGCAGTTCAAATTCAGCGATGCCGCATCCGATGTCGGCCGCATCATCACCAACACCACATTTGGCATTGGCGGCATTTTCGATGTCGCCAGCGGCTGGGGCATGGAAAAGCATAATGAAGATTTCGGCCAAACCCTGGGACATTGGGGCATCGGCGACGGCCCATTCCTGATGCTGCCGTTTCTTGGCCCCAGCAACGTGCGCGATTCGGTTGGCCTGCTGGCATATTACCAATTAGACCCGGTCTTGCATTTGCGCAATATTCCGGTGCGCAATAGCTTGACCGCATTGCGTTTCGTGAATCGCCGGGCGAACTTATTGGATGCGGAAAAAGTGCTGGACGAAGCGGCGCTCGATCCTTATACCTTCTTGCGCGACGCCTATATCCAGCAACGGCGCAGTTTGATTTACGACGGCAACCCGCCGCCCGAAAAGTGGGAAGACGATCCGGCGCCGGCCAAGCAACCGCAGGCCACTGCCGCACCCGCTACTCCGTAGCGGGAACCCCGCGGGGCGGCAAGAGCAAGGCGGCGACTTCTTTTTTCTGCCCCGGCCGCCTGTTGACCGGCGCCGTGCCTAAGTCTGCCGGCATCATCGATTCCGGCACCGTTTCTTCTTGTTCCACCTTTGCGAATTGCTGCGCTACTGCGGGCTGAATGCGCTCCGGGCGCTCCCGGTACTTTTCCCGGTAAGGCGCCTTGCTCGGCGCCACATCATGGCGATCCGAACTAAATCCCGGTAATGCCTCCAGCGGAATCGTGCGCTTAATTAATTTTTCGATGTCGCTCAGATAGCGTTTTTCTTCCGGGCTCATCAATGAAATCGCTTTGCCGCTCGCTCCGGCGCGGCCGGTACGGCCGATGCGGTGCACGTAATCTTCCGCGCTATGCGGCAATTCGAAATTCACCACACACGGCAGATCGTCGATATCCAAACCGCGCGCCGCGACATCGGTGGCGATGAGCGCCTGAATTTTTCCCTCTTTGAATTCCGCCAGCGCTTGCGTGCGTGCCTGCTGGGTTTTGTCGGAGTGAATCGCGACGGCATTGATATTCTCATGCACCAGTTGATGCGCGAGACGGTTGGCGCCGGTCTTGGTATTGGTAAAAACCAATACCTGATGCAGATTTTCATTTTTGATGATGTGCGCCAGCAAGCGCCGCTTATGATCGGTCCCGACCGGATACGCCACTTGGAGAACATTGTCGGCCGTGGCGTTGCGGCGCGCCACTTCGATCAACTGCGGATCGCGCATGAATTCGCTGGAGAGGCGCTTGATCTCTTCGGCGAAGGTGGCCGAGAACAAGAGATTCTGCCGCCGCGGCGGCAGGAAACCGAAGATGCGCCGGATGTCGGGCATGAAGCCCATATCCAGCATGCGGTCCGCCTCGTCCAGCACCAGGAACTCCACTTGCGATAAATTCACGCTCTTCTGATGCAGGTGATCGAGCAAGCGCCCCGGCGTCGCCACCAGGATTTCCACGCCCTTGCGCAGTTCCGCGATCTGCGGATCGATATTCACTCCGCCGTAAACCGCGGTCGAGCGCAGCGCGAGATGTTTGCTGTAGGTGCGCACGCTGGCCTCGACCTGGGCCGCGAGTTCGCGCGTCGGCGCGAGAATCAAGCCACGCACCGGGTGCCGCGCGGGCGAAGTGCTGGTGTTCTGATGCACTGCCAGCTTATGCAACATGGGCAGCGTAAAACTGGCGGTTTTGCCGGTGCCGGTTTGCGCTCCGGCCATGACATCGCGGCCCGAGAGCACTACGGGAATCGCCTGCGCCTGGATCGGCGTCGGTTCGGTATAACCCGTATCCGCGATCGCGCGCAGTAACTCGGAACGAAGACCTAAATTGTCAAAAGACATTGAGAGACCAGGAAAATGAGCGGAATTTGGCGCAAATTATAGGCGATTTGACCTGGGTTCGGGAGAAAAGCTAAGGCGCCGCTAGATGTTCATCGATGAACTGCTTAACCCAGCCATCGGGCCGGGCACTGGAAAATCGCCCTTTTTCTTCGCCATCCACCACCAGCAACACGGTGGGAAAACCGCGTAGGCCATAGCGCCCGGCCAGGCGCATATTCTCGCCCTCGTCCACTTCCACCTTGGCGAGCCTAATTTTGCCGCCGTAGCCAGTAACGATGCGTTCCAGCACGGGGGTGAGCACGATGCAAGGCGGACACCAATCGGCCCAGAAATCGACCAAGATAGGCTGCGCTTTCGAGGCTTCCAGCACCTGCACCTGGAACTCGGGCTCGTTCACTTCGAAGATCAAGGGTTGTGTCATCGCCTTACCGCAAAAAAGCCGCGATTGTTGCCAATTCGCTCCACGCCGTCAAGCAAGGCGCGGGAGAAACGCGGCTAAACGCGCAATGCCTTGCTCCAAGCGGTCGAGCGTCGTGGTGTAGGCGAAGCGCACATGCTGATCGGCCTGATAGCGCCCGAAGTCGATACCCGGCGTGATGGCCACACCCGCCTCGTTGAGCAAAACCTGCGCCAGGTCATCACCCGGCAAACCAAATTTCGCACAACCGGCATAGAGATAGAACGCGCCTTCGGGGGTAGCGGGAAGATCGAACCCCAGCGCGCGCAGCGCCGGCAGCAGGAAGTCGCGCCGCTGTTCAAATTCCGCGCGACGCGCCTCCAGGATCGCCAAGGTATCGGATTGAAACGCGGCCAATGCCGCATATTGCGCGGGCGTGGACGCCGCCAAAAAAATATTTTGCGCCAAGCGCTCGAGCGGTTCGATATACGCCTCGGGCGCGATCAGCCAACCCAAGCGCCAGCCGGTCATGCCGAAATATTTGGAGAAGCTGTTGACCACGAACACCTCTTCGCCCAGCGCCAGCGCGGTCTGCGCCGAACCGCCAGAGGTGAGTCCATGGTAGATCTCGTCCACGATCAGCGCGCCGCCTCGCGCCGCCACGGCGCGTTGAATGTCACGCAAATCATTGAGCGGCAACAGCGTGCCGGTGGGATTGGCGGGGCTGGCCAGCAACACCGCGCGCGTCGCGGGCGACCAATGCGCCTCGATCTGCGCCGCCGTCGGTTGGAACTGTGTGGCGGCATCCACCGGCAGCGCGACCGCGCGCGCCTCGATAAAACGCGCGAAGTGCCGGTTGCAAGGATAGCCGGGATCGGCGAGCAGCACTTCATCGCCGAGATCGAGCAATGCCGCCAACGCCAGCAACAGCGCGCCCGACGCGCCGGGTGTGACCACGACGCGATTCGGCGCGATTGTCACACCGTAACGCGTGGCGTAGAACGCGGCGATAGCGGCTCTAAGCTGTGGCAACCCGAGGGCCGGCGTGTAATGGGTATGGCCCGCCTGCAATGCGGCGATACCGGCCGCCACAATCGGCGCCGGCGTGGGGAAATCCGGTTCGCCGATTTCCATGTGCACGATGTCTCGACCCTGCGCTTCCAAGGCCCGCGCTTGGGCCAAAATAGCCATCGCACGGAAGGGTTCGATGTCGATTGCGCGCTGCGCCAAGTGTGGGGATAAATGCATGATGACGCTGGGAAGCGAGCTTAGGTCTGAATATATGCGATGGAAGGAGGATTATACGCCGCACCACATTCTCCAGAAGGATAGCCTTCAAATCCCCTTGGCTTGCGGCGCCTCGCTGATTAAGCGGATGACACCCGCTTCGATCCGAAGCAAGCCGCTGTTACGCTGCGATTCAAACCACGCGGTCAGATCGACGGCATCGAGCGGTTTGGTCATATAGTAGCCCTGCGCCGCGTCGCATCCGAGCGCATGCAGCCGGGCCATGCTTTCGGCGCTTTCCACGCCTTCGCCGATGACGGACAAACCCAGATTGTGCCCCAGCTCGATGGTGGCATGAACGATTACGGCATTGCTCTTGTTTTCGTGCATATCGAGCACGAAAGACTTATCGATCTTGATTTCATCCACCGGCATCTTGCTTAAGTAGGACAGCGAAGAATAGCCCGTGCCGAAATCGTCGATGGCGATGCGCACGCCCATTCCGCTCAAACGCTCAAGGATTTGGAGGGCGCGTTCTTTGTCCACCATGATCATGCTTTCCGTAATCTCCAGAATGAGTCGCTTGGGGCTGACATCGTGTGAGGCCAGCGCGCCCGTCACGATGTCCGGCAAATCCAAATCGAATAAGGCTTGTGCCGACAGATTCACCGCGACACCGAGCTGCAGGCCTTCCCGTTCCCATAGGCTGCATTGCTTGAGCGCCTTGTTCAGCACCCACAAGGTGAGCGGCTTAATCAAGCCGGTGCGCTCCGCGAGCGGGATGAACTCGTCAGGCAGCATCAGCCCATGCTTCGGGTGATCCCAGCGCACCAGGGCTTCCGTCTCGGCAATACAACCCGATTTGAGATCCACCTTGGGCTGGAAATGCAGCACCAAACCCTCATTTTCGATCGCCTGCCGCAACTCGCCCATCAAGGTGAGCCGCTGCGGACTGTATTCGTCATAGCGTGGGGAATAAACGAGAAACCCCGCGCGATTGCGCTTGGCGGCATACATGGCGACGTCGGCGCGCTGCAACAGGGTGTCGGCATCGGTGCCGTGCTGCGGGTAGAACGACACGCCCATGCTGGCACGCACATCGATCTTCAATCCCTCGAGCATGAACGGGGCTTCCAGCGCCTTTTCGATTTTGCGGATGACTTGGCTCGCCTCTTTCAAATGCGTAAGCCTGGGAATGATGGCCGCGAATTCATCGCCGCCCAGACGGGCCACGGTTTCCGGATCGTGAAACGTGCTTTGGAGCCGGGTTGCGATCTGCTTCAGCAACCGGTCTCCCTGATAAGGCCCCATGGCCTCGTTGATTTCCTTGAAGCGATCGATATCCATGATAATCACCGCCACCTGGGACTTTTCGCTGGCCGCCATGATGATCGCCTGCGCCAGCCGGTCGCTATACAAGAACCGGTTCGGCAGCCCGGTCAATTGATCATGCGTGGCGTTCCGGGTAGCTTGCGCTTCGAGCGCGACCGTATGGGCCCGCAAATCCGTGGTCTGATCCACCAGCATGGCGCTCGCCTCGTACGCCATCATGGAACTCACATACTGCCCCCAGAAGGCAAAGATGAACGGCATGCTGTCCAAGATCCACAGCGCGGCATTGTTTTTCTGGGCGGCAACAACGGTATCGAGATTCAACGCCGACGATTGAACGAATGCGACCGCCAGGGTCGCGGCGATGATGGCCAGCAATGCGATCACGACACCATAAATCGCATGCTTGCTCGCCCTGGTACGGAGCAAGCGGACGTTACTCGAAAAAATATGGTTGGTTTGGGCCAGAATATTCCCCTCTCCGAAAACGCCGTGCCGCATTGTTCAAAAATTTTGCTGCCGCGCCACACACCCGTTATCAGTTGAGGCGCCGCCCGGTTTCGTCGTCTTCTTCTTCGGCGATGTCCAGCACGTCGAGCGGTTCATGCGGCTCGTTTTCCAATTCTACCGATTCGATCTGCTGAAAGCGGCGCGTGATTTTCTGGCTGGTGACATGCACTTTCTCCGCATCCTCGTGCGCCTGGCGGATATGATCGGCCAATTTTTTCATGCGTACATCGAACAAACCGAAATCCTTGGAGAGCTTGCCCAGTGAATCCTTGATGATGTGCACTTGCTTGCGCGTTTCCACATCCTTGATCACCGCGCGCGCGGTGTTAAGAATCGCCATCATGGTGGTAGGCGAGACGATCCACACCCGGCGCTGCATGGCGTAATCCACCAGATCGGGGTGGTAGCCGTGAATTTCGGCGAACACCGCCTCGGCCGGCACGAACATCACCGCGCCGTCGGACGTTTCGTTGGCGATAATGTATTTGGAGGCGATGTCATCGATGTGTTTGCGCACGTCGGATTTGAATTGACGTTCGGCCGCGAGTTGTTCGGCTTCGGGCAGGCGAGCATCGTACATGCGGTGATAATTTTCCAGCGGGAACTTGGAGTCCACCGCCACCGTGCCGGTCGGCTCCGGCAGAAACAGCGCGCAATCGACGCGCGTGCCGTTGGAAAATTTATGCTGCATGGCATAGATCGGCTGCACCGGATTGTGCGGCAGAATATTGCGCACCAGCGCTTCCAACTGCACCTCGCCGAAAGCGCCGCGCGCGCGCTTGTCGCCCAACAGCTCTTGCAGGCTCACCATATTCGTGGTCAGGCCGTCGATTTTCTTCTGCGCTTCGTCGATGGTGGCAAGCCGCGCCATCACCTGCGTGAAAGTATCGTTGGTTTTCTTGAAGCCTTCTTCCAGGCGCTCCGACACCTTGCCGCTGATCTGCTCCAAGCGCGTGTCGGTGGTTTGGGTCAAGGCTTCCATTGCGCTCTTGAGTTGCAGTGTCGCGTTGGCCATCGTGGTTTGTATCAATTCTTGATCCGCGCGCCCTTGATCGGTCAGGGTCTGCATTTGCTTGGCGAGAATTTCTTCGCGCATGGCGTTGAGCCGCTCCTGCACGCCGCTGGCCAGCTCGGCCAACTGCTTCGCCATCATCTCGCGCAACTCGCCCAGGCGCTCCGATTGCGCGAGTTGCAACTGGTGCATATTGTCGCGCGTGAGTTTGAGTTCAGTGGAAATCACATTGCGCTGCTTGTCGGAAGTGTCGCCCAGCACGTGATTGATGCGCTCGCCCTGCTTGCTCAAACCCTCGTGCAGGTCGGCCAGCATGAGGCGATGTTTTTCCTCCAGCATCTGCGCCACGGCTAGCGGAAAATCCTGCTGCACCCGCGCTAATTGCCCCATGCGCGCACTGATCCAAAACGCCCCGAGGACGATGAAAACCAGCAGGAGTCCGATTAAGATTTCAAGCATGCCGAAAGTATAGCGCAGGCCGCGGGGACGCGAGCCTTAAAATTCCGGTCAAAGACCCTATCTCACCACGGAGGACGCAGGGGTGCGACTGCTAGCTTGGCCAAGCTTGCCGGCTGGAAGCCGGCGCTACGCAGCGCACGATAGGGGGTCGGCGCAAAAACGCAACGCCGTAGCGCCGGCATCTTTGCCGGCAAATTGGCTGAGTTTAATCCAGCTGAGTTTCATTGCTAGTCCGCTAAGTCTTTACCGGTTTCACCAGGCTCGCGGCAAGTTTGGCGCGCGCTCGGGCCTCATCCGTATCACGGCCATTCGCCAGTGCCACACCCATGCGCCGGCGCTCGAACGCGACCGGCTTTCCGAACAAACGGATGTCGCTCTGCGGCACGCGTAACGCTTCCGCCACGCCCTCGAAGGCGATGCCTTGCGCTTCCATACCGCCATAGATCACCGCGCTCGCGCCCGGCGCGCGCAGGCTTACATCCACCGGCAAGCCCAGAATAGCGCGCGCATGCAATTCGAATTCGCTTTGCACTTGCGTGCACATCGTCACCATACCGGTATCGTGCGGGCGCGGGCTGACTTCGGAAAACCACGCCTGATCGCCCTTCACGAATAATTCCACGCCGAAAATGCCGCGCCCGCCGAGATTGTCCGTAACGCGCTTGGCGATGTCGCGCGCCTTGGCCAACGCTGGCGCGCTCATCGGCTGCGGCTGCCAACTTTCCACATAGTCGCCCTTCACCTGAACGTGTCCGATCGGCTCGCAGAAATGCGTCTCGACTTGGCCCGTGCTGCCCAGCGCACGCACGGTGAGCTGCGTAATTTCATAATCGAAATCGACGAAGCCTTCGACGATGACTTTTCCCGTGTCGACGCGACCACCGCTCGCCGCATAATCCCAGGCCGCTTTTATGTCGGCCGGGCCATCGATTTTCGACTGGCCCTTGCCGGAGGACGACATGACCGGCTTGACCACGCACGGATAGCCGATGCTAGCGTCGATCGCCGCTTGCAATTCCGCCAAGCTCTCCGCGAATCGATACGGCGAGGCCGGCAGCTGCAAGGTTTCGGCGGCCAGACGCCGGATTCCTTCGCGGTGCATGGTGAGTTGCGCCGCGCGCGCCGTGGGGATCACTTCCGCGATACCCTCCCGTTCGATCCGCACCAGCATCTCGGTGGCGATGGCCTCGATCTCCGGCACCACTAAGTGCGGCCGTTCTTTCAGGATCAACTCGCGTAAGGCACCGCCGTCGGCCATGTTGATCACATGCGCGCGATGTGCCACCTGGTGCCCAGGGGCATTGGCATAGCGATCCACGGCGATGACTTCCACCCCCAGCCGCTGCAAGGCGATGATGACTTCCTTACCCAATTCTCCCGCACCGAGGAGCATGACGCGTGTGGCGCCGGAAGAAAGCGGTGTGCCGATTTTCATTTTTATTCCCTACAAAAAACTGCGTCGAATCTTAACATGTGCTGCAAATTTCCTGCGCCACGAAACTTAAGGTGCACTTGAGACACGAGAAAATAAGCCCCCATTTTGTCGCAAACTCTACAAAACCCTACACGTACTCACACCCGTTTTCCATAAGGTACTTCCCATATAAATCATTAGCTTGGCAATATATCAGCATCATGGCACATGGGTTGCTTAGTGTTAGCTAAAGCGGGCAAGCGTAGGACGGCTCGCACAACCCTAATCAGCCACGGCGGATCACTATGTTAAGGCTACCGATCTATCTGGATTATTCCGCGACCACGCCGGTGGATCCGCGTGTCGCGGCGAAGATGATTCCCTACCTCACCGAACTATTCGGTAATCCCGCCAGCCGCTCCCACCCCTTTGGATGGACAGCGGAAAAAGCCGTAGAGCAAGCGCGCGAGGAAGTCGCGGCGCTGGTCCATTGCGATCCGAAGGAAATCGTGTGGACTTCCGGCGCGACCGAGTCGGACAACCTCGCCATCAAGGGCGCGGCGCAGTTTTACAAGACCAAGGGCCGGCACTTGATCACGATGAAAACCGAGCACAAGGCGGTGATCGACACCCTGCGCGATTTGGAGCGGCAGGGATTCGAAGTCACTTATCTCGACCCGGAACCGAACGGCTTATTGGATCTGGAAAAATTCACCGCCGCGCTGCGGCCCGATACTTCGCTCGTCTCGATCATGCACGTCAACAATGAAATCGGCGTGATCCAAGACATCGCCGCCATCGGCGAACTGTGCCGCAGCCGCGGCGTGATCTTCCATGTGGACGCCGCGCAATCCAGCGGCAAAGTGCCCATCGACCTCGCCACGCTCAAAGTCGATTTGATGTCGTTTTCCGCACACAAAACCTACGGCCCGAAAGGCATCGGCGCGCTCTACGTGCGGCGTAAGCCGCGCATTCGCCTGGAAGCGCAAATGCACGGCGGCGGCCACGAGCGCGGCATGCGCTCCGGCACCTTGGCGACGCATCAAATCGTCGGCATGGGCGAGGCCTTTCGTTTGGCGCGCGAGGAAATGGCGACCGGGAACGAACGCATCCGCTATCTGCGCGACAAACTGTTGCAAGGCTTGAGCGGTATGGATGAAGTCCACATCAACGGTGATTTAGAACAACGCGTACCGCACAACTTGAACATCAGCTTCAATTTCGTCGAAGGCGAATCGCTGATGATGGCGGTGAAAGACTTGGCGGTGTCCAGCGGCTCGGCCTGTACCTCAGCCAGTCTGGAGCCCTCTTACGTGCTCAAAGCGCTGGGCCGCAGCGACGAACTGGCGCATAGCTCGATTCGTTTCACCGTGGGACGCTTTACGACTGAAGAAGAGATCGACTATGCGGTGCAGTTGATGCACAAGCAGGTCGGCAAGCTACGCGAACTTTCCCCTTTGTGGGATATGCACTGTGCCGGCATCGATCTCAGCACGGTGCAATGGGCCGCGCATTAAGACTAACCCGAGCGAGGAACGCGATATGTCATACAGCGATAAAGTACTGGACCACTACGACAACCCGCGCAATGTCGGGTCATTCGAACAGGGCGACGATTCGGTGGGCACCGGCATGGTGGGCGCCCCGGCCTGCGGCGACGTGATGAAATTGCAGATCAAGGTGAACGCAGACGGCATCATCGAGGAAGCGCGCTTCAAGACGTACGGCTGCGGCTCCGCCATCGCCTCCAGTTCCTTGGTCACCGAATGGGTGAAGGGAAAAACCTTGGATCAAGCGCTGGCCATCAAGAACACCCAGATCGCGGAAGAGCTGGCCTTGCCGCCGGTGAAAATTCACTGCTCGATTTTGGCCGAGGACGCCATCAAAGCAGCGGTGTCGGACTATCGCACCAAGCATGAAACGGAACCAGCCGGCTACACCGCCTGCAACCCGACCGTGTCCGCGTCTTAGCGCCTTCTAACCGATAAAGGAATTTATGATGGAAACAGTGACTGAAACCATGAGCCCCGTACTCTTCACCGAGAATGCCGCGAACAAGGTGCGGGAAATGATAGTCGAGGAAGGCAATCCGAACCTCAAGCTGCGCATTTTCGTTTCCGGCGGCGGTTGTTCCGGATTTCAATATGGCTTCGCCTTCGACGATACCAGCGCGGAAGACGACACCGTGGTCGAAAAATGCGGCGTCGCCCTGCTGGTCGACCCCATGAGCTTTCAATATCTGATGGGCGCGGAAGTCGATTATCAAGATGGACTCGAAGGCGCGCGCTTCGTCATCAAAAATCCAAACGCCACCGCGACTTGCGGCTGCGGCAGTTCGTTCTCGGTGTAAAGGGGCGCGCGATGGCCATTACCCTATCGCAAAGCGCCGCCGACCGCGTGCAGAAATTTCTGGCCCAGCGCGGCAAGGGCATCGGCCTGCGCTTGGGCGTGCGCACCAGCGGCTGCTCGGGCCTGGCCTATACCCTGGAATTCGTCGATGAATCCAGCCCGGACGATGTGTTATTCGAATCCAATGGCGTCACCATCCTGATCGATCCGAAGAGCTTGGTCTATTTGGATGGCACCGAGCTGGACTTCGTGCGCGAAGGCTTGAACGAAGGATTCAAATTCAACAACCCCAATGTCAAAGCCGCCTGCGGTTGCGGCGAAAGTTTCAACGTCTAAATACGGATATCGCCATGGCCCTTCTTCAAATCGCCGAACCCGGATTGAGCACCGCGCCCCACCAGCACCGGCTGGCGGTGGGCATCGACTTGGGCACGACCAATTCACTGGTGGCGACAGTGCGCAACAGCGCCGCCGCCATCATCGACGACGCAGAGGGCCGCGCCCTGCTGCCCTCCGTGGTGCGCTTCCCCGCGAGCGGCGAGCCGGAAGTCGGGCACGCCGCGCAAGCGCGTCTCAGCGAAGATCCGCACAACACCATCGTCTCCGTGAAGCGCTTCATGGGGCGCAGCCTCAAGGACTTGCCGCACGCCGCATCCTCGCCCTATCGTTTCTTCGATGCGCCGGGCATGGTGCGGCTGAAAACGCGCGCCGGCATCAAGAGTCCGGTCGAAGTCTCGGCGGAAATTCTCAAAACGCTGCGTGCCCGCGCCGAAGCGGCACTGGGCGGCGAACTCACCGGCGCGGTCATTACCGTGCCCGCCTATTTCGACGATGCGCAGCGCCAAGCGACCAAAGATGCCGCGCGTCTGGCCGGGCTGCATGTGCTGCGGCTGCTGAACGAGCCCACCGCGGCGGCCGTGGCCTATGGTTTGGACAATGCTTCGGAAGGCGTGTATTGCATCTACGATCTGGGCGGCGGCACCTTCGATATTTCCATCCTGCGGCTGCGCCAAGGTGTGTTTGAAGTGGTCGCCACCAACGGCGATTCAGCGCTCGGCGGCGACGATTTCGATCAGCGCATCTATTCCTGGATACTCGAACAAAGCGAACTGACGCAACCCGCTGCGGGCGATGCGCGGCTGCTCTTGAGTCTGGCGCGCAGCGCGAAAGAAACCCTCACCGCGCATGAGGTCGCGCCCATCGATGCGACGCTCTCGAACGGCGCGATACTCGCGTTGCAATTGAGCGCGCAAACTTTTTTCGCGCTCACCGCGGACCTGGTCAAGCAGACCCTCACCCCGACTCGCAAGGTGTTGCGTGATGCCGGACTGGGCGTGGAGGACATCGACGGCGTGGTGCTGGTCGGCGGCTCCACCCGCATGCGGCATGTGCGCCTGGCCGTGGGCGACTATTTCAAGCGCGAGCCGCTCACCAATCTCGACCCGGATAAAGTCGTCGCCCTCGGCGCGGCGATGCAGGCCAATCTGTTGGCGGGCAACAGCAAGACGGACGATTGGCTGCTGCTGGATGTGATCCCGCTTTCGCTCGGCCTGGAAACCATGGGCGGCCTGGCGGAAAAAGTCATTCCGCGCAATGCCACCCTCCCGGTCGCGCGTGCGCAGGAATTCACCACCTTCAAAGACGGCCAAACCGCGATGAGCATTCACGTCGTGCAAGGCGAACGCGAATTAGTGAGCGACTGCCGCTCGCTCGCGCGCTTCGAACTGCGCGGCATTCCGCCGATGGTGGCGGGCGCGGCGCGCATTCAAGTCACGTTCCAAGTCGATGCCGACGGACTGCTGTCGGTCTCGGCGCGAGAGCAGACCAGCGGCGTGGAAGCCGCAGTCGAGGTCAAGCCTTCATATGGCCTGGGCGACGACGAGATCACACGCATGCTGCAAGACTCCTACACTAACGCCCAGGACGATGCGGGTGCGCGCATGTTACGCGAACAACGCATCGACGCCTTG
>Ga0315268_10000941_pt1 | contig 33909 bp, 44 predicted proteins | sample C1_top_MG_FD_204535 | JGI IMG/M metagenome (GOLD analysis project Ga0315268, IMG submission 204535) | Sediment microbial communities from Yellowstone Lake, YNP, Wyoming, USA - C1_top | ecosystem: Environmental > Aquatic > Freshwater > Lake > Sediment | place: USA: Wyoming | collected 2017-08-01
GACTTCTTCGAGGGGTTTCAGCGACATCAGAACAAGCTGGCTGTGTTTTGCCGTGTAAAGCACTCGCCGAAAATCTTCGTTTTCAAGCGTCAATTTTTCTATGTCGTCTTTGAATCCTTTCATTTGTCCTTATCGTACCAAAATTGCAGCAAGAACGCTAATCTCTACAGGCCAGATAAACCGGTTAGCCCCGTTAATGCTTGATTCAGGCCGTTTATCAAAACCTGCGAAGTCCATACAACAAGCCAGATGCCGACAGCCGTAAGAATAATGGCTGCGTAGCCGATTTTCTTTTCGGCGCTTCCGCCATGCTTCAAATATTTATATGCGTACCACAACCCGAACGGAGGAATGAAAAGGCTGACAAAATAAACCGTAAACTGAGCGCCGAATGAAACGGACGACGGCGGATCTTTTATTTTCTTGCCGCAACTCGGACAAAAATTAACATCCGGAGGAAGCGGCAAGCCGCATGCGGGACAGCGTGAATCCATATTATTATAATATCACTAAATTTTTTATTCGCGGATTTCGATAATTCGATATTCTCTGGATACGCCTTCGCCGGCCGGCGGATCAATCTTTACCGTATCGCCCTCTCTTTTGTTTATGAGCGCAGCGCCGAGCGGCGATTTGTACGATATGCGTCCGTGCGCAGGATCAGTTTCATTGGGACCGAGTATCTGAAATGTTTTTTCTTTTCCTGCAACTTCAAGTATGACAGTCGAACCCAATTGAACAGTGCCCGATATGTTCTTGCCCGGCTCTATTATTACCGCACGCCTGATCTGGTCTTCAAGGCCGAAAATTCTTCCCTGTGAGCGGCGGAGAGTTGATTTCGCTTCTTTGTATTCCGCGTTGTCCGACCTGTCGCCATACGCGGCAGTCCGCTGGGCTTCGGCGGCAAGTTCCGGCATTTTTTCTTTCAGGCGCACAAGCTGTTCGCGCAAGCACTCAAGGCCTTCTTTGGTAAGATGAACCGGACCGCTTTCGTGCCTTCTGAGTTCTTCTATTTTGCGTTTGGATACTTGCATATTGGATATGGCGTTTGAATGGTATAAAAAGAAAATAGGTTTTTTATACAGAACCTTAACTGTTTTGCCTTTCGGGCATATTCCCTCCTTTCAGCGTTTCATGTATTCGGTTTTCATCAGCATCAGCAGGTGTTCATTTATCCTGTTAATGGTGTCGTTCATGCCGGCGGCAGTAAGACAATCTTTTTTCATTATTGGATCACTGTGAATGCGTTCCTCGGTGCCATCTTCTTGGTAGATGATTCTGGAAAGAAATGAACCGATGTCTTCGCCGCAATGGGTGCATTTCAACGCACCATTTCCATGTACCTGCGGAATTTCCTTTAACCATAATCTGCTTAAGCTCATGGCGATCTCCTGTTATTTGTTCAGCGCATCAGAATTATTCTTTAATCAAACAGCACGGTATTACTGATAACTTACCACTTTTACACAGTTTCGTCAAGCCCCGGAGATATCAGTTATGCACACATGCGCCGCCAGTGTCCGGGATTTTATCCAAAACGCAGTGATAGTTCGCCGGACAAGTCGGGGCGTTCCGCATGAACCCTCCGCATCGCTGCGGAACAATTCCGTTAATCACGCCTGCCGCGCGCAATTTCTCCTGAGCCGCGTTGTACTGGTCGCTTGCGTATTGATACTGCATGCCTATCCAAATGCCGATATAAAAAGTGGCTACGAAAACAACCACCGCTACCAGCTTCGAATACCAGGTCACTTTATTCCAAACTATTTTCATGAGATTAGTGGCGGGTTTCTTTTTTATTCGGGTGCTCATTTTGCCACTCCATCTTCCTTTTATCTCTCATGCATTGCCTGCAGCTCCCCGGGCCCGCAAAAAAATTGCCGCAAGCTTCGCACTCGTCCCGTTCATGCAGCTCCATTTCCGGCGTTCCGGGCTTTTTTGCTTCAGGATTATCGAAATTGAATTTAAACTGTTCCGGTGCATTTCCCATAGCTTTATTATAACATGACCGCTTTTTAATTTTTCCTACTTGAAAATACTTTGGATTGAAGCCATAATCATAACATTCAAATGAACATGGAATCAGTGGAACGGGTACAGCCCGAAAAAAAGGGGTTTAGCCATGAAGAAATTGAACGCATAAACGGCGCTAAAGAACGCCTTCAGGGGCTTATCGACAAAGCCGCTACTACTGCAGACATGGCGGTTAATAATGAGTTAATGCCGGAATTGAGCGGCGCGCGTCTTCGTAAATTTTTAGAAAATATTGCCAAAGAAGCAAACGACATTGAGACGCCGGAAAACAGCGTGGATGAAATCATTGCCCATCTTGAATGGCTCGGCGAGAGAGTAAAACTTCCGGGTGACATCAAAAAAGAAAATATCGGTAAGGTTCTCACTGAGATGCAGGAGAAAGCGGAACAGGAAAAGGCTCATCAAGAAATAACCGGCGATATAGACAGTCAGATTGAAAACCGCAAGCAAAAAAAGAAAGGCGGTTTCCTCCGCATGTAGCGGCTGTTGGCAGTCAGTATCTCCTAAAAATTATCTCTTTTATGCGGTTTACTTCGTCTTTTACTGTTTCGCTTTCATAGTCCCCGCCATGCGCGACCGTGCCTTCGTAGGACGGCTTTTTCTGGTCCAGGTGGATATTAAAGGCAAGGATTTCTTTGCTTTCTTTAAGGTAGATATGGAATCTCGGATAATCGTGCCCGGCCAGCGTTCTGACGCAGTTCAATTCCCCTTCTTCCGTGTACTTCAAGGGCTTGTATCCTATCTCACGCATCAGATTTACTGCGTTGTAGTTGAGATTATTCAGTTTGAAAGTCATCTAAAAAATTATTTATCTAAGGATTATTATTCTACAAACATACCAACATTCTCAAGTTTGTTGGTATGTTATTGTGTAACGCGTTGGAATGATTTTAGGAAGTTGACGAATATTTTCCCGTATGGCGACAAAGTATGCTCCACAAATTTGCCGCGATATTTCTTATTAATGAGTCCTGCTTGATAAAGCCGTCTTGTGTGTTCGCCGAGGGTTTTCTCATTCCCCCTAAGCGCCTCGGCAATCTCTTCAAGGGTTATCGCTTCGCGCGCAGAAATCAAAAGTAATATCTCAATGCGGTAATGGTTTGCCATCCCTTTGAGATGACGTTCCATTTGCTTGGCCGTTTTAATTTTAGCCATGCTTCAATTATACAACATTAGCCACGCAGAACATCCTTACATTCTCAAGTTTGTTGGTATGTTATTGTGTAATGAGATTAAATTAACAGTTGCTGCCGGCAACGAAGCCGGTTGTCCAGCAGAGCTGCAAACTGTAACCGCCCGAAGGGCGGTCTATGTTCAGAACATCTCCCGCGAGATAGAGATTCGGCGCGATGCGGGACTGCATCGTTTTGAAATTCACTTCTTCAAGCGCCACTCCTCCCGAAGACACAACCGCTTTATCCGCGCCGAGCAGGCCTTTAACATTAAGCGGGATTGTTTTCAGCAGCGCTGCCAGTTTTACCCTGTCCCCGCTCCGTACGCTGTGATTGGCCGTCTCTCCGTCTATGCCCGAAAGTTCAAGCACCGCGCCGACGAGCGCCGAAGGGATAAGCTTGCCTAGCGTATTTTTGAGTTTTTTGTTGCTCTCCGTGATCAGAAGTTCCTGAAGCTTCTTTTTAAGCGTTCCTTGGTCAAGCTTGGGAAACAGATCAAGCTCGATTAAAACTTCTCCGTATTTCAAAAGTTCGCCGATCTCCTTGCTCATGTTCAAAACCGTCGGTCCGCTTATGCCGAAATGAGTGAAGAGGAGCTTGCCTATTTGCGCCGCCTGCTTCTCTCCGTTCTGGAAAGTCGTCAGCTTTATGTCTTTGAGCGCCACCCCGCTCAATTTCTTAACCCAGGCGTCTTTAAGTGCGACCGGCACCAGGGCAAAATCGTTCTCAATGACTTTGTGTCCAAGTTTCTCGAGCCATTTGAAACCTTCTCCTGTTGAGCCTGTTTCGGGGCGAGAAGTTCCGCCAGTTGCCAGAACGCACGATTTGGCGAGTATTTCGGTTTTGTTTTTCAATTTTATAATTACGAAATTGCTGTCTTTCTCGGTAGACAGCCCAATTACTTCTTGATTCGTTCGTATTTCCACTCTGCCGCCTTTCATATAGCGATAGAGCACATCCCAAACAGACTGCGCTTTGTCGGAAACGGGGAAAATTCTTCCTTCATTTTCCTCTTTTGTCGACATACCCCTTTTGTTAAAGAATTCCAAAGTTTCTTTTACTCCGAATTGTGAAAAAGCGGAGAAAAGGAATTTGTCGCTGTCTTTGTACTTTACGAGCATTGCCCGTGTCTCGGGCTTATTATTCGTGACATTGCAGCGTCCGCCTCCCGTGATAAGAAGCTTTTTGCCAAGCGTCGGATTTTTCTCGAGCAATAAAACGGATTTTCCCAGTTCCGCAGCTCTTCCCGCCGCCATCATCCCCGCCGGCCCGCCGCCAATCACAACAACATCGTATGGTTTATTTTTCACTTTCGTATATTTACTCGGTTAAGCGTTTAAATGATGCAATTTAAGTTATTGGGATGGAAGGTCATTTATTTAGTAATTTAACGATTTTGCCCATAACTTTATCACGGTTCTTTTTTATTTCATGTTCCCAAACTCTCAAAACCTTCCAGCCGTTTAAACGAAGATATCGGTTTGTGCGTCGATCCCTCGCCCTATTACATTCAATTTTGTCTCTCCAGAATTTGTTTTTAAGAAGTCGCTTTAATTTTGGATATTGCCAACCGTGCCAAAAATCGCTATCGAGAAAAACGCAAATTTTATTTTCTTGAAAAACTATATCTGGTTTTCCTTTGATTGAAGCTACATTCGTTTTAAATTTCTTTCTAGTTACTTTTTTTAAAGCAATAATAAATTCCTGCTCAAATCTAGTGTTACTTGAACGAATTTTTGACATTATTTCGCTTCTTTTCTTTTTGGAAAATATGTCCATAAATGCTCATATCAGTTTATCGGCTTTAAAATTCTCCGAAATCGATTTCGCCACTGCGTTTGAAAGAAATGTTGGAACGGCATTACCAATTTGTAAATTTCTGTCGCTTCTCGAACCAAAAAATTGATAATCGTCGGGAAAACATTGGATTCTTGCCCCTTCTCTTGTGGTCAGCGGTCTCGGAGCCTTGGGGTGTATGCATCTCGAGGATGAGGGAGTGCTTAAATTTCTAGTGATCGTTGTCGCGGGTCTTTTCCACCAAAGACGGCAATATGTATTTTTAAACCCCGATGCTGGTCTTAAATTTTCTGGCAAATCTTTTGGCGTACCGCCATCGGGCAATAATTCCATTATCCTTACTAATCTTTCATTATTCTTGGGGGCGCTGTGGTCCATCAATCGTTTTGCAGCGTTTGAACGCATTAACTTTTGGAAATCATTTTTTGGCTCAGACGCATATTCAAAACTTTCTTCGCCTGATTTTATAAAAGGCAAATCACTTATTGCTTCTTCAAGCGTTAAATATGGCTTTAGGTCATTTTTTAATAAATCTAGTGGCTCTTCCGGATTATAATGAGTCATTTTGGGATAATTAAAATTGTTTTTTAATTTTGATCCGATTATTATTACCCTTTCTCGCAATTGTGGTGCACCGAAATCGGCTGCGTTCAAAAGTTTATACTGCACTTTATAACCCAGCGATTTAAAAAGTGAAATTATAGTTTCAAGTAATTCGCCGTCCTGTATTGATAAAAGTCCTTTAACATTCTCAAAAAGAAAAAGTTTAGGATTGAATTCTTTTAAAACGCGATAATACTCCTGAAAAAGCTTCCCTCTCGGGTCATCAATTAATCTTTTTCCGACAGTGGAATATGCCTGGCAGGGCGGTCCGCCAACAATTATGTCGATTTCGTTTGCTTTTATGTTTAAATCACTTCCAATCTTTTTGGCGCTAAAATTTTTTATGTCTTCATCGTAAACTTTTACAGTCGGGTGGTTCAACGAATATGCTTTTGTCATATTCGGCAAAATATCGTTAGCAGCCACTATTTCAAAATTATCGTCATGCGCAAAACCAAAACTCAAACCACCCACTCCGCAAAATAAGTCTATAACCTTCAACTTTTTTTTCATAAAACACCGAAGTTAATCAAAGTTTATTTCTCCATACTTTATGGGGCTCTCGGTTATCTTCCAAGCGAAATAATTTTGATCAATGTTAAAAACTGTTTGCCCTTCCATTTGCTGCCTGGTTATCCAGTTCACGCTATCATCTTCAATTTCGTCAAGCCTGATAAACGCAACTTGTCCGTTATATAAATCAACATGAATTGCCAAGGTGTGAATTCCTTTATTGCGAAAAACTCGTTTTGCTTCTAAAACTTTGTGTTGTTTAATGTCGTTTATCCCCGTAAATCCAGACTGCATTTCTATTCTAACTTTTTCTTTTCTGTTTAATCTTATTTCCAAATCAGCTTTCGGGGTTCGCTTGAAAGTTTCTACGCTCTTCAAATCGTCATCGCCGATTAAGTCTATTTTTGAGGTATTGACTCCAAAAATCAAACCAAGCGCTTTCAAAAAGTAATTTGAAATTACATAACCTCGCATCCAAGAAAAATAAACTTGTTCCGGTCTTCTTCCTTGATTATTAAGAATTGGTAAAATGCCACTTTCTTTCATTATTTTAAATGTTCGATCTATGTGCTCTTTTTTGAAAGTAGTTAAATTATCGATTTTTATCTAATTGGCAACAATGCTATTTATTTTATCAACTATGTTATAGAGTCGTTTGTTTAAAAGTTTTATGTAATTAAGATCAACAGTCGGCGTAATGTCCTTTGCTCCGAAAAAGTTTTTAACATCGTCTTGATTGGCAAAACCTAATTTTTTTCGATATTTCTTAAAATATTCTGTTGTGATTGTAATCTGTTTTGGCATATTTTTATTTAATTAACTAAGGCGCCTCCACCCCAATTTAACCATCTTTTTGACTCATCCGCAAAAACCACTAAAAAAATTAATGACTAAGCTTGAAGCCCAGCCAAATACCGAGAAAACCCCCTATTGCTCCGAAAATAACGGACGAAAAGGAAAAAACGCTGTCTCCCCATAAAACAGGCAAATAACTGCCCACGGTCGAGCCAACCACCATCCCGAGCATTACGATTTTTTTTGAATCCATATGATTATTTTTTTGAAATAATGTTTAAGGCTAGCCTAGCAACTTGATTCTCGCACCTTTGGAGCTCTTTTTCAAAAATAGTATAATAAAAGCATGAATATGAAAGAACCGTCGTCGTTCGAGACGCCGAAAGGCCCCGAACAGAAAAAAACCTTCACCAAAGCGGAGGTGTGGGCAAAGGCGAAGAAAATGGCAGCAGAAGCGTTCCCCAATTCGCCCGAATCTGTTCCTTTCATACAAACCACTTATGACATATTGGTCAAAAGCATGAGAGAACAGGGCAAGGAGGTCATCGAGGAGTAATCAATTCGCTACCTGAAAGTATCTCGAGGAGCCGTTCCAGCCGGTTGCGCCCGCGTCCAAAACTCCCGTGCCGCCTCCAGGTCCGGGCTGTGAAGCTCCCGGCAAAGTCACCGGTTCATTGTTGTTCTCAAGATTGGCGTAAACCGCGCATTTTTTGGCGGCGTTAACGGAATACATATAAAGCGTGCTTGAATTGTTCCCGTTCGGGTCATGGGGCACTTGCGCGACATAGTCGGAAATTTTCGGATACTTTTGAATAAGTTCCGGATAGAGCTGCCCGATATCATAAATCCCGGGGCCTGCCACCGGTATGTAGCATGAAAGGACAAAGACTTTCCCGATATCCGAAACTTCCGCTTTCCGTTTCGCATCGCGCGCTTTCGAGCCCGAACCGGAAACGGCAATGAAAACAAAAGTTGAGAGCAAAGCGATTATGCTGACGGTGATAAGAAGTTCTATCAGAGTAAAACCCTCTCGGCGGGCAGGGCCGCTAAATTTACCGCTCTTATTTTTTTTCATAATTTTGCCGAAACTTGCTTTGATTTAATCATTTTTTGCCACATTTTCCCAATTTGACAGAATTTATTCAAAATTATAGCGTGTACAAGCACGGGTATGCAAAGTGAAAAAATAATGCATATCAGCATTTAGAGTTGTATCTTATCAATTAAATATTTAGAAGGAATCATGTCATGAGCAAGGAAGACGCGCACAATCAAGGCCAAGAAGATGCATCGAAGGGCGTTTACAATCCGCCGACGAAGGACCCAGTGACATTCATGGTCGAGGGTTATTCTCACGAGGAGCTGGAAAACATAGAAAGCTACAAAGAGGGGTACTCGCATACCGAAAGCCAAAAAAGCGGTGGCGGGTGCTTCCTTACCACCGCGTGCGTGGAACACGCCGGCCTAGCTGACGACTGTCACGAACTGACCGTGCTCCGGTCTTTTCGCGACAGCTATGTTGCCAATCTGGCCCGCGGCTCCGAAATGCTCGCCGAGTACTACGAAACCGCTCCGGCTATTGTCCAGCAAATATGGCAAGACGCGGGCAGCGATGCAGTTCTAGCCGGCATTTTCGCCACGGTGAAAAAGGCAGTAGAGCTGATCGAACGCGAGAAGTTTTCGGAAGCGTTCGCCTGCTACGAAGCCATGTTCGCCAACCTTAAGAAACAATATCACCCCGGCAAGTAAGCCGGCGGCAGTGCCATCGGGCGAGGGATTTATTCCTCGCTTTTTTATTTATCAAAAAATATATTCTTCACTTAACGCACACCGAGCGGGATGCGGTAAGCGTCGTGGAACTGCTTGTTAGCGTGAAAACCACCGAAAAAGTGCCTTGCCGGTAATACGAATGAGAAACGAATATCGTCTGCGTTCCGCTTGGAAAAGTTCCGTTTGCCGCTTCCCCGTCTCCCCAGTCTATCTTGTACGATGTGTCCCGGGCTCCGGAAAACGGCTGTTCAATTCCGTAATCGACGGACGCTCCCTTGGAAACAACGAAGCAAACGCTCGGTTCCGCCGACGAATTTTGCGATGAACCGGAAGCGGTGCCGGTACTTATGGAAACGGGCGGAGGAGCAGGCTGAAAAGCCGGCGACGATGTGGTTTCTAAAATCGGATTCAGCTTTTCCCTGATTATGTTTTTTGTCTGGTCAACGATGCCGTTAAAAACGTTATCGGCGGTATTAGGAATCTGCGCTACGAACGATTTTGCCGCTTTGATTTGTTTTTCTCCGGAACTTAAAATATTTTCCTGGAGATTGCTTAAATTGTTGCCGTTTTGCGAAAGCTTGTGATTGCCCGATTTAGCCGCGGGAACCGATGCCGCGCCGGGGCCGGAAACGGCAAAATAACTCCAAACGAGATACGCGGAAAATGCCGCGATGAAAATAAAAAGAATAAGACCGAATTTCTTCATAGCCTTAGTATATCAAAGGCGAACACCCTTGCGCGGATTCGGCGTCGGATACACGAGTTGACCCTTCTTTATCTTCAGGAACGGGGTCAGCTTATGCCTTTCGGCTGTTTTGACGCTCATGATGTTCCGCACGAGCCATCCTTTTTTAACAAGAGCGTCGGCGACAAGAGAACGGTGGCATCGCCACGGCACGGCTTCGGCGCACATAATTGCGGTTATCTTTTTATTCGAGATTTCCGCGAGTTTTTCCAATCCCGCGGAAAATTCCTGTGTTGCCATATAGTCCGCAAATCCCCTGAATGAAGAATTATTCCAGCCAAGATTCACCGAATCTTTTTTAGCATGGCGAAGCCCACCGAGCTTTTTCAGATGTTTATAAAGTATGCGTTCCGTCTTCAATGAACCTTTAAGAGAATCTTCATTAAACTGAGGATTATGGCGCGACTTCGGTATGGACCTTATATCAACAATTTCTCTGACGCCGTATGCTTTCAGCAATTTAACGAATTCGGCGATTGTTCTCGTAGAATGTCAGATGGTGAAAATAACGGGTTTTTTCATATTGACTGCTGGCAGAAGTTATCCCGGCCTATGGGAAGAACAAAGTCCATATCTGTATTTTTCCGCAAAAATCAGTATCACGCCCGTGAATATAACGTTAACGGTTTGTAAAAAAATAAATACTTCGTCCTTGATCATTATCGCATGCGTCAGTAAAAACGCCGCCGCAACAAACCACAGAACATAAGCATATCGGCTTATGCCCGCCGAACAATGCTCTTTGATGAGATGATATATTTGCGGAATGTAAGCACAGACAACCAAGCCGCTGCCGATGAACCCTAATATCTGATAAATGGCCATATATTACTCTGCCGGATAACCGGGGAACCAATCCTGTTTAATGCGGTCAGCAGAAATGCCGGCCTCTTTGAGCGCATTGCCCAAACTCTCTACCATCGGCTCCGGACCCGAAACATAAAACATGGGTTTTTGCATGTCCGGAACGAATTCTTTAATCTTTTCGATATCAATGCGTTCCGGAGAAATAACATAATTTATCTTAAGATTGGGATTATTCTTAGCCAAGGCTTCCAACTCGTCTTTGTAAGCGATATTTTGGTCTCTGTTGGCGTACAAAAGAGTGGCGGCAACTTTCTCCCCTTTTTGTTCAAGGTCCTTAAGAATAGACCTGAAAGGAGTGATGCCTATGCCTCCGGCGATAAATACATATTCCTTGCCGAAATCATCGACAGTGAAATCTCCTTCCAGCTCCGAGACTTCTATCGCATCCCCGGTTTTTAAGCCTGACAGCGCCTTTTTAAAACTGCTTCCGTTATCGTTCGTGAACCGCGTAGTAATCATGACAGCTTTCTCGGAAGGAGCGGTAGCAACGGTAAACCAGCGATCCGATCCGCGATTATCGGTCGGCTCGTGATGCAGCACATAATGGAAAAACTGGCCTGCTTTCCATAAAGCCGGCTCGGAAGGCGCGAATATAAATGACTCGACGCCAGGAACTTCTGTTTTTCTGTTTATTAAATTCAGTTTCATTTCTAATTGACTAAGCTTCGTCTTTTACTTTCGACATCATCATTTCTCCTATCTGCTCGTGCGACATCGTTTTCGCTATCTCGTCTATTTTGTCTTTGTGAACGCTCATTGCGTGGCCCATCATTATCGCCATGGTTTCCTCGGCGGTTTCCGCTTTTGCCACGAAGTCGCATTCCGGAGTTCCCAAATCATTGCAACTTAATGTTTTCATATTTTATTAATTAATTTTTTCGGCACCCGTCGACGAGCAGGCATATTTTTATTAATTCTCGACTACGATCACGCCTTTCATATTAGGATGAATACTGCAATGGTAATTTACCGAACCTGATTTTGTAAAAGTGAAACTGAACGACTGGCCGGGAGGCAGCATTCCCGAATCAGGAAAATTACCCGAATCGGATGTGACCGTATGGGGAGCGGTATCGTTGTTAGTCCATGTTACCTTCGTGCCCGTTTTTACGGTTAGTGATGCAGGATTGAACGAGAAATTTTTTATGCTAATGGCAATGCTTGCCGGCGCGGTGGTTGCGGCGGGAATGTTTGAAACCGGAGCTGCGGGTGTTTGCGAGGCCGGAAACGCATTAACCGGCGCAGGGAGATTCTGATTCCCTGCCGGAGCATTCTTTGAGGCAAAATAATATATTCCGGCGCCGGCAATTATTACGACTGCGGCAATCGTGATTGTTTTTTTCATGTTAACGTTTAGATTAATGATACGGAAATTATACCATTTGAACCCGCTAATTTGAGAAACCGCTTACTGCTACTCTCCTCTTAGAAATCTAATAATGAAATAAGCTCCCGTTACGGCGAACAGTGCCCACCAAAGCCACAAAAGACCGATGAGATAATTATAGAAGTAAAGACCCAGCAAGATGCCGAGTGAAAGAAGGCAAACTTTTATCAAACTCACCTCCCACCACCGGAATGTCCGTGATGCTAAAATACGCATATTATTTTTTAGAAAATAGTTCCGACCTTTTCAGAACCCTTCACCCATAAGTATAACAAAAGCTGTCATGCAAAAACCCGATTATTCGCGCATAGCGCTGCATTTCGGGCAGCGGCATCCTTTGGGCTTGATATGCTTCTCGAAATATTCTTCCCCGTAGTCGTAAGTAAGTTCTTCTCCCGTCTTGATCTTGCGGAGAGACAATATGAAAATGCGTCCGCTCGGTCCGTCCGCTTCGCAATTGGGAACGCAGGAATGATTTATATAACGGGCGATGTTCGAAGGAATATTCCCGTTTATCATGACCGTCTTGCTGGTCCAGAAAAGATACTTTCCGGAATCACCGCGCTGTTCGTCGCTATCCACCGGCCGGCCGATATATTCGACTATGCAGGCACCCTTGGGTATCGCTTCTGCCGCAAAAAGACCCTTGCCGGCAGAGGAGCGTCTGACACGCAACGGGAAATTACCGACTGAATATTTTGATTTTCTCTTTGACATAATAAAATGATTTTCGCGTTCCGGAAGAAAACAGGGAGCTTCCGGTCCTGCGGTTTCATATAAATATAAAAAGAGGCGGCGTAAGCCGCATCTTTTTATATATGCTCCGGGAGCAGGGATCGAACCTGCGACATCCTCCTTAACAGGGAGGCGTTCTACCGCTGAACTATCCCGGAATGGCAGCGGGGTAATTCTACAAAACCAGAACGGATTTTTCAACCCGAATGAAATTATTATTTGCCGGACTCCTCGTATTTGGTAATCCTGTTTTTACCCGATTCTTTTGACTTGTAAAGAGCCTGGTCGGCTCTGTCCACCGCCTTGTCCAGGTTTTCGCCGGGTATGTAATCAGTAGAACCGCCGCTCAAGGTAACTTCTATATCGCCTTTTTCAGTTTTTACCGTTAAGGAAATCCTGGGCTTTTTAGCCGATTTGTCGAAAAACTTGTTTATGACATCCTGGGCATTTGCGCTTTGGAAAGCCACCAGGAACTCTTCGCCACCCCAGCGCGCTACCACATCCGAACGGCGTGTTTCTTTTTTCAGGAACTCTGCAACGCTTTTAATAACAACATCTCCGATATCATGGCCGTAAGTGTCGTTTATCGCCTTGAAATCGTCTATATCGGCCAAAAAAACGCTGAATTTGCGGCGCGGCCGGAGTTTCCCTTCGCCGCGCTTTTCTTCTTCCCCTTCCGGGAGTTCAATACCGGCGGCGATAAGTTCTATTTCCTCATGTCCGCCGCGGCGGTTCAAAATGCCCGTCAACGGGTCATGCGTGCTCAGCTTCTCCAGCCGTTCCTTCTCGGCTTCCAAATTCCTGACTTTGGCTTCCAACTCTTCGATTTTGCGCGCCATTCCCTCAATGCGCGCTTCCGGATTATCGTGCCCGGCAGATTCTCTTTTTTCCATAACCGAATTATAACCGCAAAAACAGGGAAACAAAAATCCCCGCCTCACACGGGGATATTTGTTTCATAAATATTAATCTTACATGCAGCGCGAGAATCCGCAGCTCCGGCAGCTCAGACATCCTTCGCTGACAGTCAGCGCCTCGCCGCAATCGGGACATCCCGGCATCAATCCGTAATCCGCAAGAGATTTTTTGGAAACTGCCGATTCCACGCTGCCAGCGAAAGCATTTACGGCAGCTGCTTCTTTTTCTCCTATTACGATTTTGTCGGCGGCAGCCTGCTCCGCGAGCAAGGGATTGGTGGCGTGGTAGCCGTTGGCGCGCACATGTTCCTCAAGAACCTGTCCGATTGCATCGGGCAGAGAAAGAACCGTTCCTTTGTCTGTAAGCATCGGCATAGGTCCACGGATACCTTTAATGTTGTCGATTACTTCTTCAAGCTTGACCCCGGCGCGGAGAGCCACGGATATTAAACGACAAATGCCTTCGCTTTGTTCCTGGAAAAAGCCTCCGCTCTTTCCGATAACCGCGAATACTTCGAATGGCGCTCCGCTATCGTCGTTGTTGACCGTCACATAAAGATTGCCGTATCCGGTTTTTATCCTGTATGTCTTGCCGACAAGAATTTCCGGACGCTTTCTTGCTTCAATCCTGTTCTTATCAACGGGGAGGTCAAGGTGAACTGTTTCGGTTTCCGGCTTTTTAATTCCATTCAGACCGATTGAGCTCGGGGCTTTTATGTTTTCTCCGGTACCGATGTTCAGAATCTGGACTTCGCGGCTGCCATCGCGATAAGAAGTGCAGGCTTTGCATTTCATTTTCCAGGCAGTCACGAATCCGTTAAACACGTCCTCTCTCGTGGCGCTGTTCGGGAAATTGATTGTTTTTGAAATTGAATTGTCCACGTTCTTCTGGAAAGCGGCTTGCATTTTTATGTGGTCGTCGGCTGAGATGTCCATGGCAACGACGAAAGTCTTCTTGAAGTTTTCCGGCAAATCGGCAATACCCTGGATACTGCCTGTTTTGACCACCTCCTCTTTTATCTCATTTAACTTGTCTTCGCTGAATTTTTGCCTGGCAAGCGCTTTTTCAAAGTAAGAGTTGAAATAATTGTATCTGTGGCCGTCTTTGTCCTGTTTTATGAAAGAAAGGGCAAAATTCGGCTCAATGCCGGAAGAAGCGTCCAACATCATTGAAATGGAGCCAGTCGGGGCAACGGTCGTAAGCGCGGCATTTCTCCTTTTGGCCTCTCTTTTCTTGGCGGAAACGCTCAAATTCCAGTTCTGGAAAGCACCTTTCTCCTTGGCCAATTCCCTGGACATTTCGTGAGCAGAATCGGTTATGGTCTTCATTACTTTTTCGCCGAGCTTCTGGCCTTCTTTGGAATCGTAAGCCATGCCGAGCTGGTAAAGCATGTCCGCAAAACCCATTATGCCAAGACCTATTCTTCTGTTCTTTCTCGCAAGTTCAGTAACCTGACTTACCGGAAATTCAAAAAGATCAATGACATTGTCCATAAGACGCGTGGAAATTTTCGTAACGCGGCGGAGACGAGCCCAGTCAACTTTACCATCGGTTACCATCTGCGCGAGATTGATGGAGCCAAGGTTGCAGTTGTCGTAGTGGTGGAGAAACTGTTCGCCGCAAGGATTTGAACAATCTATGGGACCGAGTCCAGGAAGCGGGTTCGTTCGGTTAACTTCGTCTATGAAAACTATTCCCGGTTCGCCATTGAGCCAGGCGTGATTGACGAGCTCGTCGAAAAGTTCTTTGACGGTTATGTTCACTTCTTCGGTTCCGATGACCGAATTATTAGGAGCGCGCAAAACTTTTCTCGGTTTCATCTTCTGCCCTTTCCAGTCGCATATCCACGGTTCGTCCGGCCTCTCCGTAAGCTGTTTCATGAACTCGTCGGTAACCTTGACCGAAATATTGAAGTTCCTAATTTCTCCTTCAACCTTCTTGCAGCGAATGAAATCCAAAATGTCCGGATGAGTCACCTCCATCATCGCCATATTGGCGCCATGCCTCCCCTGTTGTTTTATAATTCCGAAAGCGGCGTCGTAAATTCTTAAAAACGAAACCGGACCGGAAGAAACTCCGCGCGATTTTTTCGTAACGGAAAAAGCGGGACGCAAATGAGAAAAATCAAAACCAAGTCCGGACCCTGCCTGCTGAAGAAGAGCGGCGTCCTTCAATGTCTGGAAAATACTTTCCATCGAATCCATTACCGGAAGGACGATGCAGTTCGCAACGAGCGGCGTGCCGCTGCCGGCATTGGTCAGCGTCCTCCCAGCCGGAGTGTATTCCTTGCTGGAAAGAATTTCCCAGAAATCCTTTTCAACTTTTTCCGCAAAACGGCTGTCATGGCCGTAATTCTTTTCAACTTCGGAAAGCGCGTGCGCCACGCGATGGAACATATCTGACGGAGTTTCCTGCTTGCCGCTTTCATCGGCAGCAAGATACCGTTTTTTCATCATGCGAAGCGCGTTTTCCGAAAATGAAGCGTTGACCTTTTCTTTTTCCGTTTTTGAAAGCCAATTGTGATCGGCTTTGCCCGTTGCCTGCGATACTTTCACTGTTTTTTTCATGCCGGCCATTCGTAATTTTTTATTTGTTTTATTTTTTGACCTTGTTCGCGACACGGATGCGAGCATCGACTTTTCGCTTCCGCGATAACCGTCGCCGGTTTAGTCGCTAAAGTATTTTCCCTCTATGCCCCCGCCTATACAACCCCGCCTTATCCACAAAAAATCATAGAAAGACACTTTTAAAATTCTTTGGCAAATTCCCGCTCGGGAACGGAAGGGCTGAAAATTTTTCCTGAGGATTTCCAAGGTTTTTATCCTCCTCGAAAATCTCTATTTCACCAAACCGATACAGTGCGGCATATCCGGCTGCCGGCCAAAGCCATGAATCGTCCCGAAAAGCGTCGCAAAAAAAATTATTGCCTTTTCTCTCTCTATGAATGGCCTTTGCAGGCAGATACTTGAAAAATCTTACGGAAGAGCGCGTTTTCGCAGGTTATACATAATATATAGTGGCAAATAAATTTGCGCTGGAATAAAATATACGATAATTGGGGTTTGTTTAAAAACATAGCACCTGACAAATGAAAAAATCGGGCTTTAAAAAGCTTTTTTTGTTCGATAGAAAAGCGGAACGCAAAGGTTCTCCGGCGAATTCAAGGCAGGGCGTTTCGTCCTTGGCGTTATTGATATTTACCGCGGTGTTCATTACCGCCACTCTCGCCTTCGTCTCGGTAAAATTTCCGCCGGAAAATAATTCCGGAGAAGGATTTTTTCGGCGCACATCCGCGTCGGTATTAAAAACTTTCGGAAATATTTTCTCCGCACAAGAAGAAAAGCCCGTGCTCGAAATAGACCTGGCGAAAAATACCGGCTCCAGCGGAAAACGCGAAGAAAAAATTTCAGGCGCGCGGACGAATGAAAATAATCCGAACATTGCAGGCCAAAATAAAAACGCCGGAAATTTTTCCGCTCCGGTTCCGCAAAATGAAAATCAAACGGCAACTTCTTCGCAGCTTGAACAAAAAATACAAAAACAAATCCCGGAATGCGATTTCTCAAGAACGGGGAATCCGAATCATCAAATAATTTTCAGCGAAGTGAATTGGGCTGGGAGCAAAGAAAGTCCGAATGACGAATGGATGGAAATAAAAAATAATTCCGGAAATGACATATCGCTCGACGGCTGGCAGATAATATCGGCGGACAAGAATATAAAAATAATTTTGACCGTTGAAAATAAAATTGCCGGCGGCGGCCTTTATCTTCTCGAAAGAACAAATGACGATTCCGCGCCGGGAGTTACTGCCGATGCGATCTATTCCGGAACTCTTTCCAATAGCGGCACGGAACTGAAAATTTTCAGCAGCGACTGTTCCTTGTCGGATGAAATAATCGCTTCAAAAGGATGGCCAGCCGGAGACGGCTCTTCAAGAAGAACAATGGAAAGAAGCGTCATTGATTTAAGCTGGCACACGAGTGCTTCAATAAACGGCACGCCTAAGAGAGAAAATACCGCCGCATTTTCCAAAAAAGAACCGGAATTGATTCTCTCGCAGCCCGGCGGAACGCAAAACGGCATGGCGAACAATTCTCAGAATCAAAATCAGAACGACACTCCCGCCACGCAAAATCCGGAACAACAAAATCAGTCAGGCGCCGCTCATATATTAATAACGGAAATACAGATAACGGGCGGTCCGGGGAAAACAACGAATGATTTTATAAAGATATTTAATCCTTCCGCTTCGCAATTCAATCTAAAGGGATACCGCTTGGTGAAACGAACCAAATCTGGAACAAGCGATACTTCGCTAAAATCGTGGACTGCGGACGCTTATATTCCGGCAAATAGCTCTTATATATGGGCAAATTCGTCATTTATACCCTTGACACCGTCTCCCGATACAACTACTTCAGGGAGTATTTCCGACGATAATGGCATTGCCGTACGCCAGGGACCCGAAGATACCGGAGCCATAATAGACGCCGTTGCCTGGGGCGGAGCCCAAAACGGAATAGCCGAAGGAAATTCTTATCCGACAAATCCGGGAACGAATCAGATTCTTTTCAGGAAATCCATTAACGGCTTCTTGCAGGATACGAATAACAACCAAAATGATTTTGAAATGAGATGACAAAAAAATATGCCTGACGGCCGTCAGGCATATTTTTATCCTTTCTCAACGCGTTCAACATATTCTCCCGTGTCGGTGTTGATGCGAATCATATCTCCCTCGTTTATAAAAAGAGGGGCTGAAATTTTTGCTCCGGTTTCAAGCGTCACAACTTTCGTGCCGCCTTGCGCCGTATTTCCTTTTATGGAAGGCGGGGCTTCGGTAACTTTCAGATCCATTTTAATAGGAACAATAACTTTTATGACTTTGTCTTTAAATGTAACGGAGTTTATCACTGTGTTAGGTTTCAAAAAATCCGCGGCTGTACCGAGTGTTTCTTTGGAAAGCTCAAAGCGATTCTTGGGATTGCCCTCTTCGTGGAACCAGTATTCCCCGCGGCTCTGGTAAATGAATACCGCAGATTTTTTTTCGAGCTCAATTTCCTCAAGCTTGTCGCTCGGCTGAAAATTCCTGTCCAAAACTTTTCCAGTAGCGAGGTTCCTGATTTTCGCCTGAACGACGGCTTTCCTCTGCTGCATGCGCAAAAAATTGGATTCCAAAACTTCGTAAGGCTGGTTGTCCATTGAAAAAATTATTCCTTTTTTTAGTTCAGTGTATGAAAGCATTTAAATAAATTGATATTTAAAATTCTGAATTTGAAAATTAATAATTAGAAACCGCTCCGGACGCGGGCCCGAAGCGGCTTCCGCGAAAAAATTAATTAAGCGTTCTCTTCCCGCATCGGACGCGGAGGGCGAGTCGAACCTTCCGGCTCTTCAATTTTAAGATTCACGCGGGCGTTGTTTTTGACGCCGACGATCCTCAAAAGAGAGCGGATGGCTTTGGCGGTTGCGCCCTGGCGGCCGACAACCTGGCCCATGTCCTGGGCGTTAACTTTGAGCGAAAGAAGAACTCCCATTTCATCAACCTTCCTGTCAACCGTTACGTCTTCCGGGTGGTCAACGAGCGCTTTAACAACATATTCGAGGAATTCCTGATCGTTTTGTGTCATTTATTCGTTTCTAGGCTTCTTTCGACCTTTCTGATTGCCGTCTTATTTCCCTTCCGTATTTATGAGATTAGTTCGCGGCCGGCTCGGCTGCCGCTGCCGGTTCCACCGGTGCAACTGCTTCTGCCGACTTCTGCTCGGCTTGTTCCGCCGGCTTGGCTTCTGCTTTCTTTATAGACAGCTTTATCTTTTCTCCTCCAATTACCGCATGTTTTACGAGAAGATTGTGGACGGTTACCGTCGGTTGGGCGCCGATTCCTATCCAGTGGTTTACTCTCTCCTTATTGAAGCCGGCTGCTTTAGTGAAAGGATTGAAGAAGCCCAAATCCTCGACGGGCGGGCCGCCAAGTTTTGAGCGTCTTTCGGAAACAACCAGGCGATAGCTCGGCTGGTGCTTCTTTCCAATGCGATTTAATCTGATTACCAACATGTTTAAAGTCCACTCAAGATAACACGGGATTGCGGATTTTGCAAATATACGTACCTTTTATCGCCCGTCAAGGGCATTTATAGACCGTTTGATGGCTACGAAACCGTAAGCCCATAAAAGAGGCAGCCAAAGAGGCATAACGCCGAGCAGGCTGTTTCTTTGGAATGTCTCGACTCCTGTCTTTACAAAAAGATTCTCGAAAATAGTCATCACGAAAAATCCGAATATAAAAACAATTAGGTCGTCCTTCTCTCTTTTAACATAAAAAGAAGCGGCGATTATAACGATATAAACGAAAGAAAGATTGTAATCGTTTTCGATAAGCGGTATCAGCGCAAGCATTACCAGCGCCGGAAGGGCGTTGAAAAACACATGGTTGATTTTTTTAACTGTGTCTTTGCTGAACATTGTCCGCTTCATCGTTCGCGTTACTGAGTCCGGTGTCTCCTCACCTTTGCTCATCGGCGGGAGCTGAGGGAATTCGTCCCGCTCTTTCTGCGGGGGCACTAGGAATCGAACCCAGATCGTTTCTTTTGGAGAGAAACATTCTACCATTGAAATATACCCCCATAGTATAAATTGGAATCAATTTATTATACCACTTAACTAAGCTCCCCTTTCTTATTTGCTGGTTATTTTAGTCTCCTTGTGTTTTGTGGATTTTCGGCACTTCTTGCAGAATTTCATCAATTCTATCTTCCTTTCAACTTGTTTCTTGTTTTTGCGGGTGTAGTAATTACGCATCCCGCAAACGGAGCATTTCATAGCTATTAAATTGTCCGAGTATTTCGATTTCGCCATAAAAAAGATTGTAGCCGAAACGGCTTAATTTTGCAAAATTTGAGCCGATGCGCGGATTCGAACCGCGGACCTACTCCTTACCATGGAGTTGCTCTACCAACTGAGCTACATCGGCAACGATATAAAACTACCCCGTAGAGAAGTATTTTTCAAGCGTTTTTGAGCCACCTCCCGGATTCGAACCGGGGACCTTCACTTTACAAAAGTGTTGCTCTGCCAGCTGAGCTAAGGTGGCTTACGGCTAAAACTCTAACAAAAACTGTCTCTCGTGTAAATTGCGGACTTGGGTTGCTTTGCGTTAGAATGGAGCAGAATTCAATGCCTAAATTTGTCCACCTACATACTCATTCTCACTATTCCCTCCTCGACGGACTCACCAAAATTGACGAACTGGTTAAGCGCGTAAAAGAGCTCGGGATGAATTCGGTTGCTGTCACAGACCACGGCACTCTTTATTCCGCCGTGGAGTTTTACAAAAAAGCCAAGGCTGCCGGAATAAAGCCGATTCTCGGGATGGAAACATATGTTGCTCCGCGAGACCGTTTCAGCCGCGAACCTAACGAAAAATATTATCATTTAATACTTCTCGCAAAAAACAACATAGGCTGGAAAAACCTCATCAAACTGTCCACTAAGGCGCATCTCGAGGGATTTTACTACAAACCCCGCGTAGACAAAGACCTGCTCCGCGAACATCACGAAGGACTAATCGCGCTCTCGGCCTGCTACTCCGGCGAACTGGCGCGCGCAATTCTAGACAACAAAAACGCGGAAAAAGTAATCGAGGAATACAAAGAAATTTTCGGTCCGGAAAATTACTACATAGAAATAGGACACCACGCCAATTTCAATCCCGCCTGGCACGAAAAAGTATGGAAAGGACTTATCGAACTCAGCAAGAAAACAGATACTCCTCTCGTGGCAACGCAGGACAGCCATTATTTGAAACCGGAAGACGCCGAATATCACGACATACTTCTCGCCGTACAGACCGGCAACAAAATCCAGGACGATAACCGCATGACTATGCGATCGGACGATTATTCGATAACTTCACCGGAAAAGATGGCAGAGATTTTCAAAGACATTCCCGAAGCCGTCGAAGAGTCCGCAAGAATCGCCGAAAAATGCAATGTTGAGCTCGAATTGAATAAAGTTCTTCTTCCCAATTTTCCTATTCCGAGCGGCCAATCCGCCAATGATTATCTTCGCGACCTTATCAATAAAAAAATCGGCGAACGCTTTTTGCCGGAAGAACAGACCGAAGCGCTTAAGGAACGCATGGAATACGAGCTTGGAGTCATCACGAAAACCGGATTCGCCGATTATTTCCTCATAGTCCACGACCTTATTTCATGGGCGAAAACGCATGGCATAACTGTCGGCCCTGGCCGCGGTTCCGCTGCCGGCAGCCTTATCTCATACATATTGGACATAACCGAAGTGGACCCCATAAAATATGAGCTTATTTTCGAACGCTTCCTGAACCCCGAAAGAATTCAGATGCCAGATATCGATATAGACTTTGCCGACAAGCGCCGCGACGAAGTGCTTGCTTACGCGCGCCAAAAATACGGCGAGGACCGCGTGGCGCAGATAATCACTTTCGGAACGATGGCAGCCCGCGCCGCAATACGCGACGCCGGACGGGCCATGGGTATTTCCTACGGATTCTGCGACCAGATTGCCAAGCTGATTCCTTTCAACCCGACTCAGGGGATGAAAGAAGGCTGGCTCGCAAAATGCCTTGAGAGCGTGGATGACCTGAAAAACATTTACAGAGAAAACGAGGATGCAAAAAAACTTATCGATGCCGCCATGCATCTCGAAGGAGTTGCGCGGCACGCTTCGGTTCACGCCTGCGGCACCGTCATCTCAAAAGACCCGCTTACCGACAATGTCCCGCTGCAGTTCGCGCCACAGGACAAAGACATAATCATCACTCAGTTCGAGATGCACAGCATCGAAGACCTTGGACTTCTTAAGATAGATTTCCTCGGACTGAAAAACCTGACCATAATCGAAGAAACCATACGGTTAATAAAAGAGCTATATGACAAAGACATAAAAATTTCCGAATTGCCTCTCGACGACAAAAAAACATTCGAACTTCTCCAGAAAGCCGACACGACCGGAGTCTTCCAGCTTGAAGGCGACGGCATGCGACACTACCTGAAAGAACTCGTGCCAACGGAATTCGAGGATATCGTTGCCATGATTTCGCTTTACCGCCCGGGAACATTGGAAGCCGGAATGGTCCCCCGCTATATCGCCAGGAAACATAAAAAAGAAAAAGTTACATACCCTCATCCGAAACTCGAACCGATTCTAAAAAAAACATACGGCATAATGCTTTACCAGGAGCAGCTGATGCAGGTTGCGCGCGAACTGGCCGGTTTCAGTTTTTCAGAAGCAGACACTCTCAGGAAAGCAGTCGGTAAAAAAATAAAAGCTCTTCTTTTGGAACAGGAGGCTCAGATGGTGAAGGGCATGATTAACAACGGCATAGAAAAATCCAAGGCCAAGGAAATATGGAAATGGTTCGAGCCGTTCGCCCGCTACGGATTTAACCGGAGCCACGCCGTCTGCTACGCACTTATAGGCTACCGCACCGCGTATCTGAAAGCCCATTATCCCGAGGAATTCATGGCTTCTCTTTTCAACGCTGAAATAAACGATATCGACCGGATAGCCATTCTCTTCAACGAGGCGAAGCAAAAAGGAATACAAATACTCGCGCCCGACGTAAATAAAAGCTCGGTTAATTTTTCTCCCGACGAAAATAAAACGATACGCTTCGGCCTTCTTGCAATAAAGAACGTCGGCGAAGCGATAGTCCGCGCGATAATTGACGACAGGCTGAACCGCGGAGAATTCAAAGATTTCAACGATTTTTTAAACCGCATACAGCACAAAGACCTCAATAAAAAATCGCTCGAAAGCCTGATAAAATGCGGCGCGCTTGATTCGCTCGGCATAGAAAGAAAACAGGCGTTGGAGAGCATTGACGAGATACTCCGCTTCAGCACGCTCGTCAAAAAAGGAAACCAGCAGGCCACCCAGTCCCTTTTCGGCAACGCTCCTGTAAATATGTCATTCAAATTCTCTAAACAAATCGAACCAGCTACCACTGTCGAAAAACTCGGGTGGGAAAAAGAGCTTCTCGGATTTTATCTTTCCGACCACCCGCTTAATTCGTTCAAGGAAAGAATTGAGAAATTGAAACTAATTAAAATAGAAGAAGCCAGATCCAAGGACAAAAAAGATCAGGTTGTGAAAGTAGCCGGTACGATTTCCGAGGTAAAAAAAATACTGACCAAGAACGGACAGCCGATGATATTCGCCAAAATAGAAGATTTCTCGAAAGAACCTCTCGAGCTCGTCGTTTTTAACGACATCCTGGAAAAAACTGCGGAACTTTGGAAAGTGAACAACATACTCGCAGTAAAAGGAAAAATGTCCTGGAGAAACGGCGAGCCGAATATGGTCTGCGAGAAAGCGATAAAATTATAAACAGCAGACGGATATTGGGATATTTTGATATTCGGAAATTTCCGAGTTAGGAATATCTTTAATCTCCGTTAACCAGAGAATTGTGATATTTCTCCGGTTCGTGAGAGGAGATAGTCTCCAATTCAATAAGCCAATTAAAATCTCCGATTGAGCTTTCTAGATTTTTTTTCATTTCTTTCTGATCATAACCCACGGCAATAACGTGCGGCTTGACTCTTTTTACTATATCCCACGAGCCCATCTCTTCATCGCCGACCAAAACTTCGTCAACTTCTATCTCCTGCTCGATTTCGGCAATGCGTTCCGATACATCCTTTTTGGGATGTTTCCCTTTTAAAGCTTTTACGATTTCATCCGCGGCAACGACAGCGATGAGGTAATCGCCGAATTTTTTGGCTTCTTTAAAAAGATGGCGATGTCCTTCATGAACGCTGTCAAATACGCCGAAAACCATTACCTTTTTCATAAAATTTACTCTCTTGGCCGCATTAGCGGGAAGATCACGGCTTCCCTTACTGGTTTGTCCATAATAACGGCGAACAGCCGTTCCGACAGGCCGAAGCCGGCAGCCGGAGGCATTCCGTATTCCAGCGCCTCAAGAAAATCCTCGTCCAAGAATTGCGCTTCCTTATCACCCTCCGCGCGCAATTTCATCTGTTCCTCAAAGCGCGCCCTCTGGTCCATGGGGTCGTTCAGCTCGGAAAAACCTTTGCCGAGCTCGCTGCCGCAGGCAACTATCTGTATCCTTTCAACCAGTGCCGGGTTCTTTTCCGAGCGCTTGGCGAGCGGCTCTATTTCAACCGGCGGGTCTATCAAGAAGCAGGGCTGTATCAATGTCGGCCTGACGGTTTTTTTGTAAATCAAGTCTATGAGACGTCCTTTGCCGAGATTCTTTTCCGGCTCGAGGCCGAGCGAAACGGCCTTTTTCAAAAGTTCATCGCGCGTGGCCGTAACGGGATTAAGCTCGTTGAATTTCTCGAAAATTTTTATATATTCGACTTTCTGCCATTTTTTGCCCCAATCAATTTTCTGTCCCTGAAAAGCGGTCTTTAACCCACCCGTAGTTTTTTTGATGACATCCTTATACATTTTTTCCGTGAGCTTCATAAGGTCGTTATAGTCGTGGTAAGCCCAGTAGAATTCGAGTTGCGTGTAATCCTGAAGGTGTTCGCGGTCTATTCCCTCATTCCTGAATATGCGCCCGATTTCGAAAACTTTTTCATAACCGGCCACGAGAAGTTTTTTAAGAGGCAATTCGAGCGATATGCGAAGATAAAAATCCGTGTCGAGCGCATTGTGATGCGTTTTGAAAGGCTCAGCTTCGGCACCTCCGGGCAATGCCTCAAACACGGGTGTTTCCATTTCCAAAAATCCTTCATTCAAGAGAAACTCGCGGACCGAACGCCAAAAAGCGCTTTTCTTCCTGAAAAGTTCTTTGGTTTCTTCGTTCATAATTATGTCGAGATACCGCTTTCTCAGAAGCGTTTCTATGTCTCCGATGCCGTACCAGTCGCTCGGCAAAGGCCTGATGGACTTAACGAGCAAATTCAGCTCCTTTACTTCGATGCTTTCCTGCCCCTTCTGCGTTCTGAAAAGCGTTCCGCCCGCGGATACAAAATCGCCGCGGTCGAGGACGTCTTTGAAAAGAGCGAATTTTTTGAACGTGTCTTTTTTAAGAACAAGCTGTATTTTGGACTTTTCGTCGGCTATGTCGGCGAAAATGACACTGCCTTGATCGCGCCAGCCGACGAGGCGTCCGGAGACGGACACTTTCTTGCGCGCTTTTTCGAACGCGTTGAATTTTTCCCTGACCTCGCTTATGGAAACAGTCCGCTTGGCCGAAGACGGATATGGATTTATACCCGTTTCCTTAAGGCGGGCGAGTTTTTTTAGCCGTTCTTGGATTATTTCTTCAAGCATTTATATACGCGAATGATAACAAATAATGCGAATAATATAAAATTATTCGCATTGATATTACGGTAAAATTAACGCCGTACTCGATTATTCTATCTTCATTATCTGATAATCCGCCTGTCCTGCCGGAGTTTTCACAGTTACGCTCTCTCCTACTTTCTTATCGAGAAAAGCGCGTCCGAGAGGAGATTCGTTGGAAATTTTTCCTTCTTCGGGCTTGGCTTCGTTCGAGCCGACTATGCGGTAAGTGAATATCTTTCCGTTTTTTCTGACAGTCACGGTTGAACCTATGAAAACACTGTCTGTGCCAGCAGTTTTTTCGTTCTTTATTAGAACAACTTTTTTAAGAACATCCTCAAGTTCCGAAATGCGGGTTTCCACGCGGCCTTGTTCTTCGCGGGCTTCACTGTATTCTGAATTTTCTGAAAGGTCTCCGAATTCTTTTGCCTGCTTCAAACGGTCGGCGACCTCAAGCCGCCTTTCTCCTTTAAGCGTTTCAAGCTCTTTTTTCAGTTCTTCCGCGCGTTCTTTTGTAAGATAGTAGTTGTCCATTTAAAAGGGTTAAATTTCGGCGCTTTTTTCATAAGCGCCGGCGATTATCCACCAGCGAATCTTAACGTTTTCCACGAAAGTTTTCAAGTAAGCCGAGAGTTTCACTTTGGATTGCGTGTTATTCACCCAAAGCACCGGTATCTCTTTTATTTTGTAACCGAAATGCCTGGCGAGCGCGAGCGCCTCGATATCGAATCCCCAGCCATTTATTTTCGATATGCTGAAAATTTTTTCCGCGGATCTTTCACTGAATACCTTGAAACCGCACTGCGTATCCCAAACTCCCGGAACATTTAGTATTTGGATTTGTAGGTTACCGACTTTGCCGAGAATCTGCCTGTAGAATGGCTGAGGCGGTTCAAGCTTGCTTCCTTTCACCGCGCGCGAGCCGATGACTACATCATAGGCTTCGCCTTCTTCCCCTGACAAGTACGGAATCATTTTGTCGAAGTGATCTATGGAAACGGAGTTGTCGGCATCGGTAAAAAGACGGTATTCGCCTTTGGCAAGAAGCATTCCCTGCTTGACCACTCCGCCTTTGCCCTGATTAACTCTGTTGTCTATAAGCTTCAGATTTTTTATGGCAACCGCCATTTTTTTGACTATTTCCGCGGTATTGTCGGTAGAACCGTCGTTCACCACGATTATTTCGTAAGAATATTTGACGGCGCCAAGACGCTTATCCATATCCACCAACGTCAGCGGCAACCGTTCCGATTCGTTGTAAGCGGGAATTATTATTGATAAAAATGGTTTTGTCATATCTTTGTAAGAACTACGGGGCCACTTTCCATTATAGCAACAGTGCTTTCGAAATGCGCCGACATGGAGCCGTCGGCAATAGTGAAACTGTCGTCCTTGTTTTGAATGACTTTCCCGCTGCCAACAGCGACCATCGGCTCTATTGCAATAACCATTCCGGCCATCAGCTTTTTCCCTTCTCCTTTCTTGCCGAAATTGTAAACATACGGATCTTCATGAAGCTCGCGCCCTATGCCGTGACCAGTCAAAAGGTCGACTATGAAAAACCCGTTTGATTTTACGTGATGTTCAATGGCGTAGCCGATATCGCCGACAGTATTCCCCGGATGCGCTTCTTTAATGCCGAGCTCCATTGCTTTCTTTGTTGTCTCAATGAGTTTCCTGTTTTTGATGCCAATGGCGCCTATGCCGACAGTGACGGCCGCATCCGAATAAAATCCTTCGTGTATCAATCCCAAATCTATTTTGACAATATCGCCGTCTTTAATAACATAATCGGACGGAACGCCGTGAACGACAGTATCATTGATAGAAATACACGCCGTCGCAGGATAACCATTCTTAGCGCCATGCGGCCTATAGTCCAAAAATGCCGGCTTGCATCCGGACTCTTTAATCATTCTGTAGGCGATAGCATCCAATTCATTAGTTTTCATCCCCGCCCTGACATTCTTCTCAAGAAAATCGAGAATATGGGCGAGACGGCGGCCCGCTTCCGCCATTATTTCAATTTCTTCTTCTGTCTTGATTATTTTCATTTTGATTCCGGAGCATTAAGCCATTTCCGATACTCCGCAATTACCATATCGGTGACCTCTTCGAGATTATGAATATCCGTATCGACAACAAGATCAAAGTTGGTTTTGTCGGTAACGTCTATATTATATAAATTCTTATAACGCTTTTGCTCGCTTTCTATCCTCTTTAGCGTATTATCATAAACTTCATCGATCGATGCTCCGGCTTGGCTTGTTCTTCCTTCTTTTTTAATCTGCACAAAAGTGCGTTCCGCAGCGGTTCTTGGATCAAGATCGAGAAAAACCTTGAACGAAGAAGGTATCCAATGAAACGCAATGCGCGAATCTATTACAAAATCGTTTTTTTCTTTTCCCATCTCTGTAAGAATCTTATCGACTTCAAAATCTATTTCTTTTTGCTTTTCCGCAGTAAAATTTATTTCTTCAATTGAGAGTCCGCGCTCGGCGGCCATTTTTCTGAACATATCGCCCGAAGAAAAATGCTCATATCCAAGACGAAGAGCAACGCCCTTTGCGGTGCTCGATTTTCCACTGCCCGGAAATCCGCTGATAGTGATGATGTGCTTTTTCATGAAGAACTGTCCAATCCTATAGCCTTATCAATTTCCTTAGCGACTTCGGGAATGGATGGACGGGCATCAATTTCAACGAACTCGGTGTTCGCCCGCATATAGTCGAGGATTGGCAGAGTTACTTCCTCATACAGCTTTAATCTGGATTGTATTGCCGCCGGCGTATCGTCAATGCGTTTTTCCGTTTCCGCGCGAATCATAAGGCGCCTTAATGATTCCTCAAGCGACAGATTCAAAAAAATGGTTACAAGATCTTTACTGCCCCGTTCCGCCAGCCAGTTTAAAATAAATTCGGCTTGGCCGATGCGGCGGGGTATCGCGTCAAAAATAATCCCTTTGCCGCCCGGTATCTCCGGGAGTTTTAATTTCAGGATTTCTATAAGTTGAGGGTCGCTTAAATACCCGCCCCGATCTATAATCTCGCCTACTTTATCGCCATTGGCAAGGACAAAATCCCGGTTGGCGCGCAGAATTCCTCCCATCTCCCAAAAGAAAAACCCCGTTTTTTCCGCCAATAAGCGAGCTTGAGTTCCCTTGCCGGATCCCTGCGGACCCATTATAAAAATCGCGTCAATTTTCTTCATTGTTTAAAAAATCCGCTTTTGCGGGCATATTTATGCAGCTATGATATCACTTTTTGCGCCGAAATTACAAACTAAAAAAACGCGCGACGCGTTTTTTTAGTTTGCAGCCATAACGAATGTTATCCGAGCCAACTGCACTTTTCGTAGCATTTCCGGAGGAGAGATGAATTCGCCAGCCAGTTTTCCAATCCGCAAACGCGCCCGGTTTTAAAAGCCCCTACAACCAGAACGGCAAGCGCCTCGAGAATATGCGAGTCTACGATGAATGAATGGGCGTCCGGATAAGGAAAATCGAGTATCGGGAAATAATAGAGCATTAAAAGCGCGGCTCCCAAAATGGAGCTAAAGCGCGTAAACGCTCCTAAAATCAGCGATACGCCTACAAGTGTCAATCCCCATTCGTTGAGAAAGTTTACCACTGGCAGAATCTGCGGATTAAGAAACAAATTATAGAATCCAGTAAAAGTTTTTGCCCCCTGGAGATATCCCGCCGCCGAGAAATTGCCGCTTATAACCTTGGTTATGCCCGCATAAAAAAACATCCAGCCCAAAGCGATTCTCAAAGAAACCAATGTTATTTTTTGGAATTTGGTCATTTTGTTTTTATTTGGTTATTTTTGATTTTCGACTTTTTTACTCCTATTTAGTTTTCTGGCGTGAAAAAACGACAATACCGCCAGCAAGAAAAGCATAAGGGAGCAAAACGCCGAAATCATGCAGTAGAAACATATTGATTTTATTATGAAGAGCTGGAGTGAGATAAACCAGAGAGAAGCAAGAAAACCGGCTGAAGCCGCCAACAGCGCCAGCCTGAAAAATTTATGAGAATTGCCGAACAGGAAAAAAAGAGCGCCGGAAAAAATGAAAAGATAATAAAAAGTACCGACAAGGGCTATGGGAATTCCGAAAATCTCCGAATAAGGCCCTGAAAGAACTTTATCGCACCCCGTGACAATTATGCAGGTTACCTGTCCTCCGGAATAATGCTCGAATGTCAGATACAGCGCATCTATAAAACCGGCGAGACCCAGCGCTGCCGAGAGCCAGGCAACGCGCCCGGCCATATTCGATTCCCAAAAACCGCTTTCCGAATGTATGAATTTTTCCATCATAGAAACAATCGCAGGTAATTATATCCGCTTATTCCCTTTAATTCCAGTTAACTTTTATTTTCGCCATGTTTTTCGGCAAACCGTTCAGCCAAAAAGGCCAGAGAGAAATTTTAGCGTTCGCCAGATCCGGAAGCGACAATACGGAAGATTTCGCCTCTGCCAAAGGTTTGCCGGCAATTTCTGATTTCAAATCGTCTTCCGAAAACTTGGGTCCGATATTGCCTTTTGCAACTATTGAAAAAGTCAGCTGGCCGGCGGCAAAATCAGATTTGATGTTCTGATAATCTATTTCGATGTCTCTGAAATCCATGCCCGGATTATCTTTAAGCATCAGGGCTTCCACGAGAGAGTTCATATCATCTTCCTTAAAACCAATCGACTGGAAGGATGCTTCGCCAAAAACGCTGAAGTTGCCCTTGTCATCGGCAATCTTGCTGACGCTGAGCTTGGTCACATTTATGACAGACGCCCCGTCGAGAATTTTAAAACCTTCAGGCTGCGTGTTGGAAAGCCCGCTTTGGAGAATATCCTTAAGCCCTTGAGTCGTTTTGTCTTTTGCCGAAGCGATATCCTGGTCGGTTGCCACTTGCTTACTGCCGACGAACCCGCCGCTCGCGGCCTGAGGCATAGTTCCGTAAAAACCGTCGTAGCGCGGCGTGCCTTTGAACCCGGGTATAACAAGCTTATCGAACGGCCCGATATTGTAATCCACTCCCGCTTTGTCTGCGGTAACCGACGCCTCAATGCTTGAAGGGATTATTTTACCGCTCTTTATCCCCGCTCCGGGAACAGTGACTGATTTATCCAGCCGGAAAATTTTTCCGTCCGGCGTTAAAAAACGGGTTGTCGCCACCAATATTTGATTTGAAGAGCTGTAGGCATTGTAGATGATTATTTTTGCAACGGCTTTCTGCGAAATATCCGAAGTTCCGGATGCCGGAAAAATCCTTGTGGCGTTTTTCTGCTGAGTGAAAACTTCTCCGGGCAAATAATTTTTTGAGCTGTCAATCTGGGAAAATGTTTTACTTACGACAATCGGTCCCTGGTATTGCCACGGGATTTTTTTAAAACTTAAAGACACTTCGGCTTTGCCAAAAAAAGAACCCACAACCCAGAATGCCGCTATTGAAAAAACAACGGCTCCCGAAATATAGAAAAAAGCTTTTTTAATCCTTGTATGGCGGTGACTTCTTCTTTCATGCCTCTCAGGTTCCACGGGCGGCTCTCCTATTTCCTTGGCGAATTGCTTCTTGGCATGAGATTCTTCTTTCGCCTTGTCCCAAAAAGATTCCATTGGCGGGCTTGGCACATCCACTTTTAAAACTTTACCTGATTTTGAAGAGTGCATTATTTTTTCTTCTTTTCCTTTTCCCGAGTGTTTTACGGCAACTATGTCCGATACGAATTGCGAATCGCCGCTTTTCCCGGCAGGGAAAACTACTGTTTGAATGCCCGCCTTTTCGGCCATTTCAATGACTTCAGCGTCGGCTGAATCGATTGAAATGGATTTACCGGCTGCTTCGGCTTCTCTTTTTACAAGCTCCAAATCGGAAAGAGATTCTTTCAAAACGGAATTGGAAGATACCGACAAGACAATCTCGCCTTCCGGGCTTTCAAGTATCTTTTCGACGATATGCGGAACGGAATCTTTTTTTGTTATTGTTATTTTTTCCATAGATTTTGTTTTCTTTCTAATGTCTGTTGCTACTGTTTACTTATTTTTATTTACACGGCTGAACCCAGCCAGCTAAGCCTTCTTTTCAGCCAGCCATTTATTTCGTTATCACTATTATCATAATAGAATTCGAAGAAAGGCGCGAGTTGCCGGAAAGCTTCCGCTTTCGAACCGAAATCCGATTCGTCAAAATTAAAGCCTGATTTTGCCGAAAAATCGTCGAAATTTATCTGATGAAATTGGTCCCGCCCCATCAAATCTGCCGGCATATTGCCGGTCACGTGTATTTTACCGCCGGTCTTCAGTTTTTTTACATGTCCGGCGAGCGCTTTTACCTGCTTCGAGAAAACCTTTGTTAAGTGCTTGTCTAAAGGACGGGATACTCCTTCTTTTATGTAATAATCGTAAATGCTTTTGCCCGCATCCTGACCTATGGACCAATTCCGGCAAATCTCCGAAACAATGTTATAAATGGACCAATTTATTTCATTCCGTCCATAAAAAGCTCCGGAACGCTCTGCGGGATAAAAATAGCTTCTTTCGTGTCCGATTCTCAAAAAGTCTGCGCGTTTTGCGCCGGTTCTTTTTGCCGCAAAAGCCTGAGATTGACCTTTTTCGGTAAAAAAGAAATCTGCGCTCTTCTTTATCGCCCTTACTCTCTCAAATGTTTTCCTGGCCGTGAAAGTCATTTCTATAACCGCCTTTATTTCTTTAGGCCTGAAACCGAGAGGATTTATCACTTTGTGGCCGTCCACTTCGAATTCGGAAACATTGCTGTCGGCAAGTATCGTATCCAGCTCGTCCACCACGAGAACCAGGCTCGCTTCGCGCCTGTAATGATTGAAAATCCTGCTTATTGCCTGAGCGATTAGATTTTCAAGTTCGACTCTGCCGACGGCTTCGGAGTTTTCTTCCCTTGTCATCGACAAAGGAATAAAAATTTTGAAAGCGAGTTCCGGATCGCAAGACGCTATTACTTTGCTTACGCCGGGAATAAATTGCTGACGTTTTGAAGAGTGGCTCCTTTCAAGATTTTCCCAAAATTTTTCTTTTCTTATTTTCTTCTGGTCATCGAGACTTATCAAAAGACCGCTTATTTTTTCAGGCGATACGTCGAGTAATAAAAATTTTTCTTTTTTTCTAAAGTTAAACACCGTATTGACTGTATTTTACTACGAAACTGCCTTGCTTGAAAACCTTGTTATTTCGTTGCGTTATACAAAGCCATTATTTCGGCGGCGGAAAGAGCGCGGTTGTAAATGCGGACTTCATCAATTTGGCCTTTGAAAAGTTGCCCGTCAGACCTAGAGCCAATAGACGCATATACTCCGGGCTGCAATATAGAGCCGGACAAAGAATTTTCTTGGACATAGCTCATGGTAGCGAGATTGCCATCAATGTAAATTTTTACTCCGGTGTTCTGACTAGAGCCGTTGTATGTGGTCACTATATAATGCCAATTATTATCTGCGACCGGAGATGCAAACGTTGCCCTGGCTCGAAAGGCGTTCGTAGTCCAGGTATTCGATAAAAACACATCCATAACGGTGCCATTACTCTCCAGTAATCCTAAATCATAACCATTGGCACTATTCATTTTTGAAAAGATAGAACTTTGCTGAAAGCTGCTAATTTTTATCCAAAACGATCCGGAAAAACTATTTGTCCGCTCAAATTGCAAGGGTGTGATATCGCCTAGGCTCGCATACTGATTCGTCCCATTGAAACTGAGCGCCCCTCCCACCTTCCCGCTCACCCAAGAGGGTGAATTGACCAATGTCCCGTTATTCCCTCCTCCGCTTGAGTCGGTGGAAGTGGCTCCCGCTCCCCTCATCGAACTTCCAGTAGCCTACTAGCCCATTGGAACTGAATAAGGGAGATAAAGAGAGGTTTGAACCCTGGGTAATGGCTCCGGTAACAGGGTTGGTCTGGTTGGTATTGGTGCGGGTCTTTTGGGATTCGGGTATGGCCGTAAGCTGCCATGAGCCTCCGGAGGTGTACGTGTAGTATGTGGAGGATGATGCGTTATAGGGGTCTACGGGGAGAGAACCCAATGGAGAACCGTATGATATGGAGCTGAAGTTGATGGGTATCCAGCCTGTGCCGTTGGCACTCCTGTATGTGGAGGATGCCGCGCAATGATATGTCCAGCCTGAAGGAAGGGCGGGCAGAGAGAGTCCTTGGCATTGGTCTCCCGCAGTGGAGGTGGCTGTGGGGTCGGGTACTGATATGTATGTCGTGGAGGCCGTTCCCATTGAGCCCGAGGG
>Ga0315268_10000942_pt1 | contig 33882 bp, 29 predicted proteins | sample C1_top_MG_FD_204535 | JGI IMG/M metagenome (GOLD analysis project Ga0315268, IMG submission 204535) | Sediment microbial communities from Yellowstone Lake, YNP, Wyoming, USA - C1_top | ecosystem: Environmental > Aquatic > Freshwater > Lake > Sediment | place: USA: Wyoming | collected 2017-08-01
GCCGTCTTCGGGATGGCGGTGTGCGGCGCGCACGGAGTGACGCGCCCTACCGACAAATTGACGCTCATGCCATTCACCGTTAGCTTTCCCTCATGACTGAAGCTCTGGAAATCCAACCGCCCGGTGTGGACCGGTTGCCGTTACGCAAACCGATGTCGAAGGAGCGCTTTGACCCGCTGGCGAAGGAAATCTTCACGCTCAAGAAACAGTTGAACGCCGTCATCCTCGCGCACAACTATCAGGTCGGCGAAATCCAGGACGTGGCGGATTACGTGGGCGATTCGCTCGGCCTCTCGCAGCAGGCGGCGAAGACCAACGCCGACGTGATAGTCTTCTGCGGCGTGCATTTCATGGCCGAGACGGCGAAGATTTTAAGTCCGGACAAAATCGTCGTGCTGCCGGACAAGGACGCGGGCTGTTCGCTCGAAGAAAGCTGCCCGGCGGATAAGCTCGCCGCGTTGCAGGCGACCAATCCGAATTTCTACACCGTCACCTACATCAATTGTAGCGCGGCGGTCAAGGCGTTGAGCGACGTGATTTGCACCAGCGGCAACGCCGTCAAGATCGTCAACGCCGCGCCCAAGGACAAAGACCTGCTGTTCGTGCCCGACGAAAACCTCGGCGCGTGGGTGATGGAACAGACAGGCCGCCCGATGACTTTGTGGAAGGGAAATTGTTACGCCCACATCGAGTTCCGACGCGACGCAATGCTAAAGTTGAAACAGCAATTTCCTGATGCGAAAGTCGTCGTCCACCCCGAGGCGCTGCGCGAAGTGCGCGACCTTGCGGACTCGGTATGCTCGACGGAGAAGATGATCACGTACTGCCGCGACAATCCGGCGAAGCGGTTCGTGATCGTGACCGAATCGGGCATCATCCATCGGATGCAGAAGGAATGTCCGGGCAAGGAATTCCTTTGCGCGCCAACGTTCGACGTGATGAAGCTGCCCACGGACAACTGCCGTTGCAGCGAGTGCAAATACATGAAGTTGAACACGCTTGAAAAAGTGCGTGACTGCATGAAAAACCTCGTCCCGCGCATCGAACTGCCGGAGGAAATCATCCGCCGCGCGCGGCTGCCGATTGAAAGAATGCTGGAGATTTCGGCAAAGTAACGCGCAATTGCTTGCCCAAAACAAAGCGGCGGTGAACGCGCCGCATCTCCAAACGTTTCGCGAGGTTTCAAATCGTCCGGCAGTCGCGAAGCGTCTAGAGTGCGCGTGGCTTTAGCACCGCTTTTCGATAAGCCGCGATGGGCGGCAAGGGTTAAGGAAACAGGTGACAACAAAGATTCTGCCCCTCACGCCGCAGACGACATTTCAACACTGGACTGCGTATGTATCGAGGCTCATTTTAGCACGGACAACTTTGGTTGATGCGAGTCCACTCACGTTTAGGGCTTGGGTGACGTAGGGATCTTCTAAAGGGCATCGCCAGCCCAGAATTACCCGATTGAGAAAGTTATCTGGAATCCGTTTGAAATAATGTCCACCGAAAAGAACCAAATCTTTGTTGTTCTGAATGTCGAAAAACACGCGATACTCTCGCTCGTATGCCCAGCCGGGTGACTTTTGCCGAATCAGGCGGTCGAGCAACGGCAACAAGTATCTGTTAAGCTCTAACTGATTCTGTTGGAGTTTTACACAAGTGTTCGCATCGATAGACGGGCGGTCGGGCGGGTACTGCATTTGAACAACGTGGGCGGGGTCGAAATCAAGTTTCATTTCAAATACTACACCCCGATGCTTGTCGGCGTAATGCGACCAGAGAACAGATTCATTGGGTGTATCACTGAAGCAGAGTATTCCACGACTATTATTTTGGTGCAGAAGGAAAGAATCTAAAACCGCGTTTGCGACTGATCCACCTTCGGGAATAATCCCGGTTATCCCCGGTCGCGACTCAAATGGATCATTCAAGTCGCGAAGTCGGCTGATTCTGAGCAACCGAGACTCAATTGTCTTCAGCGCTGACGTGGCGTCGAGGTATCGATACAAGAGAATCGGTTGCTTGGCGTCCGCGCTCATTTTTCCTCCGCACCTTCGCCGCGATTTTCACGCACGGCGCGTTGAGTCGGATGAAGCCCGTAGCATCGTCCTAGTTGCACGCTTTGCTCGGCCATGTTTTTTCAATCGGGTGATCGACGGGACTGCCGACCAGCCTCTTTTTCGAGGCGTTTTATTCTCCCTTCAAAGCCAGACCTTGTTCCGTCTTTAATCCCTTTTTTGATCGCCTCAGAACAAATCTTTATTGCCAAATCATAGCGCCGCACTCTGCGCCAGAATAAACATGCAGCCACAATGAGACAGGAGTTGTCCGGGAATAACCTCATTCCCTCCTCGTAAATCATCCAAGTTTGCGCGACACATTCATCAGGTAGCAAGCCGCAACGGGCGGCAAACCAATGAGCAAAGTTTGCGAAGGCTTCCGGTTTCGCGTCATATTTTCGTAGAAACTCGATTCCGTATTTAGAAGTCGGAAATCGGGTGAACACCCACGCCGCGCTTCTTGCGCCATCCAAACCTCCAAGTCGCCATGATGTTGTAAAGCCGATTTGGGCGGTCTCCTGGGTTGCTGCGTTTTTCAATGTTTTGGTTACCCGAGAAGTTCCTGAGAATTGTTTTGCTTTCAGGCTCAAATCCAACCTCGTGACAACGCATTCTGCCGCGAGGTCATATTGACCCTGTTTGATCGCATTTTCAGTTTTTTCTGCAAGGTGCCTATCTTCGATCTCAAATAACGTCCGTTCCACTGTCCGTTCAGCCGCCTGTTCGCTGCGCAACTCTTCGACCTCTGCATTTCCCGCGTTAAACAGTTCCCATTCGTAATTGGTTCGATAAAGCACGGTGTGATGGTCTTTCGTTGCAAACCAAAGACAACGACCGTCCCGAAATTCCAAGAACGCCATGCGAAACGGAATCCTAATTGTGGGTCTTTTTTCACCAAGCTTTCCCAATGGCGGATCAGGCTCTCGGATTCTAAGCGCGAACAGGCTGTGGAACTCGCGGATCCCATCGTCGTCGAGGTTCGTGGACCAAGTGTACGGAACATCGTTAACAACAACTTTTTTTCGGATTTCCACGCGGTGTCTTGGGGTTGAAACTACATTGATTTTTGCCGTTTCACTTTCGCCGCGACTTTCAGGCACATACCTTTGGCAGCAGGTTGCTTCGCCATGCGCGCAGACTAAAGCGACCGCGCAATCGGGCAAAGGGAAAACTTTAGTAACGAATCTTGTCCGCCTTGTTCTGCCATGCCTTGAAAGCGGCAAGCGCCTCACTCCGCAGCACTTGCTTCATCGGAATTTTCCGACGCGCGATGGGCCGCGCGACTTCTCGGTAGATGAAGTCGTCGTCGAACTGGATTTTCGCCGCGTCCTTGCGCGTGTTGCCGTAATAAACGCGCTTGAGCCGCGCCCAGTAAATCGCCGAGAGACACATCGGGCACGGCTCACAACTGGTGTAGAGTTCGCAATCGTCGAGCTGGAAGGTCTTCAACCGCCGGCAGGCTTCGCGAATGGCAGTAACCTCCGCGTGCGCCGTGGGATCGTTCGTCGAGGTCACGCAATTCCAGCCGCGCCCGACGATTTTGCCGTGCCGCACCACGACCGCGCCGAACGGACCGCCGTGGTTGCTTCGCATCTTCGCAAGGGAGATGCGAATAGCTTCGCGCATGAATTTGGCTTTCACGCGAAGAGCGTGCCAGCATTCACTGCCGCAGGCAATTGCCTGCCGCCCTCGTGAACCTTCACCAACCGGGCTTGCGACCATTTGCGCAGCCGATACAGCGCGGCGAACTGGAAGTCCGGCGCCGCCCCACCCTGCCCGCCCACGAGTTCCGCACCGCGACGGACGTTGTCCATCATCCACGCCGGGAGCGACAGGTGATACGGGTTACGCTTCACTTCGCCGACGTGGAACGTGGTGGCTGAGACCATGTCCGCCAAATCCTGGGTGCTGACCTCCACCATAAGATTGGGGTCGTCCATCGCGCCCCAGAATTCGGTCTCGACGGTGTAGCACTCGAAGTTTGCCGGCGTCTGCTTGAGCGCATCCGTCACGAGATAATGCACGCCAATATGCGTATCGTGCCAATCGCGCTCGTGCGGAAATAAAATCACGCGGGGTTGGTGACTGGTGAGGATCCCGGTGATGCTCTTGACCATGCTCGACCAAAGCGGTGGTTCATTTTGCCGCGTCTTGACCGTGACGTTTTCCAGGCCATTCGGAGGAATCGTGTGCAAACCGAAGCCGAGGTAATTGCAGGCGCCCCGCAATTCAGCCAACCGCCCAGCCTGTCTTCCTTTGTTGCTGCCTTGCGTGACAGCAACGTTGATCACGTTCATTTTTGCTTCGCGCAACAGGCGCAATGCCAGCGCGCCGGAAATGGTCTCGTCGTCGGGATGCGGCGCAAAAAACAAGACGCGCGGGGCATCCGGCGCGATCTTCGACTTCGGCGCGGGTGGAATACCACCCAGCGGCAAAGCCTTCGCTTCGTTGACCAGTCTCGCGCAGCCGGCGACAAACTTATTATAGGGGTTCATGGTAAAACGATTTAACGGATTTTCGGCAAGCTCGCCGCGGCGATGGCCTGGCCGTGGCGTTTCATTTTTTCGTCCGGCAGGTGAAGTTCAATCTTGCCGGCCAACTCGGGAAATTCTGTTTTTAAGAGTTGCCGCGCGCTGGCCACGATCACGTCGCCGCCTTTGCCGCTGGTGACGCGGCCGAGGATGAGCAGGTTTTGCAACGGATAAAAGTCCGCGAAGTGCGCGACCTGGTAGCCGAGATAGACGCCGATGGTTTCGTAAATCTTCCGCGCCCGCGGGTCATCGTCGGCCATGAGCGATTGCACGAGTTTGAGTTTCTCCGGCAGCGGCATGTCCTTGGGCGCTTCGATGCCGGCGGCGGGCATGAGCCGGCCCACGGCTTGTTGCGAAAAATATTGCGCGCCCACACCGTAATCGCCGGACCATTCGTCACGCACGGCGTTGGGGTTATAGTCCACGGGCACGAACGCCAGTTCGTTGATCCATGACGTGATGTTGCCCTCGCTGCTCACCCAACCCCCCGCCGTGCTGGTGCCAAGCGCAATACCGAGCACAGCGTTTTTGCCCAATGCCATCGAACCGGCGAGCGCGGTGACTTCGCCATCGTTCACCACTTCAAACGGCAAATTGTTCCAGGCTTTTTTCACGTCGAGGAACAAATCCTTCACGCGCTTGTCGAACAAATCCGCCGGCACTCCGCGAAAAAGCGAGGCGACCTTGACTCGGTTGCCAACGTAAATTCCCGCCGCACTGCCGCCAATGGCATCCACGCGGGGCAAATGCGCCGCCGCTTTTTTCAGCGAGTCCATGATGCCGTCGAAATGATACTGCGGATCGGGATGAAAATACGGATCCCACACCACCTCGTCGCTGAAAACGACTTCGCCGTCCACGACCGCCGCGGCTTTGCGGTCACTGCCGCCGAGATCGAAACCGATGCGGCAACCATCGAGGTGACGGCCCAGTGGTTTGCTCTGCGAGCGTTGAGGTGGGATGTCCTTCGTCTTCACGATTTCGAGTGGGTGGTCGAACATTTTTTCACCAACCAGATTCGAATCGAATTTGCCGGTGGCCGTCTCGCGGTAATGCGCGGCCAGCTTGGCCGCCAGCGCCGCCGGACCATCGAAATAAATCCGCCAGCCGCCGCGCGACCAGAGCAGGAATTTCAGGATGCGTTCGAGAAAGATGAAATTGCCGACTGCGCGCGGGTCGCCTTCAGGAAAAATCTCCGCGTCAAAGTGATAAACCGATCCGTCCGTTTGCTCTAGCGCGATTCGGACCGGCAAAGCTTTGCCGGACTTGTGCACCTGCTCGCGAAACGCGCGATCGGCCAGGACCGCCGGACGGAATTGCAGATCCAGGACCGGCGATACCCGAGGAACAACCAATTGAAGCCCGGGATTTTCAGTCACAGCGCGAACGTTTTACGGCAGGGTTGCAGTCGCTTCAAGTTTTTCAATTCTTCCTGCTCCGCCCGTCGCCAAACAGCAAACGCAGGCTGTTCATCACCACGATCACCGTGCTGCCCTCGTGGCCGACAACGCCGACGGGCAGGGGAATGCGGCCCGCCAGAGCGAAAACAACCAACACCAGCACGGTGCCGAGCGAGACGAAAAGATTTTGCCGGATGATGCGCCGGGCGCGCTGACTGAGACGGAACGCGGCGAGAAAATTTTCCAACCGGTCGTGCATCAAAACCACGTCCGCCTGTTCCAGCGCGGCGTCCGAACCGCGCGCCCCCATGGCCACGCCCACGTGCGCGACGGCCAAACTCGGCGCGTCGTTCACGCCATCGCCAATCATCGCCACGCGGTTGCCGCCGTCGCTCAATGCCTTGATCGCCGCCACTTTTTCCTCCGGCTTCAACTCTGCCCGCACTTCGTCGAGGTGCAATTCCGTTTTCAAATACTCGGCCGTCGCGCGGCGGTCGCCCGTGAGCACGACGCTGCGCAAGCCCGCCGCGTGCAACGCATCCAGTACCGCACGCGCCTGCGGGCGGATGTCATCGCGCAAAACGATCCGGCCAAGCAGTCCATCCTGCGCGAGCCAGATTTCTGAAAAACCCGCCTCCGTTGGCGGCACCTGGGCGATGGCCTGCGCCGGACGCGCCAACTCAATCCACTCACGTCGGCCCAAGAGAGACTCGCTGCCGTCGCGCCGCCCTTTTAATCCCTGGCCTGTGACCGATTCAAACTTTTCAAATTCGATGGCCTCAATCTTTTGCTGTTTACCGTAGCGCGTAATGGCGCGGGCCAGCGGATGGGTGGAAAGTTTTTCGAGCGAGTAGGCCAATCGGGCGACTTCGTTTTCCCGACCAGCGGGAAAGCTCTCCACTTTTTCAACGCGCAGTTCGCCGGTGGTGAGCGTGCCGGTTTTGTCGAGCGCCACCACGTTCACCTCGGCGAGTTTTTCCACCGCCGCGCCACCGCGAATGAGAACGCCGTGCCGCGCGCCCCACGCGATGGCGGCGAGGACGGCGGACGGAATTGAAAGCACAAGCGCGCACGGCGACGCCACAACCAGCAGCGTCATTGCGCGGTAAAAAGCGCTCTTCGTTTCCCCAACGGAAGTGAATGGCGACCAGCCGAAGCCCAGCCACCACACGAAAAACATGAGGAGTGACAGCGTCAGCACGGCGTAGGTGTAATAAGTGCCGAACTTGTCGGTGAACTGCTGCGAGGGCGCTTTCTGCTGTTGCGCTTCCCGGATGAGGTGAATGATTTTTTGGAGCGAACTTTCGGCAGCGGGCCGAAGCACGCTGACTTCCACCGCGCCCCAGAGATTGATGGTACCGGCTAGCACCGTGTCGCCCACGGCTTTTTCCACCGGCGTCGCTTCGCCGGTCAGGTTGGATTCGTCCGCCGCCGTGCCGCCTTTGAGGACTTCGGCGTCCACGGGAAATTGCGAGCCGGGTTTGACCAGCAACCGCATGCCGGCGCGGAGAAGTTCCACTTTGACTTCCCGCTCCCGACCTTGGGCGTCGAGGATGGTGGCGACTTTCGGCGCGTCGCGGAAAAGCGAGCGGATTTCCTTTTGCGTGCGGCCCAGCGCGTAGTGTTCCAGCGCGCCGGAGAGCGAAAACAGGAACAGCAAGGTCGCGCCCTCAGCCCACGCGCCGATGCTGGCACTGCCGACCGCGACCGCGAGCATCAGGAAATGAACGTCAATTGCGCTTTTGCGCAGGCGTTCCCAAACTTCCTCGGCGGGAAACCAGCCGCCCGCCAGGTAAGCCGCGATAAAGCCGAATAGCGACAGCGTCGGGTGGCCCGCCCGGCCGAGAAAGTAGCCCGTCAAACCGAAAACACCGCAGAGTATCGCCAGGACGAGTTGCGCTTTCCACTCATTCTCGTGCTCGTCGGCGTGCTCCAGGAATTCCACGTCGCGCTGGACGACCTTGGGGAACGGCATATCGCGCCATCGCCAGAATTTCGGCGCGGTCGGGCACGTGACCCGCGCAATAGTGGTGGTGCCGCTTTCGTGCTTGATGGTGATTTTCTGCCGCTCCTGCTCGGATAACGGAGTGTCGCACCGGGAGCAATCGCCCTGACCTGTGAGCAAACCGCACGCCCGATCGCCGACGGCTTCCTGGGCGTGGTGAAATTTTTCAGTGAGACGACCGGTGAGTTGCGTCACGTCGGTGCGGCCCAGCGTGGCGACGGAAATTTTCTGCTGCGCACGGTCAATCGTGACGGCTTCGAGAGCCGGCTCTTCGGCCAGCGTGTCCACGACGGAGCGCGCGAGGCAACGGCTCGCATCAAGTTCATCACGGTCTTCAGCAACGGTCCGGGTCATAACGCTGATTCACTTTTACCACATTCCCGCGCGGACGGCGACGGGAAATCCAGGGGCAGGAGCCAGGCAAACGGTCGCCCGCGCTCGAAATTAAATCCTGAAAACCATTCAGGCCGCCGGCTTTTCCAAATTGGCGAGGTAGCGGAAGTAATCGGCTTTTTCCGCGCGGCGCAGATAAGGGTCGGGATTGTTTTGAAAGGTCTGGAGGCAGAGCGGGCAGCACAACTCGATCATGCACCCGCCGTGGTTGATGCGCGCGAAGCCGCCGCCGCCGCTGACATTTTTTCCGCAGGCCACACAGGCGGGAACGTTCTGGCGGTAGCTGATGGTGTCTTCGACGCTCATACCCACCCTGCGAAGGGAACGAATCGTTTGGGCCCTCCCGCGCCGAACTGCGCTACCCCATTGATCCAACATCACCCCAACTAACCGCCCCAACAACAGCCCGGCGCGGGCCCATTCTCTTAGGCGTTGCCTAAGTATGTTCATTGAAGCCCAACGTGTCGCGAGGTGCTCTACTTACCTTGGCAAAGACTGCACGTTTTTTGCGCGTTATTTTTTAGTGTCCAGCCACAATCGGTTGTGACATTTTCAGCGCGCTGAACCCCGGCGACTGCGGCTGCGCATGAACTATGCACTGGCGGCGACAGGGACAACTCATTAGAATTAGAAGCGAAACACGTATGGCCGAAAAATCATTGACGACAAACAAAGCGATTTTGAACTGGGTCAACGAAATGGCAGGTCTGTGCCAGCCCGACAAGGTTTTCTGGTGCGATGGCTCGGAGCGCGAAAATCAATCGCTCTGCGACCTCATGGTCAAGACCGGCACGTTCACCAAGCTCAACGAGAAATTGCGCCCCGGCAGCTACCTCGCCCGCTCACATCCGAGCGACGTTGCGCGCGTGGAGGACCGCACCTTCATCTGCTCGAAATCGAAGGATGAAGCCGGTCCGACCAACAATTGGGCCGACCCCGCGGAAATGAAACAGAAGATGCTTTCGCTCTTCCAGGGTTGCATGAAAGGGCGCACGATGTATGTGATCCCCTTCGCGATGGGCCCGCTCGATTCACCCATCTGCAAAGTCGGCATCGAAATTACCGATTCGCCCTACGTCGTCGTCAACATGCGCATCATGACCCGCATGGGGCAGGCGGTGCTGGCCAAGCTCGGCGCCGACGGCAAATTCATCCCCTGCGCACACTCGGTCGGTGCGCCATTGCAGGTCGGTCAGAAGGACGTGCTCTGGCCGTGCGAACCCGACCCGCAGAAAAAATACATCGTCCATTTTCCCGATGAGCCTTCAGTCTGGTCTTACGGTTCGGGCTACGGCGGCAACGCGTTGCTTGGCAAGAAATGCCTGGCGCTCCGCCTCGCCTCGGTCGTGGCGAAAAAGGAAGGCTGGATGGCTGAACACATGCTCATCCTTTGCCTCACGTCGCCGACCGGGGGGAAAAAATACATCGCGGCCGCATTCCCGAGCGCCTGCGGCAAGACCAATCTGGCCATGATGCAGCCCACGGTGCCCGGCTGGAAGGTTACGACGCTCGGCGACGACATCGCTTGGATTCGCGTCGGCAAAGACGGTCGCCTTTACGCCATGAATCCGGAGACCGGCTTCTTTGGCGTCGCGCCCGGCACTTCCAAGAAATCAAATCCGAACGCACTGACCGCCTGTGCCAAGAACACCATCTTCACCAATGTCGTGCTCACGCCGGACGGCGACGTGTGGTGGGAAGACATGGGTGTGCCCGCGCCGGCGAAAGGAATTGATTGGGAGGGCAACGAGTGGACGCCGGACAGCGGCAGGAAAGGCGCGCATCCGAATTCCCGCTTCACTGCGCCCGCGTCGCAATGCCCGGTGATTGATCCCGACTGGCAAAGCGCCGAAGGCGTACCGCTCTCCGCGATTCTCTTCGGCGGACGCCGGCCCGGCACGATTCCGCTGGTGAACGAGGCCTTCGACTGGGAACACGGCGTGTTCATGGGTTCGGCCTGCGGGTCGGAGACGACCGCCGCCGCGCTCGGCCAGGCCGGCGTGTTGCGCCGCGATCCGTTTGCCATGCTGCCGTTCTGCGGCTACAACATGGGCGATTACTTCGCCCACTGGCTCTCGTTCGCGCAACGCACCGACCGTACCAAATTGCCGAAGGTTTATTTCGTGAATTGGTTTCGCAAGAGCGCCGACGGCAAATTCCTCTGGCCCGGTTTCGGCGAGAACAGTCGCGTGCTCAAATGGATTTGCGAACGCGTCGAGGGCACAGGCAAAGCGCAACGCACGCCCATCGGCCACGTGCCAACGCCTGACGCGCTTGACGTCACCGGGTTGAACGGGATGGCTGATCTCAAGCAACTGCTCGCTGTGGACACAGTCGGCTGGAAGAAGGAAGTCGAAGACGTGGCCGCGAACTACGTGAAATTCGGCAGCCGCCTGCCGAAGGCGCTCAACGAACAACTCGACGGCCTGCGCAAACGGCTCGCCTGATTCAGCGCGACAATCAGGAACAAAAAAATCCCCGCGTTGCGAGACGCGGGGATTTGCTTTTGCGAAAGGCCAGGATTATCTGGCCGCCAATTCACCGGCGGCTTTCGGGCTCATCAACCATCGCTTGGCGGCTTGCGCCTTGGGGCAGTTCGCCTTGGCCGAAGCGGCGGCTTTGGCGCAACAGCCCGATTCCATCTTGGCGGAGCAACCGGCCTTGTCCTTACCGGCACAAGCCGCTTTGTCTTTGGAACAGGTTTTCCCTTCTCCGGCTTGAACTGCCACGGCGAAGGCCACGATCGTCAATGCGAGAATTATTTTTTTCATTTGTTATGTCTGCGTTTCTATGGTTTGACCACAGGTTTACCTAATCAGACCCATTTGTCAAAATTTCGTTCAAAATCGGCAAGGTAACGAATCTGGTGGGCCACGCGAGGGCGCAAAGATTCCGTGGTAGTGGCGTCCCGTCTGGAGTTTCCAATCACCAGCCGAGACGGCCGGTGGGACGGTGAGAGCCGGGGTGGCTGCTCCACTACCGTGTCGGCTGCGTCACAATGCGGGCGGCGTCGTACTGCTTCACCCAAAGCTTCAGCCGATGGCAGTCAATCAACGCGCCGTTCGCCACCAGTTCAGTGCCACCTAGAATTCCCTGTACTCCGCTCAGTTCTTTTCCCGGCGCGGCTAGACCCCAATCGCTCAAATCCATGAGGGCGAAATTCGCGTCCTTCACGGGCACGTCTCCCAGCGCAAACGATTTCGCCTCGCCCACCGCGACCCCGCGCGTGCTGGTCTTGCCGACGCCGCTGATCTTCGCCAGCGTGGGCAATGCACGAAGACCAAGCCGGTCGAGTTGGCGCACGTCGAGACTGCTCCACACCGCCCCGGTGTCCACGAGCATTTCTACCGGCTGGCCGTTCACGCGCGCTGGACACGTTATCGCCAGCGGATTTTTTAGATCCAACGCCACATCCTTGAAACCATTCTCGCGCAAAAATCCTTCGAACCTGCTTTGCTCCTGCTCGGTCGGCGCACAGCGACGCAGATAAAGCCGGCGATTCAAACAATCAATGACCGCAAAGTGTCCCCGCAGAAAATCGCAACCCAGCACGACCTCGAACGGTGTGGCTTGCCCATCGAAAACCATACGCTCCACGCGCGCCGGCTGGTTCGAGAACGAGTTGCGGCCAAGCCCAAGCTCTTCAATCAAGACGTAGGGAGACTCGTTCGTGCCGCCCCCACGTGACGATGGGAGCCGGCGTGCCGCGTTCGTGCTGATGGTGGTGAACGACCAACCTGTATCCACGAGCACGCTCCGGCGGCGCCCATTCAGTTTGCCGACGAGGTAAAGGTGATTCTCAGCGGTTCGTTGCAGTTCAATCTGGTCATAACCGAGCCGCGCGAACTGTTCGTGCAAGCTGATCCGCGCCGTCCTCTGTGCATTAAGCGTCCAAGGGAAGATGAGACACAGCGTCAGAAGAGCATTGATCAGCTTGCCGGTTTTCAAAGCCCAAACTTGTTTTCACCGTGCCTCAACGCTCTGGCAGCGGATCATTCGGCCTCGAAATGATGGTCAGCACGAGGAGCATCGCGCTGGTGACCGGGTTGCGGCTGAACGGATTCATGACGACAAGCACGCCGCACGCGGGTGTCAGGAACACGAAAAAGTAAAAAAGAATTTCCTGCATTGGTTTTAGTGCTCCATGTCCATCCAAAGCTGAATGTAATGGTCATATGAGTCGTTGAAAAATGAGGGGAGAATCCGCCGCGTCGGAGCGTAAATTGTTCTCACCCACGCAGGCAAACCGCTCCAGCCTGCGGATGCTTTCGCCCTGCAAATTAGCAACGCTGGGCCAAAACTAAGAAGATAAAGCAGATAAGCCGCAAACAGAATACCACCCCAACGCAGAACTTTTTTTAAAGTCGTCCCGTCATATTTTTTTGTCAAAATCGAAGTCATTAGACCTTCACCGGAAAACTTTCCTGTTCCTTCGCCTCTTTGAGTTTGTGCTTCCACTTCTGAACGCCCGCGTGAACGCCGCCGAGAGCGAGGAGTTTTTCCTTGTTGTAAATCATTTCCGCGCGGCTCGTGCCGGTGAGGGAGTAATCTTTTTGCAGGAAGATCGCTTCCTCCGGGCAGACTTCCTGGCAGAAGCCGCAGAAGATGCAGCGGAGCATGTTGATCTCAAATTCCTTTGGCATCTTCTCCGCGTTAAAACGGTCGGCAAGCTGACCCGCTGGACCGGGCGGCGTGATTTTGATCGCCTTGGGCGGACAGACGAACTCGCAAAGCTGGCAGCTCACGCATTTGGTGTTGCCTTCCTGATCCTTCACGAGATACGGCGCGCCGCGATAACCCTCGGGCACGACCCATTTTTCCTCGGGATACTGCATCGTCACCTTCTTCTTGAAGAAGTGGCGCAGCGTGACTTTGAACCCGCCGATGATGGCCGGCAGGTAAAGCCGCTCAAACAGATTCAATGGTTGGCGTTTGACGATCATTTTATTTGCCGCTCTGCCACCAGAGCCAGACTGCGGTGACCAAAATATTCGCCAGCGCGACCGGAATGAACCGCCGCCAGCCCAAATCCATCAACTGGTCATACCGGAAGCGCGGCCACATCCAGCGCACCCAGATGAACATGACTAGGAACAGAAACACTTTGCTGAGAAAGATCGCGATGTGAAGCGTGCCGCCCAGCAATGTCGTCGCGGGTTGATCGAGCCCGAACCATGGCAACGTCCAGCCGCCGAAGAACAACGTTACCATCATCGCCGACACCAGGATCATATTCGCGTATTCGCCCATGAAGAACATCGCGAACTTGATCGAGCTGTATTCGATGTTGTAACCGCCGGCGAGTTCCTGCTCGGCTTCGGGCAAATCGAACGGCGTGCGGTTCGTTTCCGCAAACGCGGAGACGAGAAAAATGCAGAACGCGAAAAAGGTCATCGGGCTTTGCAGCACGAACCAGTTTGGCAGCGGCAGCCACGACGGCAACCACGACAGCGTGCCGGCCTGCGCGGTGATGACGCTGCTCAAATTCAAATCACCGACGCACAGGAAAATCGGAATGACGCTCATGCCCATCGCGATTTCGTAGGAGATCATCTGCGCGGTCGAGCGAATGCCGCCGAGGAATGGATACTTGGAATTCGCCGCGTAGCCCGCGAGCACGATGCTGTAAACGCCGAGTGACACGATGCCGAACGTGTAGAGGATGCCGACGTTCAAATCCGCGAGAACCATCTGTTGTTTGCCGAGCGTAGAGCCGAACGGAATCACTGCGAGGTTCAGGATGGCCGGGATGAGCGCTATCATGGGCGCGAGCACATAGAAAATCTTTCGGACATGCGCCGGCGTCATTTCCTCCTTGAAGAACGCCTTTACCGCGTCCGCCGCCGGTTGCAACAAGCCGAACGGCCCGCAGCGATTCGGCCCGAGCCGATCCTGCATGAACGCGCAGACGCGCCGCTCGACGAGCACGATGTAGGCGACCATCGTCATCATGACGGCAAACGCGCCGATCACTTTCACACTCGTGAAGAGTGCGAACTGCTGAGTGTCGCTCAAGTTGTTAAGCCAGGTCATCATCTCAAATCTTCACCGTCACTCCCGCGTCGCCGAGGCTGGCCCACGTCAGGCCGTTGAAAGCCGGAACTTCTTTCGCCATCTCGTTGAACAAGCCTTCGATGGTCAGGAAACCGTTCTTGCCGGTGACGTTGTAAACCAGGTCGTGCAGGAAATCCCATTCGGCGCGCGCATCGCCGGGTGCTTCCACAGCTTTCATGAACTTCTGCACGCGGCCTTTCGTATTCGTGAACGAGCCGCGCTTCTCCGCGTGCGCGCAGCCAGGCAAAACGAAATGCGCCTGTTTCGTCGTTTCGTTAGGCAAAATGTCGCTAACGATGAGGGTGTCCAGCTTACTGAGTAAATCCGCGCCGATACCGTGCTTTGTGACGTCTTCGCCGAAGACGATCAGTGTCTTAATCGCGCCCTTCGCGATGCCATCAGCGATCTTGGGCAAATTGATGCCCATCTCGGTGAAACAAATGCCAGTAAGTCGCGCGCCGTTCGTGTTTGGATTCTTGTCCGCGCTGACGAGCAACTTGTCCGCTTCGCCTTCGCGCGGGACGGAATCGCTGATCGCGCTGAGCTTTGCCTTGAGTTTGCTCAACAGCCAAAGTTCTTCGTTCGTCTGACGCGCCGAAGCGACGAGGGCTGCCGAACTTGGCGAAACGGACTTTAGCTTTTTCGCAATTTCACTAAGCGCTGTGGTCCAACTCGATTTCTGACCGCGCACCAAAACGTCTTTCAACCGATCCACGCGTTGAATCCACTTGTAGTTCAAGCGACCGGAATCGCACATCCACGAGCCGTTGACCGCGTCGTTGTCGCGCGGCGTGAGGCGGTAAATCTTTTCCTCGCGAGCGCCGATAATGATGTTGCAGCCAGTGGCGCAACTTGTGCAAACGCTCTTGGTTTCCTTCAAGAACCACACGCGCATCTGGAAACGGAAATCTTTCGACGTGAGTGCGCCCACCGGACAGATGTCCACGGTGTTGAGCGTGTAATTGTTGTCGAACGGCAGGCCGGGGAATGTGGCAATCGTGTTGTAGCTGCCGCGATTGATGATGCCGAGCGCGTCGTCGCCCGCGATGTCGCGCGTGAAGCGGATGCAACGCGTGCAAAGGATGCAACGCTCGGCGTCGAGCATGATGCGCGGGCCGAGGTCAACGGCCTTGGGCTTGTGCACCTTCGCCTCGACAAAGCGGCTCGCGCTCTGGCCGTAGTCCACGGAATATTCCTGGAGCTTGCACTCGCCGGCCTGGTCGCAGATCGGGCAATCGAGCGGGTGATTGATGAGCAGCGATTCCAACACGCCCTCGCGCATTTGCTTCACGGCGGGCGTCTTGGTGTAAATCTCCATGCCGGGCGAAATCGGCGTGGCGCAGGCGATGGCCGGGCGTGGCGACTTCGCGATCTTCGGTGTGCCGTCGGGATTCATCACCGGCTTGCGATCCGGTCCGAGCGCGGGTGTGCCGAACTCGACGAGGCACATGCGGCAGTTGCCGGCGATGGGCAAATTCTTGTGGTAGCAGTAATGCGGCACGGTAACGCCCGCCGCGTCCGTCGCCTGAATCATCGTCGTCGGCACGAGCTTGCCGGCGTGATCCGGCGAGAGCTTCGACACTTCGATTTCGCGCCCGTCCACCTTCACCTTGATCTTTTCGATCGCGGGGGCTGCGGGCTTGGTTTCAGTTGTTGCTGCTGCTGACATTTCAGTCGGCCACAGAGACACAGAGACACAGAGCAAAAATTTTCTCTCTGTGACTCTGCGACTCTGTGGCAAATAATTTCATTTTAATGTGCCGTGGCCAGTTCGCTTCTTTGCGCTGGGGTAACCGTCTTCGGCTGAATCTGTTCCTTCGCGCGACGTTCCTCGTCAATAGCGCCCTTGGCGACAAATTCATCTTTGAACTTCGCGACAAAGCTTTGCACCGGCCACGAGCAGGCTTCGCCGAATGCACAGATCGTGCGGCCGCCGGGAATGTTGTCGGCAATCTTCGCCAGATATTCGGCATCCTGTTTGCGCCCACCGCCGTGCGTGAGGCGATGCAGCGTCTTGCTCATCCAGAGCGAGCCTTCGCGGCAGGGCGTGCATTGGCCGCAGCTTTCATGCGCGTAAAATTCGCTGAGGTTTGCCAACGCCTCGACAATGTCCACGCTGTCGTCAATTACAATGATCGCGCTTGAACCGCTCATCGTGCCGGCTTGCAGGAGCGAATCGAAATCGTAGGGCAGATCGAGCATGTCCACTTCCTGCTCGACGTCTTTGCCATCCACCTTGCGCTTGAGTTTGAATTTCTCGCCCGCCTTCAACACCTTCGACGACGAACCGCCGGGAATGACGGCTTTCAATTTCCGTCCGTCACGCAAGCCGCCGCCGAACGCGGGGTCATTGATCAGTTGGCCGATGGTGGCTTTGCCGACTTCGATTTCGTAATAACCGGGTTTCTTTACGTGGCCGCTGAGGCTGACGATGCGCGTGCCGGTGTTGTTCGGCGTGCCGAGCTTGGCGTATTCCGTGCCGCCCATGGCGACAATGTGCTTCACGTTGCAGAGTGTCTCGACGTTGTTAACGATGGTCGGGCACATGTAGAGGCCGAGCACCGCGGGAAAATACGGCGGCTTGATGCGCGGATAGGGCCGCTTGCCTTCGAGCGATTCGATCAGGCCGGTTTCCTCGCCGCAAATGTAAGCGCCCGCGCCACGATGAACGTGAATCTCCAAATCGTAGCTGCTGCCAAGGATGTTCTTGCCGAGAAAGTTTTTCGCCTTCGCCTCCTTGATGGCACGATTGAGAATCTTCGCACCTTCGGGCATTTCGCCGCGGATGTAGATGTAGGCGAGCTTCACGTCGTTTGCGAAGCACGAGAGGATCATGCCCTCGATCAACTGATGCGGGTCTTTGTGGATGATCTGGCGATCCTTGAACGTGCCAGGCTCGGATTCGTCGGCGTTGCAGATGAGATAAATCGGCTTGCCGCTGCGACGATCCACAAAGCTCCACTTCAGTCCGCACGAGAAACCCGCGCCGCCACGACCACGCAGACCGGACTTCATCACGTCTTCCCGGATTTGTTCCTGCGGCGATTTCTTTTTGCCGTCCGGCAAATCGAGCGGTTGCATGGCGAGGGCTTTCTTGAGCACCTCGTAGCCGCCATGCCGCAAATAGCATTCGATGTCCGGCGTGTAACCCGGCTGATCGGCGTGCTTCAGGACTAATTTGAACTCTTGCGGCATGGTCAATTGGCAGCCCCGGCGGGGCGACCGAAAATAGCCCACGGTTTCAACCGTGGGTAAAAGTTGGAAACAAATTGAGTCCCGGAGGGACGACAGAACTTCACCCCCACATTTCTTTCGCCCCAACGGGGCTTGTGATTTTGTTGTGATGTCAACCCACGGTTGAAACCATGGGCTATTGTCATTCGTCCCTGTGGGACTACGGTTTGGCGGCTTGACTGACGAAGAGAAAGATTTAGGCTCACATGCGTTCCGGTTTGCCCGATGGTGTAACGGTAGCACAGCAGACTCTGAATCTGTTTGTCATGGTTCAAATCCATGTCGGGCAACCAATTTCTGTTTGTGAAAACCAAAGTCATTTCTTTTCTCCGTCAGACGAATCGCTTTTTGCGCTCGTGAAAATTTTAGGTTCATTGTTGCGCGCGAACATCTGTCCATAAACATATTTTCCAGACGCCTCCCGTTTGTAGGGCAGGAAAACCGTCACAGCTATTCCACTTTCATGTTCCATCATTGCGGCAATGGCGTCGGTCTTTTCAGTGGAATTTGGAGGAATAGTTCGAACGTCAACGCACATTCCTACCGCCCTAAACTTTTTCTCCTTCGTCCCTTGACGGAATCCAGCCATCAGAATATCGATCAATTCTTGTGGCTTTGGATGTTCCTCTCCGTTGTAAGCACCATGAGCTTCAGGTTTGCCTGAGGTATTGATTATTCCACCGTAAGGGTAAAACGTCCCCGCTTTATCAAGCATCATCTGAGCAAACGGCATCATGCTGCTGAGTAATGCATCAAGTTCTTGTTTTGCAGTTTCGCTACCGTTCACAACATTGCCTTTCGTAAAAAAGTTTATGTTAGTGCTGGCTGAACCAACGAACGCCCAGCTAATCACAAGCAAGCAGATCAAACTTCTGGCTATCATTTTTTGTAAAGGTGCGCGCCTATCATTTGCAGCCTCCCAGAATTTCGTCGGCCTTTTTTTCCGAGATGCCTTCGTAAAAATCCTCGTTGCACATCATCACCGGTGCGGTGCCGCAACTGGCCAGACATTCGACGAACTCGACCGTGAACTTCCCGTCCTTCGTCGTTTGCAATCCGTGCGCGTGCGGGTCGAGACCGAGCTTCGTGCAAAAATGTTTGTGCAACGCATACGAGCCGCCGAGCGCGCAACTCAACGTGCGGCAAACCTTGATCTGATATTTCCCGACCGGTTGCTGCCGGAACATCGGATAAAACGTGACGAGTTCGTAAACGTTGATCGGTTGCAGGCCGAGCTTCTTCGCCGTCCACTCGACCGCTTCCTGCGAAATCCAGCCGAAGTGTTCCTGGATCGCGTGCAGCAACATGAGCGACGCGCTGCGCTTCACGGGATAATGTGTGATCAGCTCGTCAATCTCGGTTTCAAGAATTGCTGGAACGGTGAAACTCATTGGCCAATTAAAAATTATAAATGCAAAATGGGGGGAAGGCCGCGAATTGAACATCGCAGACCATTTTTCATTTTGAATTTTTCATTTTGCATTGTCATCGGTCACACTCCCCCATCACAAAGTCGAACGAGCCGAGGATGGCCGTGGTGTCGCTCATCATGTGGCCCGGCAAAAGATGCGACAGAATGCTCAGGTTGCAGAACGAGGGCGAACGGATTTTCATCCGATATGGCGTGCCACCGCCACGGCTGTTGATGTAAAAACCCAGTTCGCCCTTCGGATTCTCGTGACCGAAATAAATCTCACCGGGCGGACAATTGATGCCTTCCGTGACGAGCATGAATTGGTGAATCAATTCCTCCATGCTCGACATCACCTTGCCCTTCGGCGGCAAAACGATTTTGCCATCGGTCACGTTGACCGGCTCTTTCGATTTGTTTTCGAAGCCGCCAGGGAGTTTGTCGAGGCACTGGTGGACGAGGCGCACGCTCTGGCGCATTTCCTCCATGCGCACGAGGTAGCGGTCGTAGCAATCGCCGACCGAGCCGAGCACCACGTCGAACTGCAAATCCTTGTAGCAAAGGTACGGCTGCGCTTTGCGCAGATCGTAATCCACGCCGCTGCCGCGCAAGTTCGGGCCGGTGAGGCCGAAGTCCAGCGCCGTCTCCTTCGAGATCACGCCAACGTCGCGCGTGCGGTCCACCCAGATTTTATTGCGCGTGAGCAAAGTCTCGACCTCGGCGATGTTCACGACGACTTCGTTGAGGAATTTGCGAACGGCGTCGCACCAACCGGATGGCGTATCGCGCGAAACACCGCCGATGCGCGTGTAACTGGTCGTGAACCGCGCGCCGGTGAGCGATTCGCACAGGTTGTAAATCTTTTCACGCTCGGTGAAGGTCAGGAGGAAAACCGTCATCGCACCCACGTCCATCGCGAAACAGCCAACGCCGAGTAGGTGCGACGAGATGCGCGCCAGCTCACAGCAGATCACGCGGATGTATTGGCAGCGCGGCGGGAGTTTGTCCTGGATGCCGAGGAGTTTTTCGACCGCGAGCGCGTAGGCGACGTTGTTGGCCAACGGCGCGAGGTAGTCCAGCCGATCCGTGTACGGGATGAACTGCGTCCACGTCATGTTCTCGGCGATTTTTTCGTCGCCGCGGTGGAGGTAGCCGATGTCGGGGACGGCTTTGGTGATGATCTCGCCGTCGAGTTCGAGGACGATGCGCAACACGCCGTGCGTGGACGGGTGCGACGGCCCCATGTTGAGGACCATCTTTTCGCCCTGCATGTCCTGCAAATCCTCGTCGTTCGGACGCGGCAAAGCGATCGCCCCCACTGCGGCCTGCGCAGCGGAATCGCGAATTTCAATTGTTTCTTCAGTGGGCATTTTTAACTAGCCGCAAATCTTGACGCGTCGCGAACGCGCCGAATCAGAGCAATCATTCCCCAAGTGTTCAGTGCGATGAGACCAAAAACGCAAATTTCTATCGTCAGGCATATGTGGGCATTCGTCGCCTTTTCGTGTTGCCAAGCGGCTTCGGTTTCTGCGGTTGGGCTATTCTGCCATTCAACGAAAGCGTGTAACGCGCTCGGCCGGTCAACGAAGATTGGGGGAAAAGCCAGCACCAATAGAAACACCTCGCAGAGAATTGAAAGAATGAGGAGCGTTTTCATTTTCTCTTTCAGTTCTCCGGAGTTCGCACCCGCGGCTCGCGTTGAATGGCGTCTTTGCCGCCCGGCGCGGTCACAAATGGGCCGCCTTCGATGGGCGCGGCCTTGCTGAACGCCACGTCGGGCATTTCGCTCGGCTTGCCGGCCAGCGGGAAATCCTTGCGTAACGGGAAGTAAGGATAGCCCTCCCACATGATGATGCGCCGCAAGTCGGGATGGCCGCGGAAGCGAACGCCCATCATGTCGTAAATCTCGCGCTCGTGCCAATCCGCCGTGCGCCAGACGCCGGTGATCGTCGGCAACTCGGACTTTTCCTCGCTCACGTTGGTTTTGAGCCGCAAATACTGCCGATGAGCCACGCCGTAAAGTTCGTAAACAATCGTCCAGCGCGGGTCGTCGCCATAGTTGTCCACGCTGGAGATGTCCGCGAGGAAATCGAAGCCAAGCTCTTTCTTGGCAAACGCGCAAATCTCGACGATTCGCTCCGCGTCCGAGACATTCAGCGTGAGTTCACCGCGAAATTCCGCCGGCCCGGAGAGAAGTTCCCCGAATTTTTCGCTGAGTTTCTTGGCGAGTTCAGTTGCGTTCACGTTGGAGAAATCAGCCTTTAGCCAGTGCCGGGCCTGGTTTCTTCAAAGTGGCCAGCAACGGCTCACGTTGAACCTTGTTTTGAAGTTTCATCAGCGCATCGAGCAGCGCTTCGGGTCGCGGCGGACAACCTGCGACGTAGATGTCCACCGGAATGATATTGTCCACGCCCTGCAAGACCGCGTAGCTGCGATACATGCCGCCCGTCGAGGCGCACGCGCCCATAGCGATGACCCATTTCGGTTCAGCCATCTGGTCATAAATGCGTTTGACGGCGAGCGCCATTTTGTAGGTGACCGTGCCGGCGACGACCATGCAATCGGATTGCCGCGGCGAGAAACGCATGACTTCCATGCCGAAACGGGAAATGTCGTAGCGACTTGCCCCCGTGCCCATCAATTCAATGGCGCAACAGGCCAGCCCCATCGGCATCGGCCAGATGGAATTCTTCCGAAACCAATTGAGCGCGGCATCGAGGCGCGTGTGAACCACATCGCCCTCGATGCGCGAATCATACCCGAACTCAGTGGTGGTCTGCATGACTGGAGCGCACCTACGCGGTTGCCAGAATAGCCTAAGCGGCGGCTCAACTGGCAGCAAGTGGATTCGTGATTCTTTTCACCGAATGCCGAGTTGCCTCAAGTTGGACTGATTCTGAAATAAAGAAACCACGAGCAAAGCGCGTGGGATACGCCCAGTTTCTGCAGCAAGGCAGGCCGCCCCGTTTGCTCCGCTAATCCAGTTTCGTCGGGAGCGGCACGTCCTCCCAACCTTGGCCACCCAAGGCGATGTCGCGCTCGACGAATTCCCAAATGACGACCTTCTTGCCTTCGAGAATTTCAGGATTGGTGCTCAGCTTGCGCCGCACGTCGGTGGAGGCGCCGCCGTCACTCACAATCGCGTCAACGGGCGACTTCAACGCGAGGGCAAGGTGGGAAATAAAACCAGCCGAGCCGGGAAGCAGGCGCTTGGTGACCGATTCGTCTTTTTGTCCAAGAGCGGTGCTGGCCGGCGTGTCGCCGAGTGATTGCGGTTCGGGGAATTGGTAAATCCGGCAGAAACTGTCGCCGAGGACGAGCACCGAAGTTCCCTGTCCGGGGTAGCGGTAAGTGCCGGGCCGATCCGAAGCGGTCGGCACCAACGGACCAGACATGGGGTCGAGCACCTGGTCGCACTCCACCTTCTCCGGCGGGAAGGCTTCGCGCAGTCCGGGAATCTGCATCATGTCTAGGATGTCACCCCAACGTGCGACTGAAACTCGTTGGGTTTGGAATTCCTTCGCTGCCTCCGGAGCGAGTTTGAGATCGCGGAGTTGGGCGGCGACAACATGCGCGGCGAGTTGCGCGCCTTGCGGTGTCCAGTGAGTGTCACACGCAAGGTAGAGGGGCGAGTTCGTTTTTACTTCGCGATCATCGGCCCGGGCAGAACTGAACGCCGCGAACAAGTCCACCGTTGGAACACCTTCGCGCCGCAATGCCTCGATCAGTTTCCGCGTGGGCGATTGGAGCTGTTGCTGTTTGCCGATCTTGCGTCGCGTGACCTGGTCGGGATACACACTCGGTTTACCGGGCACGGGAACGACGACGAGCGCAATGCCGCGTTCCTTGAGTTGGTCGCGAAATCGCACAATGGCGCGTTCGACACTCTCGCGGTGCGAGCGGTTCGCCACAGGCTCGACCCATTTTGAATCGTTCGCGCCGGTTTCGGGACGGTCAGGGTCAACGAGATAACGTAGGTCGGGACGGTAAAACAACCATTGTTCACGTCCGAGAACGCCCTTCGAACCGGTGTCGTGCAGCATTTGGAAAAGAAGCCGCTGCATATCAGGGCGGAGCTTTTGTTGGAACCACGATTTCTCCTCCAAGGTGTGTTCGAACTGCCGCAGGTTCTTCGCGGTGGGCCGATAGCGGAAAACGTCGGTGAACTGCACCCGTTCGTGGCGCGCAAGTTCGAGGCAGGTCTGCGTGACGGGCACGGCGGCAATTACCGCCAGGAAGCCGACGAGCAGAACCAGTTCACTATTGCGGGTGGGATTCGGCATGAGATCAGAATTGGAAGTAAAGGAACGGGTTGAAGGCCTGCGAGAACATCACGAGCAGTGCGAACACGAACAGCGGCAGCAGCACAACTGGCCGCGTCCACGTCTGCGGCTTGAGCGACCACTCGTGCGCCTGGACGCGTTGGAAGACGAGCGCTGCGCACACGCCCATGACCACGAGGTGGAGCGGTCCATAGATGTCCGCGGCCAGCAACGCGGAGGCGCTGGTCGTGGGCGTGAAGCTGAACATCGCGCCGAAGTAATGGCCGGCGGCGGTCAGGTTGTCCGCCCGGAACAGAACCCAGGAAAAGAGCATGAGTAGGAAAGTCAGGGCGATGCGCGGGCTCAGCGGTAGCATCTGATAGACACTCTGCTTGCCGCGCCATCGTTCGTAACTGAGCAACAGACCGTGATACGCGCCCCAGACGATGAAGTTCCATTTCGCCCCGTGCCACAGACCGCCCAGCAGCATCACCACCGCGAGGTTCACGTAGGTTCGGGTCGGGCCTTTGCGGTTTCCGCCCAGCGGATAATAGAGGTAATCCCGCAACACGCTCGACAGCGAGATGTGCCAGCGTCGCCACACATCCGTGATGCTCTCGGCGCGGTAGGGTGCGTCGAAATTCTTAAAAATTTCAAAGCCCAGCATCCGGCCCAACCCGACCGCCATGTCCGAGTAGCCGCAGAAGTCGAAGTAGATTTGAAACGCGTAGGCGAGCACACCCACCCACGCATCGAGGGCGCACGGATTCGCGGCGTTGAACACGGCGTCGGCGACGTGACCGCACGGGTTGGCCAGCAGAATCTTTTTGGCAAAACCGAGAATGAAAAGGCACACGCCGGAAGCGAAACGGCGGACGGTGTGTTCGCGAAAGGCCAGTTGGGCGGCGAGTGTTTTATAGCGGATGATCGGTCCGGCCACGAGGTCAGGAAACAGCGCCACAAACGCGGAGAAGTCCGTGAAGGACTTCGCCGGAGTCGCGTGGCCGCGATACAGGTCAATGATGTAGGTCAGCGAGTGAAACGTGTAGAACGAAATGCCGATGGGAAGCACGACCACGAGCACGCGGAAGGGTTCGGCCCCGACCGTTGCGAGAAGTTGATTCAGGGTGTCCGCCGCGAACATGTAGTATTTGAAGAAGCCGAGGAAGCTCAGGTTGGTCACCACGCAGGCGGCAACCGCAAACTTCCGTTGGGCATGGGTGGCGCCGGGTCGGGTGATGACCTTGCCCCAGATGAAATCCATGACGGTGGTGAACATCATGAGGCAGACGAACCACGGCTGCCACCAGCCGTAGAAGAGGTAACTGGCGATCGTGATGCAGAGGTTGCGCCACCGATACGACAGGTTGAAATAGACCAGCAGGAACAACGGCAGGAAGTAGAAGACGAAAATGTGGGTGGTGAAAACCATGCGGCGCGGTCAGTAGGTCGTTGGATTCGTCCACAGCGCGAAGAACCGGTTGGTGGCGGGCGGGAAACAGTAGTCCAACGCTCCGCTTGGCGCAAGGTCCTGCAACTCGTAATCCAGCGCCATGCGATGCACCTCGCCGGCGACGAACTGATCGAGCTTGCCTCCCAAGGGACTTGCACCCCAATCGGCGTCCTTGATTTCGGAGCGCGGCATCCACGGCTTGTAGTGCCCCACGAAAATCTCATCGCCGGGTTTAAGCGAATACTTTCGTTCCAGGTCCTGGCGGTGGATTTTCACGACCTGATATTTCAACACGTAGGTGTAGCGGTAGGCGCCGAGCTTGGGAAACTGTTCCGGTCGTTCAACGAGCCGCGCCGTCACTTCGATTCGGCCGAGCTTTCGGACCATTTCGTCCGCTCCGGTTTCAACGCGGTTCGCGAGCAACCAGATGCCGACGGCGAGGCCTGCTACCACAAGCAGTCCACGCAGCGGGCCGGGGCGGGATGGATAGACCCCTGTCGGACCGGACGAATCTCCGGATTCCGATCTCGTAGGATTGGGCCCGCTTCGCCCGGAGGCCGGGACTTGGCTCGAATTTGTTGCACCCATTTCGCTTGCAGATGAAGCCGCGGAGATTGGTGGTTAAGTTACTTGAAGCCCAGGTCGGCGTAAGTCCAATGTGGTTCAAAACCGGCTTCTCCCAGCCGGAGGACCGGCCCATGCTTGGCGCCGGGATACAGCGCCTTCAACGCGCTGTAGTCGCTAGGCACAATCATCGGCGTGTCCGCCAGCCGGACGATGGCCATTTCGGCATCCACGCCGCCGTCGGTTGGCGGGACCGAGAAAAGCACGTATTTGTCGTCGGGCGAAGTGCAGCCGTAATATATGTGCCTGTCGCGTTCGCCATAAAGCAATGTGCGGCTTTTTCCGTCGGCGGTGGCCTGCATCAACATCGTCCAGCCATATTGGTTGCCCAGCGCCGGTGTGCGATTGGAATAGAGGACGCGGTTGGGGTCTCCTTGAAACCAGTCCGGTGTGCAATTCAGAGCCCGCGAAAGCAGCGTCGCCTTGCCGGTTTCCACTTCGATGCTCAGAATGTTCCAATCCTGGCCGCTGAAGTTCGCCGTCCCCACCAGCCGCTTGCCGTCGGGCGACCAGAACATCTGCTGGAAAATGCCCCGACGCGGCATCTCCTTGATCAGTTTCTTCGACTCGGCGTCGATGATGGTGATCTTGCCTTCGCGCTTGTAAAGGCACGCGAACTGTTTGCCATCGGGACTCCAGGACGCCCACGGCCATTCGCCATCACTCCCTTGAACCACTGGATTCGATCCATCCGCATTCGCGACGACCAACGAACCCATGGCCCCCCAGCGATCATGGTTGAGACTCTCGCCCGCTTTTTCGCGGCGATAAAGCAACCGCTTGGAATCCGGAGAAAACCGTCCGCCGTACTCGTTCCACTCTGGAGTATGCGTGAGGTTGCGTTTGGTGGAACCGTCGGGTCGCGAGACGAACAAATCGTAGTCGCCTTGCGGAGTTTTCGCGGAGAAAACAATCCAACCTTTGCCGGCCACTTCCTTGGCCAGCTCGCGCACACCGGAAGCGGCGTCCGAACTTGCGGCGAAAGTTGTTACTGTGCAACCGAGCGCCAGAAGAATTCCCACCCCCAGAGGTTGATGTCGTCTTAAACAGAGTCCGGTTGTTTTGTGTTTCATCGTTCGGTTTTATTCGTTCACGTTCAAGCCGGAAGAACACAACACGCGCTCACGATCAGGCACTACCGTCGCGAAATGCTCGGTGACCGTAACGGACGATATCTTCAGCCGTCTCCACCGAATCCGCGGTCGCCCAGATGAAGAGACGATTGGGATCGAGCGCGCCACAGAGGATGTCCAGCTCGCCCTTCAGGTCGGCGGCGTCGCCGTGCCCTTTGCCATAGTAAAGTTGGACGGATTTTCCTCCCGCCTGAATGCGCCGCAGGAGATCCAGCCATTGTGACGGCAAAGGGCTACCCGCACCTTGAATCCACTGGATGCAGTTGAGGCGCTTCAGTCGCAGCAGCAATGGCACGTGTCGGGCGGCTCCGGGGCCGTCGAGGTGATATAGCGAATGGTCCACGTGGGCACAACATTCCAGGTTGTCCTGCCAGCAGAACGTCTCGAACATGGCCGGACCGATCATGCAGGAAAAATCATTTTGCCCGACGCACAGAAAACGATCGTTGCTCCATCCCATGGTCCAGTTCGACGTGCCCTGACCAGCGGGCAGGATGATCTCTGAAGCAGTATCTACGACAAACTTCCACAAGTCGGTCATCTGCCGCATGGCGCGATGAATCGCAGCCGGATTGCTCGCCAGGTCCGTGGCCAAATTTTCGGGGCCGCGGATGGCACTCAGCGCGTCAATCCCCGAATGAAGATCAGGATAACCGGTGACCCATTTGCCTTTTCCAGCGCGAACCGATTCTCGCAGCACGTGCAGGTAGATCTGCCACCAGCGATTTGCGGGATCAATCCGCAGTTGGGGATGCTCGTCCCAAAGTTGAACGAAAGGTTTGCTCCACGAGGTGAACTCTCGCGGGTGGAGCGTGAGGTCGGCGCCCAGCCACGCGGCAAATTGATCCGGTCCGAGCCACGGACAGAAAACCGGCAGCGCATCTCCGGCGAAGTGTGTGCCCGCGAGAGAGGATTCAGTGGCCGCAATCACGTAGTCCACGTTCGTCCACAATTCCTCCTCCGAGGCTGGTTCAGGAACCGACGGTGAAGGTTTCGCTCCCGGTACGGTCACCCAAAGCAACGGCCCCTCTTCGAGTTCGCCCCTCCAGAACGCTTCGTTGCGTCGAAGCGCCCGGGACAATTGCTTCTCCTCTATCCAAATCGTTTCCATCGGCTGGGTGTGGTATCTCTCAAGAACGTCAACGACCGCAGTTTGATCCACTCCGCGCGCGGCAACAAGGCTCAAAGTTGTTGGATGCCGACCTTAGCTCGGAAACCCGGCCGCAAATCAGTTGCACAGTTGCGCATGTTCTGCTACAAACTCATCGGCGAAGCGGGTGTGGTTCAGTGGTAGAATGCGGGCTTCCCAAGCCTGAGATGAGGGTTCGATTCCCTTCACCCGCTCCAATTCAATAATCCACAATGAATCCAAGCTTTTTCTTATTCGCGACGGTGAAATTATGAATTCAAACGTGCAAAAAGTCTCGACCTACGCCTGGACCGTAGTGGCCTTGCTTTGGCCGGTCGTGGTGCTGAACTACCTCGACCGCCAGATGCTTTCCACCATGGGCCTGTCCATCAAGAAGGACATCGTGGAACTGCAACGCGCCGAATATTTCGGCTGGTTGATGGCGATATTCTTGTGGGTTTACGCGGTCTGCAGCCCGGTGGGCGGCGCCATCGCCGACCGCTTCAACCGTAAATGGCTGATCATCGCCAGCCTGGCAGTGTGGTCGTCGGTCACGTTGCTGATGGGACAGGCCGCGAACTTCCACCAACTCTTCGCGTTGCGGGGCATCATGGGCGTGAGCGAGGCGCTTTACATGCCGGCGGCCCTGGCGCTGATCGCCGATTATCATCATGGCCCGACGCGGTCGCTGGCGGTGGGGGTTCACTTGAGCGGTGTTTACATGGGGCAGGCGCTCGGCGGCGTCGGCGGCTGGGTGGCGCAGGAAGTTTCCTGGCGCGCGGCGTTTGCGGGTTGCGGCGCCATCGGGGTCGCCTACGCTTTGGTGCTGATGATTTTCCTCCGCGAGACCGGCCGCGGCACCGCGGAGAAATCGGCTTCCACTTCAGCCACGGGCGCGGCAGTGGGCGTAGCCTGGCGGGGTTTCGTAATTCTGATCCTGTGCTTCTCCCTGCCAAGCCTGTCCGGTTGGGCGGTAAAGAACTGGCTGCCCACGTTGTTGCAGGATCGCTTCGGGATGGCGCAGGCACCCTCCGGTCTTTGGGCCACCATCACCCATGCCGGCGCGGCGTTCTGCGGTGTGATTTTCGGCGGGTGGCTGGCGGATCGTTGGGCCCAGCGCAACGTCCGGGGGCGCACCTACCTCAGCGCGGTGGGCCTGGCTTTGCTCGTTCCCGGGATTTTGGTCATCGGCTTGGCGCCGGGATTTACCCTGACCATTGCCGGCTCGCTGCTTTATGGCTTTGGCTTCGGCATGTTTGACGCGAACAACATGCCCATCCTCTGTCAGGTGGTCCCGGCCCGCTTTCGCGCCACAGGCTACGGGTTATTGAACTTCTTCGGGATTGCCTCGGGCGCTGCCGTGACGCCGTTGCTCGGCAAGCTCAAGGACAGCGGCGTGCCGCTGGCGGTTGGTTTTGCCTATTGCGCGATTCCCGCGCTGCTGGCAGCGGTGCTGATGTTCCTGCTGCGACCCAAGGATCGTGATCGGGGTGCGCTGGTTTCAACGTGAACCCGGCATGTCGAATAGCCGTCAGTCAATTCTGACCCGCCGCTCGCGCGCATTGGTTCTGTCTTTCTGCCTTGGCTGCGCGATCACCGGGCGCGCGCTCGATTTACGGAATGCCGTGGTCGTCTCTGCCCCGGAGACATCCGCGCGACAAAAGCAGGCGCTGACAATGCTGACCGAAGAAGTCGAGAAGCGCACCCGCGTGATTTGGCCGGCGATGAACACCTGGCCCTCGTCGAACGCGCCCGTCATTGCGGTCGGTCTTACGTCCGAGCTCGCGAAATTCGCTGGCCCCTATTCCAAGGAATTGCTGTCGGTGCGTCATGCCAGCGGCCCCGAAGGCTACCGGCTCTGCGTCAAACGTGGTGCGGCAAGCTCAGCGGTCTTTGTGATTGGGAATGATGAGCGCGGCGTGCTGTTCGGGGTCGGGAGATTGCTACGCGAACTGCACATGCAACGCGGCAGTGCGACCTTTGGCGATGATTTGGATGTCATCACCGCGCCCAAGTATCCGCTGCGTGGTCATCAACTTGGCTACCGGCCCAAGACGCATTCCTACGACGCTTGGGACTTGCCCGTTTGGGAGCAATACATCCGCGATCTCGTCGTCTTCGGTTGCAATGCCATCGAGTTGATCCCGCCGCGCTCGGACGATGACGCCAACAGCCCGCATTTCCCGCGTCCGCCGATGGAGATGATGACAGGCATGTCTGGCCTCGCCAATTCCTACGGTCTGGATGTTTGGGTTTGGTATCCGGCGCTGGACAGCGATTATTCCAAGCCGGAAACCGTCGAGTTCGCGCTGCGCGAATGGGGCGAAGTTTTCTCGAAGCTCCCCCGCCTCGATGCGGTGTTTGTGCCGGGCGGCGATCCCGGTCACACGGCGCCCAGACTTCTCATGGCGCTGCTGGAAAAGGAAACCGAGAATCTGCATCGCTACCATCCCAAGGCGCAGATGTGGGTTTCGCCGCAAGGTTTCACGCAGGCTTGGTGGGATGATTTCATGGCCATCGTGCGCGATGAACAACCGGCGTGGCTGACAGGGATCGTGTTCGGCCCGCAGGTGCGCCTCGACACGGTGAAACTTCGCGCGTTGCTGCCGGCGAAATATCAACTGCGCCATTACCCCGACATCACGCACAACCGGCAATGCCAGTTCCCGGTGGCGGACTGGGACACAGCGTTCGCGCTGGCCGAGGCGCGCGAATGTGTGAACCCGCGCCCGCGCGCCTACGCGAACATCTTCCGCATCTTTCAGCCGCCGACCATCGGCTTCATCACCTATTCGGAAGGCTGCAACGACGACGTGAACAAGGCTGTCTGGTCCGGGCTTGGCTGGGATCCGGATCGCGACGTGACTGAAATCCTCCGCGACTACGGCCGTTATTTCATCGGCGATCAGTCCGCGGATGATTTCGCACAAGGCGTGCTCGCGCTCGAAGAAAACTGGCGCGGCCCCGCGCTGGCGAACCGCGGCATCGAAACCACCTGGCAGAAATTTCAAGCGATGGAGCACGCGGGCGGCCCGAAGCTGCGCGCGAACTGGCGATTCCAAATGGCGATGTTCCGTGCGGCCTGCGACGCCTACGTTCAGAAACGACTCGCCTACGAGCAAGACCTGGAACGCGCCGCCCTGTCGCTGCTGCAACAAGCGCCGGAGAAAGGTTCACTGGCCATTCTCAATGCGGCGCAGGCGACGCTCGACCGCGCGCGGACGAATCGCGTGGCCACCGATTTGCGCGAGCAGATTTCCGTTTTCGGCGAGGCCCTGTTCCAAAGCATCCGGATGCAACTCAGCGTCTCGCGTCATCGCGCCATTGCGCCCGACCGCGGAGCCACACTAGACACGATTGATCTGCCGCTCAACAACCGGCCCTGGCTGCTTGGCCGCTTCCACGCCATTCGCAGCCTGCCCGACGAAGCGTCGCGCCTCGCGGCCATCCGTGAAATCGTGAACTGGACCGATCCCGGCCCGGGCGGATTCTACGACGACCTCGGCGACCTGACGCGCCAGCCGCATCTCGTGCGCAACCCGAATCCGGACGCCGATCCCTCCAACCTGGAGTCAACGTTCGTCGGTTTCGCCGACCAAAAGGGCCGGCTCACGGAGCCGGACAATTTGGACGGCGCCTTGCGTTACTCCTGGCTCAACCACGCGGAAACCTTGCGCGGCACGCCGTTGCGGCTGCGCTATGAAAAGCTCGATCCCAACGCGAGCTACCGGGTGCGCGTCGTTTATGGCGGCGACAGCCTGTACAAACACATTCGACTGGTGGCCAACGACGCGATTGAAATCCATCCGCTGATGCCGAAGCCGCAGCCGATCAAGTCGGTCGAATTCGCCATCCCACGTGCCGCCACGGCGAAGGGTGAGTTGACTTTGAGTTGGAACGGTAACGGCGCTTTGGGCGGTAACGGCCGCGGCTGCCAGGTCTCGGAGGTTTGGTTGATCAAAGAATCACCGGCGGCCACTCGTTAAACAGCCTGCGAACTTTTACAAAACTATGAAATCCAAAAAATCAGCCGCACGTCATTCCCAATGGAAAAATCCTGTCAAAGCCAAATTAAAAAATGGCCAACCCGTTTTCGGCGTAACGATTACCGTAAACAATGTGGAGACGGCCGCGCAGGCGGCGGCGCTGGGGTTTGATTTTCTCTGGCTCGAGATGGAGCACGCGCCGCTCACGCTGGAAACCGTGCGCAACATTGTTCTGGCCACCCGCGGCCTGCCCGCAGTGCCGTTCGCCCGCCCGCCAGTCAATCAGTTGTGGACTGCCAAGCGGGTGTTGGATGCCGGCGTGCTAGGGGTGATGTTTCCCTTCACCAGCAGCCCGGAACTGGCCCGCCAGGCGGTGGCCGCATGCCGTTATCCAACGCGCGGCTTGCGGGGTTCGGGCGCGGATCTCGCGGCATTTCGCTGGCCGTCACCACAGGGCTACTACGATTTTGCCGATGAAAATGTCATGGTCGTGACGATCATCGAAGACCTTCCCGGACTGGAGAACGTGGATGAAATCGCGGCGACACCCGGCATTGACGTGATTTTCATCGGCCCCAGCGATCTGTCGTTCGCGCTGGGCTTGCGGGGCAATCAAAAGCACCCGCGGTTGGAAGCCGCGATCGCGAAAATCGTGGCTGCCGCCAAACGGAACGGGAAATTTCTGGGGCGACCGGCGGGCACGCCGGAACTAGTCCGCCGTTTCCAGAAACAAGGTTTTTTGTTCTTCCAAGCGCGAACCGAGACGGATTTCATGGCTGCCGGGGCTGAGTTGCTGCTCAAGCCGTTTGGCCGGAAACGTCAATTCTCAGCCGGCGGCGGCCTTTGACCTGCCGCCCGCCGGATTGGGGTGCCGCTAAAGTGTCCAGCCCTCGCGATACTTGCGCCGGACGTACGCGTCCGCGTCGTTGTCGTTGGTAACCTTCATGTTGGGCCCGTCCCAGAGCAGGCGTTGATCCGGAAAACGGACGGCCAGATTGCCGAGCAGAACCATTTCGGACAGCGGCCCGGAATATTCGAAATTGGAACTGGCAGGCTTGCCCCCTTTGCAGGCGCGCACCCAATCCTTCTCATGCCCATTCTGCCCATCAGGGATGCGCTCGATGGTTGGCGTCGGCTGCTTGAACTCTTTCATGCGCTTGTCCGGAATGAGCCGCGGCTCCAGGCCGTAGCAGCCGCACATCAAAATGCCGTTGTCGCCCATGAACAACACGCCGCCATCCATGTCGCCCATCCGCTTGCCCTCTTCCAATTCCTCCGGACGCGGCGGCATCAACCCGCCATCCCACCACGTGAGCGTGACCGGCGCCATATCCCCGCGCGCCGGGAATTTGTAGCGCACGATGCTGGATCGGGGATACATTTCGTTCTTCGGCGGCGTCTTCTTCCAAAAGCCTTCCCAGTAAGCGGAGATGTTGCCTTCAATGCTCATGGGCTGCCCCAGCCTGAGCGCCCAGAACACCGGATCCAAAACGTGGCAGCCCAGGTCGCCGAGCGAGCCGGTGCCGAAATCCCACCACGCGCGCCACGCGTTGGGCGCATAAGTCGGATGATACGGGCGCATGGGCGCGGGGCCGATCCACTCGTTCCAATCCAGAGTGTCTGGCACCGGCGGCGTTTCCTTGGGGCGCTCCACCTCGATGCCCTGCGGCCAGACCGGGCGATTGGTCCAGGCGTGGACCTCTTTGACCTTGCCGATCGCGCCGCTCCAGATCCATTCGCAAATCTGCCGGGTGCCGTCATTGGAGTGGCCCTGGTTGCCCATCTGAGTCACCACCTTGTGCTGCCGCGCCGCCTCGGTCAACGCGCGCACCTCGTTCAGGGAATGCGCCAAGGGTTTCTGGATATAGACATGTTTGCCCGCCTTGATGGCGGCCATGCCGATCACCGTATGAGTGTGATCCGGCGTGGCGATGATGATGGCGTCAATGTCCTTCTGTTTGTCGAGCATTTCGCGGTAATTGCGATATTTTGCAGCCTTCGGATAAAGGGCGAAGATCTTGCCTGTGCGTTCGCTCGAATCCACGTCGCACAAGGCCACGATGTTCTCGTTCACAGCGCACTTCGCGATGTTGTTGCGGCCCATGCCGCCAATACCGATGGCCGCGACGTTCAGCTTGCCGCTTGGCGGCGTCTGTCCGCGCGCACCGATCACGAAGCTGGGAACGATGCTAAACGCCGCGACAGAAGCCGAAGTGCGG
>Ga0315268_10000943_pt1 | contig 33876 bp, 38 predicted proteins | sample C1_top_MG_FD_204535 | JGI IMG/M metagenome (GOLD analysis project Ga0315268, IMG submission 204535) | Sediment microbial communities from Yellowstone Lake, YNP, Wyoming, USA - C1_top | ecosystem: Environmental > Aquatic > Freshwater > Lake > Sediment | place: USA: Wyoming | collected 2017-08-01
TATCCAGTTGCTGATAAGATGAAGGTATACATAGCCGCCGACATGGAAGGTATAGCGACTATCTGTCATGACATGCAATCAGACGACAGCGTTAAATCAAGAGATTGACCTTTTGCGTGAAAGCAGCAACGTGGTGCCCAGATGAGCAAAGTTGGCGCGTTGGTAGTGGTCAGGCCTCTGCGAGAGAGCGAACTTGACTCAATGGTCAGGGTCTGGACTTCATCAGGCCTGCCGTGTCGACCCAGGGGACGAGACAGCCTCAGGGCCCTCAAGGCACAGAGGAAGGCCGATCCAAAACTGTTCATCGGGGCATTTCGGCATGGAACTCTTGTCGGAGTCGCTCTGGTTAGTGATGATGGGAGAAAGGGTTGGATCAATCGGCTAGCGGTTGTCCCAGAAGCGCGGGGAAGAGGCATCGCCAGAAAACTCATCGTCGAAAGCGAAAGAATCTTGAGAGCTAGAGGGAGAAGGCTATTTTGCGTCCAGATCGAGGGCTACAACAAGGCCTCGATGGAGCTGTTCGAAAGGGCTGGCTACAAGAAGGAGGACGACATATTCTACTTCACCAAGCGTGAAATCAAATCCTACTAGGATTCCTGCCTATCCAAGCTCGAAGGCCGCTACGCCGAAGAGCTTGTCGATGTGAGCGCTGTACCGTTCCTTCCCCCTCGTCATTAAGTGCGTTCGCCAATAGCGAACTCTTCGCATTGAATTGGCGATCTCCACAGCAACAGGGTTGTCCGGGAATACACCCAGGAAGACAGTGCCATCGCCCATCGATAGAATGGTTGCTTTGAACAGATCTTCGGCGTCTCGCTTTGATCCAGATGAACACACCCAGGGCCCGAGGTCGAATCCAGCGAGGGTTGCTCTGCCAAAGGCGAAGCCTAGTATCCTCCCATCCCTTTGGATCTTGAATGCTGTCTTCGGATAGTCATCGTAGAGTAGCTTGATGAGTTGGGTTCTGTCATCTCCGAATATCTGTCTGTCCGTTTCGATTATCTCGGGCAAGTCTTCACTAGAGATGAGGCTGCAAGAGGTCGGGGTTCTCGCATTCGGATTGCCGCCGACCGCGACATGGATACACGAGACCTCCCGACGCTTCACGAAGCCGTATTGGCGGTAGAGGCCAACGCCTTCATCGGTGGCATACAACAACATCGAGTTCGCGCCGCGATCGGACATGTAATCGACCGCGCGCTTCAACAGTGAATGGCCTATGCGTCTACCGCGCACCTCCTTGGATACCACCAAGTGTCCGATGACGCCAGTGTGACCATAGGTTACGCATGTGACGAACCCGAGGGGTTTCTGGTCCTCGTATACGAAACTCCCCCCAGGATCCATTCTGAGCATCCGCTCCAACTCGCCTCTCGTGTAGAACCAACCCTCAGCGTTTGTGAGAGCAAGGGCGAAATCGAGGTCCTCGGGCTCCAGTCTCCTTATGTGCAGTATCTCACAATTCCTTCTCTCTGGCCGGCGCATCTACGAGGGGGTATTTCAGCCTCGCGTTCCGGGTGCTGGACCGAATGCTCTGGGGGAACTCAAAGGAGGTGCACGACCACCTTCTCATCCTTCTCGATCAGGTCGACATCAGCTGGGATAACCACATAGCCATCGGCAAATGCCATGCTTGTGATCGCCCCTGACTCCTTGAAGGCAGGGTACGCGCGCCCACCCTCCAAGCGCACGGTCAGGAACTGAGTCCGACCAGTCGTGGATACAACCCTCTTCGCCATCTTGGTCTCCAAGGTTGCGGAACTCCTTGGAGGGAGCATCGACATCTTCCTCAAGACCGGGGCGAGCAGTATGTAGGCGTTCGACAGGCAGGCAGTAGGATATCCGGGCATCCCGAAAAGCAGTTGCTTGCCTAGCGTTCCGAACAGCGTCGGCTTCCCGGGCTTTATCGCGACGCCATGGAACACCACAGAACCGTGCTTCTCGAGAACGTCCAGCATGACATCCCTCTCGCCAACTGAGCTGCCTCCCGAGAAGACGAGCATATCGCAATCCTTGTTCGCCATCACCACTCGCTCCAAGTCTTTGATGGAATCATCAACGATTGGCAAGATTCGTGCTTGGCCACCATTCGCCTCGATAACGCTTGCAAGAGTGTAACTGTTTATGTTGTAGACCTGCCCGGGCCTGAGGTCCCGACCCAACTCCGCAATCTCGTTTCCCGTCGGAACAACTGCCACAAGCGGCCTGGAGTATACCGTGATTTCGCCTCTGCCGATCGCCGCCAGGGCTCCAATCTTGCTGGGGTTGAGGACGTCTCCTCTAGATATCGCGGGAGTCCCGGGTGAAATGTCCTCTCCCTTCTTTGAAACGTTCTGTCCGGGGTGTACGGAATCGTAGATCAGGACGTTGGTCCCTTCGAGTTCAGTGTCCTCCACCATCACAACAGAGTCCGCTCCCTTGGGCAACATCGCGCCGGTTGCAATCTCTGCGCAGTGTCCCCTCGAGACTGACTTCTTGGGCATAGAGCCCGCGTATATGACCTCGATTTGCCTAAGTTTGACTGGCTTGAGCTTGGCCGCTCCGTATGTATCTGAAGCCTTCAGAGCATATCCGTCCATCGCGGATCTGGAAAAGGGTGGGACGCTTATCCTGGAAATGACCGTCTCCGCACATACCCTGCCACTGCTCCTGAGTATCGGAACGGTTTCCATCCGCGTTACTGGGTGAGTTCTGTTCATTGCCAGGTTAAGAGCTTCGTCCAGTTGGATGAGGCGCTTGATTGGCCTCATCTCTGCGCCTCCCATACCATGTGCCCTAGCTCCGGTGCGATCAGCTTCTCGACTGCAAGTCTCACCGCCATCTCAGAACCCGGCAAGCAGAAGACAATCTTTCCCTCCGTGACGAACGCAGATGATCTTGACATCAAGGCCGCGCTTCCCACCTCTGCATAGCTCAGAGCTCGGAACAGTTCGCCGAATCCGGGAATGCTCTTCTCCTGGAAAGGTGTGATTGCCTCCAGGGTCACATCTCTCCTGGCAATTCCAGTTCCACCGTTCATGACAACCGCCTGAACACCACTGTCCTCGATGAGCTCACGAAGGGCTTTCTGGATCTCCTCAACCTCGTCCTTGACGATTATCCGCCTAACAATCCTGTGACCAGCCTTCGCCATAGTGTCCACGATAGCCCTTCCCGAGAGATCATCAACTTCTGTTCGCGTGTCGCTGACGGTGATGATGGCCAAGTTGACGCTCTTTGGCGCTTTGCTCTTGTGCTCCTCCACAGACATTCAGTCGTCCTCCTTTGTCTTGCTCGTGACCTTGACTCCGAAGATCTCCGTCCCCGGGTACTGGCCGCGTGTATCTTTCTCGAGATACTTGACCATATCCCATGCGTTCAGGAGCGCGGTTGTGACCCCAACAAGGGCTTCCATCTCAACGCCTGTCTTGTATTCAGCCGAGACTGTGCACTTGCAGACGAGCCTGTCGCGTTTGATCGCGATTTCCAACTCGACCGCGGTCAACGGTATCTGGTGGCATAGCGGAAGTAGCGCCGAGGTTCCTTTCGCCGCCTGAATGCCAGCGAGCTTCGAAACGGTAATGACATCACCTTTCTTGACCTGATTCGTCGAAATTGCAGCGAGGGTCGACTTCTTGAGTCTCAGGGACCCTTCGGCAGTGGCAACTCTCTTCACGGAACCTTTGCCGCTTATGTCAACCATCTTGGCCATGCCATCACTCTTCCACATTGACCCAACGGTGTTTGGAACCGGAGTACTCCTTCTTCCAAATCGGGGTTGTTTTCTTCAACTCATCGATCAAGAACTCGCATGCTCGGAATGCGTCCTTGCGGTGCGCAGCGCTGACCGCAATCACAACAATGACGTCTCCCACCTTCAACTTCCCGATGCGATGAACCACGTTCAGCTTCGTGATCTCGAACTTCTCTGTTGCGAGCTCAGATATCCTGATGAGGTCCTTCCTCGCGATGTCAATTGCAGACTCGAGGTCCATTCCGGTGACCTTCATTCCTCCTGAGGAGTCGCGGACCGTGCCTATGAAGGTCACGGTACCCCCGGCGGACTTGGATGCGACCAATCCGATCTCTTTGGATACCGATATCGGCCTCTTCAATATCCTCACTGACGCTTTCATCGTTGATTCAGCTCCAATACGGCCTGCGTTTTCGAATCGCCTCGAGGAACAGCTCTTTGAGTTGCTGATCAGTGCCACCCTGCCTCAAGGTTGTCAGGACATCCACCTCGCCATTCGGATCAAGCAGACATGGTTTCAGCTTCCCGTCGCTCGACATCCTGATCCGGGTACAGTTGGCGCAGAACTCTGTGTTGTGCATGGGCCGGACTACCTCCACGGTGACGAAGCCACCATTCGCCCTGATCTTGTACCTTCTTCGCCTGTGGAGCTCGTTGACCGACGTATCCATCGATTGCATGGACAGCGTGTCCTCGATGCGTCCGAGCGAAAAGAAGCGCTCCGCGAAATGATCACCATTTGCGCTATCCCTGTCCGCCTCATATTCAATCAGCTGGAGGACCGCACCGACGGAGCCACAGAAGTCGATCATGGATTGTATCTCTTCGCTGTTCTCGCCTTTGAGTACAACCATGTTCACCTTCACAGGGTTCAGTCCCGCACGAACCGATTCTTCGATACCTCCGATGACATCGGCAACCATGTCGACCCCACACAGCTTCCTGAATCGGCCAGGGTCAAGCGTGTGCAAGCTCACATTCACTCGTCTCAGTCCCGCCTTTCTAAGATGCGATGCCCCATCGGCAAGATGAGAACCGTTCGTGGTCAGAGAGACCTCAGCCAAGAGTGGTGATATCCTGGAGACGATTTCGACGATGTCCTCCCTCAGAAGCGGTTCCCCCCCAGTGATCTTTACTTTTCTCACTCCGATCGAAGCCGCAATCCGCACCAGCCGCTCGATCTCTTCAGGAGTCATCTCTCTAGTGGAAGGGCTCTGTCCCTCTCTATGGCAATGGGCGCAAGCTAGATCACATCTCTGAGTGACCGAGAGCCTGAGGCTTTTCACCTCGCGACCGTGAGGGTCAACCGCAGGCCGCGGCGCAACTGACTCTCTTAGAGAATCCATCGACATGCTCGAAAAGGCATATCGGACACGGGCTATAATAGTTGCCCCTACGGATGGTATGCTTCACCAGCGCCTGGCATCGTGTCGGCATGTTTTTATAAGATATAGTGAATACGAGCCAGTAGGAAAGCTCAGCTCAGGGATGGGGATGCGCGAGACTGCTACAGTCAGTGAGACCTCCAAGCAGGTGAGCGAGGGTATCAGAATTCTACCTGTAGAGGATGTTCTCGACATTCTTCGCCTCATCCTCAGAGTCGAACCTCTTGACATCCTGCTCCAGAAGATTGTGGATACGATTTCCGACGCTTTCGGGATCAAGCAGGTCAGTCTCGGGGTTCTCGATGAGAGGAGCGGTCTATTCTGTCCTCGGGCACTCCATGGATTCCCGCCAGAGAGGGCCGTTATGATCAAGAGACATGCCTACACTCTCGAGCGCATGAAGACGGACCTCAGGTCAGATCTCAGGATCGGGCACGGAAGCTACTACGTCAGGACAGAGGATCAAGACATCGCCTATGACGATGAAATGGACTACATTGTGAATGCGGAACTTGTTGATGTCCCTCGCAGTTCTCCGTCAGACTGGCACGAGATGGATTACATCGACTTCGTAATGACGGACAGGCTTGGCAACTGGATCGGATGGATAGAGATCGATGAACCTTCGGACAGAAAGGTCCCGTCAAAAGACGTCGTGGACAGGATCCAAATCCTGGCTGACCTCGGGGCGATTGCCATTGAGAATTCGAAGACCTATGAGGATGCGGTCAACGCGATGAACGATTCACAGGGGTATCTGGACCTCATAGTTCATGACATAGGCAACATGGTAAAGCCGATGCTGTATTACATGAACATGCTAACCTCGAAGGAGCTTCCGGAGGAAAAGCGGCTGGGCTACACGAAAAACGTTGTTGCCGTGGGGGAGTCAATAGAGAACTTGGTTGACAACGTCAGGAAGTTCTCTGAGGTCAGGACATCTGAGACCCTGCCACAAGAGAGATACCATCTCAAGGAAGTCATACTGGGGTGCGTTCCGGATTTGAAACGCAGTTTCCCCACGAAGAACATCGTCGTCAAGATGGACTGCCAGGAACCTTCGAGCCCGGTCATGGCGGACGGACTCATCCATGACCTATTCATTAACATCATGGGCAACGCCGCAAAGTACAGTCATGGGCCGACAGCTGAGATGGACATCAATATCAGCGAGGGACACAGCGCTATCACTGTCATGATTGCGGATCATGGAAGGGGGATCCCTGACACCAAGAAAGATCAGATATTCTCGAGATTTGCTAAGCGACCCGATGGCATCACTGGCACGGGATTGGGACTCTCGATCGTGTCGCTCCTGGTTGAAAGGTACAACGGATTGATATCTGTGGAAGACAGAATCCCCGGAGATTCCTCACAAGGGGCTTGCTTCCGAATCTCCTTTCCAAAGGTCATGAAAGCGCCAGATGAGCGGACATAGTCGGAGCTTTTGGAGATAGCTCACCAGGGCAACACTCTGCGACCAGCCCGAAAGGCATAAGCCACTGAACCCAATCATCGACCCGCATGGCAGAGGCAATGAAAGGGACGCCGGAACTGAGAGAGACGAATGACTTCTCCGCAATGCTCAGCCTCGCCAAAGAGTCAGGCCTTGATAGCGACCACCTAGCTGGCATAGTGAACGCATACGGTTTCTATCTCGACGGCAAATTGGTGGGTTGCGCAGCGCTGAAGAAGGGCGACGACCTGTTCATGGTAGAGTGCCTGGCTGTTGCCGAGAGTATGAGAGGAAGAGGTCTCGGAAGAGCGCTTGTCGCCCGGATCGAAAAGGAGGCACGGGCGAAAGGCGCGAGGAAGGTCTGGGCGATAGCTCGCCAGCCAAGGTTCTTCGAGCGAATCGGATACCGCGTCAGCTCTGCTAGCGATCCGGGCGCGCCGAGTCACGATGACTGCAGGACATGCCCTCAGTTCGGCAAGTCATGTTTTCCCGCGATAGTCGTCAAGGACCTCTGAGATCCCTATCTGGAATCCCTGGCGCTTGACATTCGCAGCACTACCGGGCGGTTTCGGAATCGGTGCAAATGCAAGCTCACTGGCAGACTCTTCGTCCCGCAGTCCTGGCTCTTCCCAGAGCGGCCTCTCTTCTTGCGCTCAGGTCTGGGTCGTCAGTGTTGCAGAGAAGAATCTCGCCGGCATACTCGTAGTCCAGCGCGGCGAAGAACGACTTCACCACATGTCTTGCCGGATCGAACACGATTGGCTTGGAGGAGCCAGCGCATGATATGAATAGTCCCTTGGGCTTTCTTCTGCCTTCGTACGGCTTCTTCTTCAGGACGTATTTCTCATACCAATAGCACTGACATCTATCAATCATCGCTTTCGTCTGCGCAGTCACACCCATGAAGAATATAGGAGAGGCTAGCACCATCGCGTCGATCTCTCGGATATTCTGATAGATCCTGCCCATGTCGTCGTTGTGCTGCGCGCACGCTGTGCCAGAATCACATTCGCCACATGCATCGCACGGTTGGATGTTCATAAGGGCGAGGTTCATGCGCTCGACAGCATGGCCAGCCTTCGCCGCGCCGTCAAGGGCCGCGTCAAGAAGGGCTGCCGTATTGCCCTCGATGCACGGACTTCCAAGGATGCCTAGGACCTTCCTGACCATGATGTCGCTCCAAGGAACGCGTTCCATCACAACGAAAGACCACGGGTTATTTGTAGTTGCTGGATTCCAGCCCCGCAAACTTAATTGGAGCGACCTGCATTCGCCGTTCGGTCTGGTAATCTTGGCAGAAAGAAGGTTCGAGGGAAAAGCTGCGATAGTCACCGGCGGGGCATCTGGTATCGGCAAAGCAACTGCTGAGCGATTTCTCGCAGAGGGCGCGAAAGTGGCAATAGCCGACGTCTCGAAGCAGAAGGGCGGCGAGGCGGTCAGGGAGCTCAGGAGGAAAGGTTATGATCCTCAGTTACTGGTTGGCGATGTCTCGAACGCGAAAGACGTAAAGAGGATGGTCGCGCAGGCCAAGAGCAGACTGGGAAGAATCGACGTCCTGTTCAACAACGCGGGGATATTGGTGGAAGGGACCGTTGAAGATGTGTCCGAGAAGGACTGGGACCGCATCATGGCGGTCAATGTCAAAGGCGTCTTCCTCATGTCCAAGGAGGTGGTCCCTATCATGCTCAAACAGAAGAAAGGGGTCATCGTGAACAACGCATCTTGCAGTGGACTCGTCGGGGACAGGAACGCTATCGCCTATAACACTTCCAAGGGAGCCGTAGTGCTGATGACAAAATGCCTAGCTTTGGACTACTGTCAGAAGAACATAAGAGTGAACTGCGTCTGCCCAGGTGAGATTGACACCCCGATGTTCAGGCAGGAGGCACGCGCGCGGAAGATGCCCATCGAGGAGTACCGCAAACAGCTCAGCGAGTGCCACCCGATCGGAAGACTGGGCGTCCCAAGAGAGGTGGCCAACGCCGTGCTGTTCCTCGCCTCGGATGATGCGAGCTTCATAACCGGGACGGCATTCTCGGTCGATGGTGGGTATACCTGCCAGTGAATTGAATCCCCTTTCCGTTCGATTGACTGCGAAGGCATCCCATTCCCTGAATCCGAGATGACCGGGTAAAGGTTTATGGGGGGTCATGCCATTCTTCGCTTGGACAGTTTAGGGGTCGACGGAAGGCCGCTGTGGCCTATCGAGACCCCCACAAGCCCGGAGGAATGAACTTGACATCCCAGAAGTTGAAAGATTTGTTGAACGCAGCGATTGCCCGAGAAGTCCAGGTCTCCGTCCAATACATGTGGCAACACGTGCAGTGGATGGGAGTCGACCACTACGCAGTAAGCGACAAGTTCAGGGACATCGCAGTCGAGGAGATGAAGCACGCGGAGAAGATCGCCGATAGGCTCTGGTACCTAGGCGGCGTGCCAACCACGAAGCCCGCGCCGATAAACGTCGGAGGCGAGCTGTGGGAGATGGTGGACAACGACATCAAGGCGGAACTCGAAGCGATCAGTCTGTACAAGAAGATCGAGAAGGTTGCAGACGCGGAAGCGGACCCGACCACGAGGTTCATCTTCGAGGAGATCCTTGAGCAGGAAGAGGACCACCACGATTTCTTCACATCCCTGAAAGAGAAGGGCAAGAAGAAGTGAAACCATCTATCGCGAATGTTGCGCTTCACCGCGCAACATGATTCTATTTCATTTCCAGCACTCATTCTCTATTTGCCAGCTTCGAATAGACGATGATGCAGGGAGAACAAAACAACTCCCCGAATAGGGTTGGACAGGTCGCTCAGGTGCTCTTCCTCTTCCTTCCGAAAAGCTTCCGCTTGAACGCCTTGATCTTCTGTCTCTGGATCGCCTCGGTCGCGTTCAGCTTCTTCGGGCACATCTCGACGCAGTTGAACTGAGTGTGGCATCTCCAGACGCCATTCTCGCTCTCGATTATGTCAAGGCGCTCGTCAGCTATTGTGTCCCTGGTGTCGACGAGGAACCTATACGACTTCAAAAGTGCTGCCGGACCGAGATATCCCTGGTTCAGCCATGCCATCGTGCATGCGCTCGTGCACGACCCGCACATGATGCAGTCTATTGGTTCGTTGATCGGGACACGTTCCTTTGGAAGCTGGATGTATTCCTTCTCGGGATATGGCTCCTTGCCAACGAGGTACGGCTTCACGGCCTTCAGCCTGTCGAAGAAGAGCGTGTAGTCGACCGCGAGGTCCTTCACAACCTTCTGGTGTGGCAGGGGGCTCAGGGAGATTTCGCCCTTGCCAAGGAACTGGCTCACCTGCGTCTCGCACGCAAGCCTCGTCTTTCCGGCAATCACCATCGCGCAAGATCCGCAGACACCCGCCCTGCAGCAGAACCTGAACGCGAGAGTACCGTCCTGGTGGTTCAGGACCTCGAACAAGGCGTCCAGGACGGTCAGCCCTGGCTTCATCTTCACCTGGTATCTCTGCCAATAGGGCTCTTTGTCGGCTGTCGGGTCGAACCTCTGAACCTTCAGCGTCACCTCTCCCTCGGCCATCTCAGTACCTCCTTGCTTCGGGTTTGTACTTAGTTATCTTGACCGGGGAATACGTGATGACCGGCCCAGACGGGGAGTACGTAGCGACGGTGTGTTTCAGGAAGTTCGCGTCATCCCTCTCCTTGAAGTCGAGCCTGGAATGGGCTCCTCTGCTCTCCTGCCTCTTGAGGGCGCCGACGATGATGGCCTCGGCAACGTCCAACATTCCTTCGAGCTCCTGCGCACGAATGATATCAACGTTGTAGACCTTGCCCTTGTTCTGGATGGTGATTTCCTTGAACCTCGCTTTGAGCTCCTTCACCTTCGCGAGGGCCTCTTCCATGGGCTTCTTGTCCCTGAAGATGCCGACCTTCGTGATCATCGTCTCTCTCATCTCTGCTCTTATGTCGGCGTGGTTCTCAGGCCCTTTCCTGTCGAGCAGAGCGTCTAGCCTTGCCCTCGCCTCTCGCATGCACTTCTGGACGGCAGCCTCACCCTCCTTCTGCGTCTTCTTCGAGAGCACATAGTCAGCGGCTACGCGGCCGGATATCTTGCCGAACACAACGGTGTCCAGCAGCGAGTTCCCGCCGAGTCTGTTTGCCCCGTGGACGCTCACGCACGCGCATTCGCCCGCAGCATAGAGGCCTTTGAACTTGGTCGCGCCGAAGTTGTCGGTGTCAATCCCACCCATGGTGTAGTGCTGTCCTGGCTGGATCGGCACGGGTTTCTCGATCGGGTCGACGCCGACGAAGTTGATCGCCAGATCTCTGATGCCCGGCAATCTCTCGAGTATCTTCTCCCTGCCCAGGTGCCTGAGGTCGAGATAGACGTAGTCCTTGCCGTCGATACCCCTGCCCTCGTTGATCTCCGTCTGGATGGACCTCGAGACGATGTCTCTCGGCCCAAGCTCCATGGCCTTCGGGGCGTACTTGGACATGAACCGCTCGCCAAGCGAGTTGATCAGGTATCCGCCCTCGCCTCTGGCGCCTTCAGTCATTAGTATGTTCGTCCCGAACAACGAGGTCGGGTGGAACTGGATGAACTCCATGTCCTTTATGGGCACTCCGCGTCTGTAGGCCGCTGACAGGGCCGAGCCAGAGCTGATCAGGGCGTTCGTTGACCTCCCATAGATCTGTCCGCTGCCGCCCGTTGCGAATATGACCGCCTCCGCCATGAACGGCTCGAGCTCCCCGGTCTTCATGTTCCAACAGATAACGCCTCTGCACGCATCCCCCTCGAGAACCAAATCCACTAGGACCCTGTCCTCATAGAGCGGTATGTTCAGCTTCACCGAGCGCTCCCAGAGCGTGTGCAGCATGTAGAGCCCGGTCTTGTCTGTCGCGTAGCATGTCCTGGGATAGCCTGCACCTCCGAATGGCCTCTGAGCGATCTTGCCCTCGTCAGTCCTCGAGAACGGGCATCCCCAATGCTCCATCTCGTAGATGCAGCCAGGTGCCTCTTTCGTCATCAGCTCTGCCGCGTCCTGGTCCGCCAGGTAGTCGCTGCCTTTGACGGTGTCAAAACCATGCTTCTCCCAGTTGTCATCTGCCGCCGCAGGGTTGTTCGCCAAGGACGCGTTGACGCCCCCTTGAGCAGCCCCGGAGTGGGACCTCACAGGGTGCACCTGAGATATGATGGCCGTGTCCGCCCTCGGAGCGGACTCTATAGCAGCTCTCAGGCCCGCCAGGCCACCACCGATTACCAAGATCTTGTGGTAGTACATTTCTTCAGCCCCCTTAGCCCGCTATGAAAGGCCATAGGATGATAATGCCCCAGATCATCGTCGCAATCCCGAGTATCCAGAGCCCCATGTCGACCGCCTTCCTGCGCTTGATGAACATGTCGAAATCGAACAGGATCGTCCTCGTTCCGTTGAGACCGTGAAGAAGAACCATGGCCAGCATGGAATAGTCTATCGCGATGAAGGCCACGTTCCTAAGTCTCTCGTTCACGGAGTTCACAGTGATCTCCTCTCCCACATGCCAGTAATGGGCCGCGATGATATGGGCCGCCAATAGAACGACCAACAGAACTGCTGAGAGCCTCTGGAAGAACCATGCCCAAGTCCCAGCCACCTTTGATGTCGCAATCCTCTGTTCGGCCATCAGAACCACTCTCCGTTGAATAGACCCGCGTCGAACAATAGCCAGAAGCCGACAGCGACCAAGACGGCCGCAATTGCCATCATGATCCAGAAGACGAGCTTCTGCTTTCTGATCCCCAAACCCATGTCGAACAACACGACCCTGAATCCGTTCATGGCGTGGTAGATGACCGCGCACACGAGCATGAAGTCCATGAACACGAATGCCGGCTGCGCTGTCACTTCCATAAGGCTGTCGAATTTCTGATGGCCGAGCGATGCCTGCGTCAAGAACGACAGGTGCATGAACACGTACACAACGAGGATTATGCCTGTCAACCTATGTCCGACCCATGCCCACATGCCGGTCTTCATGTTCGTCGGCCAGAACTCACTATTCCTGCCGAACAACCACTTGAAGTCCCTTATCTTCATTCTAACACCTAGCCGAGATTCGTTAGGCGCTGCGCCTCGACTCAGAGACCTGACCTCTCTCCCCGAATGGAGTTAGGAAGGTCCCGAATCCCCCGGTCGCCTAGACTGGCAAGAATGTACTTAAGCATATCTCTTCGAACTAAAACCAGGCGATTTTCCACCTCGCAAGTTCAAACATGAGTGCTTTGTCCTGATTGGAATTTCGAATTTCGTCTACAATAACTGGAAATCGTTTCAATTGACGGAACAACGACGAGTCCGGCGCCATCAATTGAGGATAGCCACCAGTCTAGCAGTCACCGGGCCAGGCCACATTGGATGCCTCGGGGTACAACTCCTCCAACAATGTCAAGTAGTATTATTCGAATATCGAACAGGAGAGGAACATGGACAAGTACCAGTGCAATGTCTGTGGATACGTATACGACCCGGAGAAGGGAGATCCGACCCAGTCGATTGAACCAGGAACGTCCTTTGAGGACCTTCCAGATGACTGGACATGCCCCGAATGCGGTGCGGGGAAGGATGAGTTCACAAAGATTTGATCTGAGCTCCATCCCTCGCGAAAGCAATCTTCGGAAGTATGTCTCATAGACCTTGTGACAATGGGAGCGATTGGACATGATACTTCGAGTGGCCATCATCGGCTTTGGAAATGTTGGGCAGGAGTTCGCCCGACTGCTTCTTGCGAAGCGCGATTGGCTGCTCAGGAAGAAAGGCTTGGACGTCGAGGTACTGGCCATCGTCACCAGATCCAAAGGGTCCCTGATTTCGAAGAACGCGATTGATCTGGCGAAAGTGCTTGGGCATCTCAAAGACCTCGGTACACTCACTGACTTTGGAGCGGAGACAACAAAGGAATCGCCCATTGGCATCATCCAGAAGTGCGACGCAGACCTTATGATCGAGCTCACGACGCTGAACATCGAAAACGGCATGCCAGCAATAGACCACATCAAGGCTGCAATGGACTGCGGAATGGATGTGATCACGGCGAACAAGGGGCCGATCGCATTCGCCTACCACGAGTTGAGGGACATGGCGAGAGGAAGGGGCGTTCATCTGAGGTTCGAGGGGACCGTCATGGACGGGACCCCGATCTTCAATCTGGTGGAGAAGACGCTGCCTGGATGCGAGATCCTCGGCCTGGAGGGAGTCCTGAACAGCACCTCCAATTTTGTCCTCGATCGGATTTCCGAAGGAAGAAGCATGAAGGAAGCGGTCGCCGAGGCCCAGAGAAAGGGCATAGCCGAGGCTGACCCTTCCCTCGACCTCGACGGATGGGATGCAGCCGCCAAGATCACAGCTCTTGCAAACGTCCTCCTGGGAGCAGATATGACCCCAAGAGCGGTCGATAGAAAGGGTGTAGGGGAGATCTCCAAGACGGACATCGAGGCTGCGAGAGCTCAAGGGAAGAAGATCAAGCTGATTGCGTCTGCTGGGCGAGTGAACGGAGAGGTCAAGTTGAAGGTGGAACCACTGAGGATAGGCCCCGAACATCCTTTCTGGTCAGTTGACGGGACCTCGAGCGCTCTGACGCTGAAAACGGATCTGATGGGTGATCTTACAGTCCTCGAGAAAGGCCCAGGAATCACGCAGACCGCGTATGCGGTGTTTTCAGATCTGCTTTTGACGGTAGAATCCATACGGAACGGGACGCTCTAGCGATGTCACATTACCTCGAGGCTGAATTCCATGTTGTCGTAGTAGAATCCCGACCCCGTTCTGTTCTCGTACTCCGCAGATAGGATCGTCAGGTGGCCTGCTTCCTCACCCACGAGCCACGTGAAGATTCCCTTCGCGTTCTCATCCGCGGTCTGGTTCGCCGCATCCCGATAGTATTCTATGGACTTCTTCTCAACCTCTATGCCGACCTTCAGAACCTCCAGCTCGCCCGCATCCGGGCCTAGCCGAATCCTTCGTATGTCCTTGTCCTTGAATACTGACTGTCGAGCGTAGGTCGATGCGCTGTCTTTCATCTCGGCCAGAGAAGCCCAGCCCTTGCCTTCACCCAGCCTAGACAGCTCTGCATTCAGTATGTCGATGTGTCTTTGCTCTTGCTTCACGAGACTGATGAAGGTGTCTTTCGCCCGCTGGTGTTTGAGCTTCCCCGCGGCTTCCTCGAAGAACTCCTTTCCCTCGATCTCCATCGAAATGGCACTCATGAGGATGTCCAAATGATTCCGTTTGTCGTCTTCCATCAGATCACTCTTTGAGATGCAGCACATCATACACGCCATATAGTGTTTGTCACGAAGGAAGCGGAAGATGGATTAGTCGGAACCGCTTCCGCAGCTTTGTGACAGATGCACCCTGGATCAGCACATTCATCGCGGTCGCCCTAATACCGGTCGCGTTCCTCTTCACGCACGCGTACTTTAGCGGCAGAAGGAAACTCCCGTATCACATGCTGACGGGAACTGTCGGGGTTGTCTGGGACCTTAGCTTGTCGATATTCTACATGTTGCTACGTCTGGTCGGGAGCAGCGTCGAAGGGCACATTCTGGACATCACGCCAGGACTGGTCGTCTATTTCGCAGTGCACGGAATCGTGGCCGTGGTCGTCATAGCCATGGAACTCACCATACTGGGCACAGGCATCATCCAATGGAGGACCCGCAAGCCGATGAAATGGCACAAGCGCTTGTCGAATCCGCTCTATCTGCTTTGGTTTGTCACTTTCCTCTCGGGAGAGGTCATCTACCTGATCTACTACGTTCTCTGACCAATCACTGGGCAGTAGTGCCGCCGTCGACTGAGAGCGCGGCACCGGTGATGAATGAAGCCTCATTAGAGGCGAGGAACAGCACTGCATATGCCACTTCTTCTGGCCTGCCGACCCTGCCCATCGGTTGCACCTCATCTGCACTCTTCAGATACGCCTTGACGTCTCTTGATGCGCGCGCCTCGCGATCTAGCATTGGTGTGTCGATGATGCCCGGGTTCACGCAATTGACTCGGATGTTGAACTTGGCATAGTCGAGCGCCATCGCCTTTGTCATCACGGTAATGGCACCCTTTGAAGCGCAGTATGCTGGACAGACGCGGTTGCCTATGATCCCGGCATCTGACGAGTTGTTGATTATCGTCCCACTGCGCTGCTTCTTCATGTGGGGTATGGCAAACTTCGTGACGAGGAACGTCCCTTTGAGGTTTGTGTCGAGGACTGTATCCCATTCCTCTTCGGTCGTATCTTCCGCAAATCTCTCAAGATAGACACCTGCGTTGTTGAACAGGATGTCCAGCTTTCCGAATCGCTTCACCGTCCTATCGACCATTCGCCTCGCATCCGCCGAGCGAGAGACGTCACCGCTGACGAACTCCACAGCTCCCAATCTGCTCAGTCTTCGGAGAGCTCTTCTGCCTTTCCCTTCGGAGCGGCCAGTGATCACCACTTTCGCACCCTCTTCAAGGAACAGCTCTGCCGTGGCAAGCCCCATTCCCTCAGTGCCGCCCGTGATCAGCGCCACTCTGCCCCGGAGTTTCATCATCCTCAACGGACTCCCTTATCGCAGAACAATGAATAAACCTTCTCGGACGGGTTGTGTGCGGTATCGGTGACTACTCACTTCGACAACGCCATTGGAAGGGCCACCCTGAATATGCTTCCCTTGGACGGATCACCCGAGACTCGATCCTCAACCCAGACTATCCCGTGGTACCCTTCAACGATGGCCCTCACTATCGAAAGACCCAAGCCACTTGCAACTAGACGTTCATCACCCGTCTGGATCCTGCCAAACACGATGTTCTTCTTCGAATCCGGAATGCCGATGCCATGGTCGGCCACGGAAACGCACCAGTACTTCCTCGGCTCGACCCTGAACTCACCGATGCTGACCTCGACAGATACTTTCTCGTGCGGATCATACACGACAGCGTTCTCAAGGATGTTTGTGAATATCTCCTTCGCAAGCTCATTGCCAGTCACGAAATACCTGTGGCTTCCGAACTTGAGATCGAACTTGACCTCCTTCTCGGCGCGACTCCGCATGACCTCGGCAACGCTCTCCTTCAAGACCTCACCCAACTCGACTGGCCCCAGGTTGTGAGCCCCTTCCTCCTCGATTTTGATGAGCTTGTCGGCCCTCTGGATAAGCTCGCTGATGCCCCATGCGGATGACGATGCTCGCTCAAGATAGGTGGCGGTCTTCTCCGGGACGCCCTTACTTTCTAGAGCCATCTGCAGATAGCTCGTGACCGCCTGGTTGTAGTTGTTGATGTCGTGCGCGATTATGGCGCCAAGGAATCGGGATCGCTTCGCCTCCTCCACCTTGCTTTGGAACATGGTGGCGTTCTCTATGGCAACCCCTGCCAATTGGGAGAACAACTGCATCGCTTCGATCGTGGAGCTGTCAGGCGTCTTGTTGTCTTCGGATTCATTCACTTCGATGAAGCCTATGTACTTCCCTTCTCGGTTTCTGATGACGAATCTGATGTAATCGAGCTCGTGCCAGATCGAAGGGTCGGTCCGCGGTTTCGTGATCTTGTCCATTGCATTATAGAATGGCTCCTCGCCTTTGACGAAATCCTCGGGTCCTGGCCTGATGAAGTACACGCCTTCAGCGATTCTCCAGTTCTCGTTGAGGTCCATCTCCAGGCGCTCGTTCGTGTATGTGAATTTCCTGATCTTCTTGTCCCGATCTCCACCGTAGCCATAGGTCGCCCTCACACGGAAGATGTCCTCGTCTTCATCCAATACCCCTATGACCAGCGCTCGCATCGAGAAGAGATCAGCAATCGTCGATGCGATCTTGTTGAGCACTGCATCGACGTGGCCTACAGACATTATGTCGGATAGAACGCTGAGTATCTCCCCTGTGAATCTCGTGGGGGTCGCGCAGGCCTTTGCATCCGGCCTGTTCTTCATCCTGGCTGACGTGTTCTGCATCATCCATCCCTTGGCCGAACTGACTGATGCTGAATGAGTGAAACACTCCTGCCTATTATAACTTGTCGAGATTCTGTCGTCGGGCCTGACTAGCTGGGTGCAATTCGACGGTGACGCTGGCCCCGCTAGGGAAAACGAAGCTGAAATCGAGGAACGCTCCAACAGCAGATAAATATCCGTAGTGTGATTCGAAGCTGAGGATGAGCATGGCCGAGGAGATAGAAGTGGGGAAGGTTAGCATATTCTTCGCAAAGCCTAGTGTGGCGGCTGTCGAAATCACGTCAGGGACGCTGACTGTCGGAGACTCAGTCAGATTCAAGGGCGCCACCACGAACTTCGACCAGAGGATCGAGTCCATGGAGATCGATAGGAAACCTGTCCCCAATGCATCTGCTGGTCAGTCCGTCGGGATCAAAGTAAGAGAGAGAGTCAGACCACACGACAAGGTATACAAGATGGTCGGCTAGTTCATCCAGAGTCAGTCGTCGCCCTGGTCCTTCAACAGTTTCATTGCATCTTCGAGAAGGTCCTTTTCGTAGCCAGGTGGCCCGCATATTGAAGCCTCGGCCTCCTTGACCATGTCCTCGTGCTCATTTCGGGAGATTCGCATCACCCTTCTTAGCTGCTCAAGGATGTCCTCTTCCGGGCCGGAGATGACTCTATCCGCGAGGGCAACCTCAAGAACGGTCCTGTAGATGCGCCGGAACTCCATGTGATCCTGGGCTAGTTTCTTGACGATCTCGGACTCCAAGGCGCGTTGCTGCTCCTCAGTTATGTTGAGGTGCTTCCTTAGCTCTTCGACAAGGAACCTCTCAGTGGCGGTGACACGACCGTCTCTCCATGCGGTCTGAAGCGCCCTTCTGAAAACGTCAGTGTCTTGCTCTTTCTCCTCCAGTGCCTCCCGCTTGCGTGACTCAACGGTCTCCAGCACTTCCATCTCGAGACCATTCCCATGGATCGCCTCTCGGACAATGTCGCAGAAAGTAACGTGAATGGAAGTGGCATCATCGATCTCCTTCACCATCATGTCCCTGAGCTTACCGTTGATCCTCACGGGGACCATGACGTCGCCAACCCTGCTCCGGAGGGAAGACGCCCTTGCGAAACCAGCTGGAGTCAGATAATAGCCGTTCATCCTCTGCTTCATGCCCTGTATGTGCGCCTTCCTCTCGACAATGAGCGATTCCTCGATCAGGTCGTTCAAATACTGGGACAGATGCTTCCTCTGGACGCCCGTGCCATATGCGATGGACTGCTGCGTGAGATCGGCAGGAAGTTCGTACCTATCTTCCATGTTCTGGAAATCTGTCAGGTAGAGAAGAATGCGATCCTTGCTCGTGAGTGATGTCAGTTCCTCGAGGGACATGTCAAAGGGAATCCCAATAACACGTATATCGTGCTTTTCACCGGATTGGACCGCCGGCAGAAAAGAGTTAAATCAGTGAATCATACGCTCCTGCCGAGAGCATGATAGACAAGAGGGCGCTGTGGTTCTTGATCGTCGTTCTAGCCAGTGCTTTCGCCGTCATCGGAATAATGTTTTGGCTGTCAGGGTAGCCACCAATCGTCGGTCTCCCGAATGCGAGGGAGAGTTACGAAAACTGCCACTGCACGAACGAATCTCGACAGAAAGAAGATTTCAATCCGATTTACAATATATATCTACATTATATTAATTATCGAACATTTAAATTCCACGAAGTCACTTTGTCCAGCAATGTACTCATCAGCTTCGAAACGCGGCGATGCACCTTCGATTTCTGACCATATCTACATTTTTATAATATGTTCAGAATTCGAGCGGATAGTAACGAGCAAAGAGTCTTATATCCCCGGCGCCTCAGAGAGTATCGATAAGTATGTTCGCGGAAAACTGCAAAGGATTGGATTCTTTCCCCATTGATTGCAGTAATTCGCGATCACCCTGTTGAGTGATAGGCGAGATCTGCGAGAGCGGAACTGGCTGAGATTTCACTTTTGAGGAGGTGGATGCAATGCGAGCAACAAAACTCTGGAACACATACAGGCACGTGCGTTTGGAGAGGTGCCTCATGTCCGTCCCGAAGACGGAGAAGAAGGCCCTGAACGCCTACTTCGCAGGCAAGCGGACGAGGTAGGCATACAAACCCCTTTCAACCTGATTTTTTCTGTTCAGTGTCTGGCGCTGCAGTCGTTGTCAGATCCCTCAATCAGGAGACCAACGGCCTGCGCGCCAACGTCTAAATGCCTTTCTGATGACACCGGTCAAGGTATCTGGATACTTGACAGGGTCCTTCAATTTGAAGAACCACACGGCGCAGGCTATGCGGCCGACTGCGGAGATTGCGTATACTGCTCCCAGACCCAATATCCACTCTCCGTGCGAATAGGTGACTGCGTGGTGGGAGTAGAAATCCAGGAAGTAGTAGGCAAGGTATCCTCCGATGACCGATCCGAAGAACGTGGCGATGCCGATCGTGGTGTTGTAGACTGCGAAGTACTCCCCCTTCTTCTCAGTAGGAGCGACGTCCAGGATGTATGCGAAGAATGCTACGTTCGCCATTGCATTTGCGAAACCCAGGAGCGCGTTCAGCAGGTAGATGTGCCAGACCTGGGTCGCGAGGGCGTAGACAACGGGGACTGAGATGAATGCGAACCGCGATATCAGTATCTGAGGCATCGGACCTATGACGTCAAGAAGTTTCCCTACCTTGGTCTGGAAGAAGAGCGTCCCTCCAGTCGATATCACGGTCATTATGCCAATCTCAAATGCGCTGGCATCCAACACCTTGACGTAGGTCAGGTAGAGTATCGGCCAGATGATCGACATGATGAAGTTGAAGGTAGTGTTCAGGACGACTAGGTTTCTGAAGTACATGTTCTCCTTGAGGTCGGATATGAAAATGAAGGATTTCAGGCTGAACTTGAACAAAGTCTTCGGTGAGGCATACATCCGCTTCTTTTGTTCCATTATCTCGAATAGAATCAGCGATCCCGCGATGCCGCTCACGCCAGCGATGAAGAACGGGATTGCGAATCTTTCGACGGTATCTCCACTTGTCGGTATTGCGGCGCCAGCGAAGAGCGTGCCGATGAGGCTGGCAAGGGATGATACCGCGAAGAACTTGCCCATGACCGATCCTCTGTTCTTCACTGTCGTGACGTCTCCTACGAGCGCAGACCAGGTCGGAATCATCATCGAGCCGATGAACATCTGGATTGCGACCAAGATGATCAGCTGCCAGGCGTTCATCGCGCCTAGCATGAAGAAGTACAAGGCCATGGACAGCACGCCGCCCATGATCAGGAAGGGGATTCTGCGTCCGAAGAAATCGCTCAACTTCCCCCAGGGGACCTGCATCACGGTGGGAAACAGGTTCGTGAACGCCTGCAGCCAGCCGAGCTCGGGGGCCGTGGCGTTGAGGCTGATCGCCAAGTAGGGAACGTATGGGTCAGCCATGCCCTTCGCAAGGTTCACCCCTACCTGGTTAGAGGTCATTCTTGAGAGTATCTTATCTTGAGTGTGTTTCTTCCCTTTTGCCCTCACCGCACTCGCCGAGTTCACATTGAGCGCATCCCTTGCCAGGGAATCGTGGTCGACAGGTATATTTCATTTTCGGAAGGGATCGGGCGGGAACAAGATCCACGCTCAATTCTCGATGCCAGATGGAACAAGACCGCCGGATGGTCCGGTGCACTGGAAATCATCGGAAAGAATATATATTAACACGAGGCGATACAGGGGCGGTGGGATATTTGACGAAGGCATACTGTGTCAAGTGCAAGAAGTCCGTCGAAATGAAAGACCCGAAGAAAGTCAAGCTGAAGAATGGAAAGCCTGCTACGAAGGGCACCTGCCCGAAGTGCGGCACGAAAGTCTTCAGAATCGGCGGCTGAAAACCGTTTACCCAAACCAATTCCAGAAGACCCCGTATCAGGATCCAAGGATACACCATCAACGGGGCTCTTCTGAGATAGTTTTGTTATGTTTCAGAAGACGTCCTCTCTCAGCAAGCGCGTGAAGCGCTCTGATGGCTCGCCAAATAGTCGGGTATGCGGGAATTCCTCTCTGCTCGAATTCTCTGAGCATCGCCCCCGTATAGTTCCCTCCGAACGCACTTATCACCAAGCGTGCGCCTTTGGCCTTCGATCTCCTTTCGGCAACCTCTATCAGCCTCTTGGTTATGTTCGGAGGTTGGAGCTCCAGGGACATCATGATCCCGTCGACTCCTGAGTCGCTCTGGAGAATCGTCAGCACAGACTCATACATCTCGTCTGTGACGCCGGCTGTCAGATCCACGGGGTTCTTCACGGAAGAGAAGCCGGGGACAATCTTTCGAAGGGAATCCTGAGTTGATTTGGAGAGCACCGCCATTCTCATGCCTGCTCCGTGCTCGCGCGATTCGACATAATCAGCTCCTATTACACCGAAGCCGCCCGCGCTGGCGACCACGCATATCCGGTCGCCCGGGATATGGCCCGCATATGCCAGCGCCTTCGCGACATCCACGAGCTCCTCCTCGTCGTAGGCTCTGATGACTCCTGCCTGCCTCAACGCTCCGTCGATCATTGAATCAGATGAAGAAGCTAGTGCACCAGTGTGAGACTTCGCCGCTCTGGACCCTGCTTCTGTCCTACCTGATTTGAGCACGACGATCGGCTTGACCCCGGAGACCTTCCTGGCAATCGCCACAAACTCGCGACCGGATGAGAACGACTCGAGATAGAGTGATATGCACTTCGTGGTTGAATCCGATGTCAAGTAGGATACCAGCTCGTTCTCATTTATGTCACTCTTGTTGCCGAGTCCTACACAGGCCGAGATGCCGATTCCGGAAGCTTCCGCCTTCTCTAGGAAGGATATCGACACAGCTCCACTCTGAGACAACATCGCAATCGAGCCTTTCCGTGGACGAGGACTCTTCTCGGTCGGGATGAAGAGCGTGTCGAGGCCGATAGACGGCACGAACACTCCCATGGTGTTCGGGCCCAGGATACGGGTGTTAGTGCCCTTCTTCGTTCGAACGAGCTGCTCCTCAAGTCTGCGTCCTTCCGCGCCCGATTCCTTGAATCCAGAAGATGTGATCACAACCACTCCGACCTTCTTCTTGACGCACTCCTTCATCGGCTGCAGAGTCGCCTGAGCGGGAACCGATATAAGAGCGAGATCGATTGGCTCTGGAATGTCAAGGACTGATGCATAGCAGCGGAGGCCAAGTATGTTGGTTTCCTTTGGATTGACGGGATAGAGGCGGAAGCGACCCTTGGAGAGGTTCTTCAGGGCTATGTGACTCAGTTTCGCAGGATTCGAAGACGCGCCTATCAGAGCGACCGATTCCGGCCGAAACAGCGCATCAAGTGGCTGCTTCATCGTCAAAGCAATCGTCTTCCCGTGTATTATGAGTTCCTCAACGACCGTTCTTTGATGGCTCGGATCCTACCTCGAGTGACTGCAAAGCCCAGAGTTCCGAACGTTAATATACGCTCTCGACGATAACGCTGTTTAGACCCTGGCTCGGAGGGAGACACAGTTGGAACTAAGGAACATTCTCGGTGACTCAAATCACGTCAAGATATCTCCAGACGCGACAATCGGCGAGGCCCTGGTCTCGATGGTCGAGAACAAGACGGACTTCTTGTTGATCGACCGCAAGGGACCGAACGATTCCTACGGGATAATCACCAGGTGGGACCTGGTCGAGGGGGCGGTCGCAAATGGCGTCGACTTTGCCACAACTCCCGTGCTCGACTTCGCCAGGAAACCATTGGTGGTCATGAACAACCTGGATCTGGACATCAGGTGGGCTGCAAAGAAGATGACGAACGAGAACGTCTCCAAGATCGCTGTGTTCGACAAAGAGAACTTCCTGGGCTTCATCTCAGATGTGGACATCTTGAAGGCTGTTTCAGCGAAATCGAAGGCAGACGGGAAATCAAAGGAGGAGAAAGAATGACCCTGACACCTTTGATACTCAAAGACGTTGTCAAGACCTTCGAGTTTCCGATGATCGAAAGGGATGCCCCAGTGTCGAAGGCCATCCAGATGATGCTGGACCGGAACAGGTATTCGCTTTTGGTGCCAAGACAGAACAAGAGTGATGCCTACGGGATAGTCACGAAGAAAGACATCATATCCAAAACGATCGCAGAGGGGAAGGACCCGGACAAAGTGAAGGTGAAGGATATCATGTCCAAGCCCCTTGTCATACTGACGAATCTCTCCCTCGACTTGAGATGGGTTGCCAAGGCGATGGCCAATTCTGGCGTGTCAACCATAGCAGTGTTCGACAAAGGCGATTTCTATGGGTACGTGACTGAGGCGTGCATCCTCGAGGGAGTCTACAACGCGCTAAGGAGATCGAAGCTTGAGCAGGGAGTCGAGTTCGTCTCGTGCTGAAGGAACCACTGACTACACTTGAGCGGAGGGATAACATGACAATCCAGCCCGAGAGCAAGGACAAGCCACGCAAGGGCGTGGTCGTCTATCTCTGCACATGCAGGGATGAAATCGGCAGGAAGATCGACCTCGAGACCGTCGCTGCTGAGCTGAAGAAGGACCCAAGAGTCATGGCGGTCGGCATCCACGAGGCGCTGTGCTCGAAGGAAGGCCAGAAGTTCCTGAAAGAAGACGCTGCCGCGAAGCTGTTCGAGAGGGTTGCGATCGGCGCCTGCTCGCCCAATGTTCAAGGCATCATCATCAGCAAGGCCCTGGAAGAGAAGGGCATCAACAAGTATCTCATCGAGCAGGTGAACATCAGAGAGCAGTGCGCTTGGGTGCACAGCGACAAGAAGGCCGCCACATCGAAGGCGAAGAGCCTCGTGAGAGGGGCGGTGGCGCGTGCGGAGAAACTCGTACCCTTGGAGGATATTGAGATTCCAGTCATGGGCGCGGCTCTCGTGATAGGAGGCGGGGTCACCGGAATGCAGGCTGCTCTTGACATCGCAGCCCAAGGGTACAAGGCGTACCTCGTCGAAAGGACCGGTGAGCTCGGAGGGAGAGCCTACAAGCTCAGCATGACCTTCCCCACGCACAACTGCGGCATATGCTGCATGCAGTATTGCAAGGAGTGCGTGTTCACGCCGAAGATCGAGGACGTGCTCCAGGACAAGAACATCGAGGTCATGCTGAACACCGAGATAGAGGACATTACCGGGGGCTTTGGCTCCAGACACGTGAAAGTGAAGTCGCCGAGCGGCGTCAAGGAGTTCGAAGTCGGGACCATAGTCGTGGCAACTGGAACAAAGACCTTCGACCCGAAAAGGATACCCGAGCTGAGGTACGGAAACCCGGACGTCATCACCACAGTGGAACTTGAGAGGCTGCTGGTCGAGCAGCGTGAGAAGGGGGGCGGGTTGAGGAGACCTTCGGACGGAAAGGTGCCCAGGACGGTCAATTTCATCCAATGCGTAGGCTCGAGGGACATAACGAAAGGTAACCTCCATTGCTCGCTCGTCTGCTGCACATATGCAATTGGGCAGGCAAGGGAGATCAGAAAGGTCCTGCCGGGCACGAACGTGTACATCCACTATATCGACCTCAGAGGACCTTACAGAGGATTCGAGGAGTTCTATCAGGCCGCCAAGGAAGAGGGCATCAACTTCGTGCGAGGCCGTATCTCGGAAATCGTCGAGGACAGTGGCAAGATCTATGTCCGCGCGGTGGACACCGACGCGGATGCGCTCCTGAACATTGACTCGGACCTCGTGGTCCTTTCTGTTGGACAGGAGCCCGCTGACGGAAGCGACAAGATAGTCAAGATGCTCCACCTCCAAACTGATGTTGACAAATTCATGAAGGACATCAACCCAATGTTCCCATCTGAGTTCAGGAGAGGCATCTACGTCGCTGGAACCGCACAGGGGCCGAAGGGGATAAGATACTCAATCGAGGACGCAAAGGCGGCTGCAGCAAACGCAATCGACCTCATGAAGAAGGGCAAGATCAAGTTCCCGAGGATCGTTGCTTTCGTCGACGAAGATAGATGCCGCGGCTGCGGGAGATGCGAGAAGGCCTGCGAATACGGAGCCATAACGATCATCGAGGACAAGAAGAAGGGGGTCCTGGTCTCCAAGATCGATGAGATCCGGTGTGAAGGGTGTGGGCAGTGCGCGGTCGCGTGCTGCAACAAGGCGATCACGGTCAACGGATTCAGGCTCGAGCAGGTAAAGGCGACGGTCCGAGCGATCACCGAGGAGGTGGGACCGGATGAGTGACAAGTTCCAGCCGAAAATCATCGCTTTCACCTGCACCTGGTGTGGCTACCCGTCGGCGAACCTGGCAGGCGTGAACAAGGTCGAGTATCCCCCGAATGTCCGGATAGTGCGTGTGATGTGCACGGGCAGCGTCGAGCCTGGCATCGTGATGGATGCGTTTGAGAACGGCGCTGATGGCGTCATCGTTATAGGATGCCTAATGGACAACTGCCACTACGTGTCGGGCAACAAGAAGGCGCAGGAGAGGATTGACGCGCTGAAGAAACTGTTCGACATCGTGGGCCTGGATTCGAGAAGGCTCAGGACCGAATGGATAAACGCGTCCGAGAGGACGAAGTTCGCCAAGGCGGCGAACGAGTTTGTCGAGGAGGTCAGAGCCCTTGGACCCATACATCTCCAGAAGCCTGCGAAAGCAAAGAGCCCAAGGACCGAAGAGCAGACGAAGGCCGCGGTCAAACAGCTGATCGAGGACACAGGAGCGTTCGACTGTGTCGAGTGCGGCAAGTGCACGACCGTCTGTCCCGTCGCGAAGTATGATACCAATTTCGCGCCCAGGACGATAGTCATCAGGTCCATGGAAGGCATAGTCGACAACATTGCTAACGACAGGGACATCTGGACGTGCACGACCTGCGAACAGTGCAACTCCATGTGCCCGTACAAGGTCGACTACACCGGGTTCATACGGGGCTTGAGAGAGGAAGCCGTCGAGTTTGGGGCGGCACCCCTGTGCTCTCAAGGAGGCCTGATTCATTCCATCCAGAGGATAATGGCCAAGAGCAACCTGAAGCAGAACAGGCTCGGCTGGGTCAAGGAGGACATGAAGGTCGCGGACAAAGGCGATGTCTTCTACTTCGTGGGTTGTCTGCCGCAATACGACGCGATCTTCTATGACCGAGAGGGCATGAAGCTGAACGAGATCGCGGAGAGTGCCGTCAGGATAATGAACAAAGCGGGGATAGTACCCGTCGTCAGCAACGACGAGAAATGCTGCGGTCATGACCTGAACTGGACAGGAGACGAGGACAACTTCGAGAAGCTCATGGAGCACAACGTCCAGTTGGTCAAGAAATCTGGTGCAAAGAGGGTCGTGTTCACGTGCCCTGAATGCTACAGGACATTCAAGTCCGACTACCAGGATCTGATGGGTGATTTCGAATTCGAGCTGATCCACATCTCAGATTTCCTCAAGGAACTCATCGACTCCGGCGCTCTCAAGCTTGATGATGCTGCGAGAGCGAGCTACACATTCTCGTATCACGATTCGTGCAGGCTCGGAAGACACTCGGGGATCTATGAATCGCCCAGACAACTGGCGAAAGCGTTCAGCGGGGCAAAGTTCGTGGAGATGGAGAACACCCGCGACAAGGCGATTTGCTGCGGCGTGAGCGCATGGGCGAACTGCAACGCCAATGCGAAGAAGATGCAGATCGAGAGGGTCGCTGAGGCGAAGAGGGTCGGCGCCGACAGGCTGCTCATGTTCTGTCCGAAGTGCCAGATACACATGAGGTGCGCGATCCAGGACAAGGTGCCGGTCGACCCCGCGTCAGTCGATGTCAAGCTAGAGGACTTCACCGTTGCGATGGCAAGGCTTCTTGGACTCCTGCCCGAGGAGAACCAAGCCTCGAAGTGAGCGCTCTCAACGAATGGAAATGGAAGAATACAATGGGGAAGAGGTGACTCACACCTCTCCTCTTGGGGTTTGAACGATCCTTTGGGGTCAATAGTATTTCGTCGACCTCGTGATCTGCTCGTCCACGTAGATCTTCCTCTTGCCGAGCTCTCTGAAGAATGCCTCGGGATCGACGGTCGCCTCTGCCGGGAACACACCAGGTTCTTTTATCTTTTTAGTGTGCTGCCAGTGCGCAACGATCGTAGGTGGGACCGATGTATCTCTAGCCGAAGAGACACCCCTCTCTGGGTCGTTCCAAGTTACGATGAAGTAGGTCGCCGTCGCGGGCATGCCATCCTTCCTGCCTGCACAGTCGATCCTGAACATATCGTATTCGAACTTCTCCTTGGACGGCGCAGCCCTCCCATCCGACACGCCCTTTTGATACATAGCAGTCAGGTAGTCCAACGGAGAGACCTTGGCGCCGCCCGCATCCAGAAGGTTAGTGTCGGCGAATCCGAGTGCCCTCAGCGTCAGGAAAGTGTTCATATCCTGTGCGGGGAAGCCAATTCTGAATGTCACCCTCTTCGCGTTGAGGTACTTGCCCATCGTGGCGGGTTCCGAGTGCTTTATGAAATACGCTTTGACCTTGCCAATCGGCTCCGGCATGAGGACATCCATCTCACCGCCAAGTATCTTCTGCTTCTGGTACTTGCCGTCAATCCACTGAACTGATTCCTGTGTGAACTCGTCAAGGACAGTCCTGATGGAGTATCCGGGCCACCCAGCCTCCTTGACAGGAAGCGTGTTGCCCCATGCGCACACGATGTCGATTGCATCGACCGAGTCGAGCCTCTTTGCACCTGCCGCTCCAGCGATGTTTGTCATGCCGGGCGTGCTGCCCAAGCCGATTGTCGCGTTTATGCCGGCATCCTTCCACTTCTTGTGGAGCTCCAGCTGCTTCAGACATGTGTCAAAGAAGCCGCCAAGGTCAGTGTATGTCGCGCCGCCCTTCAGGCACGCGTCCATCACTCCGAGGTTGGTCGGGTACCATGCGCAGTTGACAACGGATTCGACCTTCTCCTTCTTGATAGTCTCAAGGACCTTCCCCGTGTCGTTCGCGTCAAGCTCCATCAACTTGATCTTTTTCGTGAGCTTGAGGTCGTCCATCGCCTTCTTCACGTTGCTCATCTTCCGGCTCGAGGCTATGATGTCCTTCTCGCCGCAGAACTCTATGAGGTCCTGCACACTGTACGCGCCTATCTGCCCCGATGCTCCGAGAATCAATATGCTCATCTCTTGCACCTCCTTCTATTCAATCCAATCGAGTCATTCAAAACTGTCTTCAAGACTAGACAGTAGCCGTACAGCCACACGCTACTTAAACGTTTTCGGGATATGTCGCCGCAAAGGTGAACGAGTCCGCAATTTGCAGGATTCTCATCGACGCCTCGAATGACTTTCAAGGCAGAACTGAGTAGAATTGCGAAATCCGCGCCCGAGAAGCGAATCTACCTGCGACGAGGTTTCTTCACCTCGAGCCTCCTCTTCTTCGCCTTCGCCACCTTGACGTGGAGCGTGGAATCCGTGAGCCTGAGCTTGACAGATTCTGGGTCGAGTGATGCCTTCGAGTTCGCCCTCACATAGTATGGTTTGCAGATAGGGTCGTCGGAACAGGCGAACACTTCGATACTGTCCTTGTCCACATTGACCCGCATGTGTTCCTCGGGGACATTCGGGAGCACCACCTTCAGTGTCAGCCCATCACCCGTATCCGAAACGCTGAAATCTGGTGTGATTGGAAGAGGTCGGAGGAACCTCGTCACGGGCTTGTCGTCAGAGTCCCACACCATGTGGCCAATGCCGCGCTCGATCCTGTCGAGTTCGGCGTCGAGGTTTCTTAGTAGGTCCTCTGCGTCCCAGAACCGGGACTCGTCGACAATCTCCTTGAGTCCTCGAGGCTTCTTGGAGTGCTCAACCATACATGTACGACTTCCCCAGGCGCTCGGCCTGACTCTGTCTCGCAGTGAGCATCTCCTTGGTTCGCTCGACCGTAGCCTTGACGTTTTCCTCGATCATCTCGGCCTCTTTGTAGAGGGCCTTGAGATCGACCTGGATTGATGGCAGAAGCCTCGTCAAGGCTTCGACTAGCTTAGCTGCTCCCCTCGCATCTGGGTACATGGCGTTCGCTTCGACAAGTAGACATATCACATCGCGACCGACGCGCTCGCCCTCGCTCAGAAGCGCTCCAGATACCCCCGTAATCATGCCGATCTTGAACTGTTCAATGCCCGCTTTCGAGATCGTCTCCCTGGCTCCGAGGGTGGATCCTACACCGAACACCCTGACCTCCTTCGCGGGTTCTGCCTCTTGTCCGGTCATCAACCCTTCGAGAGTGACTATCGTCCCATATGCGTTCGAACTCGCCCAGCTCATCAGGGATTTAGCAAGCGATCCGGCAAGCGGCAAGGGTATCTGAAACTCGGACGTCATCACTGAAACGTCCTTGTAGCCAAGGACTCTGAAGGGATAGGACGGCACCCCATCCTGGACCAACGCGGCTGGAGGAACATCGTCCGAAAGAACGTACGCTATTCGATCCATCTTCAGCGACTCGGATATGAAACTCCCCGCTATCGTGCCCACCATACCGACGCTAGGGAAGGCCGTGACAAGCGTGCCGCCACTGGCCTTCGCCCCCTTCATGAGCTGAATCTCGAACACAGATCTCAGGCTCCAACAATCATGAACGCCCCAGCCATTATAGAACTTTTCGCGAAATCCTCGGTCTCTCAACCGACTTCCGCAACGGCATCTATCTCGACAAGGGCTCCCTTGGGAAGGTTGCTGACCTCGACCGTGCTTCTCGCAGGCTTGCTGACACCGAAGTGCTTCGCGTAGACTTCGTTGACGGCCGCGAAGTCCTTCATGCTCTTGAGGTAAAGTGTCACCTTGACCACATGAGACATGTCGCTTCCAGCATCCTTGAGTACGGCGTGCAGGTTCACGAGAGCGCGCTCCGCCTGCTCTGCCGCCGTTTTCCCGACAAGCTCATCGGACCTCGGATCCAGACCGATCTGACCCGAGCAGAATACCCACTCACCTATGACAATGGCCTGGGAGTATGGGCCAATAGGTTTCGGCGCGTCCATCGTGAATACAGGTTTCGATCTTGCTGCCATTTCTCATTCGCCTCGTTTCTCTGCACTCCCGTAAACGACTTCCCCGGAGATAATAGTCTTTAGCACCTTCAACGAAGATATCTTGCTCTGGTCAGTGAACGGATCCCCTGAGAGGACGATGAAATCCGCGAGCTTCCCCACCGAAATCGTGCCCTTTACATCTTCCTCGAACGACGCGCATGCCGCATCGCGCGTGTAGGCCGCGATCGCCTCCTGGGGAGAGAGCCTCTGCACGTCATACGCAGCGTTCACGGCGGAATGGATGCCATAGAGTGGATCGAGGGGCATGCAGTCCGAACCGAAGACGAGTTTGACGCCCAATGAAAGGACTTCCCTGAAGGGGTTGTTGCGCGACGCTCGTTTCCGACCAAGCCTTGACACGTACATGCCCTCTGTTCCCCCCCATTCGCCAACGAAGTTGGGCTGCATGGACGCGATGATCTTGCGCCTTCGCATCGTCTTCAGATGTTCTCGCGAAGGGAGCTCAAGGTGCTCGATCCTATGTCTGTGGTCCTTTCTCTGGAATTGGTCGAGCGCAGACGAGAGAGAGGAGATCGCGGCCTCGATGCCCTCATCCCCGATCGCATGGATTGCGAGCTGTATACCCGCTTCGTTCGCCTTCGCCACAATCTCATCCAGCGCGGCCCTTTCGTGGACGAACATGCCCTTGTTACCAGGATCGTCATCGTAGGGTTCCGAGAGCGCTGCGGTCCTCGCACCCAAGGCGCCATCGCAGAAGACCTTCAATCCGCCGATCTTGAGCATGTTGGAACCAACTCCTGTCGAGAGTCCCATGCTCCGCATCGAGTCTCCGGTCTCAGAGGGCGTGTTGTACCATATCCTGATCTTCAATTTGCCCTCCCTTTCGGCGGCTATGTACGTCTCGAAATCTTCCGGGTGCCCGTTATCGTTTATGGAGGTCACACCGAGCGAATGCGCCTTTCTCGTCGCGATGACCAGTGCTTTCGACCTCTTGGCCCTGTCAGGAGCTGTCGCGAGGCTGGGAATCAAGACCGCACTCTCTCTTAGGATGCCAGTGAGACATCCCGAGGAATCGACATCGACTTCAGGCGTCTTCCGGTCAATGCCCAACATCGAGATTGCGCGCGAGTTCACGGACGACATGTGCCCGCACACGCGGTGGGCGACAGCAAGGTGTTTTGGACATGCGGCATCGAGATCTTTGGCCGTAATGAACCTTCCATCTCTCCAGCCGCTCTCTTTCCAGCCTGCTCCAATGACCCACTCTCCTTCGGGTATCTTCTTCGAAGCTTCTTTCATGAGAAGGAGGGCTTCGTTGATGGTCTTCGTTCGGGTGAGGTCGACGTTCGTCGCATCGACACCCATCTGGATGAAGTGTGTATGACAATCTATGAATCCGGGCAGAACCACCTTTCCGCCTAGATCGAGCTTTCGGCAACCACGTGGAGCGACTCTCTTAATGTCCTCGTCGTTGCCGACTCCGACGATCTCCCCATCAGAAACCACAATAGCACGCGCGAATCTCTTCTTTTCGTCCATTGTGTGGATTCTGCCGTTGTAGAATACAGCGTCGGCACATCTGGCTTTCATCCCAAGCACCGTGACACATGAAACGTCTATCTCGGATATTATGCTTCATGCACACGCGACACAACACTACTTGGGATTGAGCATCATGTCCACGAGCGTCGCGAATGCCTGCTCGACGTTGTATCCGGTCTTGGCCGAGGTCAGCAAGGCTGGAGAATCGTGCTTCTTCGCGAAAACCTCAAGGTCCTGGTACGGAACGCGAGTCTCCTCCCGCAGGTCACACTTGTTGCCAAGGAACACGATCGGGACCTTGCCCGTCGTGGATGTCATCGCCTTGATCCAATACCTCAGCTCACCGAGGCTCTCTTTGCTGGTCACATCGCAGATAGCTAGAGCGCCCTCGACGCCGTAGAAATACGCCTCTCTCAGAACCTCTCTGAAGCTCGGCTGACCCATTATGTCCCAGACTAGCAACATGACCCTCGAAGGCACACCAGATTCAGGGTTCTTCACCTCGATCTCCTTCTTTGTGACCTTCGTGCCGATCGTCGCGATGTACTTGTCGTCGAACACATCGAGGACGTATCTTCGGATGAGACTCGTCTTACCGACTCCGACATCGCCGATCAGACATATTTTCATTTTACGTGAATCGTCGCCTTGGGGCAAGTGCTATACCTCTGTGACTGCGGCGATATATGGATAGCTGGTCTATAAAATCTTTGCAGGAGGGTCTCTCGCAGAGTCTGCCGAGAGGAAATCGGTCGAGCCTCAATGATATTCATCACAATCACCGGTCAATCGCCGTTTGCATGAAAAGACACTTATGTCAAGAACGCATTTAGATGTGTGCTGATGTATCAAAGGGAGCGTATCCCTCGCTAACAAAGGATCTTCATAGGAATTGATGCATCGTGAAGAACCAGGGTAAGAACCCTGACCAACAAATAGGAGGAAAAGAAAATGTCTTGCGGAAAGTGTGGTGCAAAGGGAAAGAAGAAGGCAACGAAGAAAGCCAAGAAGAAGAAGAAGAAGTAACTCTTCTGTGAGCGGGACTCCTCTCCTCAACGAGGGTTGTAACATGGCTCCGAAGAAGAAAGCATCAAAGAAGGCCGGAAAAACATCAAAGAAGAAGAGTTACTATCAAGGAAAGGAAATCCGAGCCTCCAAATCACGCTGACTTCAGAAAGGCTGGCAACACCAGCTTTGAAGAACGCGGATCAAACTCCAACATATCCCTTATTTCTTTAAACGCCATGCATTTTCTTGAGACCAAGCCGTTCAGCGAACTGGGAAGGCGCATGAGTCTCGATCCTCCGACCGTAACCCACTCATCGATCGCGTACCTTCGACCATATCTCCTGGCAATCGACTGCCGCTCTTTTCTCGAGAGAAGGTAGGCGGACTCGTCATCCACCACGACATGGAATCCTCGTCCTGAGAACACGATACTAACTTTCTTGTAGACGTCGTCGAGTTCCATGCGGAGCTGGATGGCCTGCCTCCGCACGGCCTTGAATTCGTACATGCAGAAAGACAGCCCCCTGCCTCGCTGCATCTTCTCTCCGATGTGACCGTGATACGGGCAATCGATGTTCTCAGGGTCGAGGTCGAATGCGAGCTGCTGGCCATTGTAGTTGTAGCACTTGTCGCACCGCGATTTCCTCTCATGGCATTCTGCGCACACTTGCACGTCGGAATACCTGTTCCGGTCGTAGTACAAGCCCTCCGGGAGATACTCGAGAGCGAAATCTCGGATATCCGCTACCGTGGTCCACGTGTCAATGATGGCGACATTGTCCTTGTCCTTGGCATGAGCTGGAGCGACGATACCGGTATGTCGGCCGGGTATCATCGCGAACTTCATCGAA
>Ga0315268_10000944_pt1 | contig 33858 bp, 31 predicted proteins | sample C1_top_MG_FD_204535 | JGI IMG/M metagenome (GOLD analysis project Ga0315268, IMG submission 204535) | Sediment microbial communities from Yellowstone Lake, YNP, Wyoming, USA - C1_top | ecosystem: Environmental > Aquatic > Freshwater > Lake > Sediment | place: USA: Wyoming | collected 2017-08-01
CAGAACCAGTGATACGGTTCCACCAAGGCCAAAATGACGCCGCTGATTTCACCTTCATCGGCGGAATTCCGGCTTGCTTGAGCTTTCCGCCCATATATCAGCCGCACTTGATAGCGCACTTCCTTGCGCCCCTTCGAGTCCGGCACGAAATGGACGCCGTGCGCCACCACGTATACCAAAGTTTTGTCCTTGAGGTCAAAATACCAACTGCCCTTGGGCACCTCATTCGGCCGCGGGTTGAAACGTACGCCCACGTAATTCGCGGGCTGCTCCGCCAGCCAGTCCATTGGGTTATCTTGCGCTAAAGCGGCAATATCCGACGTTTTCCCGTGCAATAGCTGGTCAGCGATTTGCAGATGCAGCGCGCTGCGCAGCGTGCCCGCCATCTGCTCCATCGCGGCTTTTTCCGCCGCCTCTTGATAGAACAACATCCGGTCCAGCAGCACCGCGGCCAGCGTGCTGATGATGATGATCACCACCAGGAGTTCGATCAGGGTAAATCCCGGCGCACGCTTCACCGCTGACCCTGTCCTCTCATCCGATTGGCGCACGCATATAGTCGTCATACGCTATCTGCCGAGCGCTACTCGCCCCAAATCCCAGATCGGCAGGAACACGCCCAACGCCAGTACCAGTACCATGCCGCCAATCGCGACAATCAAAATCGGCTCGATCTGTGCGGATAGGTTCTTTACCTGATATTCCACTTCACGGTCGTACATGTCGGCGATTTCTTCCATCAACTCGTCGATCGCGCCGGTTTCTTCGCCCACCGCCACCATTTGCAGCACCACCGGCGTGAACACGCCGGCAGTCATAGCGGTACGCAAAATCGTCTCGCCGCGTTCCACGCCATCGCGCATTTGATCGATGCGCTGCGCAATGTAATCGTTATCCACGACTTTCGCCACCACCGTCAGCCCTTGCACGATGGGCACGCCGCTTTTCACCGCCAGCGCCAGGCTACGCGCAAAGCGCGCGAGGGTGGCTTTTTTTACGATATCGCCCACCACCGGGATGCGCAACTTAAACTTATCCCATTTGTATTTTCCGGCAGAAGTTTGGATATAAAACCGGAAGCCGACAATTAGCGCCACCACCACCGCCAGCAGCAAGGGCCAATAGTGCACGGTGAAATTCGATGTCGCGATCAACATCCTGGTCAAGAACGGCAACTCAGCCTTGAACCCGGCATAGACTTTGGCGAAAGCCGGAATCACCCAAATATTGATCACCGCCATCGCGACCACGAGCGCGATGATCACGAACGTCGGGTAGCGCAAGGCGGCCTTGATCTGCTCGCGGGTACGGCGATCGAAATCCAAATGAAAGAACAGGCGCAGGAAAATTTCTTCCAGCCGGCCGGTCAACTCGCCCACGCGCACCATGCTGATGAAGAACGGCGTGAACACCTGGGCGTGACGGCGCATCGCCGCGGACAGTTCGCGCCCCGCATCCAGGCTATCGCGCAAGTCTTGCAGCAGCTTGGCGAACGTTTTGTTGATGGTCGATTCCTGCAAACCGGCCAGCGCGCGCATTATCGGCACACCGGCGCGCAACAGCGTATGCATTTGCCGGCTGAACAGCAGCACATCCAGCGTCCCGATTTTTTGCTCCGTGAGCTTGGCCAGGAAGCCGCCGGCGGCGAGCTTCCCGCCCGCTGGCGCAGGGTTGATCTCGATCGGCGTGATACTGCTGTTAAACAACTGATCCGCAACCGCGCTCGAACTGACGTTTTCCAAGGTGCCTTCCACCAGTTCGCCGCGCGGGTTGCGGCCCTTATAAGCGAATATGGGCATATTCCCGTTCCAAGTTCCGGGTTTGTCGTTCCGGGTTATAAACTATGCGCATCATTTACTCTGCTCTGTCCTATATTTTGCGCCGCGCATTTTAGACTTGCGCAGGTACTCGATTAAACCACCCAACAAGCGCATTACGCTATCGATCGCTGTGATTAACTTACCTCCGGCAAAGCCGGAGGCTTATTGGGTGAGCGCCTCGAAGGCGCCGGTAAAACCTTGAGCCGCCCAAGGCGGCTGCAATCTTCGCCTCCCCCTTTAACAAAGGGGGAATGAGGGGGATTTGAAAACGCCGGATTCGCACATCACCGTCCGCAAATCCCCCCTCGCCCCCCTTTTCCAAAGGGGGATAAAAAGCGCCGCGCTCAACGCTTGATGTACCCGTGTCGCTGCCGATAAAACGGACTCGATTATTTCGGCGTCACAATCCTTGATTTCCCCGTGCCCTCCGTGTCCCCCGTGGTTCACTTTTAATCTTCCACCGTATTGCTCACGCGCATCGCTTCCGCGACCGTGGTCTTGCCGTTCGCGGCCAATGCTACCGCATGGCGGCGCAGCGACCAACCCGCCATTTGGCTCCGCGCGAGTTTGATGAAGTGGTTGGGATCGCGGTGGCTTACCGCTTCCGCGAGCGGCTCGGTCATTTCCATCATTTCATACACGCCGGTGCGGCCCGAGAAGCCCGTGCCGTTACAATGCGTGCAGCCGCGCCCGTGCACATACTGCCGGTTCTTCGCTTCCGCCCCGAGTTCCAAGCCAAGCCAAGTCAATTCAGAAGGCAGCAGCGTGTAGCCGGTGCTGCAGCTTTCGCACACCAGGCGCACCAGGCGCTGCGCCAGCACCGCTTGCACCGACATCGCCACCATGTAGGGCGGCACGCCCATATCCAACAAGCGGATCGGTGTGCTCACCGCATCGTTAGTGTGCAAGGTAGAAAGTACCATGTGGCCGGTAATGGCGGCGCGCATCGCGATCTGGGCGGTTTCCTGATCGCGCATCTCGCCGATCAACATGATGTCCGGATCTTGCCGCAATGCGGAGCGTAATACGCGCGAAAAACTCAACTCGATTTTTTCATTCACCTGCACTTGGTTAATGCCGGGCAAGCGATATTCCACCGGGTCTTCGACGGTAATGATTTTCGTCTCGACCGAGTTGAGCTCCGACAGCACCGAATACAGCGTGGTGGTTTTGCCGCTGCCGGTGGGGCCGGTGACCAGCACCATGCCGTGGGGACGGGCGAAAAGCTCGCGGAAGCGTTTTAGCATCTCCGGCGGGATGCCCAGCCGGTCCAGGCTAAGAATGCCACCGCCTTGGCCGAGCAGACGCATCACGACCGATTCGCCGTACTGCGTCGGCATGCTGGAAATCCGCACATCGATCGTCTGGCTTTTTAATTTCACATTGAAGCGGCCGTCCTGCGGTAAACGCTTCTCCGAGATATCCAAACCCGACATGAGTTTGAGCCGCAACGCCAGCGCACCGGCGATCTTGGGATCGGCCTCGGTTTGCATATGCAGCATGCCGTCGATGCGAAACCGGATCTGCACGCGCTTTTCCTGCGGCTCGATGTGGATATCCGAGGCGCGAATCTGCACCGCATCCTCGAACACCGATTGCAACAGCTTTACCACCGGCGCATCTTCGAGGCTTTGATTCTGTCCCAAGGCGCCAAAATCGACCGCCGCATCCTCGCCCAGATCGGCTTCCAGCTCATGCGCCAGATCGGAGATTTCATCCGTGCGCCGGTACATGCGATCGATGGTGGCGAGCAGCAAGGTCTCGTTCACCACCGCGAGATTGATATCGCGCTTCACGATGCGCGCAATTTCGTCATAGGCGAACAAATCGGTCGGATCCGCCATACCCACCAGCACGCCTTGCCCCTTCTGCTCCATGATGATGGCGCGGAAACGGCGTGCCTGGGTTTCCGGCAACAAGCGCATGATTTCCGGCTTGAGGTTGTAGTATTTGAGGTTAATGAAGGGGATATTGAGCTGTTTGGCGATGGCTTCCGAGATATGTTCCTCGGTCACATAGCCTTGCTCGACAAAGAACCGCCCCAGCTTGCGCCCGGTGCGTTTTTGTTCCTCGAGCGCGAGCTTAAGCTGCTCTTCAGAAATGACTTTCTGGCCAACGAGAATCTCGCCCAGCCGAACTTTTTCAGGCCGCGCCATGCACACTCCAGACCATGTTTAAGTACAACTTCATATATACTTTGCAGGTTATTGATACTAAACAATAACGGTTTTTTATTTGGGATACAAGCAAATGTTAGACTTGGTACTGTTCCAGCCGGAAATCCCGCCCAATACCGGCAATATCATCCGCCTCTGTGCTAATAGCGGCACGCGCCTGCATCTAGTTGAGCCATTGGGCTTCTCTTTGGAAGATAAACAGTTGATCCGCGCCGGGCTGGACTATCACGAATTCACCCGCTTGACGGTGCATGCTAATTGGGCGGCATGCAAAGAACAACTTGGCGCGCGGCGGCGCTTCGCGCTCACCACCAAGGCCACGCGCTGGCATAGTGATGTGCTATTCGAGGAGGGGGACGTATTCGTGCTCGGCCCGGAAACGCGCGGTCTGCCACCGGAAGTGCTGGCCGAATTCAACGCGGAAAACCGGCTGCGGCTGCCGATGCAGCCCGCATCGCGCAGCCTGAATCTCTCTAATGCGGCGGCGGTGATTGTTTACGAGGCGTGGCGGCAGCTGGGGTTTAAGGGGGCTGTGTGAGCAAGCCAATGGACAGGATTAAAGGATTTTTCAGGATTGACAGCACAGACCCAAGAACTTGCCGTTCCCGTTTTAATCCTGCGAAATCCTGTTACTGTGCCGACCGTAAAATAGTGCGTACTGCTTCATGCCTTGAGGTAGCGCAGGCGCCTTCGCCTGCAGACGCGTCGGCTATTGCAGGCGAAGGCGCCTGCGCTACGAGCACTGTCCATTCCGCCTTTAGGCCAAGCGCCCGTGGCAATGCTTGTACTTCTTGCCGCTGCCGCAGGGGCAAGGGTCGTTACGCCCGACTTTTTCTTCCTGGCGCACGAAGGGCGCATGCGTCTCGGCTGCCTCGGTGGCGGTATCCGCTTCGCCCTGAGCCAGCACTTCATCGTAATCGGCGTGGTGATATTGGATGTTTTCCGGCGCGGTGCGCGCATCCACTACTTCCACGTCTTCCGGGCTGCGAATCTGCACTGTCATGGTGACGCGCGTCACTTCATACCAAATGGTATCGAGCATGCTGGAAAATAGCTCGAACGATTCGCGCTTGTATTCCTGTTTTGGATTTTTCTGCGCGTAGCCGCGCAAATGGATGCCCTGGCGCAGATGATCCAGCGCCGATAGATGCTCGCGCCAATGCGTGTCCAGGCTTTGCAGCATGATGCCGCGTTCGAAGTGGTGCATGCCTTCCGCGCCCACGCCATCGATTTTCGCCTGATAATGCGCATGCGCCGCATCGATGATTTTTTTGAGCAGGCCTTCCGCGTCCAGTTGCTCATCTTCATCCAGCCACTGCTGCAGTGGCAGATCGAGATTGAGTTCGGCGGCCAGATTTTGGGTCAGTCCGGCAATATCCCACTGCTCGGCCACGGTCTCGGGCGGCACATACTGGTGGAAGATGCTCTCCAGCACCTGCTCGCGAATACCGGTGATGGAATCGGTAATATCTTCCGATTCCAATAACTCATTACGCTTTTCATAGATCGCCTTGCGCTGGTCGTTGGCGACGTCATCGTATTCCAGCAACTGTTTACGCATATCGAAGTTGCGCGCCTCGACTTTACGTTGCGCATTTTCGATCGCGCGCGTCACCCAGGGATGTTCGATCGCCTCGCCTTCCGGCATTTTGAGCCGATCCATGATCGCGGCCACGCGGTCGGAGGCAAAAATACGCAGCAATGGATCTTCCAGCGACAAATAAAACCGGCTCGAGCCCGGATCGCCCTGGCGTCCGGCGCGGCCGCGCAGTTGGTTATCCACCCGGCGCGATTCGTGGCGCTCGGTGCCGATGATGTGCAGGCCGCCCATGGCGATGACTTGATCGTGGCGCTCCTGCCACTCGGCGCGCAGGGTGCTGATGCGCGCTTGCTTCTGTTCCTCGCTGAGCTTCTCATCAGCCTGCACCGCATCGATATCGCCCTGCGGATTGCCGCCCAGCACGATGTCGGTACCGCGTCCCGCCATATTGGTGGCGATGGTGATCATGCCCGGACGCCCGGCTTGCGCTACGATATCGGCCTCGCGCGCGTGCTGCTTCGCGTTCAGCAATTGATGCGGCAGCTTTTCTTGCTTGAGCAAGCCGGAAAGATATTCGTTAATTTCAATCGAGGTGGTGCCGACCAGCACCGGCTGGCCGCGCAACTGGCAATCCTTGATATCCACAATCAGCGCCGCATATTTTTCCTTGAAGGTACGATATACCTGATCCATGCGATCCTGCCGGATCATGGTGCGGTGGGTCGGAATAATCACCGTTTCCAGATTATAAATCTGCTGAAATTCGTAGGCTTCGGTATCGGCGGTGCCGGTCATGCCGGCCAGCTTGCCGTACAATCGAAAATAGTTTTGAAAGGTGATCGAGGCCAGGGTTTGATTTTCTTTCTGGATCGTCGCGCCTTCTTTCGCCTCCACTGCCTGATGCAAGCCATCCGACCAGCGGCGGCCGGACATCAAGCGTCCGGTGAATTCATCCACGATGATCACTTCGCCGTCCTGCACCACGTAATGCTGGTCGCGGTGATACAGCGCATGCGCGCGCAGCGCGGCATACACATGGTGCATCAGCGCAATATTCGCCGCGTCGTAAAGACTGCTGCCGGGCGCAAGCAAACCGGCCTGGGTCAACAATTCCTCCGCGTGCTCGTGGCCGGCTTCGGTCAGCAATACTTGATGCGCTTTTTCGTCCACGGTGTAATCGCCGGGACCTTCTTCCACCTCGACCTTCACCAGCTTCGGCGCGAGCGCATCGACCTTCACGTACAAATCGATGTTGTCTTCGGCTTGGCCGGAGATGATGAGCGGCGTGCGCGCTTCGTCGATGAGGATCGAATCCACCTCGTCGATGATGGCGTAGTTGAGTTTGCGCTGTACCCGCTCCTCCGGGCTGAACACCATGTTGTCGCGCAAGTAATCGAAACCGAATTCATTGTTGGTGCCGTAGGTGATGTCGGCAGCGTAGGCTTGCTGCTTTGCTTCATGATCCATCTGCGACAGATTGCAGCCCACGCTCAAACCCAGAAAGCGATGCACGCGCCCCATCCATTCCGCATCGCGGCTGGCCAGGTAATCGTTCACCGTAATGATGTGCACGCCCTTGCCGGTCAAGGCATTGAGGTAGGCGGGCAGGGTCGCTACCAGGGTTTTGCCCTCGCCGGTACGCATTTCGCCGATCTTGCCATTGTGCAGCGCCATGCCGCCGATCAATTGCACGTCGAAGTGGCGCATATCGAGCACGCGCCGCCCGGCCTCGCGCACTACGGCAAAAGCTTCCGGCAGCAGATCATCCAGGGTTGTGCCGTCGGCGACGCGCTGTTTGAATTCAATGGTCTTAGCCGAGAGTTCCTGATCGGAGAGCGCCTGCATCTGCGGCTCGAGCGCGTTGATGGTGCGAACCGTAGCGGCGTATTGTTTGACCAGCCGCTCATTGCGGCTGCCGAACACTTTTTGGAGCAGAGCAGTAATCATGGTTGTTCTTCGACAAATAAAATGAAGGTGCAATCGCCGCGTGAACGCTCACGCAACGCTTGCACCTTATCGTAATAAGGCCTGGGGTCAGCCCGGCAAGTTCAAATAGCGGGTGGGATTTTGCGGCGTACCGTTCAAGAGGACTTCGAAGTGCAGATGCGGCCCGGTGGAACGGCCCGTGCTGCCGACTTCGCCGATCTTCTGCCCGCGCAACACCACGTCGCCCTCCTTCACCAGGAGTTTGGAAGCGTGGGCATATCGGCTTACCAGCCCGTTGCCGTGGTCGATTTCGATCATATTACCATAGCTCGGATTGTTCGCCGAGTAGATGACAATCCCGCCCGCCGCGGCTCTGATCGGGGTGCCGGGTTCGGCCGCGAAGTCCACGCCTTCGTGCATCGTACGTTGGCCGGTGAAAGGATCCAAGCGCCAGCCGAAATTGGAAGAGAAGAAGCCGGTGCTCACCGGCAGGCCGGAAGGCAACGCCGCTTTGCGCACTTGTTCGCGCGATAGCAGTGATTCCATGACCGCCAGCTGATCGGTTTTGTCGTCCAGCGCATGCGCGAGCTTTGTCAGTTCCGCTTGAAAATCCTGCATGCTCAAGGGCAGCACCTTCCCGGGGATCAGCGGACCGCCGCGGCCCGGCTTGCGGTCGAAGTTGATTTCATCTTTCTTGATGCCGGAGATCTTGGCTACGCGCTCGCCCAGGGCATCGAGCCGCATCACTTGCGCTTGCATTTCGCCCACTTTCACCGCCATGGCGGCCAAGCGCTGCTGGGTCGCATCGCGGTTTTTTTCGGCCTCGGATTGTTGCGCGGACACCACGAGCTTTTGCACCATCGGCAACCGCAAGCCGCCGAACTGGAATAGGATGAGATAGCCGAAACCGGCGCTCAAGGCCATGAACAAAGATAAACCGCCCAATAGGAGCAGGCCGCTCTGGCACCGGCCGATGCAAAGCGTGCGCGCTTTTGCTAGCCGGCTAGAGACGAATATGATATTCAAACGTATCCCCTTCACCTATATTTACGCACCATGACAGCACGTAAATTGGACAGTTATCTCAACGAGGCCGCCTCGCCCTTGCACCGCTTGATGGAAGCAGCACATGTGCTCGGCGCGCTCGCGCGCATTTGGGAATCGGTCGCGCCTGTTGGTTTAGCGCGTTCTTGTCGGGTCGGCCGCCTGGACGATAGCGTCTTGACCCTCTACGCCGATAACGGCGCAATTGCCTCAAAGATTAAGCAGCAATTGCCCAGCCTCTTGGAAAAATTTCAGACGCGGGGGGGCAAAATTACTGGAATCCGGGTGGATGTGCAAGTGAAAACCCCGTCACCTGCTCATGGTCATGCGCTAAAATCCAGCATTTCTGGCCCAGGGTTAGCCAGCTTGGAAAAACTAGAGCTTGATTTACCTGACTCAAAACTTAAGGAAGCGCTCACTAACTTAATTAAGCGCCAACGCGAATCAAAGCAACAGGATGAGACGGCCAATGACCAAGGTCAGACCGATGACCAGCAATAGCACAATGGAAAATTTGAACAGCTGCCACGCAAAACGGAACCAGCGTTTGTCTCTCAGCAACAGCCCCACCAGCAACGAAGCGCCGATAGCGAGCGCCACGATGAGCAGGTAAAAACGCAGCAGGATCATGGCCGTGGCGGCCCAATGCCAGATTTAACGGTGACGGCGATCGCGTTCTGGATCATGATCGCCGCGCTCGCCATAACCGTTTCCCTCTCCCCGGCCCTCTCCCAGAGGGCGAGGGGGTCTTTCGTGTCGCTGCGCGACGTTCGCGTCAAGCAGTTTGCGCCTGAAGCCGGATAAAGCCCGCCGGCGCATCCTCTTGGCGCTTGAAGGAGATATATTCCCAAGCCGTTTGATCTGCCAACAAGCCACGCAATAACAGATTATTGAGCGCGTGACCGGACTTATGCCCGGTAAAGGCGCCGATCAGCGGGTGGCCCAACATATAGAGGTCGCCGATCGCATCCAGCGCCTTATGCTTCACAAACTCGTCGTCGTAGCGCAGGCCTTCGCTATTCAATACCCGGAATTCGTCCATCACGATGGCGTTATCCAAACTCCCCCCCAGGGCCAAGCCGTTATTCCGCAGGTATTCCACTTCATGCATGAAGCCGAAGGTACGCGCGCGGCTGATTTCTTTGACAAACGAAGTATCGGCGAAATCGACGGTGACGGCCTTGCCCGAATGCTCGAATACCGGATGGTCGAAATCGATGCTCAAGGTGACGCGAAAGCCGTTATAGGGTTCGAGCTTGACCCACTTATCGCCTTCCGCGATCGAGATTTTGCTTTTTACCCGGATAAAACGCTTGAGCGCGTTCTGCTCTTCCACTCCGGCCGATTGCACCAGAAACACGAATGGGCTCGCCGAGCCATCCATGATAGGCACTTCCGAAGCAGTCAAATCCACATACACATTGTCGATGCCGAGGCCCGCCAAAGCCGACATCAGATGCTCGACGGTCATCACTTTCGCGCCATTCGCCTCCAGCGCCGAGCACAAGCGGGTATCGGTCACATGGAACGGGTCGGCCTTAATCAGGGGGGTTTGCGGCAAATCCACGCGGCGAAACACAATCCCGGTATTCACCGCCGCCGGACGCAGCGTCATGGTGACTTTTTGCCCGGTATGCAGCCCCACGCCGGTGGCGCTGATGACATTCCTTAATGTACGTTGCTTAAGCACGTGCTGATCCTAAGGTTTATCGCGTAAAAACGCTTATTTTAGCATAGCGTCGACTCGCTCCGTTTTTGGAGGGAACCACGCCCCTGGGCATTTCAGCCCATCCCAATCGAACACCGGGCCAAACGCCCTTAGCTCAATCCTCAGTCCTGCCGTTAATCCGCTTGCTTGCGCAAGAATGCCGGAATATCGAGCAGATCGACACCGGAAGCCTTCATCGCTTCCACCGCCGCCGCGTGCCGCCCGGAACGAATCACCGCCGGCGCATCGGCATCGGCATAGCCCATGTCGTGCCCGATATTGTCGGTACCGGTCTTAACGATGGTGAGCGGTTTCGGCTGACGCGCTTGCGACGGCAGGCCCAAACCGGTTGCCACCATAGTCACGCGCAGATCTTCGTTCATGCCATCGTCGAACACGGCACCGAAGATTACCGTCGCATCTTCCGCGGTATATTCGCGAATGGTGTGCATCACTTGATGGATTTCCCGCATCTTCAACGATCGGTTGGCGGTAATGTTGACCAGCATGCCGCGCGCGCCGGACAAATTCACGTCTTCCAACAACGGGCTCTTCACCGCCTGCTCCGCGGCAACCCGCGCCCGCTCCGGTCCCTGCGCTTTGGCCGAGCCCATCATCGCCATGCCCATTTCCGACATCACGGTACGCACGTCGGCGAAATCCACGTTCACCAAGCCGGGGCAGCTGATGACTTCGGCGATACCCGCTACCGCGCCGTGCAAGACTTCGTTGGCTTCTTTAAACGCATCCAACACCGATACCTCCTCGCCCAGCACTTGCATCAGCTTTTCGTTGGGGATGATGATCAGCGAATCGACGTACTGCGACAACGCTTCGATACCGGCATGCGCCACTTTCAGCCGGCGGCCCTCGAACATGAACGGCTTGGTTACCACCGCCACGGTGAGAATACCCAACTCTTTCGCCACTTCCGCCACCACCGGCGCGGCGCCGGTGCCGGTGCCGCCACCCATGCCGGCAGTGATGAACAGCATGTCCGCGCCGTCGATGATCTCGGCGATTTTTTCCCGGTCTTCCAGCGCCGACTCGCGTCCGATTTCCGGATTCGCGCCCGCGCCCAAGCCCTTGGTGATGGAGCTGCCAAGCTGCAATTTGACGTGTGCATCGCTCTTCGCCAGCGCCTGCGCATCGGTGTTGGCCGCGATGAACTCCACGCCCTGGAGTCCGCACGCGATCATGTGGTCGACTGCATTGCCGCCGCAGCCGCCCACGCCGATCACTTTAATTACCGCATCCTGAGATTGATTGTCGAGAATTTCAAACATCGTCACCTCCTAGTAAAAAGAACCACAAAAAAACCGCCTTAAGATTAAAACCCCTGGAACCACGACTTCATTTTGTCGAACACTTGTTGCAAGGAAGAACTCTGCATGCGCACCAGCTGATGGCGCTGGTATTGCTCCAAACCGGCGAGCAACAAGCCCACGCCAGTCGCATAGCGCGGGTTGCGCACTACTTCCGATAAGCCGCCGACGTATTGCGGCATGCCCAGCCGCACCGGCATGTGGAACACTTCTTCGCCCAAATCCACCATGCCCTGCATCATGCTGGAGCCGCCGGTGAGCACGATGCCGGATGAAACCAATTCCTCGAAGCCGCTGCGCCGCAACTCCGCCTGTGCCAGCGAGTACAACTCCTCGACCCGCGGCTCGATTACTTCCGCCAGCGTTTGGCGCGACAGTTGACGCGCGCCGCGATCGCCCACGCTCGGCACTTCGATCATTTCCGAAGGATGCGCTAATTGGCGCAGCGCGCAGCCATGGGCGCGCTTGATGTCCTCGGCTTCCTTGGTCGGGGTACGCAGCGCCATCGCGATATCGTTGGTAATTTGATCGCCGGCGATCGGAATCACCGCCGTATGCCGGATCGCGCCGTTGGTGAACACCGCGATATCCGCCGTGCCGCCGCCGATATCGATCAGACACACGCCCAAGTCCCGCTCGTCTTCGGTCAACACCGCCATACTCGATGCCAAGGGCTGCAGAATCAGATCGCGCACCTCCAGCCCGCAGCGCTTGACACACTTGATGATGTTTTGCGCGGCCGAAACCGCGCCGGTCACGATATGCACTTTCACTTCGAGCCGCACCCCGCTCATGCCCAGCGGCTCGCGCACATCTTCCTGGCCATCGATAATGAATTCCTGGGTCAGGATATGCAGAATCTGTTGATCGGTCGGAATGTTCACCGCGCGCGCGGTTTCGATCACGCGCTCGACATCGGCCTGCGCCACTTCCTTATCCTTGATCTTCACCATGCCGTGCGAGTTGATGCTTTTGATATGACTGCCGGCAATGCCGGTGTACACGTCGCGAATTTTGCAGTCCGCCATCAGCTCCGCTTCTTCCAGCGCGCGCTGAATCGCGTTGACGGTAGATTCGATGTTGATCACCACGCCCTTCTTCAAGCCGCGCGATGGCGTCTCGCCGATACCGATCACTTCCAATCGGCCTTCCGGCAAGACTTCCGCCACCAGCGCCACGATTTTGGACGTGCCAATATCGAGACCGATGATGAGATTTTTCTGTTCTTTATTCTTAGCCATTTCGCCTCACTCCAAAGCTCCCTACCCGTTTGCCCGTGGTTTCGCCGCGCCCGCGAAGCGCACCGCGAAACCGTTGGGATAGCGTAAATCCACATACGTCACCTGATACGGCATGCGCGCGATCGTGGCGTCATACGCCCGCACGAATTTATCCAGCCGCGCGCCGGGCTGGTCGCGGCCCAATTGCAGCGTCAAGCCGCTGTCGAGCTTGAGTTGCCAGGCGCGCCGTTCATTCATCGCCAAACTCACCGGCTGGAGTTTGAGCGGTGCCAATGCAGCCTTGAACCGGATATAGCGCTCCGCCACTTCGGGCGCGCTGTCTTCCGGACCGCTGAGCAGAGGCAATTCACTATGGGTCGCGGCCTGGAACAATTCGCCGCGCGTATTCACCAAGCCGCCGCCGGCCCAACGCGCCAGCGCCACATGCTCTTCCAGTGTCACTTCCAAGGTATCCGGCCATTGCCGGCGCAAACTCACATTGCGCACCCAGGGTAATTTTTGAAATCCCTGACCGGCTTGCATCAGATCGAGGGTGAAAAAATTACCCTTGAAATCGCGCGTCACGATATCACTCACTTGCTGATAGCTGACATGCCGCAAATCTCCTTTTACGTCCACATGCCTCAAGGGAAACAGCGGCAGATGAATCATTAGAAACAACAGCGCATACAAGAGCAAAATCGCCGCCAGCGCATACAGAACATTGGCGCACCACACCATCAGTTGCGCCTTGTCCCAGAGTGACAACACCAGCACGCCGGGCGTGGAAGCCGCCATCGGCCGGCGCGCGAGATCACCCTTGTCGCGTTTACCCCACATGCGCTTGCTCCAAAATCCGCAGCACCAATTGCTCGAACGACAAACCCGCCTGCCGCGCAGCCATCGGCACCAAGCTGTGATCGGTCATACCGGGCGCGGTATTCAATTCCAAGAAATACGGCGTCCCGTCGGCATCCACGATCAAATCGGCACGCCCCCAACCCCGGCAACCGAGCAACTCGAACGCTTTAAGCGCCAGCGCCTGCAAAGCGCGTTCGGCTTGTGGCGCCAATTCGCAAGGGCAGATGTAACGTGTATCGTTGGCAATGTACTTGGCGTCGTAGTCATAGAAAGTGTGCGGTGTTTCCAGCCGGATGAGCGGCAATGCCTTATCCCCTAAAATGGCGGCCGTATATTCCACACCGCTCACGAATTGCTCGGCGAATATCAAGCGGTCGTACCGCGCCGCCAAGGCATACGCCGGCTTCAAATCCTCGGCATGCGTTACTTTGCTCATGCCGATCGACGAGCCTTCACTCGCCGGTTTCACCATCAAGGGCAAACCCAGCTCCGCCACCACCTGCTCGAAATCCGTGTGCTCGGCGAGCATTGCGTAACGCGGCGTCGGCACGCCTGCCGCCTGCCACACCAGCTTGGTGCGCCACTTGTCCATGGCCAGCGCCGAAGCCAGCACGCCGCTGCCGGTATACGGAATACCCATCAATTCCAGCGCGCCTTGGATCGTGCCGTCCTCGCCATAACGTCCATGCAAGGCGATGAACACGCGATCGAAGGCTTTCAATTCGGCCAGTTCGCGTTCGGCGGGATCGAAGGCCTGCGCATCGACGCCGCTGCTTTGCAAAGCCGCCAATACCGCATGCCCGCTTTTCAACGATACTTCGCGCTCGGCGGAGCGCCCGCCGAGCAGCACCGCGACTTTCCCTAAGTGCGCCTGATGCGGCTGTAATAACCTAGTGGCCATCATTCGGCTCCCAAACCCGCGGCGGAATCCCCGACGATGCGCACTTCGCACTCGAGTAAAATGCCTTTTTCCCGCCGCACCGTGTCTTGCACCGTGCCGATCAAGCGCTCGATATCCGCTGCCGTGGCATCCCCTAGGTTGACGATAAAATTGGCGTGTTTTTCCGATACCTGCGCGTCACCGGCGCGCCGGCCTTTCAAGCCGCAAGCTTCGATCAGCCGCGCCGCGTAATCGCCGGGCGGGTTGCGGAACACCGAACCGGCATTGGGTTGCTGCAGCGGTTGCGCGCTAATGCGTTTTTTCAGTAATGCCTTGATGCGCCGCTGCGCGGCTTGCCCATCGCCGCGACTGAAGGTGAACCAGGCGGCGGCGAAGCATTCTTGCGGGTGAACGGTGATTGGTGAACCGTGATTGATGCCGGGTTGTTTATCTCCACCCATCACCGTTAACCATTCACCGCCCGCCCGCAGCGCCACATGGCGATAGCCAATCTCGTATGCGCCGGGCTTTCTGTGTTGCAATTCGCCGCGGTGGTTAATCGTCAGCACTTCATCCACCTTTTCCCACGTCTCGGCGCCGTAACACCCGGCGTTCATCGCCAGCGCGCCGCCGATCGTGCCGGGAATGCCGGCCAAGAATTCCGCGCCCTCGAAATCGTGTTTCGCCGCGAAACGCGCGAGCTTGGGGCTCGCCACACCGGCTTCGGCGTAGATGCGCTCATCTTCGATTCGCACTTCGTTCAGCACCGCATGCATCAAAATCACCGTTCCTTTAAATCCGCCGTCACGCACTAAGAGGTTGCTGCCCAGGCCCACGAACAGCACCGGTTCGGCCAGCGGCAGCGCTTTCAAAAACGCCGCCAAATCGTCCAGGCCCGCCGGAATATAGGCGCGCGCCGCATTGCCGCCGGCACGCCAACTCACGTGCTTGGCCATCGCTTCGTTCAAACGCAGCACGCCCTTCACGCCTCACCTCGCGACTCCTGTTTCGGTTGAGTTAAAACAAAATCTTTTTTTGCCACAGAGCGCACAGAGATCACAGAGTTCGTGGCACGGCGCGTTAGCCACGGGTCTTTTCTTTGTGTACTCTGTGCCCTCTGTGGCAAGTATTTGCTTGTCATCCAGCTTGCTCCATTAACAAGCCCGGCACTTGCCCGACCGAGCCCGCGCCCATGGTCAGCACCACATCGCCATCGCGTGCCACATTCATGATCGCCTGCGGCATCGCTGCGGCGGTTTCCACGAACACCGGCTCGACCTTGCCCGCCACGCGAATCGCGCGCGTTAATGATCGTCCATCGGCGGCGACGATGGGCGCTTCGCCCGCCGGATAGACCTCGGTCAGCACCAGCGCATCCACGCTCGACAACACGCGCACGAAGTCCTCGAACAAATCGCGCGTGCGGGAGTAGCGATGCGGCTGAAATGCCAGCACCAGGCGTTGCTTGGGAAAGGCGCCGCGCGCGGCGGCAAGTGTGGCCGCCATTTCCACCGGGTGGTGGCCGTAATCATCGATCAAGGTGAAATGTCCGCCGCCGGGCAGCGGGATATCGCCATAACGCTGGAAGCGCCGGCCCACGCCCTTGAACTCGGAAAGCCCTTTGAGAATCGCCTTGTCGGAAACATTTAATTCGATTGCCACGGCGATCGCCGCCAAGGCGTTCAGCACGTTGTGATGTCCCGGTAAATTGAGCGTTACCGCGAGTGTGGTGCCCCTTTTGCGCGTCACTTGAAATTGCATTTTTCCCGCCACGGCCTTGATTTTGCCGGCACGCACGTCGGCGTCTTTTCCGGTCCCATAGGTGACGATGGCCTTGGTCAATTGCGGCATGATCGCGCGCACGTGCGCGTCATCCGCGCACAACACGGCGACGCCGTAAAATGGCAAGTGCTGGATAAAATCGACGAACGCTTGCTTGAGCTTCTCGAAATCGTGGCCGTAGGTTTCCATATGATCGGCGTCGATGTTAGTCACCACTGACAGCACCGGCATCAAATACAGGAACGAAGCATCGGACTCGTCCGCCTCCGCCACCAGCCAATCACCTTGACCCAGCTTGGCATGCGCGCCCGCCGCCTCCAGCCGCCCGCCGATGACATAAGTCGGATCCAGCCCGCCTTCCGCCAGCACGCTCGCAATCAAACTGGTGGTAGTGGTTTTACCGTGGGTACCCGCCACCGCGATACCCTGTTTAAAGCGCATCAACTCCGCCAGCATCATCGCGCGCGGCACTACCGGGATATTTTTCTCGCGCGCCGCGAGCACTTCCGGGTTGCCGGGCTTGACCGCGGTGGAAGTCACCACCACATCCGCCTTTTCCACGTGGCCGCTAGCATGGTCGTGAAATATTTTTGCACCCTGCTTCGCCAGGCGCTTGGTCGCGGCGTTGTCGGACAAATCCGAACCGCTCACCTTGAAGCCGAGATTGAGCAACACCTCGGCGATGCCGCTCATGCCCACGCCGCCGATGCCCACAAAATGAATGTGTTTGACTTTATGTTTCATGCCGCCAACTCCATACAAACTTGCGCCACGCGCCGCGTTGCATCGGGTTTGGCCAATGCGCGCGCCCGTTGCGCCATCGCCACCAATTTCTCGCGCGTGAATTCGCCCAGCAGTTGCGCCAGGCGCTGCGGCGTCAATTCGCTTTGCGGCAGCAGCACCGCCGCCCCTGCCGCGCTTAAAAAAAACGCATTCGTGGTTTGGTGGTCATCCACCGCATGCGGATAGGGCACCAGCACGCTCGCCACGCCCGCTGCCGCCAATTCGGCGATAGTCAGCGCGCCCGCGCGGCAAATCACGACATCGCACCAGGCATAACGCGCCGCCATATCGTCGATGAAGGCCAGCACTTCCGCGTTCACGACGGACGCCGCATAATTCGCCTGCAATTGCGCGAGATGCTGCATGCCCGCTTGATGCACGACTTCCGGCCGCTGTGCCGCATCGATTAATTTCAGCGCTTGCGGTACCGCCTCATTCAAAGCTTGCGCGCCGAGGCTGCCGCCCACCACCAGCACGCGTAAATTCCCGGCACGATGTTGCAAACGTTCGGCGGGCGCGGGTAGCGCCGCGATCTCGGCGCGCACCGGATTGCCGCAACACTGCGCGGCTACCTTGCCGCAGGGGATCGGCTTGTCTTTCGGGCCTTGGAAGGCGCCGGGGAATGCCACCAGCACTTTGTCCGCCAGACAAGCGAGGAGGCGATTGGTCAACCCGGCAACCGAGTTTTGCTCATGAATCACCAGCGGGCGATTGAAGAGCGAAGCCATCATGCCGCCGGGAAAAGCGGTGTAGCCGCCCAGCCCCAGCACCACATCCGGCCGATGCTTGAAAATCGCGCGCGCGCTTTGGATGAAGGCGAGAATAAGCTGCGCCGGCAGCCATGCCATGCGCAACAAACCTTTGCCGCGTACGCCACCAAATTTTAGCCACACCATCTCGATACCCTGTGCCGGCACCAACTTAGCTTCCAAACCATTTTTTGTGCCGAGCCAAATCACGCGCCAACCTTGTTCGCGCAAAACATTGGCTACCGCGAGTCCTGGATACACATGACCGCCGGTGCCGCCGGCCATGATAAGCACGGTGCGCCCGGCGCTCATGCCGCGTACCCCTTAAGCAATTGCCGGTTTTCCCAATCCGCGCGCAGTAGGATGCTGAGCGCCACGCAGTTGGCGGCGATGCCGCTGCCGCCGAACGACAGCAAGGGCAGCGTCAAGCCTTTGGTGGGCAACAGCCCCATATTCACGCCCATATTGATAATGGCCTGCACCGCGAGCCAGATGCCGACGCCATGCGCCACCAAGGCGGCGAACGGCCGGTCCAGCGATGCCGCTTGGCGGCCGATGGCGAACGCGCGCAAGGTGAGATAGACGAACATCACCACCACCACGGCTACCCCCACGAAGCCGAGTTCTTCCGCGATCACCGCGAGCAGAAAATCGGTATGCGCTTCGGGCAGGTACATCAATTTCTCGACGCTGCCGCCCAAACCCACGCCCAGCCATTCACCGCGCCCGAAGGCGATCAAGGCATGCGAAAGCTGATAGCCCTTGCCGAAAGGATCGGCCCACGGATCCATGAAACCGATGATGCGTTGCATGCGATAGGGCGAGCGCCAAATCACGATCGCGAAACCGATTATCAGCATGACAATCAGGGAGCCGAATTGCTTGCCATTGATGCCGCCGAGAAACAGGATGCCCATCGCGATCGCGATAATGACCGCGAAGGCGCCGAAATCCGGCTCGAGCAACAGCAGCGCGCCGATGAACAGCATCACCAGCAGCATCGGCAAGAATCCCTTGACGAAGTTTTCGATGTAGTTTGCTTTGCGTATGGTGTAATCCGCGGCATACAGCACGGCGAATAATTTCATCAACTCGGAAGGTTGCAGATTCACCACCAGCAGCGAGATCCAGCGCTTTGAACCGTTGATTTCGCGACCAAAGCCCGGCACCAGCACCAAGATCAGCAGCACGATGCCGCCGGCGAACAAATACGGCGCCAGCTTTTGCCATGCGCGCAAAGGAAATTGGAAAGCGATGAAACCCAATATCAGGCTCACCGTGACGTACACCAATTGCCGCACCAGGTAGTAACTCTCCTGATAACCGGTGTGGCGATTGGCGCTGGCGATCGCGATCGATGCCGAATACACCATCACCACGCCGAATGCGAGCAGCAGCAGCGTTACCCACAACAAGCCTTGATCGTAATCGGGCTTGGCATGTTGCGTCTTGAGCGCGGTGGCGTAGAACATCATGCCGCGCGCTCCTGTTTCAATTTTTGCACCGCCGCGATGAACACCTGCGCGCGGTGTTCATAGTTGCGGAACATATCGAAACTGGCGCAGGCGGGGGAAAGCAAGACCGCATCGCCCAGATAGGCGGCGTTGAACGCCAGCGTCACCGCCTCATTCATATCGCGTGCATGCAGCAGCGGCACACCGCAACCGGCCAGCGCCGACGCGATGCGCGACGCGTCGCGCCCAATCAGCACCACCGCGCGCGCGTGCTGCGCGCAGGCACTATTGAGCGGTGAGAAATCCTGGCCTTTGCCGTCGCCACCGGCGATCAACACCACCGGCTCGCGCATGCCGGTCAAGGCCGCCACCGTGGCACCGACATTGGTGCCTTTGGAATCGTCGTAGAAAATCACGCCGCCGATTTCCGCCACTTTTTCCACGCGATGCGGCAAGCCTTTGAACCCGCGCAGTGCCGTCAGCAACGGCGCCAGCGGCAAGCCGATGGCACGGCACAGCGCGAGCGCGGCCAAGGCATTGGCGGCATTGTGGCGTCCGGCAAGCGGAATATCGCTGGCGGGCAGCAGCTTTTCTTGACCGCACGCCAGCCATTCTTTTCTTTCATCTTGCACTATGCCCCACTCGGCATCATTCGCCGGCGCATCCAGGCCGAAGGTCGCCATTGGCCTGCCAGTCGAAGCCATTGCGCGGCTGTAGGCATCTTCGCGGTTCAACACTTGCACGCCGTTGCCAAAAAATATCCGCGCTTTGGCCGCGGCATAATCCTCCATACTGCGATAGCGATCCAAATGGTCTTGCGTCACATTCAACACCGTCGCGGCATCGGCATTGAGATTAACCGTCGTCTCCAGTTGAAAGCTGGACAACTCCAGCACGAATACATCAGGCATCGCCGCGCCGTTTTCAATCGCGCTCAGCGCATCCAACACCGGTAAGCCGATATTGCCCGCTACTACCGTCTTGGCACCGGCTTGTTGGCACATCGCGCCACATAGCGCAGTCACGGTAGTTTTGCCGTTGGCGCCGGTAATCGCGATCACTTTGGCTGTGCGTGGCGCCAAGGCCTGCGCGAACAATTCCACATCGCCCACCACCGGCACATTCTGCTTGCCCACGCTCGCCAGCGGCACGCCGGGGCTGATGGCGATGAGATCGACATCTTGAAAGCAGGCATCGTTGAAAGCGCCGGTCACGATTTCGACTTGCGGCCATTCCGCGCGGATGCGCGCGGCATGCGGCGGATTGTCGCGGCTGTCGGCGGCGCGCACGCGCGCGCCGTGGCGCGTCAGCCAACGCACCATCGACAGGCCGGTATCACCCAGGCCCAGCACCAATACTCGTTTACCGCTTAAATTCACGCTTACCTCAGCTTCAGCGTCGATAAACCAAACAGCACCAAAATCATGGTGATGATCCAAAAGCGCACCACCACCTGGTTTTCTTTCCAGCCCTTTAATTCATAGTGATGATGCAGCGGCGCCATGCGGAAAATACGCTTGCCGGTGAGCTTGAACGAAGCGACTTGCAGCACCACCGACAGGGTTTCCACCACGAACACGCCGCCCATGATGAACAGCACGATTTCCTGGCGCACGATCACCGCCACCACGCCCAGCGCACCGCCCAGCGCCAGCGCGCCGACATCGCCCATGAACACTTCCGCCGGATAGGCGTTGAACCAGAGAAAGCCCAGTCCCGCGCCCGCCATCGCGGCGCAAAACACCGCCAACTCGCCCGCGCCGGGGATATACGGTAATTGCAAGTATTTGGAGAACACCGCATGACCCGCGACATAGGCGAAGATCGCGAGCGCGCTGCCCACCATGACCGTGGGCATGATGGCGAGGCCATCCAGGCCGTCGGTCAGATTCACCGCATTGCTGGTGCCGACAATCACGAAGTACGCCAGCACCATGAAGCCGAACGCACCTAAGGGAATGGATACAGTTTTGAAGAACGGCACGATCAATTCGGTATGCGCCGGGGCCGTGGTGCTAAACGTGAGAAACGCCGCGGCGATCAACGCGACAATCGACTGCCAGAACAGCTTGGTGCGCGCCGATAAACCCTTGGGGTTACGATGCACGACTTTGCGATAATCGTCCACCCAGCCCACCGCGCCAAAACCCGCGGTGACCAGCAACACCACCCAGACATAACTATTTTTCAGATCCACCCACAACAGCGTCGCGACCAATATCGCCACCAGGATCAGCGCGCCGCCCATGGTCGGCGTGCCGGCCTTGGCGAGATGCGTTTGCGGACCATCGTCGCGCACCGCCTGGCCGATTTTGTACGCGGCAAGCTTGCGTATCATGCCGGGGCCGACCACGAATGAAATCGCCAGCGCGGTCAGCGCCGCCAACACCGCGCGCAGCGTGATGTAGTTGAACACATTGAAGGCACGCACATGCATGTCTTGGGCCAGCCATTGAAACAGCGCTAACAGCATTGCTTCATCCTCATACCACCTCGAAGCTTTTCACCACCCGCTCCATTTCCATGAAGCGGGACCCTTTCACCAGCACCGTGACCGTAGGCGATAGCCGGTTTTCCAAATCCGCGAGCAACTCTTGAATACGCTCGAAATGCCGGGCATGCATGCCGAATGCTTGCACCGTATGGCTACTCATCTCGCCCAAGCAAAACAGCGCATCAATGCCTTTTTCTTTCGCGTAGCGGCCGATTTCACCGTGCAGAGCCGCGCTCGACGCGCCCAACTCGCCCATATCGCCCAGCACCAGAATTTTTTCGTTTTCGGCTTGCGCCAGCACATCGATGGCGGCACGCACCGAATCGGGGTTGGCGTTATAGGTATCATCAATCAGCATCGCGCCGTGCAGCACCGTCTTACGCTGCAAACGCCCGCGCACGCCATGAAAATCACTCAAGCCGTGCGCGATCGCCGGTGGCGCGATCTGCACGGCCAGCGCCGCGGCACTGGCTGCCAGCGCATTACGCACGTTGTGCAAGCCCAATACTTGCAGCCGCGCGTGTATCGATGCTTGCGGCAGCGCGATCTCCAACTGCGTCCCTTCCGCCAGCAGCGCATAGCGTCCCGTCACTTGCGCCGGTTTTTCCAATCCGAAATCGATGATCTCGCGCCCGGCGTTCGAAGCGCGCCACAGCGGTGCAAACGCATCGTCGGCGTTGATCACGGCGATGCCGCCCGGCCGCAAGCCGGCGAAAATCTCGCCCTTGGCGCGCGCGATGTTTTCCACGCTGCCGACTTCCCCGATATGCGCCGATTGCGCGTTATTGACCAGCGCCACCGTGGGTGTGGCGAGATGCGTGAGATAGTCGATTTCACCGAGATGATTCATTCCCATTTCGATTACCGCATAGCGATGCGTGGCGCGCAGCCGCAACAGCATCAGCGGCACGCCGATGTCGTTGTTCAAATTACCCTGGGTCGCCAGCACCGTCTCCACCGTGCCGGTCGCGGCACGCAGAATCGCGGCGAGCATTTCCTTCACCGTGGTTTTGCCGTTACTGCCGGTGATGGCGATCAAGGGAATAGCGAAACGGTTGCGCCACGCGGCCGCCAGCTTGCCCAGCCCAAGCCGCGTATCGTCGACCACCAGCAAGGGTGCGTCCGCGCCGACACCCGACGCCTGGTGCTTGAAACCCGAATCCACCATCACTGCTGCCGCCCCGTTCTCCAGCGCGAACCGCACGAAGTCATGGCCGTCGAAGCGTTCGCCGCGTAAGGCGACGAACAGCGCGCCGCGTTGCAGCGTGCGGGTATCGGTGCCGACCGATGAGAATGTCGCATCCATGCCGTGCATTTCCGCGGCGATAGCCTGCGCCGCTTCGGAAAGGCGCATCATCGTCCGCCCTCCAATGCCCGCGCCGCCACTTCGATATCGCTGAACGGCAGCTTTACTCCTTTGATCTCTTGATAATCCTCATGCCCCTTGCCGGCGATCAACACCACGTCTTCCGCGCGCGCTTGATGAATGGCGTAATCGATCGCCGCCGCGCGGTCTTCCAGCACGTGGTAGTTGGCGGCGATACCGGAAATAATGTCGTCGATAATGGCGCGCGCTTCCTCGTTGCGGGGATTGTCACTGGTCACCACGACCGCATCCGCCAAACGCGAGGCCACATCACCCATGATCGGCCGCTTGCCTTTGTCGCGCTGCCCGCCACAGCCGAAAACGCAGATCAGCCGCGCCGTCGAGGCTTTGGATTCGCCGGTAATTTCACGCAGCGTAATCAAGACTTTTTCCAGTGCATCCGGCGTGTGGGCATAATCCACCACCACCAGCGGCTTCCCCGGCAGGCGCAGTTGCTGCATGCGGCCCGGCACCGGATGAATGTGCTGCACGCTGATCACGGCTTGCTCGAACGCCACCCCACCCACCAGCAAAGTGGCCAGCACCGCGAGCAGGTTATAAGCATTGAAACGGCCGAGCACGCTGCTCTCCAGACGCGCCGCGCCCCACGGCGTCGCGACATCGAACGCCAGCCCTTGCGGCCCGACGCGCAAATTACTGCCGCGCACTTCGCCTGCCTCGAACCCATAGCCGGTCACCTTGGCGCCTGCTTGTTCGGCTTTTTGCCGTAACTCGCGTGCATAGGGATCATCCTCATTCAGCACCGCATGCCGCAATTCGGGCCAAGTGAATAAGGCTGATTTCGCCGCGGCGTAGCGCTCCATGTCGCCGTGGTAATCCAAGTGATCGCGCGACAAATTCGTGAACAGCGCCACATCGAAATGCATGCCATTGACGCGCCCTTGATCCAGCGCATGCGAGGACACCTCCATCGCCACACACTGCGCGCCATCGTCCAAATACCGCTTCAAGCTTTGTTGCAGCACGATCGGATCGGGCGTGGTATTGGGCGAGGGTTCGAGTTGTTCGGGAAAACCATTGCCCAAGGTACCGATAATGGCGGTGGCGCGGCCCGCTTGCCCCAGCGCTTGCGCGAGCCAATGCGAACACGACGTTTTACCGTTGGTGCCGGTAATGCCGATCACGCACAAGCGGCGCGACGGCTGTCCATAGACTTCGGCGGCGATCATGCCGACCTTGTCGCGCAATTGCGGCACCGGCAGATGAGGTACTTGCCATGCCGGATTCCAGTGGTAATTTTGCGACTCCCACAAAATCGCATTGGTGCCATTGGCGATCGCTTGCGGAATAAACTGCCGCCCATCCAAATGCACGCCGGGATAAGCGAGGAAAGTATCGCCGGCCTTGACCGCGCGGCTGTCATTCGCGAGCGCCGTGACCGCAACCGGCAACGCATCCAGCAAATTGAAATCGAATTGGCGCTGTAAGTCGCGTGGAGGAATCATGTTTGCTCCCGCACTTCCGGCACCGATGCCGGCAAGGGCGCGATATTCGCCGGCATGTCGGGCGAAATCGCCAATTGGCGCAGCGCGCCCGCCATAATGCGCGAGAACACCGGCGCGGCGACTTGTCCGCCGTAATACTGGCCGGCACTGGGTTCATCGATCATCACGGCGATGATCAGCCGCGGATCGGAAGCTGGCGCGAATCCGACGAAGGAGGCGACATACTTGTTCGGTGAATAGCCGCCTTGTGCATCCACTTTATGCGCGGTGCCGGTTTTTCCGGCAACGCTGTATCCCAGCACTTGCGCGCGCGGCGCCGTGCCGCCTGGCTGCACCACCAATTCCAGCATGCGGCGCACCGCTAGTGCCGTGCTCGCGGAAAACACGCGCTGGCTGGGGAGCGGTTGCGCCTGCTTCAGAATCGAAATATTTCTTAATTTGCCATCGGAGGCAAACACCGTGTAGGCGCGCGCGAGCTGCAGCAAACTCACCGAAATGCCATGACCGAAAGCCATTGTGGCTTGCTCGATCGGCCGCCAATGCTGATACGGGCGCAGCCGCCCCGACACCTCACCGGGAAAGCCCGAATGTGGCAACTGACCCAAACCCAGCTTGACGAAGCCCGCATGCATATATTCCGGCGGCAGCGACAAAGCCATTTTTGCGGCGCCCACGTTAGAGGATTTTTGGATCACCTGCGCCACCGTGAGCTCGGTAGAAGGATCATCATCATGAATCGTCGCCGGCCCGATCGATAGACGCCCACCGTCGGTCGCGATCATCGTATTGGGTTTGAATCGCCCCGATTCCAGCGCGAAAGCGGCGGTAAACGGTTTCAGTGTGGATCCGGGCTCGAAGATGTCGGTCACCACCCGATTGCGGATCAGATTGGGTTTTATATTTTTAGTGCGATTGTTCGGGTTGTAGGTCGGCTGATTGAACAGCGCGAGGATTTCGCCGGTTTTCGCATCCAAGACCACGACCGCGCCCGCCTTGGCATGCGTGGCGCTCACCTCGGCCGTCAATTCGCGGTAAGCGAGATATTGAATATTCGTGTCGATCGAAAGCGTAATGTCCTGACCCTCTTGCGGAGCACGAATACTCTCTACGCCTTCGACGATGTTGCCGAGCCGATCCTTCAATACCTTGCGGCTGCCACTTTGCCCGGCGAGCGCGCTATTAAAAGCCAGCTCGACGCCTTCTTGGCCGTTGTCGTCAATATCGGTAAATCCCAAAATATGGGCGGTCACATCACCATCCGGGTAATAGCGCCGGTATTCGCGCTGTAAAAAGATTCCCGGGATATCGAGCTTCAACACTTTCTCGGCCAAGTCGGGCGGCAATTGCCGCTTGAGATAAGTAAAATCGCGGCCTTCCTTGATCTTTTTCTTTAGTTCCGCCGGCTTCACATCGATCAACCTAGCCAACTTCATCAGGTGCGCGGCATCGATTTCGACATCGCGCGGGCTGGCCGCCACCGACTCCACCGGACTGGAAATGGCGAGCGGCTGATTATTGCGATCGAGAATCTTGCCCCGGCTGGCGTTGAGGACAATCACCCGGGTAGAGCGCGCATCTCCTTTTTGACGCAGAAAATCTTGATTCACACCTTGCAAATACACAGCGCGCCCAATCAATACCAGGAAAGCCAGCATGAGCAAAATTAAAACGCCGCGCGCGCGCCATGCGGGTAATTTAACCGGTAGCCGCGCCTTGCTCGCGGCAGTCAGCGGGGCTGTTTCGGAAATCATGATTTGCCCGCCGCCGGCGGAACATGTGCCGGTGGCGCAAGCGGCACGATTTGAATCTTGTTGGCATCGGGCACATGCATATGCAGCCGCTCCGTGGCGATTTTTTCTACCCGTGCATGCATGGCCCAAGTGCCCTGCTCCAACTGCAATTGGCCGTATTCGGTATTCATCTGCTTGGCCAGTTCCTGCGCCTGCTGTAACTCGGCATACACTTTGCGCGCGTGGTTTTGCGACGTCACCACCCCCAACGCGCACAGCACCAGAATACCGGTCAGCAGCAAATTGAGCCGCATCATGCCGCCGTCCCCGTGCGCTCGGCCACGCGCATGACTGCGCTACGCGCGCGCGGGTTCGCCGCGCGCTCGCGCGCGGATGGATGTACCGCCTTGCCCACGGGGAGCAAACGCGGTTGCGGCAAGTCGGCGGCCTTGATGGGAAATTTAGCGGGAAATTTATCCGGCTGCGCTTCCGATCTGATAAAGCGCTTCACGATACGATCTTCGAGAGAGTGGAAGCTAATCGCCACCAAACGCCCTCCGGGGGCGAGTAGCGCCACGCATTGCGGTAGCGCTAACGACAGCTCCTCAAGTTCCTGATTGATGTAAATCCGTATAGCTTGAAAGGTGCGCGTCGCCGGATCTTGGCCGGGCTCGCGCGTAGGGACGGCTTCTGCCACGATCTGGGAAAGCAATCGGGTGGTGTCAATTGGCCCTCTCTCGCGCGCCGCAACAATCGCTCTTGCAACCTGTTTAGCAAACCGTTCTTCGCCATATTCTGCTATCGCCTCCGCAAGCTCACGTTCATTCACCGTGGCCAGCCATTCTGCGGCTGTCCTCCCCCTTGTGGTGTCCATGCGCATATCGAGCGGACCCGATTTGCGGAAGCTGAAGCCGCGCGTTGCGTCGTTCAACTGTGGCGACGACACGCCCAAATCCAGCAACACTCCATCCACTTTCACCACTCCTGCCGCGCTTAACATTGCCTGCATTTGCGCGAATCCTGCATGTATCACACGCAAGCGCGGGTCGGTTAACGCCCGTGCCGCTTCGATGGCCGCCGGGTCCTTATCGAAGGCGATCAATCTGCCCGCATTTCCCAAGCGCGCCAGAATCGCCTGGGCGTGGCCGCCGCGCCCGAAGGTCGCATCGACATACACCCCGTCCGGTTTTATATCGAGCGCGGCAAGCGCTTCATCCAATAAGACCGCCACATGTTGTGAGCTATCGCTCACAACAGGGCTCACAAGGAAAAATTTCCCATCTCCGGCGGCAACACTTGATCGCCCTGAGATAAAGCCTCGTCCAACTGCGCTCGCCAGCCATCCAAACTCCACAACTCAAAGTGCGTGCCCTGCCCCACCAGCATCACTTGTTTTTCCAGCGTCGCGAACTCACGCAACACCGGCGATACCAACACCCGTCCGGCGCCATCCAACGCTATATCTTCGGCAAAGCCGACCAATAGCCGCTGCAACAGACTCGCTTGTTTATCGAGGCTGGGCAGGGACATGATTTTTTGCTGAATGGGTTCCCACGCGGACTGGGGATAGAGCAAGAGACAGCGATGGGGATGCGCGGTCAGCACCAGGCCGGCGCCAGCCTGACCGGTGAGCGCGTCGCGATGCTTGGCAGGCACGGCAAGCCGGCCCTTGACATCGAGATTTAACGCTGTTGCGCCGCGAAACATGCTGCCCCTTTAGACATCTTCATTCCCCACTATTCCCCACTTTTTACCACCACGGTTCACTATATGGTAAAGAAAATAGAGGGTCAAGCAGAAACTACAGCGGCAACCTTAATTTTTTCTAATCCGGACAAAGACTTAATTGAGGCAAGCGCGAGATAAGTTATTTCCATTTAAAATATATGGATATAAAAAATAATTGATATTGATTGTTTGAAATACGATATAAAGTATTGTAATAGTTACATTATACATATTTTGCTCTGCGCTGAAGACATGCAATTTAAATAAACCGAATAAAATCAATATCAAATTGAAAATTCGGCTTAGGTAAAGCCAGCCAGGGTAAATAGGGCAGGGAAACTGAGGGGGAATCACATTTCAAAACCCCATGGGCCGCATTTGCGGCCCATGGGGTTTTTGGCAGAACAAAAACTAGCGCGGGGAAATGCCGTGCGTCATTGCCATATAAGAGGGAATCGCGATGGCGGCAATAATGCCCAACACCGCAAACACCAATCCCACCAGAGCGAGCACGCCGGCGAGCCGCCAAAATTTGCGCTGCTGCTCCAGCGCTCCCTCCATATCCGCCGATTGGCCGCTACTCAACAAGCGCCCGATAGCGGAAGAATATTTCACCAGATAAAGCCCGAGGAAAACATAGATCAGCGAAAACAGCAGATAGGCCGCGCCCATTCCCATCAATAACGCGGTAGGCGGCGTACCCGCCGGGCCGCGGCTCATCATTGAGCTGCCGAACATCATGCCCAGCCCGGCAAGCACGGTAAATCCCGCGCCTATCAGCATCAACACACCGATCAACATCACCCACGGCTTGGTACCGCGCATGGCCTCGATCATCTCACCGGTGATCGCCCCTCCCGCCGCACCCACATCAGCCACCTCGGAACGCGGCGGCGCATAATGATTCGACATCTCTACCTCCCTTTGTTGTGTTATTTGGAGCGCCCATCATATGCCTAGAGCATGAGGGGCTCAATACCCGCCTATCCGGATATGGCACCAAGCGGGTGCGCGCAATCTATTCATGCCGCCAAGATGGTGCATCAACCATCCTCATCGCATGATGCCGCAGGCGGAATTTTTACGTGATTGACCCAGTAGTTACGGCCTCAGCCCCAACATGGCATGCGGGTTGCTATATCCCCATTATGAATACAAGCACGCCCTCCTCGTTGAAGGTCATGATCGTCGATGCCGACCAGGCGCGGCGCGCGCTGCTGGTAGAAAGCCTATGCGCGGCCGGTTGTAGCGTGACCGAGCGCGATGCGATGACGCTGGATCTGGTGGCGCGCCTGGAAGAGATCGCACCCGACATTATCGTGATCGATGCCGATGCGCCGGATCGCGACATGCTGGAGCATGTGTGCATGATCAGCCGCCATCAGCCGCGCCCGATCGTGCTGTTCACCGATGACGACGATGCGGCAAAGATTAAACAAGCGATTCGCGCCGGCGTGACCTCGTATGTCGTGAAAGGCATCGAGCCCGCGCGCATTAAGCCGATTTTGCAAGTCGCCATGACGCGCTTCGAGGAACACCAAGCGCTGCGCAGCGATCTCGCGGATGCGCAAAATCAGTTGGCGGAACGCAAGCTGATCGAGCGCGCCAAAGGCATCGTGATGAAACAGAAGGGGCTCGGCGAACACGAGGCTTACCATCTCTTGCGCAAGCTGGCGATGGAGCGCAATGCAAAACTCGCGGATATCGCGGCGCAAGTGGTGGATTTGGCGCAAGCCCTAGTATAAGCCTCGCACAGCGAGACTTTGTCACTCTCTCCCACTTGTGGGAGAGAGCCGGAGAGAGGGCAACCGCAAACGCACAGCGAGACTTTGTCACTCTCTCCCACTTGTGGGAGAGAGCCGGAGAGAGGGCAACCGCAAACGCGCAGTGGACATTCTGGCACGGCGCTTGCGTAGTAAATATTAACGCTGCCCAATGGCGGGCGGCACGGTACGGCGCCATCGCGCGCGGTGCCGATATGGACAACGGCGTCCATTCCGGCGGCAACAGCTCGCCCGGAGTGGACGCCATTTTTTTGGCTCAACGTTTTTTTAAAGGAGACACCCATGAAAGACCCGCGCACCCCCGATACCACCGCGACCAATCCCGAGCGGCGCGATTTCATCAAGAAGAGCACGGCACTGGCCGGTGCCGCCGGCATCATGAGTTTGGTGCCGGACGCGATACGCAACGCCGCCTGGGCGGCGGGCTCGGATGCGCCGGAAAAAACCGAAGTCAAAATCGGTTTCATTCCGCTCACCGATTGCGCCTCGGTGGTCATCGCCTCGGTCATGGGCTTCGACAAAAAATATGGCATCAAAATCATGCCGAGCAAGGAAGCCTCCTGGGCCGCGGTGCGCGATAAGCTGGTGAACGGCGAGCTGGACGCCTCGCATGTGCTCTACGGCCTGATTTACGGCGTGCAAATGGGCATTAGCGGCCCGAAAAAAGACATGGCTGTGCTCATGACGCTGAACAACAATGGCCAGGCTATCACCCTCTCCAATCAGCTCAAGGACAAGGGCGTCACCACCGGCGAGCAATTGAAGGTGCTGGTGGATAAAGAAAAGCGCGATTACACCTTCGCCCAAACCTTCCCCACCGGCACGCATGCGATGTGGCTCTACTACTGGCTCGCCACTTACGGCATCGACCCCTTTAAAGACGTCAAGAACATCACCGTGCCGCCGCCGCAAATGGTGGCGAATATGCGCATCGGCAATATGGATGGCTTCTGCGTGGGCGAGCCGTGGGGGGCGCGCGCCATTTTCGACAAGATCGGATTCACCGCCGTGACCACGCAAGACATCTGGAAAGATCATCCGGAAAAAGTGCTCGGCACCACCGCCGAATTCGTGCAGAAATACCCGAACACCACGCGCGCCATGATGATGGCGGTGTTGGACGCCGCCAAGTTTATCGACACCATGGCCAACCGCCCCAAAGTGGCACAAATCATTTCCGAAAAATCTTACGTCAATACCGCCGAAGACGTGATCGAAGGCCGCATGCGTGGCGAATACGAGAATGGTCTGGGCAAGAAATGGCAGGACCCGAACTATATGAAGTTCTACAACAACGGCCTGGTGAGCTTCCCCTATCTCTCCGACGGCATGTGGTTCTTGACGCAGCACAAGCGCTGGGGCCTGCTCAAGGAAGACCCCGACTATCTCGCCGTGGCGAAAAAAGTAAACCAAATCGCGCTCTACAAGGAAGCCGCCGCGCAAGTCAAAGTGCCGGTGCCGAAGGACCCGATGCGCAGTGCCCGGCTCATCGACGGCAAGGTATGGGACGGCAAGAATCCCAAAGCATATGCCGCGAGTTTCAAGATCAAGGCCTAAACGACCGTGCAGGAGAACACTATGAATACCGCAACCGCAGCCAAACCCATGCTCACCGTGGTCGAAGCGAAAACACCCGAGCCGCCGCGTAAAGTACCTATACCGCCCGCCGCGCCTAAAACCGCGGCGCGCATTAAAGGCCGGGGGATGCAAGTGCTGGAGCATATTCTGCCGCCGTTGCTGGGCTTGGCTTTATTCGTCGGCATATGGGCCATGGTCTCGCAACACACGCCCAATCTGCCGGGGCCGATCAAGACTTGGCATTCGGCGGTCACCGTGTTCAGCGACCCGTTCTATCGCAGAGGGCCTAACGATCAGGGCATCGGCTGGAATATTCTCTACTCGCTGCAACGGGTGGGCTTGGGCTTCGGCATGGCGGCATTGCTCGGCATTCCGCTCGGCTTCATGATTGGCCGCTTCACTTTTCTTTCGCGCATGACCGCGCCCATCATCAGCATGCTGCGCCCGGTCTCGCCCCTGGCGTGGCTGCCGATCGGCTTGCTGGTATTCAAAGCCGCGAACCCGGCCGCGATTTGGGTGATTTTCATCTCCAGCATTTGGCCCATCATCATCAATACCGCCGTCGGCGTCACGCACGTGCCGCAGGATTACATGAACGTGGCGAAAGTGCTCAAGCTCTCGGAATGGAAAATCTTCACCAAAATTTTATTCCCCGCGGTGTTGCCCTACATGATGACCGGCATCCGGCTTTCCATCGGCGTCGCCTGGCTGGTGATCGTGGCGGCGGAAATGCTCACCGGCGGCGTCGGCATCGGCTTCTGGGTATGGGATGAGTGGAACAATCTGAATGTCGAGCACATCATCATCGCCATCTTCGTGGTCGGCATCGTCGGGCTGTTGCTGGAGCAGGCGTTGCTGCTGCTGGCGAAACGGTTTAATTACGAATGATCTAGCCACGGAATACACAGAGAGATTTTCTGGTTTTCTCTGTGATCTCTGTGGCAAAAAAGGAGTAAATCATGGACAAGTATGTGCAAATAGAAAATGTCAGCATGGTATTCGACACTAAAAAAGGCCCGTTCGTCGCGCTGCAAGACATCAACTTCGATGTGGCGCAGGGCGAATTCGTCACGCTTATCGGCCATTCCGGCTGCGGCAAATCCACCCTGCTCAACTTGGTGGCGGGCTTGCTGAAAACCAACGACGGCATGTTGCTGTGTGCCGGGCGTGAGATCAACGGGCCGGGCCCGGATCGCGGCGTGGTGTTTCAAAACCATTCGCTGCTGCCGTGGCTGACGTGTTTCGAGAATGTGTATCTGGCAGTGGAACGCGTCTTCGGCGGCAAGGAAAGCAAGGCCAAGCTTAAGCAGCGCACGCTCGATGCGCTTGCCTTGGTCGGCCTATCGCACGCCGAACAAAAACGTCCGAACGAAATTTCCGGCGGCATGAAACAACGCGTCGGCATCGCCCGTGCGCTTGCCATGGAGCCCAAAGTATTGTTACTGGATGAACCGTTCGGCGCCTTGGATGCGCTCACCCGCGCCCACTTGCAAGACGAGTTGATGCGCATCGCGCAAGCAACCCACAGCACGGTGATGATGGTGACGCACGACGTGGACGAAGCGGTGCTGCTGTCCGACCGCATTGTCATGCTCACCAACGGGCCGGCGGCGACCATCGGCGACATACTGGGCGTTGACCTGCCGCGCCCGCGCGATCGCTTGGCTTTGGCGAACGACGCCCACTATCACAGCTTGCGCGGCCAAGTGCTGGAGTTTTTGTATCACCGGCAGTTACGGTCGGCGGCCTAGAACCGATTTACAGCCATCACGCGCATCCTCCTTTCATATCTGCAAAAAGCCCCTTGGGCGTCATTCCGGCGCAAGCCGGAATCCAGTGTTTTAAAATTCGCGGCACATCAAGCATCGCCTGGATGCCGGCCTTCGCCGGCATGACGGGCTTTTTTTCAGAGGCCCCTCAAACATCCAGCGGGCCCGTGCCCGCTGCGATTCAACACATGCGTATAAATCATCATCGTCTGCTTTACATGATTGATTGCACTCTCATACCAATAGCGCCTTGCGTCTGGCGGTTTATGTAGCTACAATAACTGTATGCGAATTACTTTCGACCCGGCCAAGCGCGACGAAACATTGTCTGAACGTGGGCTGGATTTTGCGGACGCTGCTTTGATCTTTGCGGGTGTCACTTTGGAGGTCGAAGATACGCGAAAAGACTATGACGAAACGCGTGTTATCTGCTACGGAGTGCTGGAAGAGCGGATAGTCGTCGTGGGCTACACACCGCGTGGCGCGGATCGCCACGTTTTCAGTATGAGGAAAGCAAATGAACGCGAACAAAACCGCATCGCGCCGCCCCTTAAAGTCTGACATGGTTCGGGTCGATGCTCACACCTTGAAGAAAGAGGAGTACGAAGACCTACCGGAACTTACCGAAGAAATGCTCGCGCGCGCCAAGGTGAATAAAGGCGGAAGGCCGCTTT
>Ga0315268_10000945_pt1 | contig 33858 bp, 25 predicted proteins | sample C1_top_MG_FD_204535 | JGI IMG/M metagenome (GOLD analysis project Ga0315268, IMG submission 204535) | Sediment microbial communities from Yellowstone Lake, YNP, Wyoming, USA - C1_top | ecosystem: Environmental > Aquatic > Freshwater > Lake > Sediment | place: USA: Wyoming | collected 2017-08-01
GACGTCGTCACCTTCTGCCTGATCTCGTTTTCGGCGGTCTTTTTTGTCGTCGACCCGTTTGCCGCAGTGCCGATCTTCCTCGCCATGACGCCCGACGACTCGGCCGACAAGCGGCGGCGCATGGCATTGCGCGCCTGCATTGCCGCCGGCGCGCTGTTGACGACCTTTGCACTGCTCGGCGCCTTCATCTTCAAGGCCCTGGGCATCACCCTCGGTGCCTTCAAGATCGCGGGCGGTATCCTGCTGCTGGTGATGTCGATCGACGCCTTGCGCACGCGGTCGTCGCCCGCGCGCATCACCGACGTCGAGGTGGCGGCGGGCATGGCCAAGGACGACATCGCCATCGTGCCGCTCGCCATGCCGCTGCTGGCTGGTCCGGGGTCGATCGCGACCGTGATGGTGCTGATGGGGCGCGCCCGGGGCAGCAACTGGTGGCAGGTGATCCCCGTGCTCGGCTCGATCGCGATCACTGCGATCATCAGCTACTTCGTGCTCGCCGGCGCCTCGCGGATCGACCGCGTGCTCGGCCGCACCGGCATGAATGTGCTCGAGCGCATTGCCGGCCTGCTGCTGGCGGCCATCGCGGTGCAGTTCATCCTCGACGGTGCGCTCGAGAGCCTGCCCGGACTCGCCAGTCACCCGACGTTGTCGTAGGCGCGCAGCCGAAACTTCACCTGCAGCTCGCGCTCGGCGATGGCGCGGCAACGCTCGATGGTGGCAACGTCGTACTCGGGCAGGCCGACGATGGTGGCGGTGACGTCGAGACCGGCAGTGCGAGCCTCAGCGATGAATTGCCTGACCGAGTCGTAGGCGGTCGCTCCAAACTTCGACGGACAGATACGGGCGTAGGTTACGGCGTCGGCGGCGTTGAGGCTGACGCTCACCGCGTCGACCAGACCGACCAATTCGGCCGCCACTGGCCGCTGGTGAACCAGGCTGGCCAGTCCGTCGGTGTCCAGGCGCACGCGCTTGCCGCGTTGCTTGAGCCAGGCCGCCACTTGCTTGAGCACCTCCAACCGCAGGGTCGCCTCGCCGAGGCCGACGAAGACCACCTCGCGGTAGGGGGTTACGTCGCCACAGGCGGCCAGGATGGCGTCGATCGACGGTGCCCGGTCGAGCTTGAGCGGGTGGCCTTTGACCACGAACCGGTCGTGCTGCTTGACGCAGAAGGTACAGTCGAGCGTGCAGGCGTTGGTAATGTTGAGGTACAGGTTGTCGCGGATGACGTAGGCGATGCGCGCTGGCTGCTCTTGCTCGGGCATGGCCAGTCCGAACAGCCGCGCCGCGGCGCGACCAGTGGTGCGCCGCACGTCCTCGACGCTGTTGCCGGTGAGCGCTGCGATCTTGTCGACGGTGTGCACGACGAAGGCGGGCTCGTTGCGCTGGCCTCGCAACGGCACCGGGGCCAGATAGGGTGCATCGGTCTCGACCAGCATCGAGTCCAGCGGCAGCCGCTTGACCACCTCGACCAGCTCGCCCGGCTTCTGGTAGGTGACCACGCCCGGGATCGAGATGAACAGCCCCAGGTCGAGGCACTGCCGGGCGAAATCGAGCGTGCTGGTAAAGCAGTGCAGCACGCCGCGCAGCGGGGCGCGGCCAGCGCGCCGCAGGATGTCGAGGCAGTCGTCCTCGGCCTCGCGCATGTGGATCACGATCGGCAGGTCGAGCTCGCGGGCGAGCGCGATCTGCTCCTCGAACAGCCGCCGCTGCAGCTCGCGTGGGCTCAAGTCGTAGTGGTAGTCGAGGCCGATCTCGCCGACGGCGACGATCCGGCTGCTGCGCTGACGCAGCGCGCGCAGCTGATCGAGGTAGTCCGTGGGCGCTTCCTTGGCGTCGTGCGGGTGCACGCCGATCGTGGCGTACACGTGCGGGTGTTGCTCGGCGAGGACGATGGCGCGGCTGCTGCTCGCCAGGTCGGCGCCGACCGTGATCAGGTCGGTCAGTCCGGCTGCGAAGGCGCGCTCGATGGCCGCGTCGCGGTCGCTTTCGAAGCGCTCGTGGTCGAGGTGGCAATGCGAGTCGACGAACATCGGTCTCCTGCGGCTCTGGCGGAGCGACGCTGCGCACCGCGCTGCTGATATAGTGCGTTTCTGGTACAACGGAAAGTCAGACCCGGAGCAATCGCTGCGAGGAGGGGCCATGCGCGGATATGCCTGGATGCTGTTGTTGGTTCCGACCGTGGTTCACGGCGCCAGTGTGACCGTTGCCTGGGACCCGGCGCCGCCGACCGACGTGGTGACCGGCTGGAAGGTCTATTACGACACCGACTCCGGGCCGCCCTACAGCGGGACGTTTGCCAATGAGGGACCGTCGCCGATCGATGTGCCGGTCGCCTCGCTGCCCGACGCCAATGCGCCGCAGGTCCGATTGTCCGGCATCGACTCGTGTACCCAGGTTTACTTTGCAGCCACGGCGTACAACGATTCGGCCGAAAGCGACTACTCGACCGAGATCTCGTTCATCGTCGCCAACAAGCCCACTTTGCAGGTGCTGCGCGGCGGCGCCAACACCCTGTCGCTGGTCTGGGACGACTTGCCACCGGACGACAACGGTGCGATCGCGGGCTATCACATCTGGTATGACACCAGCTCGAGCCCGGACACCGGTGCCTGGCCTCCGGTCTACGGCGGCACTGGCGCGACCGAGGGCGATTCTGGGTTTGGTGTCTCAGTGGCCACGACGTCGCTGCTGCTGCACGCGCTGACCGCGGCCACGACCTACTACCTGCGCGTCAGCACGTATTGCGCGAATGGCGGCGAGCGCTGGTCGGCCGAGGGCAGTGGCACGCCGGGCGCGTGTGGTGGCGACCCCGATTGCGACGACAACCTGTCGTGCAATGGCAGCGAGACCTGCACGATTGCCAGCGGCCAGTGCCTGCCCGGGACGCCGCGCTGTGCCAGTCCCGATGCGCTCTGGTGCACGACGACCTGCGACGAATCGAACGTGGGCTGCAATCTGCTGGACCCGCTGCGCTGTCTGATCAGCGGCGTCTGCGCGCGTGCGGGTAGCCTGCGCCCCGCTGAGCCGTGCCAGGAATGCGTGTCTGCGGTCTCCACCGTGGACTGGTCGGCTGATGACAGCAACCACTGCGATGACGGCGATGCTTGCACCAGCAACGACTACTGCCAGTCTGCCGTCTGCCAGCCCGGCACCGATATTTGCGTCGACGGCGGCGTGCCAGACGCAGCAGCCAATGACGCCGCGGCCACAGACGGGGCGAGCCAGGACACCGCCGAGATCGACGGCGGTGCAAGCGACGCCGCAAGCGATGCCGCAGTCGAACCGGATGCCAGTTTGACCGATGCCGCGGGGCAGGACGCCACGCTGCCCGACGCCGGCCGCCGCGACCGCGCCGGCACCGATCGCCCGCCCAGGGATCGTGCGGTGGCCGACCAGGCCGCGCCGGATGTCAGCGGCAACGACAGTGCCACCGGTGATTCCGCTGTCGTCGACGGCGCACGACCCGACACGGTTGGACGCGACGTCGTCGCGGTCGACACCAGCGGTCGCGATGCTGCGACCGCAGCGGCCGATGGCAACGCGGCCGTCGAGGTTGGCAGTGGCTGCACCTGCCGCAGCGGGCAGGGGCCGTTGCCGATCAGTGCGGTTGTTGTGGCCGGGCTGATCGGGCTGGCCTGGTGGTCGAGACGGCGGCGCTGACGTCGATCGATAGCGCCGCGGTCTAGCGAATCCGCTCGCCCGGCGTGGCGTCGGGCACTTCGACCACGTGCAACTTGGTCTCGTCCTCGCCCGAGGCGAGCACCATGCCCTCGCTCATGCCAAAGCGCATCTTGCGCGGCTCCAGGTTGGCCACCACGCCGACCATCTTGCCGACCAGCGCCTCGGGCGCGTAGGTCTTGCGCAGGCCGGCGAAGATCTGGCGCGGTTTGCCCTCGCCGATGTCGACCTCCAGCCGCAGCAGCTTGTCGGCCTTTTCGACCACCTCGGCCTTGACCACCCGGCCGGCGCGCAGGTCCACGGTCATGAACTGTTCGTAGTTGACGTTGGGCGCGATCGGCTGGCTCAGGGCCGGAGTTCCAGGGGTCGCCGCCGCTGCTGCCGCGGCCGCCTCTTGCTTGGTGTCTTCGACCAGCGCTTCGAGTTGCTTGGGCTCGATGCGCTCGAACAGCCGGGTGTAGGCGCCGATCTCGACCTGCTCGAGGTCGAACTTCGCCGACTCGAAGGTCATGGGACCGATCTTCAGCATCTGCTCGACGGCGGCCGTCATCTTCGGTAGCACCGGCTTGAGCAGGGCCATCACCACCTTGGCCGCATTGACGCCAAAGGTGATGACGTCGCGCGCGCGCGCCTCGTCGGTGTTGACCACCGAGAACGGTTTTTCGTCCTGCAGGTACTTGTTAGCGATATCGGCGCACTCGTTGATCAGCTTGATCGCGCGGTTGTAGTCCAGCGTCAGCCAGCCCTCGATCGCCTGCGGCACGCGCGCCATGATCTGATCGCGCAGCGGCTGCGCGTCGTCGGGGATGCGGCCGAGCTTGCTGGCCAGCCGCTTGTTGGCAAATTGCACCGAGCGCGACAGCAGGTTGACGATGCGGTTGGCCAGGTCGGCGTTGACGCGGTTGGCAAAGTCCTCGAACGACAGGTCGATGTCCTCGACGCCCGAGGTCAGCTTGGCCGCCAGGTAGAAGCGCAGCGCCTGCGGGTCGACGTGCTTGAGGTAGGTGCGGGCGTTGATGAAGGTGCCACGGCTCTTGGAGAGCTTCTCGCCGTTGGCGGTCAGCATGCCGTGCACGTGCACCCTGTGCGGCAGGCTGAAGCCCGATCCCATCAGCATCGCCGGCCAGAACAGCGTGTGAAAATAGATGATGTCCTTGCCGATGAAATGGATGATCCGGGTATCCGGATTGCGCCAGTAACTGTCCAGCGCCTGGTTGTTCTGCTTGCACCAGCGCCAGGTGTTGCTGATGTAGCCGATCGGCGCGTCGAGCCAGACGTAGAAGTATTTGTTGTCCTCGCCCGGGATCTTGAAGCCGAAGTAGGGGCCGTCGCGGCTGATGTCCCAGTCGCGCAGCCCCTCGGCCAGCCAGCGGTCGACGTAGTGGCGAACGTCGGATTGCAGGCGATCGCCAGCGGTCCACTCGCGCAGCCGGTCGGCGTAGGCGGCCAGCGTGACGAAGTAGTGGCGCGAGCTGCGGATCACCGGTGGTTGTCGGCACAGCGCGCAGCGCGGCTCCTTGAGCTCGGCTGGCGAGTAGGTGGTCGAGCACGACTCGCAGACGTCGCCGTACTGATCGGGCGTGCCGCACTTGGGGCAGTTGCCGCGGATGTAGCGGTCCGGCAAGAACCGCTGGCAGCGCTCGCAGTACATCTGCTCGACGTCGCGCGTGGCGATGTGGCCGGCCGCCTTGAGCTTGTTGAAGATCTCGGTCGCCACCGCCTCGTTCTCCGGGCAGTGGGTCGAGCCATAGAAATCGAAGCCGATGTCGAAGTCCTTGAAGTCGGCGGTGTGCTTCTCGTGCCAGCCAGCGACGAACGCCTCGGGCGTCAGTCCGGCCTGCTCGGCCTTGATCTGGATCGGCGTGCCGTGCGTGTCGTCGGCGCAGATGTGCAGCACGCGCTCGCCGCGCAAGCGCAGGCTGCGCACATAGATATCGGTCTGGATATGCTCGACCATGTGCCCGAGGTGGACATCGCCGTTGGCGTAGGGCAGGGCGCTGGTCACGACGTATTGCTGCGGCATGGTGGTCACCTCATGCGGGTATGTGGGCGGTGCGGCAATGCCGGGCAACGCCCGGCCGCTGATCACTGCACGGTGGGGGCGGGCGGCGGCGAACCCGATCCGGGACCTGGACCCGAGCCTGGTCCTGGGCCCGGTCCGGGTCCGGAACCTGGTTCGCGCCGGCGGCGGCGGCGACGGCGGCGCGGGCGACCGCGGCGGGCGCCTTCGCCCTCGGTCGGTGCAGCGTTGGTTTCGCCAGCGCTCCCGGCCACGCCAGTGCGCTCGGGTTCGGTCGTGTCCTCGCCCTCGTCGGCGTCGCGATCGATGTCGTCGTCGGCTGCTGCCACGGGTTCGGCCGGAGGCGGTTCGCGCTCACGCTCGCGTTCGCGTTCGCGCTCGCGTTCGCGATCCCGCTCGCGCTCGGGCCGCGGCGGGCGCGGCGGTGGCGCCTGGGTCGCCGGCGCGCCACCGGGGCCAGCGACCGCAGCCACTGGCTTCAGCTCGTCGCGATTGAATTCCTTGAGCCCCTGATCGAGCAGCACGCGCACGCGGCCGGCCAGCACGTCAACGTCCTTGACGCGACCCTCGCCGAGCGGCGTGCCGATGCGCTTGCCAACCTTGGGCAGACCGTGCCTCAGCTCGCGGTAGGCTTCCTCCTCGTAGTTGAGGCAGCACAGCAAGCGACCGCAGACGCCCGAAACCTTTTGCGGATTGAGCGCCAGCCCCTGGTCCTTGGCCATGCGGATCGAGACCGGGGCGAAGCGACCGATCCAGCTGCAGCAGCACAGCTCGCGGCCGCACACGCCGATACCGCCGCACAGCCGCGACTGGTCGCGGACGCCGATCTGGCGCATCTCGATGCGGGTGCGCAGGCGGCGCGCCAAATCGCGCACCAGCAACCTGAAGTCGACCCGCTGCTCGCTGACGAAGTAAAAGGTGCAACGGCTGCCGGCACCGCCGAACTCGATGTCGACCAACTTCATCGGAAGCCGGTACTGGGCGATGCACTGCTGGCAAAATTCGCGCGCTTCGTGCCCGCGGCGTTCGACCTCTTCCAGGTAGGCTTTTTCGTCCGAGACCCGACGGATCACCCGGCGCAACCGCCGGGCGTCCACCTGCATCGAACGCGGCGGGATCATAACCGTGCCCAGCCGCGGCCCGCGCGGGTGCTCGACCAGCAATCGGTCGCCTGGCTGCAGCGTCAGTCCGATGCTGTCGAAATCGCGCGGGATGTCACCGCGGTAGAAAACCACCCCCACCGCGGTCTTGGTGATCAGACGTGGCTTGCGCGGGCCATCGGCGGCCGCTGCGCCGCCGTCGTCCGCGGTTGGCACGGCGTCGTCGTCGGCCAGCGCTGCGTCGCCGCCGCTGGCAGTCGCATCAAATGCGCCGCCCAGTGGTTCGCCTTCTTCGCTGTCATCGGCCGGAAGGGCGCCGGTTCCGTCGCGTTCGCTCATGATTAAATATACGACTCCCACATGAAACCGCTGCCATCATAGAGGCCGCTGCGCGTTGCGACAAGCAATAGACTCGAACTGGTCGAAAAGTTGCTCGATGCGCGACGTACTGTTAGCCTGTCATTGTTTTGGGTCAATGCCCGCAATGCGGGCCAAGCACGCGAGGAGGAGGTATGCGCCGAGCGATCAGAGGCGTTGTTCTTGCGGCACTGGCGGTGGCGGTGGCGTTGCCCGCGCTGGCTCGCGCCGACGGGATCAACACGATCAGCGCGATCAAGTTCCAGCGCACCGGTAGCGAGCGTCAGATCCGGGTGATCGGATCGGCACAGCCGACGTTCCAGCGCTTCACGCTGGCCAGCCCGCCACGGCTGGTGCTCGATTTCGTGGGCAGCCGCCTCAGCGGCGTGCCCGGCACCACCGAGGTCGGCGATGCCGTGGTCGAACGCATCGCGGCCGAGCAGCAGGGGATCGATGGCACCAGCCTGAGCCGGGTGATGATCGCGTTCAAGCACCAGGTCGATTTTGCGATCAGCACCGAGGGCAACGACGTGGTGATCGCGATCAAGGGCGGCGAGGGCGCCGGCGGCGACATTTCGACCCAGGTGGCAGCTGCGGCCACCGCCGTGCCCCGGGCCGAGGCCAAGAAGGCGCCACCGGCAGCGGAGAGAGCAGCCAAGAGCGAGACCGACAGCAGCGTGGCGGTGGCGAGCGGCCCCCGCAACATGACGCTGTGCGGCTTTCGTTTCATGAGCAACGTGTCGCGCGTCTTCGTGCGCACCAATTACAAGGCCGAGTTCTCGGTCAACAAGATGGGCGACAAGAAAGTGGTGGTCGAGCTGCCCAACACCGCGATTCCGTTGCGCAACAACCGCAACTTCCTCGACGCCCAGTACTTCGCGTCCCCGGTCAAGCTGATCACGCCGATGGTCGGCGGCGGCGGCACGACTCGCATCGAGATCGAGCTCAAGAACGACGTGCCGTTCCAGTCGCGCCAGGTCGAGAACGAGATCCAGATCGACTTCGCCAACGGCGGCTGATCATCGCACCGGTCCCGACAAGTCGAGCGCACGTCATGGCTGCGGTCGCGCTGCTGGGCAGCGCCTGTGTGCCGCCGACGGTCCATCCGGACGCGAGCGGCCCTCTGCTGCTGCCAGTCTGCCAGGAGAGCTGTCGCAGTAGCGACGATTGCAGCGCTGGCTTTCGGTGCAACAGCGTCAATCGCTGCGCCGCCAGCGACGCTGGCAGTGCTGGCTGTGGCAGCGACGACGACTGCCTGCGCCTGCACAGCAACTGGGAGACCGCCTGTTCGTCGACCGCGCCCTGCGTCGAGGGGACCTGTATCGCGGTCGGCAGCGGGACCTTCTGTGCCACCACGCCCGACTCGTCGACCGAGTGCGCTCAGCGGCAGCAACAAGAGCTGACCCGACTCGACGTCGCCGGCGCCGAGGTGACCGTGTGCGGTGCGGCCGGCTTTCGTTGCCAGGACACCGTCTGCACCAAGCCGTGCGCGACCGATGCCGACTGTCTGTCGCCACAGCAACCGGTCTGCAACCAGACGAGTGGCAAGTGCGAATGCCAGCCGCTCCCGGTCGACTCGTGCCAGGGCAATCCCGCCGGCGGGCAGCTCTGCCGCGGTGGCGTCTGCAGCTGCGCGCACGACGTCGATTGCGCCGGACCTGGCCTCGACCGCTGCCAGCTCGGCCAGTGCGCGTGCAGCACTGCTGCCACGTGCGCCGCGGCGACGCGCCAGCATCCGGCGACCAGCTGGGTGTGTGCGCCGCTGCCTGCACCCTGAACGGCGGGCCTGCGATCGGTTATGATCGATCGAGTGGTCCGGGGTGGTCCGATGTTTCGCTCATGCTGCAGGTGCTTGTTGCTTGCGCTGCCGATCTCCCTTGCGCTCGCCTGCGCGCCAGGCCTCTGGGGGCGCGAGGACGGCGGCAACGCGGGTGGTAGCCTGCGCTTGTGCCAGGAACATTGCAGCAGCACGGCCGACTGCCTGACCGACTGGGAGTGCCGCTCTGGTCGCTGCGCGGCACCGTCTGGCGGCGGTTTCGTCTGCGCTAGCGACGACGATTGCGAGGTCTCCGCCAGCGGCTGGACCGGGCACGAATGCGATGCTGGTGCCGACTGCCCGGGCCAGGTTTGCATCGCTTTTTCCGGTCGCTACTACTGCGCGATTCAGCCAAGCGCGAACGTCGATTGTGGCCGACTGCACATGACCGAGGTGCAGCTGCCGCAGCTGGGCGGAGCATCGGTGCCAGTGTGCGCCAACCTCGAATGGCGCTGCCAGGCATCGAGCTGCGTCTTTCGCTGCGCCGGTGACAGCTCGTGCGGCGGACTGCTGCCGGTCTGCAACACCGGATCCGGCGCCTGCGAGTGCCGGTCGGCACCGGACAGCTGCGGCCCCAACGCCAGCGGCGGCGCGGTTTGCGTGCGCGGAGTCTGCGGTTGCGACGAGGACAAGGACTGCGTCGGCAGCGGTTTCGACCGCTGCTACGGTGGCCGCTGCGGCTGCGCCGACGTCGCGGCGTGCGACGATTACTCGCCAGTGCATCCGGGCACCACCGTCGTCTGCGAGTAGGGTAGACTGCGCGCATGTCTGGCTGGCCTCTTCTGCTGGCGGCGATCGCTGCGGCGTCAAGCCCGGTCGGGGACGTCGTGGGTGCCGCCAGCGCACCGGCCGATCCGTTTGCTGTCCCCGACATTGGCGGACCCGAGATCGACACTGACCCCGATCTGAAGATCGAGGTGCTCGCTCCCAACGCCAGCGGCGATCCCGATGCGCCGTCGTCAGCGCGCCTGGTCGTGCGCGCCGACCGGGTGCATTTCACCTCGGATCAGCAGGTGATCCTGGTCGAGGGCAACGTCGAGATCCACAACCCGCCGTTCATCGTGCTCGCCGATACGCTGCGCATCGACTTCCGGTCCAGGCGGATCGACGCCATCGGCCGGGTGCACGTGGTCGAGCACAACCGGCTGCTCGCCTGCCGCCAGGCCGAGGTGCAACTGCCGTCGTCGATCGGCTGGTTGCGCGGCGTCAACTTCGAGATCCGCGATCAGCCGGTGCCGCTCGAACGCGCGCGCGACCTGGCTGCGCTCGGCCACAGCTGGCCCGGTGCGCTGTGGTTGTTTGGCGAGGCGCGCGAGGTCAAGCGCGAGGTCAACGGCGCGCTGGTGCTGACCGATGCGATGGTGACGCCGTGCGACTGTGGCAGCGATCCGCCGTCGTGGAAGCTGGCCGCGGCGCACGTCGACGTGGTGACCGATCATGGCGCCTGGGCGCGCTGGCCGGTGATCTACGTCGCCGAGATCCCAGTCCTGGCGCTGCCCGCCTGGTACATCCCGCTGTCCGGCCGGCAGAGTGGATTGCTCGCGCCGCGTTTCGTGCTGCGCGACGGCTTCTGGTTGCTGCAACCGATCTACCTGACGCTCGGCGACAGCGCTGATCTCACGCTGTCGCCGGGACTGGTGCTGGCGCGCGGTCCGCGCGCCGAACTCGAGCTGCGCTGGGCACCGCTGGTCGGCAGCGACGGTTTTATCCAGGTGGCCACTCAGTGGGACGAAAAGTTCATGAGCGAGTCGGGCGGCACCCGTCAAAACCTGCTGGTCAGCCGCGACGCCGGCGGCGAGCCGGTCTATGCCGGGCGCGCGGCGCTGCGGCTGCGCCACCGCGAGAGCCACGGTGCCACGGCTGCCGTGGTCGATCTCCGGTTGACCACCGACCGTCGGGTTGCCGGCGACTTTGGCGACACGCTGGGTGCGCGGGTCGAACCCTACGTGCGGTCGGCAGCGCAGGTCTCGTCGGCGCTCGACGACAACATGCTGATCGGCGCCCAGGCCTCGGCCTACCAGGATCTGCAGCAGCAGCGGCTGCTGTTCTTTCCACAGCCAGGCACCACCCCCTACCGCGCGCCGGCCCTGTTCTGGCACCTGCTGCCGACTGGCATCGGGCCGCTGGTACTGGGCGCGGACGCCGACATCGTCCGGCTCGGCCTGGTTGGCAACGGTCTGGCCAGTCCGCTGGTCGCCGATGCGCTGCACGAGGCGTGGCGAGTTGCGCTGGCCCCGCGCATGCAGTTGCCGTGGCGCCTGGCCGACGTGGCGCGACTGGAGCTGGGTATCGGTGCGCGCCAGGCCTTGTTTGCGCCGGATGCCGGTGGCGCCCGATTCGCGGGAGCGCTGCTGGTCGACGGCGAAGTGAGCAGCGAGCTGGCGCGTGTCTACGAACTGGGCCGCGACCGCTGGCGCCACGCGATCGAACCCTTCGTGCGGTATGCCGGCGTGCCGCTGCTGCTCGACGACGGCCGTGGCCCGCTGCCGGTCCTGGACGAGGCGGATCGAATTGCGCTCACCCACCAGGTGCTGGCCGGTGTGCGCAGCACCCTGCATCTGCGGCGTGCGGGCGGCACCATCCAGCCGATCGTCGACCTCACGCTGGCGCAGGGCATCGATCTGCAGCGCGTACTCGGCACGACCAGCGCCGAGAGCGCGTGGCAGCGCGCCAACGCCAACACGCTGGTGGCGGCGCGGGTGTCGTATCGCGGCCTGAGCGCACGCCTGCTCACCGCGGCTGAACCGCTGTCCGGGCGTATCGGCGCCTGGCTGAGCGAAGTTCGGCTCAGCTTTCCCAGCAGCCTGAGTGTCGGCGTTTCATATGACTACATCGGCGCACAGCCCGCCGACCTGCTGTACGCCGCCAACCACGAGCTGTTCGGCGACACCGCGATTCCGGTACCAACCTTGCCGGTCGCCGATCGCCTGGCGGTCGGCTTCGGCTATACCCCGTGGCGCAACACCCGCGTCGGCTACGGCGGCGAGCTGGCGATCCTGGCCGAGGATCGGGAGCAGGTCTTTCGCCGGGTGCTGACCCACGGCGGTGAGGTGGTGTATCGCTCGTCCTGCAACTGCTGGGAGGCAGGCGTGCGTACCCGGTTCTGGCCCGACCGGCCGCTGCCCGATGTGGGACTGGTCTTGACCGTGACCGGCTTTGGCGAACAGATTTCGATTTTCTGAGACAGTGAACAGGTCGTCTGCGAACGCGTCAATAATGTGAGTGGGAGGCGCATCATGACCAGGGTCCAGCGGATCGGTTCGGTCGCGCTCGTCGGCGCGCTGATGGTGACCAGCAACAGCTGCGCGTTGCTGCGCCAGATCTTCTCCAACATACAACTGCCGCAGGTGCAGGTGACCAAGGTCGATCCCGAACTCAAGAACCTGACCAGCGCCGTGCTGCACTTCAAGCTCGCGATCAAGAACCCGAACCCGGTCGGCGTGCAGCTGGAGGGCGTGCGCTACACGCTCAACGTCGAGGGGCGTGAGGTCGGCCGTGGCTCGACCCGCAAGGGGCTCAACCTCAAGCCGTCGGGCGTGTCGCAGACCGCGATCGACCTCGACGTGCCGCTCATCCAGGTTGCGTCGTCGTTCCTCGACCTGATCAACAAAGGTGCAGCCGATTACCAGGGGCAGCTCGCGCTCGCCTTCCAGACACCGGTGGGCCCGCTCGAGGTGCCGATCTCGCACAAGGGCCGCATGCCGCTGCCCAAGAAGCCGCCGATCTCGATCTCCAACGTGCGCGTCGGCCGTATCGACCTCAACGGCGCGGCGCTCATCTTCGATACCAAGGTCGACAATCCCAATCCCTTTGCGATGCCGATCGACAACCTGCGCATGGCGGTCAAGATCAACAACCGTTCGATCGCGGGCGTGAGTGCACCGTCGGGCCTTACCATGCAACCCGGGCAGCCGGTGGTGGTGCCGCTCACGGTCAACATCTCGCCTGCCAGCATCGGCCTGTCGGCCATCCAATTCATGCAGAAGCCGTCGCTCAACTACGCCGCTGACATGGTGTTCGCGTCCGGCCCGCTGTCACTGCCGATCAAGCAGTCTGGCAAGTTCTCGCTCTAGGCTGCCTACTCGTTCTCGTAGGAGACGATCTCGACGCCACCGACGTGGATGCCGGTGAGCAGTTGCACGCCGAGCAGCGCGATCACAAACCAGGCGATGGCGATCAACGCGCTCTTCAGCCAGCCATGGGGGCTGCGGTGCAGCAGCGCCAGCGCGACCAGAAACACCACCAGAGCCAACCCGATGGAAGCCAGCACGGCCAGCCGATGGAACGTGAAGATGACAGCGGTGAAGCCCATCGAGATCATCCTGCCGGCGGTGCTGCCGGCGCTCCGCCCAGATACTTCTGCGAAAGATAGCGAAGATTGAAGAAATTGACCGTGGCATGGGCGACGATGCAGGTCAGCAGGTCGTCGGTGACGACCAGCAATCCCCCAAAAATAAAACCGACGCCGATCGCCATCGCGGTCCATGGCAAAAAGACGCGGCTCGGCCCGACGTGCAGCAGGCCGAACGCGGTCGCGGTCAGCACCAGGCCGATCGCTGGCTGCATGGCGCCGCGAAACAGCGCTTCCTCGCCCAGCGAGGACAGCAGCGCCACGGCCAGTGCCGCTGGTGTGCTGAACGGACCGATGGTCTCGGCCAGCGCCTGTTCGAGGCGGCGCGCCCAGCCAAAGTGCTGCGACAACCGCTGACTGCCGACGACGAGCAGCAGGCCGACCAGTGCGCCGATGGCGGCGTGGGCGAGCGCGGTCGGTGGCCGCAGCGCCTGCTGTACCAGCAGGCCGCGGCCCTGGGCATAGGCCCAGGCCGTGCCGATCGCGAACAGCACGCCGTAGAAGGCGGCAAAACGCGACAGGCGAAGCACCGACGGCGACATGGCAGCAGGGTACGGAGCGCATGGTCGACCGTCAAGCTGCCCGCAGCCTCTTGACCCGCGGGCAGGCACTCCCTACCCTCGGACAAAACACGGGGAACCGACATGCCGACCAAGACCAAGCGCGGTGCCAGCGGGACCAAGAAGCCGACCACGAGCAGCAGCAGTGGGCTGAGCGCGCTGGAGCGCAACATCCTGCTCGCCAAGGGGATGACCGAGGCTGCAATCAAGAAGATGGCTGCCGCCGGCATCCGGACGCGCGACGATTTTCGCACGGTCGGTGACGTCGCCACGCTGGCTGAACTGGTCGGTGCCTCGGCCGAGGTCGCCGGCAAGGTCATGACGTGGGCGCTCGGCGGCGGCAGCGGCACCACTGGCGGCAAAGTGGTGATCGAGGGCGGTGACGTCGTCAACTGCGTGGCCTGCGGCAAGCGCCAGCCCAAGGACTACAAGAGCGGCGACCTGTGCGTCTTTTGCGGCAAGCAGGCCGAGCCGGTCTTTTCCTGCTACTGGTGCGGTGCCAGCGGTCCGGGCAAGTTTTGTCGGTCGTGCGGTGCGCTGTTCGTCTCGCCGGGCGAGCTGGAGCTGGCGATCCTGCTCAAGCGCGACGGCCTACCCAAGGAAGAGATCCCGGTGCGGCTCGGTCGGCTGACGCCGGCGGAGAAGGAAGCGCTGTGGGGCAGGGTGCGTTCGCGTCGCTAGCAGTGACCCGCGATCATTCGCCCGCTTCTTCCTCGACGAACGCACCGTCCGCGGCAAAGGTGGCCTCCTTGCGGTCCTTGCCTGCCTCGAAGGCGATCTCGTAGTTCACCTTGCCAGTGGCCGGTGTGATCTTCTCGGCCTTGGTGGCCTTGGCCCCCGGGTACTTGACGCCGAGCGCCTTGGCCACGACTGCCGGTAGCGCCTCGAGCTTGATCTTTTCCTCGGTCCTGAGCAGCCCGCCGGTCGGGCTGACCTCGAGGCCCAGCTTGGCGCCTGCCTTGGTCTCGAGCTTGGCCTCGAACTGCGGCTTGCCGTCTTCTTTCTCTTCCTTGCAGCCCTCGAGCTTGGCGCCCGGGTACGCCTTGTCGATCGCTGCCTGGACCGGCGGCGGGCACTCGGCCAGCTTGTGCGGTGCCTTCTCGCCGACAAAGGTGCCGTCCGCGGTGAAGGTCGCGTGCTTGGTATCGGCGCCGACCTCGAGCTTGACCGAGTACGCGACCTTGCCATCGGCGGCGGTCACCTTTTTGGCCTTGTCGATCTTTGCGCCGGCATACTTCGTCGCCACTGCCTTGCCCACGGCTGGCGGCAGCGCGTCGGCCGCGAGTTTCTCCTTGGTCATGACGATCGCGTTGGCCGCATCGAACTCGAGGCCCAGCTTCTTGCCGTCCTTGGTCTCGATCTTGGCCTCCATGACCTCCTTGCCGTCTTCCTTCTCCTGCTCGCAACCCAAGATCTTGGCACCCGGATGGGCCTTTTCGATGGCCGCCTTGACCGCTGCCGGACAATCGGCCTTGCCCTTCTCTTTGTCCTTCTCGCCGGCAAGCGCCGGCGCTCCGAGGACGATGATCATGGCGCTCACACCAAACCGAGAAATTTTTGCAGTTTGCATCTGTTCTCCTCCGCTGCTCGTCAACCAGCGGCGTGGCAGTTCTATTTCGTGAGCCGCGCGCGCACGCGCTGCAGGATGTCCGAGATCTCCTCTCGCTTCTCCTGCGCGTAGTAATTGTTGGCCGACTCGCGCGAGACCTGGATGTCCAGCGCTGACCAGGCAGGTTCGAAGACGGCCGTGGTCTCGGCCAGTGGCACGGCATCGTCGAGCGCGGCCGTGGTTTCGTCGAGCCAGCGCGCATAGGCGACCAGCGGTGGCAGTTGCTGGGTTGGCTCGCCCGGCCGCCCAACCTGGTGCGCGAACAGCAGGCGCGCGATCTCGGCCGCGTTCTTCAACTCGATACCGGTCAGTACCAGCCGAACGTGCTCGTAGGCCTGATCCGGCGCTGCCTCGCACAGCTGCCGGAATGCCAGGATCGGATCCGGACCTGCTGGCGGCTCGCCTGGCGCGAGCTGGTCGGCGCCGTCGAGCCAGGCCGTGCCCTCGCGATCGTGCGCGCGCCGCATGATCAGCCGGATCAGCGCGCGCTCCTCGGCGTGATGAAGATACCGCTCATTCCACGCCGCGAGGTTGCTGGCCGCGTCCTGCGTGTAGCCCCACGACCAGCCGCTGGCGATGTGGCAGGCGATGCGCGGCCGGTCGGACGCGGTTGCGCGGTCCCACAGCGCCATCCCGATCTGCCAGCCGCGCGGCAGATCCGACGTTTCCATCCGCTCGATGTAGGCGTCCAGCGACGACAGCGTCTCGAACAGCTTGGCGCCAACCTTGGGGTCCGGATCCGCGGCCCAGCGGTCGAGCGCAGCATCGGCGGTGGGCCCGACCGCCAGCCACAGCCACTTGATAAAGCCGCTGCTGTGTCCGATCTCGCAGCGGCCTGCCGAGTCGAGCCCGGCCAGCGCGCGCGAGGTGGCGTCGACGATGAGCAGCGCAGCCTCATCGGTCGCTGGCGGCTCGATCTGCGAACTGTGGCGGGTGCCTGCGGGCCGGCACGCCCAGTCAAGCAGTTCCAGCAGTTGCTCGGCGGACAGCCGGGCCGGGCCGTGGTCGGCAATCCAGTGGCCGAGCGCATGCCGACTGTCGACGTCGAAGCTGTAATAATCGCCGTGCTTGAGTCGTTGCCACAGCCGGTGGAGCAATTTCGGGTCAGCGCGCCGCATCGCAGCCAGGACCGCCTGGACCGCGGGCAGCAACAGCGGGTCGGGCGCGCGCTCCACGATACGCTGGACCTCTGCGGCCGGTCCCGCTGCGGCGCGTTCCAGCAGCTCGGGCAGGGCGAGCCCGCGCACTGACAGCGCGTGCACGGCAGCCTCGCGCAGCGGTGCAGCGTCGTGGTCGAGCAATGAGCGCAGCAGCGACTCGTCTCCCAGCGCAAAGATGCAGGCCAGCCGCAACGCGGGATCGGTAGAGTCGACGCCCTCGCGCAGCAACGGCAACAGTGTCTCGAACTGCTGCGCGGCCTCGTCGCGCTGCACCCCACCCCAGTGACCCAGCAGGGACAACTGCAACGCAGCGGCAGCGGTCGCCGCGCCCCACAGCCTCGTCGTGGATTGCTTCTGGGCGGCCTGGCTCAGCGCCAGCAGCGGTCGCGGCTCGAGCCCGTGCGGCCAGCCGTCGGCGCTCTGCTGAAAGCGCCATTGGCCAAAGACCAACGCAGCCTCGGTGGCATGCGGACCGTCACCGTGCAGCAGTCCGAGCGCGCAGCGCAGCGCCTCGCGGTCGTCGCTGTCCCGCCGCAATAGGGCCAGCGCCGCCAGGTCGCGATTGCCGGCGACCGGGCTGCTGCGAAAGATCTCGTCGAGCTGGCTGACGACGTTGAACGGCGCGGCCGGACCGCCGGCCAGGTCCGCGATCGAAGCGTCGTCGATTGGCAGCACGTCGACCAGCTGCTGTTCGAGCGCATCCGCATACCCGCGCTGCAGCAGCTGTTGCTCGCACAGCCAGGCTTCGTCCACGCGGCGCATGACGATCGCGCGCTGTTCGTCGTAGCGGCGCTGCAGCGTGGCCACCTGCTCGGGGTCCAGCTCGCGCAGCCGCGCGCCGAGCGAAAAGCGGTCGACCCCGGCATCCTTGAGCATGCGCGCAGCGCCAAACTGCAGTGGCGCGACCAGTTCGCAGCCGCATTTCTTGCAAAAGCGGCCTGCGGGGCTGTAGCTGCTGCACCACGGACACTGCTGCTCGACGCGGACCGGCTGCCCGCACGCGCCGCACAACTCGCCCGGCCGCCACTCGCGCGGCTGGCGAATCCCGCACTCGGTGCAGACGACGCGTTCCACGGCCTGTCTCCCAGCGATGTGAGTCGCCTACCCGCGGCGACGGCGCGCGACCCACAGCAGCGCAAGCAGCCCGCCAGCGGCATCGCGCTGCGTCGCGGTGGCCGCGCAATCACAGCCGGCAGCGAGCGCCTGCAAGTCGCTGCCGCCATCGAATTCGGCCAGCGCTGCATCGGATCCGTTCGCCGCATCGGTCTCGGCGCCAGCATCGCTGGCGATCGCGTCGCTGCGACCAGCGTCGTGACTCGAGTCCGCGCGTCCAGCGTCGATCGGTGCACCAACCGGGGTCAGCCGGATGGCGTCGAAGACCAGCTGCACGTTGCCGGTAGCGGGCTCGCCGGTGTTGTCGTCGACGCGCACCCACTGGTCGCGGCCTGCTGTAAAATCGAAGTCGCCGACGGTCTGCCAGCCGTCTACTGCGCTCTGGTCGACCACGGCACTGGCGTCGTCTCCGGCGTGGTGTACCAGGTAGCTCGCCAGCGTCGACTGGCTCCACGGGGCCGGCGTGAAGACCTCGAGCCGATAGCGCCCGGCCTGGGTGAACTCGAGGTTCCACCGGCCGTAGTTGTCGACCGTGCTGCTGTCGGTGGTGTGGGTCCAGATCAGCGTGTCGCCGTAGCCTGCGTCCTCGGTGTGCAGGTACTGAGGGTCGCCGCCGCCGATGAAGCAGGTCTCGCTCTGGTCGACGCTGCGACCGGCTACCGGGATCTCCTCGCACCGGCAGTCGCCCGGACAACCGAGGTGCGATTCGGTGGCGTCGCAGCGGCCGTCGCCGCACGCGATGCCGGCCTGGGCGAAGTCCGCCAGTGCAGCGGCGTCGCCGTTGAAGACGTCGAGGTCGACCCCGGGCGGCATTCCGGGCACCGTGCCCGAGTCGGTGTGCTGGTGGAAGGCCCAGTCGCTCCATGGCGGCGGAACGTCCGGGCATGCGACGTCGTACCAGGCGATCCAGAGCGGGTGGTCGGCGAAGGCACTCGAGCCGACCTGGTCACGCCAGAAGTAGAAGCCGGTGTAGATGATGCTGGTGCGGCCGGTCGCGGCATCGACGTGATCTATCCACTGACCGACCTTCTGCGCCACCGTGCTGCCGGGCAGCCCAGCGTCATCCTCGACGTCGATCACCGGCGGCAGGTCGCCGGGCTCGAGCGTCCCCATCTTCGCGAGCAGCAGGTCAGCCTGGGCGATCGGATCGACGGCCGGCCGGAAGTACTGGTAGACGCCGCGCACGACGCCGACTCGCCTGGCCTCGCTCCAGTTACGGCTGAACTCGCTGTCCTCGTGGGCGGTGCCGTCGCTGACCCGGATGAATGCGAACGCGATGCCGGAGTTCTTGATCTGATCCCAGTCGGGCTGGCCATCATAGTACGAGACGTCGATTCCGTCGAGCGTCGCGCCGCTCGCACAGACGGCGCTTTGCTGGCTGCCGCCACCGGGCGCCGTCGCCAGGTCGACGGTGCTGCCGCCGCACGCGCCGCTGCTCAGCAAGAGAGCAGCGCTGGCGAGCCCGAGACGCGGGCGATTGATGCGGGCACAGTTCATGAGCGCGACTCCGGCCCCGACCCCAGATCAGAGTCTAGAGACGCCGCGCAGGCGACGCCAGCGCGTTGTGAGGGCTCAGATGCGGCTGCGCGCCCCGCCAGTTCGCCAACTGTGCGTGTTGGTTGCTATAGTGTGCAGCGCCCGAAGTACGGGCAGAGGGACACCATGGGCTTCAAAGTCGGCCGCTACGATCGCGTCTCGATCTCGGACATCAAGGACACCTCGGCCAAGAAGGTCAAAGAGGAAAAGCTCAAGCAGTTCGACTCCAACACCGACGGAGTTCTCGATGCGCAGGAGGCGGCCCGCTACTACGCCGACAAGAAGGGCGGCTACGAGCCGCGCAGCATGGACCAGGTGCTCAAGCTGGCCGGCGGCAAGCAGCACGAGTTGAAGACCATGCACCAGGAAGAGGGCAACGTGATCTGGGGCAGCGTTGCCAACTGGAAGGGCGATTTCAACATCGGCGACGTCGGTGCCGGCAACGTGCGCGCCGAGCGCCGGTCGTGGGAGACCGTCGACAACACCGCGCTGCTGGTCGACTGCAATCTGATGGAGCTGGCGTTCGTCGAGAAGATCGAGAGCGCCACCCTGATGATCGGCCCGCGCGGCATGGCGTCCGAATCCGGCTCGACGCTGCCCGAAGCAGTGGCGGTGCCGCTCAACATCGCGACCGCGCCCGGCCACAAGGAGTGGAACCGCGGCGGCGGCAATTACTGGGTGCCCGACAAGAAGTACCTGGCGGTCGCCATGGACACCGAGGACATGCGCAAGCTGGCTGGCGACAGCGGCGGGCTGAGCTTTTACATCGTGCTGCGCACCAACGACGGCGCCACGCACTACGTCAACAAGGACGGCAAGCCCTACAACAACTTCGACTTCGACGCGTCCGAGCTCAAGCCGAGCGACACCTGATCGACGGCCACGGCCGTTCCGGCCACGCTGCCAGGGTCCAGGCATCGGACAGCGCAATGTGGTCCTGCTGCACATAGTTGACGACGTGCCAGGGACAGCGCCGACACGGTTCGTCGTCGTCAAACCGCGCGTGTGCGAAGCGCTCGCGAAAACGTTGGTAAACGTCGCCGGCCCAGACCTGCTCGAGGCTGTGGCGGGCCAGGTTGCCAAGCGCCATCCGGCCGTCGAAATCATGGCAGCAGGGCACGACCGTGCCGTCCCATAGCACCGTCACAAAGTGAAACGGTGTCGCGCACAGCTGGCGCAGCCGGTGCACACCGAGCGGCGTGATATCCGGATTGCCAAAATCGTCCAGCGCGCGCAACACCGGCTTGAGCCACGGTAGCTCGCGCCGCTGATAGTGCTCGAACAACAGCGGCCACTGATGGCGGTTGAGCGTGGTCGCCACCATCGAGATGACGACAGTCGGCACCGGCTGCCGCTGTGCCGCCAGCGCGATCAGCTGTTCGACGTTGGCCGCCGCCTGTTCAAAGGTGCCCGCAGCGCGACCGCGCATCGATTGCAGCGTTGCCGTGTCAAACCCGTCGAGCGCGACGATCAATGTCCCGACCCCGGCATCGATCAACGCCTCGGCCTGGCCCGGTCTGAGTAGCCCGGGATTGATCGAAAGTTCGGGCTCGAGACCGGCGTCGGCCACGATGCGGACCGCGCGCGTGAGCTCGGGATTCAGCAGCGGATCACCAAAGTGGTGCAGGCCGAATGGCTTGCGCGGCGGCAGTTGCTTGACCTGGGCGACGATCTCGGCCAGCAGGCCGAGGTCGAGCCGGCCAATCGAGCGAGTCATCTCGCCGCGGCCGCGCGGGCAGAACGGACACTCCATCGGACAGGCATTGGTCAGCTCGACCTGGTCGACGTGGGGCAGCGGCTCGAGTTCGCGGACCTGGTACTCGTTCCAGGCTGCCGCTTCGTCGACCTCGCCATCGACCAGCAGCCCCGACTCGATCAGGCGGCGCAACAGAAAGTCTTGGTAGGCGGGGTCGGCCGGAACCTGCGGCTGAAACAGGCGCTCGGCAAGTGGTCGCTGGTCGGTGCGGTCCCACAGCGCCTCGACCACGGCCTCGACGTCGCGGCTGAGCGGCAGGCTGCGCTGGCTGAGCAACCCGGCCAGCACCGAACGGTCCTGGTCGAAAAACCGCATCACCAGCCGCGAGGTGTACAGCTGCCGGTGTCCGATTTCGTACGCTGACGCCACGTCCGCACTTGTAGAGAATGCGCGCGCTGCTGACAAGCGGCGAGGTCGGTCGGCGCGCGCGTCGGCTGTGCTACAATCCGGCGATGCGCGAGGCCGGCAACGTGGCGCTGGTCAACATGCCGTGGGCGCCAGCCGACCGGCCGTCGATCCAGCTCGGCATCCTGACTGCGACCCTCGACCAGGCCGCGATCGCCAGCGATAGCCACTTCTTCAATCTCGATTTCCTCGACCTGCTGCGGCAACAGGAGCTGGCCAGCCTGTATTCGGCCGCACTGCCGGCGCTGCTCGGCGAGTGGATGTTTGCGGTCGCGCTCGACCCCGGTCTGGCAGCGGTACCGCCGTCGCCACTGGCGCAGCAGGCCGTTGTCGCCTACGCCGCCGCCTGCAGCGTTGAGCCGGCGCAGCTGACGCGCCTGCGTCTCGAGCTGGCGCCCGCGTTCGTCGACCAGTTGATCGAGCGCGTCGACTGGTCGCGCCTGGCGGCGGCCTGCTTCACGCTGACCTATCCGCAGATCGCGGCGGCGTTTGCGCTGGCGCGTCGGCTCAAGGCGCGCTGGCCCCGGCTGCAAACCATCTTTGGCGGGGCGGCCTCGCAGATCCACGCCGCCAGCAGTGCGGCCTATCTGCGGACCTTCGACTTCATCGACGTCATGGTCGTCGGCGAAGCCGAACCGGTGCTGGCGCAGGTGGTCGAGGTAGCGCTCGCCGGCGGGCCGTGGCCCGCACTTCCGGGTGTCCACCCGCGAGCCGGCCAGGGCGCGCCCACGGATCGCGGATTCGCCCGCGCAGCGCGAGCAGATGCGCTGCCGATCCCCGACTACCGGCCCTTCGCGGCAGCGCGCGAGCGGCTGCCACCCGAGAGTCAGCAGTTGGTCCGGACCGAGGTCCCGATCGAGTTCGCGCGCGGCTGCCCCTGGGCGACCAAGACTCCGTGCGCATTTTGCGGCTTCTACCCGACCGGCGGCTATCGGCCGAAGCGGGCGCAGCGGGTTCTCGACGAGCTGGCAACGCAGCGAGCGCGCCTCGGCTGGTCAACCTTCTGCGTCGTCGACTCGACCGTCACCCGCCATCAGGTCGACCACGTCTTTGCCCGGGTCGCCGCGGGCGGCGCCGACATTGCGTTCTCGTTCGTCGAGGTGCGCAGCGACCTGCCGCGCCGGCAGCTTGAAAAATTGCGCGCCGCCGGTGTGCAGCTGGTCCAGCCCGGCGTCGAGGCGCTCGACGACGGACTGCTGCGGCGGCTGAACAAGGGCGTCACGCTGTTCGACAACATCCGCTTGCTCAAGTGGTGCCGCGAGCTCGACCTCGAGGTCTCGTACAATCTGTTGCTCGGCATCCCGCAGGCCACGGCCGACGAGCTGAATGCCCAGCTGGTGCTGCTGCCCAGGCTCATGCACCTGGCGCCGCCCTATGCCGCGCAACTCAATCTGGTCCGCGGATCGCGCTACTGGTGCCAGTCGCAATCCTTCGGGTTTGGCAGTCCGAAACCGCATGCCCTGTATGCCGAGATCTTTCCGCCCGCGCTCGAGTTGCCGCAGGTGGCCTACGAGTTCAGCGCCGACCGCGATCTGAGCGCGACGCGCGCGCTGTACGACGCGACCGGGCGCCAGATCCGGCGCTGGCAGCGCTGGTGGCAGGGCAGCGTGCGGCCGTCACTGACGCTGCGCCAGGAGGGCGAGCGAGTCGTGGTCGACGACCGCCGCAATCCCAACCGGCCATCCCGCAGCGTCGACGTCGATCGGCGCAGCGGCGCCATCTACCGCAGCATCCTCGACCGGCCGCGCAGCGCCCGCGAGATCGCGGTCGCACTGCGCTGGTCACGGCAGCCAGCCAGCGTGCGCGAGGTCGAGGAGCGGCTGGCCGAGCTGGTCGATCGCGAACTGGTGCTGGCGCTCGGCGGCCGCCATCTCGCGCTGGCGACGCGCTGCACAATAATCCGCTGACGTCGTCTTGTTGCGGTCCGGCAAAGTCGCTATAAGCGCTGCTGCCGCGCCAATGGCGCGCCGGGGACAGGACTGATGGCGCTCAACCGCGAGCTCGTCGGCAAGAGCTATTCGGGCAGCGGACCGTGGCTGGTCGATGCCGCACACGTGCGGGAGTACGCGGTCGCAACGCAGAGCGACAATCGCCGTTACCTTGACCCGCAGACCGCGGGTGGCATCGTGGCGCCGCCGATCTATGGCGTGGTGGTAGGGCAGAGCGCGGTCGAACAGCTGCTGCTCGACCCCGAGCTGGGGGTCGACACGCCGCGGTTGCTGCACGCCGACCAGCAGATGCGGTTTGGCCAGCCGATGCGCGCTGGCGAGACGCTGCACTGCGCGGCGGTGGTGGTCGGCATCGGCGACAAGCGCGGCGGCGAGACCCTCGACGTTGCCTCGCGCGTGCGGGGCGAGAACGGCAGACTGGTCTACGACGCGCTGGTCGGGATCTTCATTCGCGCCGATGGTATGCGGCCAACCGGCCAGGACCGCAAGGCCGCGATCGCGGACGTGGTCGAACGGGTTGAGCCGCCGGTGGTCGCGCGCGGGGCGACACCGCTGCTCGAGCGCACGTTGCTCGTCGCCACCGACCTGTCGCTGCGCTATGCCGCGGCGTCGGGCGACTACAACCCGATTCACAAGGACGCGGCATTTGCGCGTTCGGTCGGGCTGCCGGGCATCATCCTGCACGGCATGTGCACGCTGGCCATGGCGCATAACGCGGTGGTCGATGGCGTGGCCGCCGGCGATCCGGCCCGACTGCGGGAGCTGAGCGCGCGCTTCACGCGGCCGGTCATGCCTGGCGACGCGCTGACCGTGCGGGTGTTCGATGTCGCCACCGATGGTGAACTCAAGCAGGTCGCCTTCGAGGTCGTCAACCAGCACCGCAAGGCTGTGATCAAGGACGGCAGTGCCAGCATCGCCAACGGCTGACGACGATCAACTGCGCGCCTCATCGGCCCCCGCATCGTCGCTGGCGACCGGCAATCGCACGGTGAAGGTGGTGCGACCGGGTGCACTGGCGACGTCGATGCGGCCGCCAGCACGCGCCACGATGCCGTGCACGATCGCGAGACCGAGACCGGTGCCTTCGCCCACCTTCTTGGTGGTGAAGAACGGCTCGAAGATCATCGGCAGGATCTCGGCCGGAACGCCCTTGCCAGTGTCGCTGATGCTGAGCTGCACGCCGCCGCTCGCTGAATCGCGCGAGGTGACGATGCTCAGCGCGCCGTGTCCTTCCATGGCGTCGACCGCGTTGAGCACGATGTTGATGACGACCTGCTGCAGCTGACCGGGGTCGATGTGCACGGGCGGCAAGCCGGGATGCAGCTCGAGCCCGGTGCGCACGTCGTGGAATATCGCCTGCCGCTTGACCAGACCGAACGAGCTTTCGACGATCTGGTTGACGTCGACCCGGATCGCGCGCGCCTCGGACTGGCGCGAGAAGTCGAGCAGGCCCTTGACGATCTCGCGGCAGCGCAGGGTCTGCTTGACGATCAGTTCGAGGTCCTTGCGCAGCGGGCTGCTCTCGGCGCAGTCCTCGAGGTCGAGCGAGCTGACCGCCAGGATGCCGCCCAACGGGTTGTTGATCTCGTGGGCGACACCGGCGGCCAGCCGGCCTAGCGAGGCCAGCTTTTCGGACTGCGCCATGGCGGACTGCACGTGGATCAGTTGTTCGCTGCGCTCGCGTACCTTCTCCTCGAGCGTGTGGCCCCATTTTTCCAGCTCGGCTTGGGTCGTACGCAGACTGATCACCATCTGGTTGAAGGCGCGCGCCAGGTCGCCGACCTCGTCGCGCGACCGTACCTTGACGCCGCGCTCGAGGTCGCCGTTGGCAATGCGCTGGGTCGCCACCACCATCTCCTCGAGCGGCCGGATCATGGTGCGCGTGATCAGGTAGGTCAGGCCGAGCACGACCAGCACGCCGGCCAGCGCCACCACCAGGAACGTCAGCATGACGTCGGTGCGAACCGCGAGAAAGGGCGCCTCGAGCATGCCCGTGTAGAGGATGCCGATCACCTCGCCGCCGCGGTTGCGTAGCGGTTGGTAGGCCGCGACGTACCAGTCGTCGACGACAAAGGCGCGGCCGTACCAGGCGCGGTGGTCGCGCAGCACGGCGTTGGCCACCTCGGCCGAGGCGCGGCTGCCCAGCGCGCGTTCGCCGGCTTCGTTGCGCACGTTGGTCGCGACTCGCACGTCGGACAGGAAGATCGACGCGCTGCCGATGTCGCGACCGTTGAATTGCGCGCGGCCGTAGACCAGGCGCTTCACCTTGTCCACGATATCGCTGCTTCGGTTGAGCAGCACACCGCCGTAAATCACGCCGACCGGTCGATCGCCGTCGAAGACCGGAGACGCGGCCACCAGCGCCAGCCCGGCAGTCAACTCGGTGCGCGGATCGGGCGCTGCAAACGGGACCGGCACGATCGGCAGAAAAGCACGCTGCGCCAGTTCGAGCCCCTCGCGGCCGAGCGCCTCGGCGCTGATCACCTCGGTGCCAGCGACGGTGGCGCCCTGCATGGCGTCGACGATCATCTGGCCCAGCGCGCTGCCGCGCCGCGGATCGCGGTCGATGCCGTTGCCGGGGCGTACCACCAGCCCGGCCGCGCCGTCGAAGTAGCCGAGCAGATCGAGCTGCGCGTCGCGCTGGACCGTCGCCAGCTCGGCGGCGATGCGGTCGTACTGGCGATCGAGCGCGCTGGCGGCGAGCTGCTCGGTGCGGGCAGTGCGCACGACGGCCACCTGCACCTGGCCGAGCCTCTCGTCGTAGACCGAGCGCGCCGACTCGAGGCCGTCGCTGACGCGCAGGCTGGCCTGTGCCAGCAGGGCGCGGGTGATGATTCGCGAACCGATGATCGTCGACACCGATGCGCCGCCGACGACAATCACGATGAAGGCGAGCGTGATCTTGACGCGCAGCGAGAGGCCACCGGTCCAGCGGCCCGTTGACAGGCGCCCCACCCAGTCGGCCACGGTGTCAACCGCCGGCGTTGGCGGTCGGGGGGGCGACCGCGCATGGCAGTTGGACGCTGAACCGAGTACCGTTGCCCGGCTGACTGTCGACCTCGATCGCGCCACCCAGCTCGTCCAGGATCTTCTTGCAGATCGTCAGCCCGAGCCCGGTACCTGGTACGTCGCGGGCCTCGACTTGCTGGGCGCGGTAGAAATCTTCGAACAGCTGAGCCTGCTTTTCGGGCGGGATCCCGATGCCAGTGTCGCTCACCTCGAGCCGGACTCGCGCACCGTCCAGTGCAACACTCACGTCGACCCGACCGCCCCGCCGGTTGTACTTGATGGCGTTGTCGATGAGGTTGGCGACGATGGCGCCGATCGCCACCGCGTCGCCGCGCACCAGCGGCAGGTTGGCCACCAGTTCGGAGCGCAGCTCGACGCCGGCTGCAGCGGCGGTCGCCGTCGCACCCTTGATATGGGCGGTGATGATCGCCGCCAGGTCGCTGCACTGGTCGCGCTGGCACAACGCGCCGCCCTCGATCTTGGCCAGGGTCAACCAGTCCTCGACCAGCGCCATCATCTCATTGAGCCGTTGCTGCGAGCGTTCGAGCCAGGGGACGACGGTGTCGGGAAGCTGCGCCCGTGAGGTGTGCAGCAGCACGTCGATGTATTGTTTGACGGCAGCAACCGGCGACTTGAGCTGGTGCGAGACAATGGTGACGCAGCGACGGGCGAACGCCTCCTTTTCGCGCTGCAGCCGGCGCGAACGCTCGGCCAGCCGCCAGTGCTCGTGGCAACGATTGGCGATCACGCGCAGCTCGTCCGGAGTGAACGGCTTGGGCAAGAAGTCGTAGGCGCCCGCCTTCATCGCGTCGACCGCGGTGCTGATGGTGGCGTAACCGGTGATCACCGCGATGACGACGTGCTGGTCGATCGCGCGCACCCGCTTCATGACCTCGATGCCGTCCAGCTCGGGCATCTTGAGATCGATGAAGGCGATCTGCGGATGGCAGGCCGCCAGCCGCTCGAGGCCGGTCAGGCCGCTGCTGCAAGTCTCGACCTCGTAGCCGGCCTTCTCCAGGATGCGCCGACACGACAGCAGGATCACGTCGTCGTCGTCGATGACGATGGCCCGGCGCGCAACGGTCGCCTCAACGTCGCTCACGGTGGTCGCCTACTTCGTCCTGGAGCCGACCGTCGGGCCGCCGACGAAGCCCTTGACGCGCTCGAGAAAGCTCGGGATGTCTAGTGGTTTGGTCAAGTAGGCATCGGGCGTCACCATGCCGACCTCGCCCGCCATCTGAAAACGGGTGGCCGGATCGATCGGCACCGACGAGACCATCAAGATCGGGACGCTGCTCGAGCCCTGGTAACCGGAACCGAACTTGAGCGCCTGGTTGACCTCGTAGCCGGCCCAGTCGTGCTCCATCATGATGTCGAGGATGATCAGCTGCGGGCGCTCGCTGGCGGCCTTGGCCAGCCCTTCTTGCCCGCTGCGCGCGCAGACGACGCAGTAGCCGTGCGCCTCGAGCAGCGCGGTCACCGATGTGCAAAAGTCCTGGTCGTCGTCGACCACGAGAATCTTGATCCCGGTCGTTCCGGTTGCGGCTCCAGTGCCTGTCATCGCCACCTCACTCTACGTGCTGTTGTCGCGCACACACTGTCAATCTACCACCGATCGCGGTTGCCGTCGCCAGCGCTCACTCGATCTCCATCGCGCGCAGCCGATGCTTGCGCAGCAGGCCGGCAAAGTCGTGCCGCAGCACGCCGGCCTCGCGCGCCGCCCGGCTGACGCTCCAATCATTGCGGCGCAAGCTCTCCAGCACGAAGCTGCGTTCGAATTCGGCGTAGAGCCGCTCGCGGCCGTCGCGTCGCTGCTGCTGCAACTCGTCGAACGTGCGCGGTACGGCCGGCAGCGCGGCGCCGCTGTCGCGCGCGATGTCCACGGGCAGGTCGCGCAGCTGCACGGTCTCGCCGTCGACCGCAACGACCAGCTGCTCGGTCAGCGCGCGCAGCTCGCGCACGTTGCCCGGCCAACGATAACGTTGGAGCGCTGCCATCGCAGCGGGGGCGATGGTGCTCGGGCGGCGCACATTTGGGCTGCCGCGCACGAGCAGGAAATGGCGCAGCAGGTCCGGGATGTCGTCCGACCGATCGCGCAATGCCGGCAGTGCCAGCGTCGCCCCGGCCAGGTGCTGCAACAGCCCGGGATCGAGGCGATTGCGCACGGCCGGTCGGCTGGGGTCATCGGTCAACGCCGCGATGATGCGGACGTCGATCGTTTGCGCAAGGGTACCCAGTCGTTGCTGCGCGCTCGGCGGCAGTGCCTCAATCTCGTCCAGGAACAGCGTGCCGTGGTCGGCCAGCGCCAGCAAGCCCGGCGTGCCGTCGAGCGCGTCGATCGCTCCGGACGCCAGCTGTCCGAACAGTTCGCCCTCGACCAGCGCCGGTGCCAGCGCTGCGCAGTCGAGGGTCACCAGCGGCCGCTCGCGGCGCCCGCTCGCAGCATGGATCGCGCGCGCCGCCAGCTCCTTGCCGGTGCCGCTCTCGCCGCTGATCAGGACCGATTGGTCGCCCCCGGCCAGGCGGGCAATCGTCTCGTGCACGGCGGCCATGGCGGGCGATGAACCGACCAGGTGGCCGCTGGTGCGGGGTGCGCTGACGACTGGCGCCGCGCGGCGCTGGCGCAGGTGGGCGAGGGCGGCGTCGATCCGACCGCGGAACTCGTCCAGCGTGAATGGCTTGGGCAGGTAGTCAAAGGCGCCCAGCTTGACCGCCAGCACGGCATCGTCGACGGCGGCGTAACCCGAGATGACGATGACCTCGAGGTCGGTGCGCCGCTCGCGCAGCTCGGCCAGGATCTCCAGTCCGCTCAACTGCGGCATCCGCACATCGAGCAGCACCAGATCGTAGCCGCCACGCAACGCGCGGTCGCGGCCGCTGAAGGGATCGCTCGCCACGTCGACCAGATAGCCGCGGTGTTCGAGGATGCGGCGGCACGACTCGAGGATCACGTCGTCGTCGTCGACTACCAGCACCCGAACCGGCAATGTGTCCTGTGCCATGTCGTGATCACCCCCCTTGCGGCCGGCCGAGGTCGTCGCCCGGCAGAATATCGGACCGCTCGTGCGGCATCAGGTCGCGCGGCGTGCGGAAGTATTCCAGTGGCGAATAGTAGGCAAAGTTGGTGACGCGGCTGGTGTAGATGCAGGCGTACTCCTCGACTTGCGAGCCGTAGCGGCTGAGCTCGTGCCCCTCCTTGAAGACGCGGCCCCAGGTCGCATTGAAGTGGCGGTCGATGGCCGCGTCCAGCTCCTCCAGCTGTTGCCCGACCTCGCGCAGCGCGCGCTTGTGGGTGTCGAGCCGGGCCCGTACCTGGTGCGCCAGCGTCTCCAGCGACTGCAACTCGCTCGGGCCGTAGCGGCGTGCTGGACTGGGGCTGCGCGCGCTCGCCGTCGCGGCCTCGACCCGCGCCAGGAACGTCTTGCTCTGATTGATCTCGTCGTCGAGTCGCTGCCGCACATGGTCGAGTTCGGCCAGCCGCTCGTGTTCTGCGCGGTCGCGTACCAACCGCGCCACCTCGACTTCGATCTCCTCGGTGATCAGCGCGGTGCGCCAGAGCGAGTCTTTCTTGCTGCGCAGGATGTCGCCGTAGATGTGGTCGCCGACGTACAGCACCTGGTCGCCCACCGTTTGCGCCAGCCGCTCGAAGTCGTGGATGTTGCCGCGCGCGTAGACCGTGGTGCGGTCGAAGCGGCCGCGGGTGACGGTTCCGCGCGCTGCACCGTTGTCGTCGAGTACCAGAAATGGTGTGCGTTCGGTAAAGAACGACGGCTTGCCCGCATCGACCACGATCAGGTCGAAGTAGCGGCGCCAGGTCGGGTACTCGGGCGCCACGCCGTCGAGCAGAAAGCTCATCACGTCGTTGGTGTATTCCCAGGCTGAGTTGGTCAGCAGGAACAGCCGTTTGCCGGACGAGCGCAGCTTGTGCAACGCGGTCGACAGTTCGGGATCGCGTTCGAGGTAGCCCGCGATGTCCGGCCGAATGCGGTTCTTCAACGATCCGTCGCGGTGGATGGTGTCGATTGACTCGCGCACGTCGACGAACAGCTTCTCGTACGACACCGAGCCGTCGCGCTCGGCCAGCGGATAGATGTCGAGGCCGATGGCGCGGCGCTGATCGAAGTAGTCGACCAGCGCGGTGTACAGCGCAGCCTCGGGAATCGAGAAAAGCGTGTCGAGCGAGGCGTAGCGCGTGCCGGAGAGCCGGATGCGGCGGGTGCGGTACTGGGTGTGGCGTTCGTCGCGGGTCAGCGGTCGCCGTCCGTGGTGGGCGCGGCAGACGTGGTCATGGGCATTCATCTTGAGCAGGTTGCCCAGCTTCTTGTCGACCACCAGGCCGCGGATGACCAGCGCCGGGTTGTACTTGAGATCGAGCACCTCGCGCGGATAGCCGAGCGTGTTGACCAGGCGCTCGAGCGTCATTTGGAACTGCGCGGTCTCCATCGGCTCCTTGCGGTAGACCGCCAGCGTGTAGTCGAGGTCGAATCCGATCGCGTGGATCGAGTCGAGCCGCAGATGCCGGTTGACAAAGACGCGTCGCTCGGGCGGCAACGGCCCGGTCGGTTCGGTGTCCTGCAGCAGCGCAACCAGCGCGCGATCGATGTCGGCCAGCGGCGACCTTGGATACATGGGCGCCATCATAAAGACGGGGCGCGGCTTGGACAAGTACGGGCGCGTCTGGCGATTGCGGCGATCATATCAGTATGGTACCTGACTGACCGGACAATTACGGGCCTGTCGATGACCCTTGCTCGTTGTGCGCTCGTCAGTCTGGCGCTGGCTGCCATTGCGCTGCCGGCCATGGCGCAGGTCCAGGCGCCGACCTGGATCGACGAGACCGGCAAGGAGCAGCGGCCGCTGGTGGCACCGCGTCCCGATGCTGCGCGGCCGCCGGCCAAGCCCGAGGCGTTTCCTGCCCACATCGATCCCAACGAGATGCGGCCAGCAGATGACGAGCCGATGCGGCCCAAGCCAGGTGCCGCCAGCGCGCCGGCGCGGCAACCGACCTCCGCCACTTCCAAGCCGGGGACTGAAAAGCCTGAAGACAAGACTGGCGAGACGCCGATCGGATTTGGCGAGGTCAAGGCGACCGACACCTACGGCCAGATCATGCAGCTCTGGGAAGAGCGGCGGCGTGCAATCCAGGAGCACAAGGGGGTCGATGCGGCCGAGCGGCTGACCGCGATCGGCACCCTCTATCGACGCGCCGGTGGCAACGGCCCGCTCGGCACCATGCTGCGCGACATCGGTGCGGCGCTGGCGCGCGAGGCGCGGCGCGCGCTGAAGGAGCAAGATACGGCGCGGGCGGTGGCGCTGGCCGAGACCGCGACGGTGTTTGCAGCGGACGTGGCGCCGGTGCACGTGACGCTGGCGCGCGCGCGGTTCGCGCACAACCAAGGTGACGTCCAGGGCGCGATCACGGCGCTGCGCAGCGCCGCAGTGGCGCTGACGACCGAGCTCGGATCGCTGGTTGCCAACGTGTTCGGGGCCGTCGTCGCACTGCTCCTGGCGCTGGTGGCAACCGTGCTGGTCGCCGCCAGCGTGCTGCTGTTGCGATCAGCCACCCTGGTCGCTCACGACATCCGGCACTTCCTGCCGCGCGGCGTCTCCGGGTTTCAGTCCGCGGTGCTGTTTGGCGTGCTGGTGCTGCTGCCGATCTTGCTGCGGCTGGGTCCGCTGTTCACCACACTGTATTTTTTGGCGTTGTCCTGGGCCTACCTGTCGACCCGCGAGCGCCGCGTGATGATGGCGCTGTGGCTGCTGCTGCTGGCGGTGCCCGGCCTGGTTCACGTCGGGGCGCGCTTGCTCGGTCCCGACACCCAGGATGCATTGCTGCTGTACGAGGCGAGTCGCGACCTCGGCCTGCGCGACGCGCGGGCGCAGGTCGAGGAGTTGCGCGACCAAGCGCCCGGCGATCCGCTGCCGCTGGCAGTGCTGGCGGTGCTGGACAAACGCGATGGCGAGCTGGGTCGTGCCCGCGACGAGGTGCGGGCCGCGATCGCGCTGGCGCCGCAGGCGGCCTGGTTGCACAACAACTTTGGCAACATCCTCGCGCTCGAGGGCGATTACGATGCCGCACTCGGCGAATACCAGCGCGCCGCCGACCTGGCACCCGGCCTGTTCGAGCCGCACTTCAACATCTCCAACCTCTACTTCCGGCAGCGCAAGTTGTCTCAGGCGCGCTCGGCCGCGGCGATTGCGATGGGGATCGACCAGGCGCGCTTCGAGCGAACTCAGGCGACCGCCGATGGCGCCAAGCGCGACTGGTTCAACGAGATCGTCGTCGACATGAACCTCGATCGCCGCGATCTGGTGACCCGCATCATCGGTTCGCAGCGCGACCTCGACCGCTACCAGGCCGAGGCGGCCCAGCTGTTGTTCTTTGGCGTGCCGCCGCTGTTCATGCTGGGTGCGATCGTTGCTGGCGCGCTGTTGCTGTATTTTATCGGCAACCTGGCGCGGCGCGGGCGACCGTCGCACGTCTGCCCGCGCTGCGGCAAGCCGGCCTGCGCGCGCTGCGACTCCGATCTGCCAACGCACGAGGTGTGCGGCCAGTGCTATTTTGCTTTCCTGGCGCCGCCCAAGAACATCGATGCCAACCTCAAGATCCGCAAGGAGATCGAGGTCCGGCGCTACAAGACGCGGCGCGACACCACCCGCCGGCTGCTCAGCTTCGTGCTCGCCGGCGGTGGCCATCTGGTGGCCGGCGCACCTGCGCGCGGCGCGTTGATGCTGTTGCTGCTGGCGGTCTTGCTGGCATCGCTGCTGATGCTGGTTGGCGTGGTTCCGATGCCGTTCCTGGTGTCCGCGGCCTGGCCGGTCGGGCGACTGATCGCGCTTGGCCTGCTGTTCGTGCTGCTCTACGTCTGGGCCGTGCTCAGCGCCCGGCGGCTGGGAGCGTAGCGGATGGCACTCAAGGGCACCCTCAAGGACTTCGGCATCGCCGATATTCTGCAGCTGATCGGGCATCAGCTGAAGACCGGTGTGCTCAAGCTGGCATCCAAGAACCAGGAGGTCCTGATCTACTGGGTCGAGGGCAACGTGGTGAAGGCCGAGTCGGCCACCCGCGACCGCCGCGACCTGCTCGGCTCGCTGCTGTTGCGGGCCGAGGTGATCCAGCAGGAGCAACTGGACACGGCGCTCGATATCCAGAAACGCACGCTCAAGCGGCTGGGCGATATCCTGGTCGACTCGGGTTACGTCACGCGCGAGCTGATCCGCGACTTCACGCGGTTGCAGACCACCGAGACCATCTACAAGCTGTTCAACTGGAAGACCGGCACCTACGAGTTCGAGCAGCAGGATTTCGACTTCGACAAGGAGTCCTACGATTCCATCCGCGCCGAGAGCGTGTTGATGGAAGGCTTCCGGATGGTCGACGAATGGCCGTTCATCCGCAAGCGCATCAACAGCTATGCAATGACTTTCGAAGTGATCAA